>Ga0209712_10000018_pt1 | contig 174131 bp, 155 predicted proteins | sample ArcOceMetagenome_FD_187443 | JGI IMG/M metagenome (GOLD analysis project Ga0209712, IMG submission 187443) | Marine eukaryotic phytoplankton communities from Arctic Ocean - Arctic Ocean - Greenland ARC118M Metagenome (SPAdes) (version 2) | ecosystem: Environmental > Aquatic > Marine > Oceanic...
GAAAATAACGTACTAATAACAATAATATTCGAGGCCAAGGGGTAGTCCCCCCCCATTGCACGCACCATGATAAAGCTGGCTGTGGCGGTGGGACTGGCAAACATCAGTAAAATACAGCCCAATTCGACCCCTGTAAAGCCTAAACGATACGCTATAAACCCTACTAATAATGGGATTAAGATCAACTTAATCGCCACTACTTGCAAAGATATTCCACTAGTGGCTTTTAATTCCTTCAAACTTAAAGCGCCGCCAATGGCAATCAAGGCCAAAGGCAATGTCATGGCCGCAAGATACTGAGCCGCATCCGCCACTAAAACAGGCAATGAAAAAGACAGCTCACTGGCCAACAGTGCCAGCGCGATGGTGATTATCAGGGGATTCTTAACAATATCAAGCAACACGGAAGCAACTGAAAGCTTGGCTTTACCTGGCAAACTATGGGTCAGCGCATAAATACTCAAAACATTATACAAGGGCGTCACCACAGCCAATATTACAGCCCCTACCGCTACGCCCTCTGCGCCAAAACCTTTGGCACACAGCGCTAAACCAATAATGCCCAAATTACTGCGAAACGCCCCTTGAACCACCACACCACGATCTTGTGACTCAACCCAGTAGGCCGATGCGAGCCAAAGCACTACAAACGCCACAAACGCTGCCGCCAGACAAAAGACAACTAACGAGCCATATACAGATAAATCCACCTGATTATTCAAAATGGAAATAAACAACAGCACAGGCAGACAAACATTAAATACCAAGGCCGAAGCGGTTTTAATAAACGCCTCATCAATGTGCTTAAAATACTTAAGTGCGCCCCCTAAAAAGACCAAGATAAACACCGGCACGGTAACCATTAATACGTAAGTTAGGGCATCTAAATAGGCCATTTACACCTCTCGCAAATTTCAAGACGCGCAGTATACATGAGCCCTGCAAAAGAACACTGAACAAAAAACAAACAATTTCATTACCTCTGCAGCTATGCTAGAATGCGCCGCTAGTTAAAAGGTACGCATATGTCTCGCTCAAAAAAATCTCGCTCTCTCAAATACGCTAACGGTGGTGTTAAAACCGGCTCGAAAGAGCGTACAAAGCTAGAGAGCAAGCAGCGTAAAGCTAAAAAGAAGGCTGCCAACCCTCGTAAAGTGACGCGCACTCGCTCGGTTTACCAGAAAGCGGTGGACAGCGAAGTAATTGAAGAGCAAAAAGTACAACGCAGAGCCCCTACGGACGCCTTGGACTTATCACTGGCTCTGCCAAGTAAACCGAAAGCCCCAGTGAAAACAGAGACTCAAGCCATTGAAACGCCTACAAAAGAAGAAAGCGTTGAAACAGCACCTGAATCTGAAGAAGAATTATGGGACCTACTAGAGAACCCAAGCAACACCAATACCTTTTAAGCGACCCTTTATTAAGCGAAAGCAAATGCTAGAAGAAACCCTTGAGTGCCCTGCTGGGCACTTTTCTTTGCAGCGCCCCGGCAGCAATGACAAATCCCTACGAGCGTGGGATGCTGCAGACGAATATCTGATTTCTCATATCACTGAAAACCTAACAAACAGCCCCCTTGCTATTTTCAATGATCAATTTGGAACGCTCGGCTGTGCGCTAAACGAGCAAATACAATTTTGGGCAAGTGATAGCTACTGCGCCACTCAAGCGCTTAATCTAAACTTAAGTCACAACCAATCCTCAAGTACCGTTGAAACTCACAACGCCCTCGCAGCGCCAGTGTGCTCAGCAGAAAAGCCTTTAACTGCGGTCATTAAGCTGCCAAAGAATCTCAGCTTTTTTGAGCATCAACTGCAACTGTGTTTTAAAAACGGCATTCAGCAGGTGTTAATTGCAGGCATGATGAAACACCTGCCAAAAAATATACTTTCTCTATTACAGCAATATGGCCAAGTGAACCGTCTACCGTTCAAGAAAAAAGCCACTATTTTTCAATTAGAACTATCTCAAAGCAAAGAAAGCCAATACCCAAAGCTCAATCAATTTGAAGGCATTACCCTAAGCAGTGAAGCCAATGTTTTTGGCCGAGATAAACTAGACCCTGGCGCGCAGTTTTTTTTACAAAACATTAAACAACTGCCTAAGGCCGAATATGTAGCAGACCTATGCTGTGGCAGCGGCATACTTGGCTTAAAATACACCGAGATTTTCAAGCCTTCCAGCATGCACTTTTATGATGAATCCCAAATGGCGGTGCACAGCTGTGAAAACTCATGGAAACTAAACCAAGAAGATGAGAGCACTCAAGGGCAATTCTTTTGGAATGACGGCATTCCTGATAACAACAGTACCCGATACGATCTCATTCTGTGTAACCCCCCTTTTCATGAGCAACATACGGTTGGCGATCACATTGCTAAGCGCTTATTTAAAGACGCTAAAAACAACCTCGGAAAAGGCGGCCAACTTATCGTCGTTGGGAATCGACACCTAGGCTATCACCAGACGCTTAAAGCCTATTTCAAACACGTAAAACTTATGGCCAATAATCAAAAGTTTGTGATCATTAGTGCCTATGACTAATTATCGCGTACCCACAGATACAGTACACACTGAGATTGAGATAAAGCGCAGTCGGTTCATTGCCTACCTTGCCCACACGCAAGGCAATACACAAAGCAAAGCCTTTATCGATCAGTTAAAACTGCAATACCCAGATGCGCGACACCACTGCTATGCCTTTATGGCTGGCAACCCTAGTGATAGCAACCAATATGGCTATAGCGATGACGGTGAGCCCAGCGGCACAGCAGGTAAACCTATGTTTACGCACTTGCAGCATTCTGACATTGGAGAGGTTTGCATTGTGGTTGTGCGCTACTTTGGTGGCACAAAACTAGGAACAGGCGGACTTGTAAGAGCCTATAGCGACGCAACAAAAGCCGTCATAGAAAAAGCTCAATTTAAGACATTCATTCAAACAAAAATTATAAAACTGTCTATGGGGTTTTCGTTAGAAGCGGACGTTAGACGAAAAATAGAGGTAAGCGGTGGGAGCATCGTAACAGCAGAGTATTCTAACAGCGTAATATTAGAAGCCTGCATTCCTGAAGAGATAAAACTAGAACTGCCTCACTCAGTGGATTGGCTTTCTAAATCTGCCATATAGCGTGCGATATGACGGTATCCATCCTGAACCATATTGCTAAAGCCCATATACACTTCAAATTCAGTCTGCGAAACCCTTCTAATACTCTGAACCTGAACATGAGTTTCTAACTCTACTAACTCACCCGTTGAAAACCCCAGCTCAAGATTAATTAACAAAGCTTGAAATTTCGGTTGAGCTTCCGTTCCGTCACTCGCATGCAAAGCAGCCACTTGTTCATTTGAACACGACGCACAAACACCCCTTGGAGAAATTTGATTTCCCTCCATAGGAAAGCTGCCAGTACCATCCGACGTCATCGCGATGATTTGAATATAGTTCGCAGTGGTCACTCGATCTAAAGCCTTCATAATAATCTTCTGGTTCTCACCCTTTTTAATAGTACTCCTTAAGTAATAACTCAAATAGATTGTTTTTCAATCAGCATTAACAACTTTTATTCAATTTGATACATAGTTGGCATACTTTTTACCTACTGTAACGTGATTATGCCCCTTGAATCGTCACAAAAATCTCTCTTGAACCTGCACTTACTCGATACTCGCCCAAGTAAATCCCCTGCCACATTCCTAAATTTAAGCTGCCATCTGTGATGGGAAGCATCAATTGGTGCCCCAATAAACTGCTTTTAATATGAGCCGGCATGTCATCACTGCCTTCTAATGTATGCTCAAAATACGCTTGGTTTTCAGGCACTAAGCGGTTCATATATTCATTTAAGTCTGATCGCACAGTGGGATCTGCATTTTCATTTAAGGTTAAACCAGCAGAAGTGTGCCTTAACATAAGGTGAAGCAAACCTATTTTGTAATCTTGTATCTCACTTAACTGAGCCAGAATCTCAGCGGTCACAAGATGAAAACCCTGTGACTTAGCCTTCAAGCGAATGGTTTTTTGCAGCCACATAAATACACCTATAAACACGGTTTTTATGACGAAATAAAATAAAGAAGCCCGTAAGCCAGATACAAAAAAACCCATAAAACAAATGTTTTATGGGTTTTAAATATTCAGCAACTAAAGGCTAGCCACCAAAGTCATCCAACATGATGTTTTCAGGCTCAACGCCCAATTCCAACAACATATTAATAACTGATTGGTTCATGATTGGAGGCCCACACATGTAGAACTCACAATCTTCTGGTGCAGGGTGGTTTTTCAAATAGTTCTCTAAAAGAACATTGTGAATGAAACCTGTCAAACCTTCCCAGTTGTCCTCTGGCTGAGGATCTGACATTGCAACATGCCATTCAAAGTTAGGAAACTCTGCTGCCAACGCATCATATTCATCATCGTAGAACAGTTCACGTAGAGAACGCGCACCGTACCAGAAGCTGATTTTACGATCTGACTTCAAACGCTTAAGCTGATCAAAGATGTGTGAACGCATTGGAGCCATACCAGCACCACCACCTACAAATACCATCTCTGCATCTGTATCTTTAGCGAAGAACTCACCAAATGGGCCGTATACCGCTACTTTGTCACCTGGCTTCAGGTTAAACACGTAAGAAGACATGATCCCAGGGTTAATACCCTGAGTACCCGGAGGTGGTGTCGCAATACGAATATTAAACTTAACCACGCCCTGCTCTTCTGGGTAGTTAGCCATAGAGTAAGCACGTATGCAGGTTTCTTTGTTAACTGTTTTAAGATCAAAGAACTTAAAGTGCTCCCAATCACCACGATATTCTTCTTCGATGTCAAAATCAGAGAAGTTAATTTCGTATGGAGGGCATTCTAATTGAACATAACCACCGGCACGGAAGTCAACGTTCTCGCCTTCAGGTAACTTAAGTGTCAGCTCTTTAATGAAGGTTGCCATATTAGGGTTGGACTCAACGGTACACTCCCATTTTTTAACACCAAACACTTCATCTTCAACTTCGATTTTCATGTTTTGCTTAACAGGCACCTGGCACGATAAACGCCAGCCGTCACGAGCATCACGCTTAGTGAAGTGAGATTCTTCAGTAGGCAGCATAGAGCCACCCCCTTCAAATACCTGACACGAACACTGAGCACATGTACCACCGCCACCACAAGCTGATGACAGGAATACACCGTTATTTGCTAACGTCTGAAGCAACTTATCACCCGCCGCAGCGGTGATGGTTTTTTCAGGATCGCCATTGATTTCAATGGTTACTGCGCCAGAGCTTACTAGCTTGGCGCGAGCGCTTAAGATTACCGCCACAAGTGCAAGCACCATGGCTGTAAACATAAATACGCCTAAAACTATTTCTGTATATTCACCCATTGCCATAACTCCTTATAAAGACACGCCGGAGAATGACATAAAGCCTAGAGACATAAGGCCTACAGTCATAAAGGTAATACCAAGACCTTCAAGGCCTTTAGGTACGTCACTGTATTTTAGCTTCTCGCGGATACCAGCAAGCGCTGTGATGGCCAATGCCCAACCTACACCAGCACCAACACCGTAAACGGTTGACTCTGCAAGGTTATAATCACGCTCTACCATGAACAAAGACGCACCCATGATTGCACAGTTTACTGTAATCAATGGCAGGAACACGCCCAGCGAGTTATAAAGTGAAGGCACGTATTTATCCAAGAACATTTCAAGGATTTGAACCATAGCAGCGATTACACCAATGTAGCTTAATAAACCTAAGAAGCTTAGATCTACTTCAGGGTAACCGGCCCAAGCCAGCGCACCTTCTCTCAATAGATAGGTATAAATCAGGTTATTAACTGGAACTGTAATAGCCAAAACAACAATTACAGCGATGCCTAAGCCAAAAGAGGTTTGAATCTTTTTAGATATGGCCAAAAAGGTACACATACCTAAGAAGAAGGCCAGCGCCATATTCTCAACGAATACCGCTTTCACAAATAGAGATAAATAATGTTCCATTAGTGAGCCCCCGACGTTTCAGTATTTGGCTGTATTTTGAAATCCGCTTTCTCTACTTGAGAAGGAATCAAAGTACGAGAACCCCAAATAAACAGACCAATAATGAAGAATGCACTTGGTGGTAATAACAACATACCGTTGCTGTAGTACCAACCTCCATTTGTTACTAGTGGAAGAATTTCGATACCGAACAGAGAACCCGAACCAAACAGCTCACGAATCACTGCTACAAAAATCAATACCACGCTATAACCTAAGCCATTACCAATACCGTCCAAGAAACTCATACCTGGAGGATTTTTCATAGCAAATGCTTCTGCACGGCCCATAACAATACAGTTAGTAATGATCAAACCAACGAACACAGAAAGCTGCTTAGAGACTTCATAAGCATAAGCTTTCAAAATTTGATCAACCACGATTACCAAAGAGGCAATAATAGTCATTTGAACAATAATACGAATATTGCCTGGAATATGATTACGGATCAGCGAAACCGCAAAGTTAGAACAAGCAACAACCGAAGTCAGTGCTACACACATAACCAAGGTTACATTTAAACTTGTGGTTACGGCCAGCGCAGAACACACACCCAAAATTTGAATCGCAATTGGGTTATTGTGTAAAAGCGGCTGGGTTAAAATTTCTTTAACAGATGACATCTTAAACCCCCTGCTCAAGGCCAGCTAGATAAGCAGCAAAACCTTGCTTGCCCAACCAGAAGCGCATTAAATTAGTTACACCATTGCTGGTCAATGTAGCACCAGATAAACCATCAACTTGGTTAATCTCGCTAGGGTTGCCTGCAACCACCTTGCCCTTCATAACTTCAATCGCCACATTACCCTGGGTGTCATGAACTTTTTTGCCCATCCATAACGCTTTCCAGCTTGGATTATCAACTTCACCACCTAAACCAGGGGTTTCAGCGTGAGCATAAAATCCTAAACCAGCGATAGTTTTTGCATCCCCTTCAAGAGCCACAAAGCCATACAAGGTAGACCAAAGACCATAACCATGAACTGGCAAAATTATGCGATCAAGGTTGCCGTCTTTTTCAATCAGATATACAGCCGCGAATTTTTCAAGACGCTTAATACTGGCCATATCTTCATCACCAGAAAGCTTGGCGCTAAAGCTTGGGTCTTTTGACAATTTACGTTGATCAAAACCCACAACTGGATAACCACCAGCGGCTAATTCAGCCAACTCAGTTTCTGTGGCATAAGCCCCTGTTTGCATGTTCACAATGCGGGTTTTAACCTGCTTAAATTGCTCATCAATGCTTGGGCCTTCAACCAACAAACCAGCTGCTGCTAGAATGTTTTTCTTTTTGTCTTCCAGTTTATTTTTAATCTGGATAGGTTTAAGGGATACAGCTGATCCCGCTACGATGATGGAGCACACTAGGCACAAAAGCACCGCAACCAGAATCGTTTTCTGAATGCTATCGTTATTAGCCGACATTACGCGCTAGCCTCCGGTTGATATTGGATTGAACTACAAAGTGGTCAATCAATGGCGCAAACAAGTTTGCAAACAAGATTGCCAACATCATGCCTTCCGGGAATGCAGGGTTAATTACACGAATCAACACAACCATTACACCAATCAAAGCACCAAAGAAAAACTTACCAGTATTGGTCATAGATGCTGATACAGGGTCGGTAGCCATAAAGATCATACCGAATGCAAAACCGCCCACTACCAAGTGCCAATACCAAGGCATTGCAAACATTGGGTTAGTATCTGAACCTAAAACATTCAAAAGCAAACTCAAAGCAATCATACCAATCATGACACCGGCTACGATTCTCCAAGAAGCAATACCCATGACCATCAACACAACACCGCCAATCAAAATTGCGATAGTACTGGTTTCGCCAATTGAGCCTTGAATAGTCCCTGCGAACGCATCAAACCAAGTAATACTGTTAGCTAAAATTTCATTTACGCCGCCCGCTGCAACCATGCTTAATGGTGTTGCACCAGAGAAGCCGTCTACGGCCGTCCAAACTGCGTCGCCTGAAATTTGCGCTGGGTAAGCAAAGAATAAAAATGCACGACCTGTTAGGGCTGGGTTTAAGAAGTTTTTACCCGTGCCACCAAAGATCTCTTTACCGATTACCACACCAAAACTGATACCTAAGGCTACTTGCCATAAAGGAATGTTAGGTGGGCAAATTAATGCAAATAGAATAGAAGTCACAAAGAAGCCTTCGTTAACTTCGTGACCGCGAACCGTTGCAAACAACACTTCCCAGAAGCCACCAACAACAAAGGTAACTGCATAAATAGGTAGGAAGTACATTGCGCCAAATATGATGTTGTCCCATATAGAGCTCGCATCATAGCCAGCGAACAGGCCGATTAAAGCCCCTCTCCAACCTTCTACTTCAGCAATTCCCATTGCATCCATCGCTGTATTGGCTTGAAAACCGATGTTCCACATGCCAAAAAACATAGCTGGGAAACAGCATAACCAAACAGTGATCATGATGCGTTTAAGGTCGATACCATCTCGTACGTGAGCCGAGTTATTGGTTACATTTGGTGGCTTATACAAGCCTGTATCAAGCGCTTCGTAAAGCGGATACATCTTCTCGAACTTGCCCCCTTTGGTAAAATGGGGTTCGAGGCTATCTAATAAAGAACGTAGACCCATGATTATGCCTCTTTCTCAATGCGCTCAAGATTTCCACGCAAAATAGGACCGTATTCATACTTACCAGAGCAAACGTAAGTACAAAGCGCTAGGTCTTCTTCATCCAACTCTAGTGCGCCTAAAGCAATGGCGCTATCCATGTCTTCTACGATTAATGCACGCAATAATTGTGTTGGCAGGATATCAAGAGGCATGATTTTTTCGTACGCACCGATCGGAACCATGGCACGCTCACTGCCGTTTGTTGATGTGGTCATATCCAACAATTTTTTAGGCAGTAATTTAGAAAGGTAAATGCTTTTAACTGAGTGTTTATCTGCACCAGGGCGAAGGTAATGCAGCATCTCACGCTCGCGACCCTCTTCTAATACAGTAATTTGGTTAGAGTAACGACCAAGGTAAGCTTGTGCACCTCCAGCCGTACGACCACCAAACACAGAGCCTGAAATCACACGGTTTTCACCGGCTTTCAGTTCGCCTTCTGTCAGTTCAGTTAAACTTGCACCAACAACTGTACGAAGCAAACGAGGCTGATTAACCTGAGGACCCGCAAGAGCAACAACACGCTCTTCACTGATCTTGCCTTCTGTGAACAATTTACCAATGGCAATAACGTCCTGATAACCCACATGCCATACAGTTTTAGATGTGCTTACTGGATCCAAGTAGTGAATCGCCGTACCCACCAAACCAGCTGGGTGTGGCCCATCTACTTCAACCGCTTGCGCATTTGCAACAGGCACATCAGAAGACGCTGATTTTGTTACAAATACTTTGCTGCTTAAACGCGCTAGTACCGCTAAACCATTAGTGAACGCTTCTTTCTGCTCAGCAATAACAACAGCAGGATCTGCGGCCAACGGGTTTGTATCCACCGTTGTCACAAAAATAGAACTTGGCAATGTACCCAAAGCAGGCACACGAGAGAATGGACGAGTACGAACCGTTGTCCATAAACCTGATTCAACCAATTGCTCTTGTACTTGTTCAGACGTTAAAGAATTTAATTCCTGAGCACTGTGTGACTTAAACGTAACTTCATCGTTACCGCTTAGTTCAATCACAATTGATTCGAACACACGACGCTTGCCGCGGTTAATTTCTTTTACAACACCTGCTGCAGGAGCGGTGTATTTAACACCTTCGGTTTTTTTGTCAGTAAAGAGCACCTGCCCTTTTTTGACCTTATCGCCTTCCTGTACCAGCATTGTTGGCTTCATGCCAACATAGTCGAAACCTACCAATGCTACCTGGGATATTTTTTTACCTTGGGCAATTACTTGCTCAGGGCTCCCGGTAATTGGCAGATCAAGACCTTTCTTGATTTTGATCATATGCCTTGCCTAATCACAGTTTCAAAAATTCAGTTTCATGTAAAAAATACACAAAAATTTGCTTACTTTTCAATCAGTTAGAGAGCTAAAATCAGCCCGTTATAAAACTTGCCGTTAGTATAATCATCTCATCTATAGGTGACTAGCTATAACTAGCCAATTAACCCTTAGTATTAAGGAATAAGTATAGACAGGGCTTAGATTTGTGCTCATTTTTTATTCTGAAGAGGTATTTTTATAAAACACCTTCACACTCTAACTCATTTTTATTATTTTCAATTTCAAGCGTAAAAGAAGCTCAACCAACCGCGCCTAATTCCTGCCGACACATTCGTTAATGCCAACCACAACTAAGAAACAACACGACACACTGGTTTTTTGACGCTTAAAAAAGAGTACTGAGGCCAACCGATAAAAGCCAACCCAAAGAAAAAGCCGCTTATAAAAGCGGCTTTTTCTTTAACTTACTAACCAATTACTGGGTAAGTTGGGTAGTTAACGCCACAAAGCTGTTGAGCGATGCGCACTACCTGACGACTGTAGCCGTATTCATTATCGTACCAAACGTAAACGTTAATACGGTTACCACTTACGATAGTGGCTTCACCATCTACGATACCAGCGCAACGGTTACCAACGAAATCGCTAGATACAACCTCTGGGCTACGTACGTAATCGATTTGCTTTTGCAATGGAGAGTACAAAGACGCATCACGTAAGTAATCGTTTAGCTCTTCTTTTTCTACGTCTTTCTTAAGTGTTAAAGAAAGAATCGCCATAGAAACGTTAGGCGTAGGAACACGGATCGCGTTACCGGTTAGCTTACCTTTAAGAGCAGGCAATGCCTTAGCAACAGCACTGGCTGCACCAGTTTCAGTGATAACCATGTTAAGTGCTGCACCACGACCACGACGATCACCACTGTGGTAGTTATCGATTAGGTTTTGGTCGTTAGTGTAAGAGTGAACTGTTTCAACGTGACCACAATCAACACCGTACTGATCATCCAATGCTTTAAGGATTGGCGTAATGGCGTTAGTCGTACAAGAAGCGGCTGACAAAATAGTATCTGTCTCAGCGATATCGCCGTGGTTAACACCGTAGACGATGTTCTTAATGTCGCCTTTACCAGGTGCAGTAAGCAATACTTTCGCAACACCTTTACAAGCAGCGTGCTGGCCAAGGCCATCTGCATCGCGCCATACACCCGTGTTATCAATGACAAGCGCATCGTTAATACCGTGCTCTGTGTAATCGATTTCGCTTGGGTTACCCGCGTAAATTACCTTGATGTACGTGCCGTTAACGATTAGCGCGCTGTTTTCTTCATCAATTTGGATGGTGCCTTTGAAAGGACCGTGAATAGAATCACGACGCAATAGAGAAGCACGCTTAACTAGATCGTTACCCTTACCTTTACGAACAACGATTGCACGTAAACGCATACCCTGACCACCACCGGCTTTTTCAACCATGATGCGAGCCAATAAACGACCGATACGACCAAAGCCGTAAAGAACAACGTCTTTACCTTCTTCACCGGCAGGACCTTGATTAGCTACTTGCTCAAGCTGGGCTTTAACAAACTCAACCAAAGATGCGCCATTGGCTTCGCTGCGGAATTTAACCGCCATTTTACCAATATCAATGTGGCAAGAAGACACATTAAGCGCCGCCAACGCTTCTAAAATTGGGAAAGTATCAAGAACCGTTAGGCCTTCTTTTTCCATTTGGCGAACAAAACGGTGCGCTTTGATGATATCAATCACAGAGCGGTTAATAATTGGACGACCATATACCGACAATACAACGTTGTTCTTACGGTATAGACCACCAATCATTGGAATCATGGACTCAGCGGTTTCTTCAACCTGTTTCCAATCAGACAAGCTAGCTTCGTAAACGTCTTGACTCACGGACACTTCCTCAAACATTAGGGCTAAAAAATTGTGCGGTATTATGCCCATTTTAACCAATACAATCAAATCCCCTTATATAGGCAAATTCCTTTCAAGGCCTTAACAGGGGCATAAGCTTTAAGTACACTAGCAGCCGCTTCAATTACCATATAAAAACACTATAGGAAGCCCATGGCGCCAAGTACTCACCTCCCTAAAAAAGCGGGGGATCTTCAACTTTGGGGAAACATCCAAAGCACCCACCTTGCCCACGCCATGGCACACGCTGCACAACAATTCAGCGGCCTAAGCATTGTTATTGCCAATTCCAGCAGTCATTGCCAAAAATTAACCGATGAAATTCGTTATTTTTTTCCAGGCACCGTTTTTAACCTGCCCGACTGGGAAACCCTGCCTTATGATTATTTCAGCCCCCACCAAGACATCATCAGTGAGCGCCTAGGCACATTAGCTAAACTGCCGCAAAGCCAAGGCTCAATATTGGTTATCCCAGCTTTATCCTTGCAAACTCGCTTGCCGCCAACACCTTATATCCTTGGCCACAGCTTTACCCTAGAGAACGGCCAAACATTAAACCTAGAGCAATTAAAAGCCACTTTAATTTCAGCTGGCTACCAAGCGGTTGACGGCGTATACGATCACGGTGAATTTTGCATGCGCGGCGCCATTTTGGATATCTATCCAATGGGTGCAGAGCAACCTTTCCGCATAGAACTATTTGATGACGAAATAGAAAGCATTCGCTGGTTTAATCCAGAAACACAGCGCTCAAGCGAAGTAGTTGAATCCATTGAACTGCTGCCCGCAAAAGAAGTGCCTTTAGATAAAAGCGGCATTCGCTGTTTCAAACAGCGCTGGTTTGATTTTTTTGATTGCGACCCAAAAGAGTCACCACTGTATTCTGATATCAGCAAACAGATTGCACCGGGCGGTATTGAATATTATTTGCCATTGTTTTTTGATGAAACAGCCACCCTCTTTGATTACCTGCCGGATGATTGCCAGCTTATTTTTAGCAACGAACTTGAATCCAGTATTCAACGTAATTGGAGCGACATTAATCATCGTTATGAACAGCGTCGCCATGATATTCGCCACCCCGTGCTTGCCCCTAACGAAATCTATTTAAACGACAACGAGATTTTCGCTAAATTCAAAACGTTTGGTCGCATTCGTTTTCAACAAGAAACATTAGACGAACAAGCTGGGCGCTTTAACTTTATAAACCAAGAATTAGACAACCTTCAGGTTGAGCATAAAAGTGAGCAACCTTTAAGCAAGCTAGAACACTTTTTAATGCAAACAAGTGACAAGGTGGCGTTCAGCGTGGAAAGCGCTGGGCGACGTGAAGCGTTACTGGAGCTACTTGAGCGCATTCATGTCAATCCACAAATTATTGATAGCTGGCACGATTTACAACAAACAGAATTCGACATTGCCATCACCACAGCACCACTAGAAGACAGTTTTTTCAGCGATCAAAGCAATAGCTGGATCATCAGTGAAAAAAGTTTATTCGGCGAACGCATCCGTCAAAGCCGCCGCCAAAAACAAGAAAAAGATCAAAGCGAAAACATTATTCGCAATCTCACGGAATTAACCGTGGGCGCAGCCGTTGTACACATTGAACATGGCGTGGGTCGCTATCGTGGCATGCAAACCATTGAGATCGACAACGAAATCACCGAGTTTGTAACCCTGGAATACGCACAAGAAGCCAAGCTTTATGTGCCGGTTTCCTCCCTACATTTAATCAGCCGCTACAGCGCCAGCGAAACCGACCTTGCGCCACTGCATCGTTTGGGCACAGAAAAATGGTCAGCCCAACGCAAAAAAGCCATGGAGAAAATCCGTGACACAGCCGCTGAATTATTAGAAGTTTACGCAAAACGAGAAAGCAAACCTGGCCACCACTTCGATTACCCTAAAGACGATTACGAAATTTTTGCCTCGGACTTTCCATTCGAAGAAACTGTCGACCAAAAAACCGCCATCAACGCTGTTGTCACCGACATGATGAAACCCAACCCAATGGACCGCCTTGTTTGTGGTGATGTGGGCTTTGGTAAAACAGAAGTGGCATTACGCGCGGCATTTATCGCCGCACAAAACGGCAAACAGGTAGTGGTGCTTGTGCCCACCACACTACTGGCACAACAGCATTTCGAAACGTTCCGCGACCGCTTTGCCGACTGGCCCATTAAAATAGAAAGCCTTTCACGCTTTAAAACAGGCCAAGCTAAAACCAGCACAATAAAAGCATTAGAAGATGGCAGTGCCGACATTGTTATCGGCACTCATAAATTAATTCAGGGTGACATCAAATTTAAAGACCTAGGTCTTTTAATCATTGATGAAGAACACAGATTCGGTGTGCAGCAAAAAGAGCGCATTAAAGCCCTGCGTAATGAGGTAGACATCCTCACCATGACCGCGACCCCGATTCCACGCACGCTGAATATGGCCATGTCAGGTGTTCGCGACTTATCTATTATTGCAACGCCCCCTGCTAAACGCTTAGCGGTTAAAACCTTTATTAAAGATTGGGACGAACACCTAATAAAAGAAGCCTTATTACGTGAGATTTTACGTGGCGGCCAAGTTTACTTTTTACACAACGAAGTAAAAACCATCGACAAAGCCGCTGAAGATCTGGCCAAACTATTGCCAGAGGCACGCATTGGTGTGGCCCACGGGCAAATGTCAGAACGCGAACTAGAAAGTGTCATGAGTGATTTTTACCACAAACGCTTTAACGTTTTAATGTGTACAACCATTGTGGAAACCGGCATCGACATTCCAAACGCCAACACCATCATTATTGAGCGCGCCGATAAATTTGGTTTAGCCCAGCTACACCAATTACGAGGCCGTGTTGGCCGTAGTCACCATCAAGCTTATGCCTACCTACTAACACCGGTTGAGAAAAAAGTCAGCAAAGATGCCGAGAAACGTCTTGATGCCATCTCTAACGCTCAAGATCTAGGCGCCGGCTTTATGTTAGCCACACACGATTTAGAAATTCGAGGTGCTGGTGAGTTATTAGGCGAAGAGCAAAGTGGTCACATCCAAAATATCGGTTTCAGCCTATATATGGAGCTTTTGGATCGAGCAGTTGAGGCCATTAAAAATGGAAAAGAACTGAACCTAGACAACCCAATGGATGCAGGAGCTGAAATCAATTTACGCATTCCTGCGCTTATTCCTGACGATTACCTACCAGATGTACACAACCGCTTAATTCTATACAAACGCATCAGTGGCGCAAAAGACAAGGGCGAATTAAAAGACTTACAAGTGGAGATGATTGACCGCTTTGGTTTATTGCCTGAACAAGTGAAATTTTTATTCCGCGTCACAGAATTAAAATACCAATTAAATAAACTGGGCATCAGCAAGTTAGACGCTGGTGAACAACAAGGTCGCATTGAGTTCTCAGCAGAAACCAAGATCGACCCCTATATCATGGTGCGCCTAGTGCAAACCAAACCCGCAAGCTTTAAGCTGGATGGCGCCAACGGATTGAAATTTATTTTTAACATGCCAGACGCCAGCAGCCGTTTTAACACCGTACAACAGGTTTTAGAGACACTATGCACACCCATAAAATAAAAAGTCGCTTATTAAGCGCCCTGCTTATTGTTAGCAGCTTAATGTTTTCATATTCAACACTGGCTGAAGACGCACCCGTAAAAGTTAAAAAAGCGCGCTGGTATCAGATTAACATTACGTTTTTCCAGCAGCAGCACGATCGTAAACTGGATGAATCGTTCAATTTTGAAGGGGCAAAAATGACCATGGCCGACAGCCTAAGCCTGCACAAAGACGGCAGCTATGGCTTGGCAAATTCTGGCTTTAATGCTCCATTGGCGCTACACCACGAAAACCTAAATGGCTTGAGCTTTACCGAGCAAGACATTGATGAAAGCTGGATTGAAATTCAATCCAAATTGGATCCGGTCAAACAGCCTATTTTATATAACGCACAATGGGTGCAACCGGTTTACGAAGAAAAATACAGCTTACCCTTGTACTTTGAAAGCTCTCTAGACATTGAAAACCAATCACAACTAAAAGGTTTATTTCACCTATACGTATCGCGTTATTTACACAGCACCATCGAATTACAGTACCTGCCTAAAAACGCCAATAGCCACAGTGAAATCATCAGCTTGACGCAAAAACGTCGCATGCGCAGTAAAGAAGTCCACTATTTGGACCACCCATTAGTAGGGGCGTTAATTCGAATCCTGCCGTACGAACATCCGCTCACTACTCAAGAAAAACTTCTAGAGCAACAACAGAAAGAACAGCTACAGCAAGAGAAAAAACAATCGCTCGAAGAGTCTGCTCTTAACGCTCGTATCTAAGCCACTTTGAATATAAAGAACACAAAAAAGCCCAAATAACTTTCATTATTTGGGCTTTTCTTTTACTGCTTAATAAGTGTTTAAACAGCTTTAAGATAAGCTGCAATAATAGCCTTAACTTTATCCAAACCGTTTTCTAACGCTGCATGGATATCATCCATGGTAATAATGCCATCGCTCTTGCCTGCGGCTTTATTTACCACTAACGATAGACACGCATAAGGCATGTTTAATTCACGGGCCAGTACAGCCTCCGGCATCCCTGTCATACCCACCACATCACAACCGTCTTTTTCCATTCGATTTATTTCCGCAATGGTTTCTAGGCGCGGCCCTTGTGTGGCCCCATAAATGCCCTTCATTTGCACCGCTACACCTGCTTGTTGTGCTGCATCGTTAAGTTTGGAACACAACGGCGGATCATAGGGAAAGGTAAAATCAATATGATCAAGCGGTTTGTATTGGCCATCAAAAAAAGTATCCTCACGACCGTGCGTGTAATCAATAATCTGATCCGGTATGCAAATGGCTTCTGCATCCATGTTTTCAGTAATACCGCCCACTGCATTTACCGCAATAATCCCAGTTACTCCGGCGTTTTTTAATGCCAAAATATTTGCGCGATAATTGACTTTATGTGGCGGCAATTTATGAGGATGACCATGGCGCGCTAAAAACACCACTGATTGGCCATTAAGCTTGCCATATATTAATGGCGCACTGGCTTGACCCAATGCTGTTTCAACCATTTCTTCTTTTTCAATAATTAAATCTGGGTACTCGGTTAACCCTGTACCGCCAATAATGGCGATTAACTTTTCTGAAGCGTTACTCATGTTACAACCTATTTACTTTCAGCGGCTCATGAGCCGCTATCTCATGTTCTATTTTACAGAAAGAAGCGCTTCAGGCTGGCTTTCGATATGAATACTTTGTGTGGGATACGCCATTTGCGCCCCATTAGATAACACAATTTCACCCACTTTAAATAACACATCTTGTTTAATGCGGTGATACGTTTGCCAATGAGTGGTGTGGGTAAAGCAATAGATGAAAAATTCCAAAGACGAATCAGAAAAACGATTAAAGTTCACCATCAGAGTTTGCCCATCATCAATGTCCTGATGATCCTTCAGCATGGATTCAATGTCTTTACAGATCAACTCAACCTGAGAAAAATCATCGTAGCGCACCCCTAGTTTTTCATAAATTCTGCGGTGACTCATGCGCTGCGGATTTTCAATACTGATTTGAGCAAACACCGAATTTGGCACATACAAAGGTCGTTTATCAAATGTTCTTATGCGGGTCACGCGCCAGCCAATGTTCTCAACTGTGCCTTCAATATTTTGATCTGGGCTGCGAATCCAATCACCCACTACAAAGGGTTTATCTAAAAAGACCATCATGCCGCCAAAGAAGTTGGACAGCACATCTTTTGCTGCAAATGCCACCGCAGCACCACCGACACCACCAAATGCAATGATACCGCTAATGGACACACCCAGTGTTTGAAAGACAACCAATACAGTAAGTATCACAACGGTCAAACGCAGTACTTTAAAAATCACACTAATGGTGGTTTGGTCTGATTTGGTTTCAATATGACCTTTGAGAATTTGGTTTTCTCGTATACGAATTAAACGCAATACAAACCAAGAGAAAAATATGGCCAGCGAGACCACCATCAAGGTTCTTTTATTGGGCAGTAAAGTGAAATCCAGCGCTTGCTGAGCCAACTGAAATACATAGATCAGGGTAAAAAACAAAATTGCGTAATTAAGCGGTACCGCCAAGGCACCAACCAATGCATCATCAAATAAATTGCGGGTATGACCTGCTTTTACTTTAAAAACATCAACCACTTTTAGTGCCACAAAATAAATAACCAAGCCGGCAAACAAAACCAAACACGCTTGAACCCACCACACATCTAACCAAGGTAGTATTTGCTCAACCATAATTACACGCTCTCCAACAATTTTTTAGCTTGAACATAAACATCACTCATTAAAATATTTTGCTTGGCGGCAGGCTTGTAGTGCTCTAGATCCATGGGGGTTACACCCTGCTCTTCCATGGCGGCCAATATTTCTAAACTGGCCTCACTGGAATTACAAGCCAATAAAATATCACAGCCTGCCTCCAAAGCCGCTTGCGCACGCTGGGCGTAATTGCCTTTCACGGCAGCCCCAGCCATGCTCAAATCATCACTAACAATGCGACCATTAAATTGCATCTCTGATCGTAATATATCCTGCAGCCAAACCTTAGAAAAACCGGCCGGTTCGCTGTCTACTTTTTCAAAAACCACATGAGCGGGCATCATCCAATCAATGCTTGGCAATAATGTTTTGAAGGTTTGCATATCTTGCGCTTTAAGCTCAGCCAAAGAACGTTCGTCCACTGGGCAAGCCACATGACTATCTAGATTTACCCAACCATGGCCTGGGAAATGTTTTGCCACCACAGCAAAATCCATCTCTTTTAAGCCCGTAATAAACGCAGCCCCTAAAGCCTCAATATCTGCTGAATTATCAGCAAAAGCACGATCGCCAATCACAGTATTACGTGAGTAGTTAATATCCAATACAGGTGCGTACGTTAGATGGATACCAATATTTAATAGTTCACTTGCTAATACGGTGGCACACGCTTTTGCCGCATTTAAACCTAAGTCTTTATCTTGCTTGTAAATGGCCGCTAATTTACCCATAGCTGGCACACGGGTGAAACCATCACGAAAGCGCTGAACACGACCCCCTTCATGGTCCACGGTAATGATTAACTTAGGATTGATACTGGATATTTCAGCCACAAGATTTTGCAACTGAGTAAATGATTCAAAGTGGCGAGTAAACAGAATGAGGCCACCCAAGTATGGGCTTTTTAACCACTCTCGTTCATGAGGCGTTAATGCAGAACCCTGGATATCGGTTATGAGTGTTGCTTGCATGTGTGAACCTTAATTTTCAATCTTCACGGGACAACCAGCTGGCACCCAATCATATAATTTTAAAACATCATCGTTGCGCATACGAATACAACCATGGCTTTTTGCCACACCCATAGGCTCAGTATCTGGCGTGCCATGAATGTAAATATAACGACGCATGCTGTCGACATTACCCAACCTATTAACACCATGTTCTGTGCCACACAGCCACATAATGCGCGTTAGAATCCAATCTCGATTTGGGAATTGAGCCGCCAGTGCATCTGTGTAAATTTCACCAGTGGCGCGACGCCCAACAAATACCGAACAAGCAGGCGCATCCGAACCGATTTTGGCACGAATATAATGGTCACCTAAAGGGGTTTGGCCGGAACCAGATTGCTGCCCAACACCGTTGAGCGCAGAAGAAATGACAAAACTAAACACCTGCTGATCATTCTGGAAACAGGTGAGTGTTTGCTGATTAATACTTATATGAACGCGGCGCACAGAGTGTTTCCGGCAAAAGCAATTACTTTGCCCGAATACCTGCCGCAAGGAAAGGCATCAAGAAGCCAATTACATCACCTTCTGTGCATACAGTGTCAAAATCATGCTCAACAATGGCTCTTAAGTGCTCCATGCTGGATAAAGTGAACGCTGCAGCTCCAAGCATAAAGTGGAAACGCCAAAAGCGCTCTACCGGCTGAAGATCTGGAGTGGCCTTGGCAATCAAACCCATCAAACGAAAAAATACGCCGCGGTACTCTGATTGTAAAAACTTACGCAAATGCCCCTGACCTTGATTATAAGCCAAGCCTGCCAAGCGCATGAAGATAGCCAATTTATGGCGATCCCCTTCACTCACACCCGTTAATGCGCGGGCCACAAAACGCAGAATTTCTTCAACTGACAACACCCCTTCAGGGTTTTGATGCTCGTACTGATCCACGCTTGCTTCTAACATTCTGCCAAATGGGCCTAAAAAACGTGCAAACACAGCTTGAATTAGTTCTTTTTTTGAACCAAAGTGATAGTTCACCGCAGCCAAGTTTACACCCGCTTTTGCAGTGATGCTGCGTAACGAAGTTTCCGCAAAACCTTGCTCAGCGAATAGCTCCTGAGCCGCATCTAAAATCCGTGTAACCGTATCATTCTGTGTCATGATATAAACTTAATTCAAACATCTGTTTCAAACATACGTTTAAGACTATTTACTGTCAAGCTTCCAAACTGCCATACAACTTTTTGACCCTAAAAACCGCTACCAATAAGCATTTAGCACATCCTATTAAGCCCTAAACGACAGGCATAAAAAAACCGAAGCCAAGCTTCGGTTTTATAAATCAATCACACTTTCTACAAATAATAAGAGAATGTCAGCTTAACGAAGTCTTCATCTCTAAAGCCGTATTGCTTTCCATCTTCAGACGGCGCAAATACACGAGCCTCCACTTCAACAGACAAACCATCCATCAAGCGAGTATTGCCTTCAAAACTCAAACTGTATTCTTCGTATTCGTAGTCATACATCACACCGGCTAATAACGTTGAATCAGCTTCGTCATTAGCTGCCCAGCGAGTGGCCAGTAAAACATCATGCTCAAACGCCGTCAGACCTGCATCGTCTTGACGAGAGTCATACAGATGTTCAACCACCCAGCCAAGGTCGATACGTGTTTCAAATATGCCTACTTGGGTATATTCAAAGCCGGCGGCCGTTGCAAAATAGCTATCATCATCACTCACTGAAAAGCCTGCTATAGGGTGATTAAGCACAGATGCAAACTTTCCATCAGGCAAGCCAATAGCTACCCCTGGAACACCGTCACGATGAATACCTTCAAACTTCCAAGCCCAACCTTCATTAAGATACTGAAGTTCTAAACCAAACTGAGAGATGACCGGATAATATGGAAGCGCTTTGTTCGAAACAGCATCAGCCCCTATAGATGGCTCACGTGAATTACCATGGAAAAACGAAACAGCATATTCAAACTCATCTACGTAAGAATCAAAACGAACTGCCAGATCAATATTATTCTCTTCATCATCACTTTCGTATAAGGCATCAGCAAACTCAGCGTCAGAACTCAAACGCCCATCCGGGCCTGCAAATTCGCGTTCACGATGATAAGGCAATACAAATAAATCTAAGTTACCCCATTCGCGCTCTAATAAAAGCTGCACCATTGGCTGACCCAGTTTTTCCTCCCCATCCAGACTTTCTAAGCCGTCTGTTTGGTTTACCACATCCACTAAATGCGCGGATTCCGTCACACCCCAGAATACCTTGCCAACCCCTACCTTCAACTCGTATTCATCTGCCACCTTGTGCCAGATTAATTCTCGAATATCACCATGACTGCGCTCATCATCCATTTCATCCGCTCGATAAAACGGTTTGAAGGTAATTGATTGAGTATCGTCACCCCAAGCTTTATACACTTCAGCTTGCAGTGATAAGGAATTATTAAAGCGTTGATCCTGAGCACCATCCGCCCCGTCGTTAAAATAACCGGTGGCTTCATAATCCACCTGCGCATCAAAGCTGATTTCAGCCTGCACAGGTAGAACAGCCAAGGTGATGGCTGCGCAAAGGGATTTTTTAATGGTGTTCAGCATCATGGGAAATCCTTACTTAGCGCGCTTCAAGCTGTTTTTAGTAAACTGCTTAGACTTAAGACCCACTTTAAAAGCGTAATCTTCGTATACTAAACGTGTGGCTTTGCCAGTTTGGTGGTTTTGCATTTCACTCAAACCTGGACGCCAGAACTTATTAAGGTACTGCTTATATTCTTTATTAAGCAGAGTTTTTAACAGACTTTTTTTACGATCGTAGAAATCGATTTTTAACGCGCGATACTCGGCTTTATCGATCCAAGCAACCTGTTTGGTGTAACCTGAATATTTATCTGTTGGAATACGCTCTACAACAAAGCAATCTTTACCATCAAAGGTCTCATCACGAAGATGCTTGTAGGTATATTTTTCAACTTCTTGAGAGCTAATATCTTCAAATGCAAACTCAGACCCTACAAATGGGCCAGATTTATTACGGCTAGAGATTTTCTTAACACGCTTCAGAGCTGGCAAAAACAACCACTGATCATCTGATTTTGTTTTATGAGTAAAGGTCAGCATGGCTACACCTTTTTGGTCTTTAGGCGTATCAAAAATCATTAATGACTTATCGCCCTTCTCACCTACGCCTTCTAAACCTTTAACGCGCATATCACGGGCAGACTCACGACCTTTACTGTCGATCAAAACCATTTTCAATTTAACTTTGCTATCCACATAACCTTCGCCGCGCTTATCGCCTTCAACTGCGATGGCCAAACCTTTTTCTTCAGGTGTTTGTGCAAAGCTGCTTAAGGCCATGACAGACAATAAGCCTGCTACTAATAGTTTTTTCATTTTTATTCCCTTTTTATTATGCAACATGGCTTATTTCAGCCTCGTTGAATTATTTTTTATTAAAATGGTATTCGTTACGTTTTTAAGCGTCGACTTGTTTATCTTTATCCAACTTCAACAACAAAGGCGGTAAGAACAAGAAATCCACAACCAACGCTAAGAAAATTGTTAATGCACTCATCAAACCCATTTCTGAGTTAATTGAAAACGGCGACAGCATCAGAACCATAAAGCCTGAACACAATACAATAGTGGTGGCGGTTAGGGCTACCCCTACCGTATGGAACGCATAGTCTACAGCCTGAGCCGTTGTATAACCCAGCTCACGCTTGGCGCGTACATACTTAGTCAAAAAGTGCACAGTATCATCTACAACAATACCCAGAGTCACACCCATTACCACAGATAAACCCAAACCCACGTTGCCATCAAAAATACCCCATAAACCGAATGCCATACCCGCTGGCACTAAGTTTGGAATCAAACTGATTAAGCCTAATTTAAAGGATTTAATCGCAACCATAATAATCAATGAGATTAAGAACAAAGCACCTACCACACTGCCAATCATGCTCGAAATATTACGCTCGGTAATGTGCGCAAACATAACCGTTGTACTGGCGCCTTCTGTGACCATATGCTCTGGTGCGTTTTCTTTTAACCAGTTGGTAGCACGATGATCAAATGCAATGGTCTCAACCGCCGCTAGCTTATCAATGCGCACTAAAATTCGAGACGCTGATTTATCCGCGTTTACCTGATTGGTTAAATCCAAACCATAAGGTAAAGACAGTTCATACAGCAGCATGTATTGCGCAGCCAATTCACGGTCATCAGGCAAGGTGTAAAACGCTTCATCATCGCCGTTCATATTTTTATTCAAACGGCGCATCACATCACTGAAGGTACTAACACTGCGCACTTCTGGCTGTGCACGTAAAAATTCAGAAAAAGCATCTAGGGTTTTAAGGTACTCAGGGTCAATCACACCCATTTCACCCGCACTTTTAAGTGAATAGTTAATACTACGCACACCGGTTAATACATCGTTTATTTTTTCACTGTCGCGTCGAAACTTAATACTGTGATCAAAGTACTCAATGGAGTTATCGTTGAATTCATTTTTAGGCACAAAGCTCACTAAAAATACAATCAGCAATGACATAACAACCAATAGCGTTTTGTTGTTTTTAACCACAAATGAAGACAGGCGTGTCATGTTTTTATTTTCACCAAACGATTCAGATACTTTTTTAGACGGCAATAACATCATCACGGCCGGCAGATAAAAAATAGCCAATACAAACGCAGCTAATACACCCATGCAAACAATGTTGCCTAAATCTCGAAACGGCGGTGCATCAGAAAAGTTTAATGTTAAAAAGCCAATGGCTGTGGTCACACTGGTTAATAAAACCGGCTGGAAGTTAATACGAATACTTTCCACCATGGCTGCAGTTTTGTGCTCGCCTTTGGCAATACCGTGATAGTAGCTCATCAAAATATGAATACAGTCGGCGATGGCCAGCGTCATGATCATCACTGGTGCTGATAATGTGGTGGGCGTCATTTGCGGAGCCGGCCAGCCGAACAAACCCATGCCAACCGCGCTTGAAAACACAACAATGCTAAATGTGGCTAGCGTGCCCCATAAACCCTTTAATGAGAAAAACAACAGAACCAATATCAGCAATATCATAATTGGATATAGGTTTTTAATATCGCCCTTACTGGCTTCAGGGAATGCGTTATTGGTCATAGTCACACCGGTAAGGTGGAAACCAACATCAGGGAATTCAGCTTCGTACTTGGCAACCATTTCGCGCACGAAACCCACCACTTCAGGCACTTCTTTAGCTTGATTAATACCCGGTAAATTCACAGTAATATTAATACCGGTTGAATTACCGTTATTCGCAATGAGATTGCCGGCTAAAATAGGGTCTTTTAGCGTAATTTGTTTTTTATACTCTATTTGTTCAGCCGTTAACGACAATGCGTCTTCAAACAGGCTTTCTACAATTAAGTCGTCTTCTTCAGAGAAGGTATACTGAAAGTTAGAGATTGAATCCACTCGCGAGCTATACGGCACCTGCCAAGCGTCCTCAGTGATTCTTTCAACCAATGATAATATGCGCGGGTTAAATACCGAGCCTTCATCAGGAACGATGGCTAATAAAATATTATCTACTTTATTGTATTGATCCTGCAGCTCTTCAAAGGCTTGCAAATGAGGGTTATCGTGACTAAAAAAAGCACGGTAATCGGCATTTAACTTTATTTTTGTTACGCCAAATCCAGCTGCTGTTATTAATATCAGCGTGGCCAACACCACTGACCACGGATGGCGGACCAACCACCAACTTAATCGCTCTAACATTTCTGTACCTTTTTATTATTAATTTAAAATACTATTTTGTAACGGTTACAAACTGACTAACGATGCCCTGCCCTTGAGCTTGAATCTGCGGCCAGCTTTGACAATTTTCATCATCAGCCACACCAAACCCATTTAAAAACACATTCAAGCTGCGAAAAAAGAACTCTAAAGGTTCATTAAAACCCAACTTCTCGGTTTCCCAATCATTGAGTAATACATTTTGAACGCCCCACTTCATAGACCACCAGCCAAATGCGGCATCCTTTACTTGCTGACAATTAAAGCCTGTATCTTCAACAAATAAATTCATAATGCGAGACAAAATGGCATGATCCAACTCAGCAATTAACGCCTTATTTTCATCAGATATTTTGCTTTGGAATTGTGGAGACTTAACCATAGACACCAAAGAAGAAATCTCTGGCTGCTGTCGAGCGTTCATAAAAAACACCGCGCTGATCAACATTATTTTATGGCGTAAGCTTTGCCCCTGCTTCAAGGCTTCATCAATCATGGCCACCAGTTTTTTACCGGAAAGACTGACCAATTTACTAATGACATCTTCTTTACAGTGATAGTGCTGGTAAATCGTACCCTTGGAATACTCGGTACTATTTGCGATGGCTTGCATGCTCAACCCCTCCACTCCTTGCTCAGCAAGTAGAGATCGAGCCACCCTCAGTATTAACTGATCACGGCGATGACGCTCTTGAATTTTACGTTCAGAGGATTTCACGGGCATTTATAGAACTATCTTTATTATTATTTTATTTTTTGACATCGCGTCATTTTTTGACGCTGCGTCAATTTAGGATAGATTTTAGTTTAGGTCAAATACTTTACAGACATACAGTACTGTATATAATTACAATCTGTATATAAAAACATATAAGAGTACTTATGATTAAGCTCACCGCACGCCAGCAAGAAGTTTTAGATTTAATCAAGGGTGCCATTTTGCAAACGGGGTTCCCTCCTACCCGTGCCGAGATCGCTAAAGAGCTTGGTTTTAAAAGCCCTAACGCCGCTGAAGAGCACCTTAAAGCACTGGCTCGTAAAGGTGCCATTGAGATGATTCCTGGTGCTAGCCGAGGCATTCGCTTGGCTCAGCACGAATCTGGCCTGCCTTTAATCGGCCGTGTCGCCGCTGGCGAGCCGATTCTGGCTCAAGAACATGTAGAGCGTTATTTGGACCTACCGAGCGAGCTATTCAACCCAGGTGCTGATTACCTGCTTGAAGTTCAAGGGGACAGCATGAAAGAGATTGGAATTTTAGAAGGTGACTTAATTGCCGTTCACAAGACCAGTCAAGCACGTAACGGCCAAATTGTAGTGGCCCGTGTAGGGGAAGACGTGACGGTTAAACGCTTTGAAAAAGAGAGCAACATCGTAAAACTGCACCCTGAAAACAAAGATTACCAACCAATTGTTGTGGATTTACAACACGACCATATGGAGATTGAAGGTTTATATGTGGGCGTTATTCGTCAGCACTAAGCCCCGGCAAGCTATAAATTCGCTCTTTGCCATCCATGGCATCGCCATATAAGTTTATCCATATACAAAAAAACACGGCCTTAGCCGTGTTTTTTTATGCCTGTGAGACCCAAGTTATTCACCTAGTGAATAACTTGCTCTTCCAAGCTAGCAATATCAGACGTGTCTTCAACGTGTACACCGCTTAACTGCCCAACTTTACGCACACCCGCTTCGATCATCGCTTTTGCGATCTCTAAGTGCTGCTCAGGAAAGCTCATTTTAGCGTCGCCAGAAAAGCTGATTTTAACCAAAGGCTCCCCTTCACCGTCGCTACGCTTAAGGGCTATATCACCGTCTGATAATTCTACAATTTCAAATACTGCTGCCATAAAATAACTCTCGAAATATCAGCTGATGTCGCAAAGGGGCGCGAGTATAGCACTGTGAATCACACGCTCCAATGACTAAAACTGTAACGTTTAGTACTCTTGGTAGTGCTCACGCATGCGGGAAATGGTTTTTTCCAACTCAATCAACCAGTTACGAAACAAAGCCACATAATCTGACTGACTGGTAATTAAATTAGAATTTGCAGGCGCACTTTCAAAACCCTCTAAAAGCACCCTTTGGTACTGGCGATTCACTTCAAAAGGCCAAGCCTGCTGTTCAAACAACAAGGCTAACTCTTTTAGCTCCGCCGGTAGACCCTCTCGCTTAAACAGCTCTGTAAGCTGCATAAACGGCGGTAATGAGTAATGTTTAACCAGCTCATTACAAAAACTATTGATCGCACTGTATAGGTGATAGAGCCCTGATTCTTCTAATTGGGACTTTTGCTGGGCATCCACCGCCTGACCAGCTTGATCAAGTGTGATACGAGCAAAATAGACCGCTTGATTAGTACGTCTCACAGGACTCATTGTCTTATCTCTATACGTTAAAAGTTAATGCGTAAACCCAGGTGACCTTCACGGGCAATTTCAATATCACCGGCTTCATCATTGGCGTCTACAAAACGGTAACCCATATACACCATGGCCGTTGGCAATAGTTTGTATTCCATGCGAGCGCCTAGGTCGATCATGTTATCGGTACTGCGGAAAGACAATACGCTTGGTGCATAGTATGCGTGACCCGCAAAACCAAGGCCCGCAAGCTCTACTGGTGTATAGCGAATGAAACCACCAATGGCCATGGCACCACTATCGGCAGCGCTAGTAAAATAACCGTAAATCTTACCACCAACACCAATGCGCACAGGGCTTTCTTTACTGCGAACATCAACAGCATTAATACCAAAAGAGATTAAATCACCGTCTTCTTCGTGATGAAAAACACCGGTAGAAACATGCAGAGGGCTACCCATGCGTGTGGCATCATATTCAAGCGACGCGGTATCGTCATTAATGCTTAGATCAAGTGACCCACCAGCCATAACAGGGGCAGATAAAAGCGCAACAACAGGGGCCAGTAAACGAAGCAATTTCATGAATCACCTTTTTATTATGTTTGTTCAAAATGAGGTCGCTATGATACGTCATGCATAGCCAGAAGCCCAGAGCACCGACACAGGATGCCTTGTGATGCAGACCACATAAAACTACTTACTTTTTTACACATACAAAAAAGCCAAGGATTACCTTGGCTTTTCTTTAAACACTTAACGACTTAATTTAGTCTTCAAGCAAGCTTAGCATTAGCTTATTCATGCGCTCAACATAACCAGCAGGGTCTTGTAATTGAGACCCTTCTGCCAATTGTGCTTGCTCATAAATAACCTGTGTCATTTCAGAGAAACGCGCTTCATCGCTTTGAGTATCCATTTTAGCAATCAACGGGTGATCCGAGTTTACTTCAAGGATACGCTTAGTTTCAGGTAACGCTTGACCTGCCGCTTCCAACATACGGCGCATCTGCATGCCCATATCATCTTTACCCACTACCAAGCACGCTGGAGAATCAGTTAGACGATTGGTTAGACGCACATCTTCAACCACATCACCTAGCTGAGCTTTAATGCGCTCTACTAAATCAGCATGTTGCTTTTGCGCTTCTTCTAATTCTTTTTTAGACGCTTCGTCATCAAGGTTTAATTCACCCTTAGTAATGTCTTCAAATGTTTTGCCTTTGAATTCGCTTAAGTGTGAAATCATCCACTCATCAACACGGTCCGTTAGCAACAATACTTCAATGCCTTTTTTACGGAACACTTCTAAGTGCGGGCTACGAGATGCTGTTAGATAGTTTTCAGCCGTTAGGTAATACACTTTATCCTGGCCTTCATCAGCACGCTCAAGGTACGCATCCAAAGAAACCGACTGTTTGTCGTCTTCTGCTTTTGTAGAAGAGAAACGGAAAAGCTCAGCAATTTTTTCTTTGTTAGCAAAGTCATCCGCTGGACCTTCTTTTAGCACCTGACCAAAGCCTTCCCAAAATGCTTGATACTCTTCTGCTTTGTTCTTCGCCATTTTTTTAAGCATATCTAAAATACGCTTAGTTAATGCGCTGCGCATTGAGGTGATACTGCCGTTATCCTGAAGGATTTCACGGCTTACGTTTAATGGTAAATCACCACTGTCTACCACACCTTTAATGAAGCGTAGGTAAGGCGGAAGGAACTGTTCAGCGTCGTCCATAATAAATACACGTTGCACATACAGTTTTAAACCACGAGCCCCTTCACGGTTCCAAAGGTCAAATGGAGGGCGCTTAGGCACATACAACAAACTGGTGTACTCAAGCTTGCCTTCTACCTTGTTATGAGACCAAGTAAGAGAGTCTTCATAGTCATGGGCGATGTGCTTGTAAAATTCTTGATACTCTTCATCGTTTACGTCTGATTTACTGCGCGTCCACAATGCTTGTGCACTGTTTACAGATTCCCACTCAGGCTCAGCAACAACCGCTTCATTGCCTTCTTCAGCCGGTTCCGCTTCTTTAAGCATTTCAACAGGCACTGCTATATGGTCAGAATATTTTTTAACCAAGTTGCGTAAACGGAAACCATCTGCAAATTCAGATTCATCTGTTTTAAGATGCAGAATAATAGACGTACCACGATTTACTTTTTCAATGCCTTCAATGGTAAAGTCACCTTCACCAGCACTAATCCAGCTAACACCTTGATCAGCGGCTGCGCCCGCACGACGAGTTTGTACTTCTACTTTATCAGCCACGATGAAAGAGCTATAAAAACCCACACCAAACTGACCAATCAAAGATGCGTCTTTTTTCTCATCGCCTGTCATGTTTTCTAGAAACTGAGCGGTACCGGATTTAGCAATGGTACCTAGGTTTTCAATCACTTCTTCACGACTCATACCAATGCCGTTATCAGAAATCGTGACGGTATTCGCTTCAGCATCAAAATCGATCTTAACGTTAATATTTGGCTCAGCTTCAAACAGCTTATCGTCATTTAGCGCTTCAAAGCGCAGCTTGTCGCAAGCATCCGATGCGTTTGAGATAAGCTCACGCAAGAAGATTTCTTTGTTTGAATACAAAGAGTGGATCATCAAATGAAGCATTTGCTTCACTTCGGTTTGAAAACCTAACGTTTCTTTTTGTGCTGTGGTCATGAAGACTCCTCATTAATACTAAGCATTCCGTTTAGCTGAAGAGGTATATAAGGGCAGATCTGGGGGTTTCAAGGTTTTTTAGCGGTTTTCACTCACAGCGTACAAATAAAGAGCGATTTTATAGCAGTAGCGGTTGTTGATTAGGTAGGGCCAGCAAGTTACCCGCAGAATAACAAGGCAAGCCTATAACTTGATGCACCTGCACCTACACAATCATAGACACAGGCACAGCAGGTCGACTAATTAAGCTTATGGGGCCAATAAGAAGTGGGCTCGGGCCGTGGCCACTGCTTCTTCACGGGTAGTCTGCCAAGCATTAATGATTACATTAGCTACGCGTGAGCCTTGGCGAATCACTTGGCACTCTACAAATGTATCTCGACCACCGCGTACAGCTCTTAAATAATCCAAAGAAAAATCCACAATTTTTGGCAGAGTTGGTGTATCCAGCATCATCACCAAATGAATAGCTGCGGAAAGCTCCATAAAACCACCTACTACTCCGCCGTGTACGGCAGGTAAAATAGGGTTACCGATATTGCTTGGGTTATCAGGCAATTTGAAAATCACATCATTGCCAAAACGTTGAAATTCCAAACCTATTAATTGCGCATAGGGAATGGCATCCACAACAGGGCGATAATCCCCTGAGTCATTGCTGTTTTTTAATACTTCTTCAAAAGTGGCCATGTTTATTTACCCGCCTTTTTTATTTGTGGAGGATAAACATCATCAGCCACCACCATGCTTTGAAAATCAGGCGGCGTCATATGAGGACCAATGCGCATAAAGGCAGCCACACAATTAGCAACCGGTTCGTTTACATCACCTTGATGCACCGTGCAGCGAGTAAACACCACATTACGACTCACACGATAGGCCTCTGCAAACGCAAAGATAGACTTTTTAGGCTCTGCCGCTCGAACATAATCCACTCGAAGATCAAGGGTCGGGCACAACTCAAACTCTGGCAATGCATTAATCACCATGGTGCCACATGCGGTATCCATTAGCGTGGTCAACACACCACCATGAATAACCCCTGTGGTTGGGTTCCCCACATGCTGCTCATTATATGGCAGCTCAATGGTAAGGCCTTCGCCACTGGCTTCAATCACTTTCATACCAAGCACTTGGCACTGGCGCAGAGCCCCGACAAAACGCTGGGCCCGACCTAAATAAGGGTTCGACTCACTCATGAATTTCTCTTATCAAGTGGCAATATCTATTATCAGAATAGACTGAGATGGCGAGACTTATACAACAAAATACGCCACCGCCCTAGCCTGCCCATAGCTTTGTAACTTTAAAGCCCTAAAGTTGACTGAATTTATCAGCAAAAACGAAAAAGCCCTCAACTAGAGGGCTTCTTATCTTCGCTTTAAAATAGCTAATCTTTAGTAAACTAACCGCCTACCAACCGGCTTTCTCTTTAAGCGCTTCACCAATATCCGCAAGACTGTGTACGGTTTTTACTCCGGCTGCTTCTAAGGCTGCAAACTTCTCAGCTGCCGTACCTTTACCGCCTGCGATAATGGCGCCCGCATGACCCATACGCTTACCTGCTGGTGCTGTTACACCTGCAATATAAGACACAACAGGTTTGCTCACATTATCTTTAATATAGGCCGCTGCTTCCTCTTCAGCTGTGCCACCAATTTCACCAATCATCACAATGGCTTCGGTCTTAGGGTCTTCTTGGAAGCGTTTAAGAATATCAATAAAGTTCGAACCCGGAATTGGATCGCCACCGATACCTACACAAGTGGACTGACCGAAGCCGTAATCCGTAGTTTGTTTTACCGCTTCATAAGTCAATGTACCTGAACGGGAAACAATACCCACTTTGCCAGGCTTATGAATATGACCCGGCATGATGCCGATTTTGCTTTCACCCGGTGTAATAATACCTGGGCAGTTTGGTCCGATAAGCGTTACACCTAACTCATCACATCTCACTTTACAGAACATCATATCCAAAGTTGGGATACCTTCAGTGATGCAAACGATTAATTTAATGCCACCATTTGCAGCTTCTAAAATAGAGTCTTTGCAAAATGGCGCTGGCACATAGATCACAGACGCATCCGCTGATGTTTTTTCGACCGCTTCTTTAACGGTATTAAAAACAGGTAAACCCAAATGTGTGGTGCCACCTTTGCCGGGTGTCACACCACCGACCATTTTAGTGCCGTACTCAATGGCTTGTTCGCTATGAAACGTACCTTGCGAGCCAGTGAAGCCTTGGCAAATCACTTTTGTATCTTTAGTTAATAGAATGCTCATTATTTGCCCCCTGCCGCTTTAACCACTTGCTGTGCAGCATCTTTCAAACTGGTTGCTGCAATAATATCTAAACCGCTCTCAGCCAATTTTTTAGAGCCTAGCTCTGCATTGTTACCTTCTAAGCGAACAACAACAGGCACCTTCACACCCACATCTTTAACTGCGCCAATGATACCCTCAGCAATCATGTCGCAACGCACAATGCCACCAAAAATATTCACCAAAACAGCCTGAACTTTGTCGTCAGAAAGAATGATTTTAAACGCTTCTGCAACGCGTTCTTTTGTGGCGCCGCCGCCAACGTCCAAAAAGTTTGCCGGATCACCACCGTGCAACTTAATAATATCCATGGTGCCCATGGCCAAACCCGCACCATTTACCATGCAGCCGATGTTGCCATCTAAGGCTACATAGTTAAGCTCCCATTGTGCAGCGATGGCTTCACGAGCATCCTCTTGCGAAGGATCGTGCATAGCTTGAATATCTTTATGGGCATACAAGGCGTTGCTATCAACCGTGATTTTGGCATCAAGGCAATGTAAGTCACCCTCTTTGGTGATAACTAAAGGGTTCACTTCAACCAGTGCCACATCTTTTTCAAAAAACAGTTTTGAGAGACCCAAAAATATTTTGGTAAATTGCTGAACCTGTTTGCCTTTTAAACCTAATTTAAATGCAATTTCACGACCCTGATGAGGTTGAGCACCTGTAAGAGGATCTATTTCAGCTTTTAGAATTTTTTCCGGGGTTTCGTGTGCAACTTTTTCAATTTCCACACCGCCCTCAGTAGAGGCCATGAAAACAACACGCTGAGATGCGCGATCAATAACCGCACCTAAATACAATTCTTGATCAATATCTGTGCATGCTTCAACTAAAATTTGTTTTACCGGCTGCCCATTGGCATCGGTTTGATAGGTCACTAAGTTTTTACCTAGCCAGCTTTGTGCAAACTGTTTGATTTCTTCTTTACTGGAAACGAGTTTTACACCACCCGCTTTACCACGACCACCAGCATGAACCTGTGCTTTTGCCACCCAAGTATCACCGGGGATTTGATCCGCCGCTTTTGCTGCTTCGTCTGCTGTGCTCGCTACCACTCCGATAGAAACAGGCAAACCATAATCAGCAAACAACTGTTTGGATTGGTATTCATGTAGATTCATGAGGGCCTCGTTGTGCTTTTTCATTAAAATGGTGCACACAAAACATCATATGCACCTTTATAGGGTTTTGTTATATCAAAAACCTAAAATAAAAGACACTGCCGAGGTGAAAACCAAGGGGTATGGTTACATCAATTGTTAGGTAGACGTGTTTTTGTCTACTTATCAATCAATTTTCTCACCAACGATTCTTTTAAAATACTGTAGGTATTAAAAAATGATCAATCTTGTTTTATTTTAAAAAGGTATAACTCGGCTTATTTGTTTATCTAATTTTATTATCAGTGTTAAACAAATAAGCCTTCATAAATTCAATCGTAATTATTTTCTTGGCTTACGATTGGCTTTATGAATTGCATGATTATTAACCGCTAATGCAGCTTCATGCACGGCTTCGGAAAGTGTTGGATGAGAAAACACCATCATTCCCAAATCTTCTGCACTTGAACCAAATTCCATGGCAATTACTACCTGCTGAACCAGATCCCCTGCACTTGGGCCAATAACACTGGCACCTAAAATGCGATCTGTTTCTGCATCAGCAACAATTTTCACAAAGCCAGCCGTATCATTGGCAGCCATTGCACGACCTACCGCTGCAAACGGGAACATGCCCACGTTATATTTATCGCCAGCCGCTTTTAATTCATCTTCGCTTTTACCAACCCAAGCAATTTCTGGGTGTGTATAAATAACCGATGGAATGCAGTCATAATTCATTTGAGCTTTATGACCCGCAATGCGCTCTGCAACCATGACACCTTCTTCAGATGCTTTATGAGCTAGCATTGGGCCACGAACCACATCGCCGATGGCATAAATGCCAGGAGCATCCGTTGCACATTGATCGTTAACAAAAATAAAGCCACGCTCATCTAAGTTTACACCTGCATCTGCAGAGAATAAGTTTTCAGTAAATGGACGACGACCAACAGCAACAATTAACTTATCAAAGGTAATGGTTTTATCACCTTCACCATCTGTATAAGAAACCACTACTTCTTGTTTTTTGCCTTTGCCTTTTACTTCAGTGCCCGTTAAACGAGCACCTAGCATTACGTTTACATTTTGCTTTTTGAATTGTTTGGCGGCTTCTTTACCCACTTGTGAATCCACAAGGTGCAAGAATTTATCCTGAGCTTCGATAACAGTTACTTCAGAACCCAAACGATTCCAAACACTGCCAAGCTCCAAACCAATTACACCAGCACCGATTACACCTAAACGCTTAGGCGCTTCAGTGAATTCAAGTGCGCCTGAAGAGTCGACGATTAGACCTTCTGTTAATGGCGCTGGTGGAATCTCAACCGGCACAGAGCCCGTTGCTATAATAATATTTTCCGCTTCTAACACTTCTGTTTTACCAGCGTGGTTAGTAAATTCTACTTTTTTACCGGCTAATAATTTACCAAAACCTTCAAACGGCGTTACGCCATTGGCTTTAAATAAACCGGCAACACCCATGGTTAAGTTTTTAACAATGGAGTCTTTACGGGCAAGCATTTTGCTCACATCCATGGATACATCAGAAGTACTGATGCCATGCACATCATAATTCTCTTTTGCATCTTCATACTTATGAGATGAATCCAACAGTGCTTTTGACGGGATACAGCCAACGTTCAAGCATGTACCACCAAATACACCCTTGCCGTCTTTATTTAACCATTTATCAATGCACGCTGTTTTCAAACCCAGCTGTGCAGCACGGATGGCAGCAACATAACCACCAGGGCCACCACCAATTACAATCACATCAAATTTATCAGCCATGATCTTTCCTTTATTCTTAGATTCCGCAATTAAAGCGGCATTTGAGCACCCAAGCCTAAGCTCAGGTACTTAAATCAACTTACGTATAAGTTAAATATCCAACAGCATGCGAGCTGGATCTTCTAATAGATCTTTAATAGTCACCAAGAATTGAACCGCTTCTTTGCCGTCAATCATTCTGTGATCATAAGATACTGCCAAGTACATCATTGGACGAATAACAACCTGCCCATCTACCGCCATTGGTCGATCTTGGATTTTATGCATTCCAAGAATAGCTGTTTGTGGCGGATTTAATATAGGCGTACTCATTAATGACCCAAACGTTCCACCATTTGTAATAGTAAACGTGCCACCTTGCATCTCTTCGATGCCAAGTTTGCCATCACGCGCCTTACCAGCGTAGTCGCCGATTGTGCGTTCAATATCAGCAAGACCCATAGCATCAACATCACGTAATACAGGAACAACCAAACCTTTTTCGGTTGAAACCGCTACACCCACATCTTGATAACCGTGATAAACAACGTCGTTACCATCAATAGAAGCATTCACAGAAGGGAAACGTTTTAATGCTTCTGTCGCCGCTTTAACGAAAAACGACATAAAGCCTAAACGCACACCATTGTGTGTTTTCTCAAATGCTTCTTTGTACTGTTTGCGCAATGCCATTACTGCTGTCATGTCTACTTCGTTATACGTCGTCAACATGGCTGCATTTTGCTGAGCACTTACTAGACGCTTAGCGATAGTTGAACGTAAACGTGTCATTGGAACACGCTTTTCAGCACGCTCACCTGAGTTAAACATTGGAGCAATAGGTGCCGACGGTGCATGGGTTGGCGCTGATGGTGCTGGCGCCGCTGCCAAAGGAGCTGGTGCCGCTGCTTGGGCAGAAGACTTAATAAAGTTTTGAACGTCTTCTTTAATGATTCGTCCGTCTTTACCACTTGATACTACTTGCGATAAATCCACTGAGTTTTCTTCAGCTAATTTACGCGCGGCAGGATTTACTTTTAAATCTGCATCCATTTCTACGGCAACTTCTTCTTGAACTGCAGCAGGCGCAGCAGCGGCAGTGCCCGCAGCACCGTCTTCAAAGATTGCGATCACCTCAGCACTTAGAATGGTCTCCCCCTCTGGCTTAAGGATTTCTTTAATAACGCCATCATTTTGCGCTACTACTTCAAGTACCACTTTATCGGTTTCGATATCCACCAATAATTCGTCACGACTCACCGCTTCACCTGGCTGTTTATGCCATGTAGCAATCGTGCCATCAGCAACAGATTCAGGGAAAACCGGGGCTTTAATTTCAGTAGTCATGTTGATTTCCTAATTCCTTCTGTGACTGGGCTTATAAGCCCAGTGCATCTTTAATCAATTGCTCTTGTTGCTCTAAGTGCAACGCCATGTAGCCTGCCGCTGGTGAAGCGGATGCTTCTCGGCCTGCATAATCCAAGTAAACCTTTTCATTTTGGCGCTGAACCACTCGACGCATATGGTGCTGACTGCTGTACCAAGCCCCTTGGTTCATTGGTTCTTCCTGACACCAGAATACTTCTTTTAGGTTTGTGTATTCACTTAAAGCTGCGTACATATCATCTTCAGGGAATGGGTATAGTTGTTCAATACGAACAATCGCCACATGTGACAACCCTTCCGCTTCACGGCGATCGATTAGGTCGTAATAAACCTTACCGCTACACAGTACAACACGAGTAACGTCTTTCGCTTTGATTTCTTCTACTTCTGGAATCACCAACTTAAATTCGCCATCGGCCAATTCTTCTAGTGTACTGATGGCCTTTTTATGACGCAGTAAACTTTTTGGTGACATAATGACCAAAGGTTTACGCAGCGGGCGAACAGCTTGGCGACGCAATAAGTGGAAAATTTGAGACGGAGTAGAAGGCACACATACCTGAATATTGTGCTCAGCACATAGCTGCAAATAACGCTCTAAACGTGCGGAACTATGCTCTGGACCCTGACCTTCATAACCATGAGGCAACAACATGGTTAAGCCGCATAAACGGCTCCACTTATGCTCACCACTGGAGATAAATTGATCCATTACCACCTGTGCACCGTTGGCAAAATCACCAAACTGCGCTTCCCAGATTACTAATAAATTTGGTGTGGTTGTGGAGTAGCCGTATTCAAAGCCCAATACCGCTTCTTCAGACAGTAGTGAATCGTGAATCGTATACGTTGGCTGATCGTCGCTCATATTTTGCAAAGAGCAGTATGACGCGCCGTCTTTTTGATTATGTAAAACCGCATGTCGGTGCGAGAACGTACCGCGACCTACATCTTGGCCGGTTAAACGAATAGGATAACCTTCGTCTAACAAGGTGCCATAGGCCATTGTCTCAGCAAAACCCCAGTTAATCGGCAATGCACCGGCCGCCATTTTACGGCGATCTTCTAGGATTTTATTTACCTGACGCTGAACCTGAAACCCTTCTGGCACTTCTTGAAGTTGGTTTGCTAGCTCCTGCATGCGCTTAAGGTCAACCTTAGTGCTAACAACAAGGTCGTTGTCATGGCCAAGGTAAGGACGCCAATCCACAAACATTTCTTCGTTTGGTTCTGTCACCAAACTTTTCACCACGTGCTTGCCTTCTTCTAGCGCGTTACGATATTCCTCTTCCATTTGTTTGATGCCAGCTGCATCCAACACTTCAGAAGTTTCTAACGATTGCGCGTAAAGCGTACGAGTGGTTTTTAGGCTTTTGATTACTTTGTACATCAAAGGCTGTGTGGCTGAAGGCTCATCCGCTTCATTGTGGCCACGACGACGGTAGCAGACTAAATCAATTACCACGTCTTTTTTGAATTCATTACGGTAATCCACTGCAAGCTGCGTCACAAATAATACAGCTTCTGGATCATCACCATTTACATGAAGAATTGGCGCTTGAACCATTTTTGCAACGTCCGTTGCATATTCAGTTGAGCGTACATCTTCACGTTTATTAGTGGTAAAACCCACTTGGTTATTCACAACAATGTGAATGGTACCACCGGTTTTATAACCGCGAGTTTGTGACATTTGGAAAGTTTCCATCACAACACCCTGACCTGCAAACGCAGAGTCACCGTGAATCGCAACAGGCACAACCATTTCACCATTTACATCACCACGACGATCTTGACGAGCTCGTACAGAACCCTCAACCACTGGCGATACAATTTCTAAGTGCGATGGGTTAAATGCCAATGCTAAATGCACCTCACCACCTGGGGTCAGAACATTAGATGAAAAACCTTGGTGATACTTAACGTCACCAGAGTGGTCAAATTCGACCTTGCCATCAAATTCATCAAATAAATCAGAAGGCGCTTTACCTAGCGTATTAATCAGTAGGTTTAATCGGCCACGGTGAGCCATACCAATTACAATTTCTTTAGCACCGTAAGTACCTGAACGCTGAATCAATTCATCCATCAAAGGAATCAGTGCTTCACCACCTTCAAGACCAAAACGCTTCACACCTGGGTATTTAGAACCAAGATATTTTTCTAAGCCTTCTGCGGCTGTTAGACGTTCTAATAAATGTTTTTTAGCTTCTTCGCTGTATTCTGGTTTTGCACGCACACTTTCAATGCGTTGTTGGAACCAGCGCTTCTCGGCTGTATCAACAATGTGCATAAACTCAGCACCAATAGATTCGCTATAGGTTTGCTTGAGTGCACTCAAAATTTCAGCAAGCGTGGCTTCTTCTTTACCGATAAACAAAGAGCCCGTTTGGAAAACGCTGTCCATGTCCGCTTCACTTAACTCGTGATAGCGTAAATGTAAATCAGGCACATCTTCACGTTCCATAATGCCCAATGGATCAAGCTTGGCTTGTTGGTGACCACGGAAGCGATAAGCATTAATCAGTTGGAAAACGCGCAACTGCTTTTGATCATAACCGCTTGAAACCTGGCTTTGTGTTGCATTAGCACTGGCGGTATGTCGCTGATTCTTAGAGATCAGTAGAAACTGTTCTTTAATGGGGCTGTGGGGAATGTCTTGTGTATCAACACCCTCTACGCGCGGCAAGGTATTGAAATAACTTCTCCATTGCTCTGAGACAGAGTTAGGATCCGTTAAAAATAATTCGTATAGCTCTTCTACGTAAGCCTGATTGCCACCAGATAACTGGGACGTGCTCCATAGCTGCTCCATCGAGCTTTCGTGCATGATAAAACCACCTTAATTAAGTCTAGGGACAATATTCAATCAACTTCCCTGCTGTGGATGACAGATGACCGGGTGTGGTCTGAAGTTGCTCTTATATTGCGGGGGTTACCCGTTTCCCAAGTTATGCTTATTTATAGCCTAGCAAATATGATGCTAGAGGGCCTATTTTTTATAATTTTTTTGTGCGCCGCGTATCTTATGCACTATTAATTTAGATACGCTGCAATTAAATAAGGGGCTAAAAAGCCCCTTATTTAATTTCTATCAGATTTCGCGAGACAGTAGCATGTTGCGAATGTGTCCAATTGCACGGGTCGGGTTAAGACCTTTAGGACAAACATTTACGCAGTTCATGATGCCACGGCAACGGAAAACACTGAATGGGTCATCTAGACCAGCCAAGCGATCTTGTGTCGCTGTATCACGGCTATCGGCCAAGAAACGGTAAGCTTGCAATAAGCCAGCTGGACCGATGAACTTATCAGGATTCCACCAGAACGATGGGCAAGATGTTGAACAACATGCACAAAGAATACATTCGTACAGGCCGTCTAACTTCTCACGCTCTTCAGGAGACTGAAGACGCTCAATAGCAGGCGCTGGAGTATTGTTCTGTAAGAAAGGCTTAACCTTTTCAAACTGCTGGTAGAACAAGCTCATATCAATTACCAAATCACGGATAACCGGAAGACCTGGTAATGGGCGCAATACAAGTTTATTGCCTTTAACACTCTCAGATAGAGGTGTTACACAGGCCAAACCATTTTTGCCGTTGATGTTTAGGCCGTCAGAGCCACACACACCTTCACGGCATGAGCGACGATAAGCCATAGACGAATCCTGCTCTTTAACCAAAGCTAGAACGTCCAACACCATCAAATCTTTACCACCAGTTTCTACTTGGTAGTCTTTCATGTAAGGCGCAGCATCTGTCTCTGGGTTGTAACGATAAACGCTAACTTGCAACATAATCTCTCTCCCCCACTCTTAGTATTTACGTTCTTTAGGTGGGAAGGCTGGCATTGTCTTAGGCTCAAAGTTTACAGCACGCTTACCAATAGTTTGGGTTTGCGGGAAGTAAACAGAGTGACACAACCAGTTCTCATCATCACGTTCTGTAAAGTCATTACGAGCATGAGCACCACGAGATTCTTTACGCTCTTCAGCTGCAATAGCTGTCGCGAAAGCCACTTCGTATAGGTTATCAAGTTCAAGCGCTTCGATACGTGCAGTATTGAATGCAGATGACTTATCTTCAAGGTAAGTGTTTTTAACACGCTCACCAATCTCTTTAAGCATCGTAAGACCTTTTTGCATTGCGTCGCCTTCACGGAATACACCGAAGTACAACTGCATGCATTTTTGAAGATCAGCACGAACATCAGCAACAGACTCACCAGAAGTAGAGTTATTAAGACGATTCAAACGTGCCATGGCGCGTTCAATATCTTCTTCACGAGCATCAACTGCATCAAAGCCTTCACGTAAGCTCTTCTCAATTTGGATACCAGCAGCACGACCAAATACAACAAGGTCAAGCAATGAGTTACCACCAAGACGGTTAGCACCATGAACCGATACACAAGCGGCTTCGCCACACGCATATAAACCTTCAATAATGAAGTCTTTGCCTTCACCATCAACACCAATGGCCTGACCACCGATATTAGTTGGTACACCACCCATCATGTAGTGACATGTTGGAACAACTGGAATTGGCGCTTTAACTGGGTCAACGTGAGCGAATGTACGAGACAACTCAAGAATACCAGGAAGCTTAGCGTTAAGCGTTTCATCACCAAGGTGATCAAGCTTAAGCATTACGTGATCACCTTCAGGACCGCAACCGCGACCTTCTAGGATTTCCATAACCATTGAACGAGCAACAACGTCACGACCAGCAAGGTCTTTTGCGTTAGGAGCATAACGTTCCATGAAGCGTTCGCCGTCTTTATTGATCAGGTAACCACCTTCACCACGACAACCTTCCGTAACAAGTACACCAGCACCGGCTATACCCGTTGGGTGGAACTGCCACATTTCCATGTCTTGTGCAGGTACACCAGCACGTAAAGACATACCCATACCGTCACCAGTACAGATCAATGCGTTGGTAGTTGATTGGTAAATACGACCCGCACCACCAGTAGCAAGTACTGTCGCTTTCGCTTTGATGTAAACGGTCTCGCCTGTTTCCATACAAATAGTAATGGCACCAGCAATTTGACCATTTTCGTTTTTAACAAGGTCAACGGCATACCATTCGTTTAAGAATGTAGTACCGCCTTTAAGGTTACCTTGATAAAGCGCGTGCAATAAGGCGTGACCAGTACGGTCAGCTGCCGCACAGGTGCGCGCTGCCTGAGTTGGATTATCAGGGCCTTTAGACTGACCACCGAAAGGACGCTGATAAATACGACCTTCTTCTGTACGAGAGAACGGTAGACCCATGTGGTCTAGCTCAAATACAGCCTGTGGACCGGTTTTACACATATATTCGATAGCGTCTTGGTCACCAATGTAATCGGAACCCTTAACAGTATCGTACATGTGCCAGCGCCAATCGTCGTTCGGATCGTTAGATGCGATCGCACAAGTAATACCACCTTGCGCAGACACTGTGTGAGAACGAGTTGGAAAAACCTTAGTTACACATGCGGTTTTAATTCCAGACTCTGTAAGTTGCAGTGCGGCACGCATACCAGCACCGCCGCCACCAATTACGATGGCGTCATATGTCATTGTACGAATAGATGCTGACATTGTTTATACACCCCAAATAATGTCGATGCCCCAAGCCAAGTAAACAAACAAGGCTAAGAAACAAGTTAATTCGAAGGCAAAACGAATTGCTACAGGCTTGATGTAGTCAGTGGCGATAGTCCACATGCCAATCCAAGCGTGAGCAACAGTTGAAATTAATGCCAATAACGTAAAGATGCGCACTCCGGTGCAAGAGAAGAACTCTCTCCACTGTGCGTACTCCATACCTGGGTTAGCTAAAATATAACCCACGATAAATACGGTATATACAGCCATTACAACGGCAGAAAAACGCTGAAGAATCCAATCAGATAATCCGCTGCGGCTGAAGTTAGTTACACTTACGCCCATACCCAAACTCCTGCTAATGCGACTAATACACTTGATAGTACGATGGTGATCACGGCGCCAATAAAGCCACCCTGTTTAGTTTCACCGATACCCAAGTCCATAATTAAATGTTTAATGCCAGCAACAAAGTGGTAAGCCAAAGCTGATAATAAACCCCAAGTAATGAAGCTTCCGAAACCTGTCGTCATGGACTCTTTAATCTGAGCAAACCCTTCAGCAGACTCTAAAGAGCAGCTTAAAGCGCAAAGTAAAAAGATAACGCCTACAAACAAAATCACACCGGCAATACGGTGAGTAATTGAAGTTAACGCAGGAAGAGGAAATCTGAACGCTGTCAGATCTAGATTTTTAGGTCGTTGTTGATTCACGGTTCTCTACACTCTCTCTCACGCCTCAAAATGAAGCGAGCTTATATGGGCTAGCACGATCGTTGTGCATTTTTATCAATAAAAACGCAAACTTACGTGACTTTTTAGTGCCTTCGTAAACGCGGCGAATTATAGACACAGAGTTTGTTAAATTCAAACAAGCACCTATGCTTAAAATCAAGTTTCATGCGCTTTTTACGCAGATCACTTAATAATAGATCAAACTTTAAACAAACTAACTAAACTTAATGCTAGTTGCCCAGTTCAAGAATTGACAATCAATATTTTGGCCCTATAGTTGGCCGTCTTTGCAACGGTACAGAGTCGTACCCGACTCGAAATGTTTAAGAATTCCATGAGAATTCTGGTATCAGAAATAGCAGACAGGAGGCCATTCATGGCTGACAAAAAAGCACAGTTAACAGTTGAAGGTCTAGATGAAACTCTAGATTTCCCAATTTATGAAGGCACTATCGGCCCAGACGTAATTGACGTTCGCAGCCTAGTCGCTAAAGGTAAATTCACTTACGACCCAGGCTTTGTTTCCACTGCCTCTTGTGAATCTAAGATTACTTACATCGATGGCGGCAAAGGTGTACTTCTACACCGCGGCTACCCTATCGAAGATCTTGCTGAAAACAGCGACTTCCTAGAAACCTCTTTCCTACTTCTTCACGGCGAGCTTCCAACAGCCGAAGAAAAGAAAGAATTTGTTGAAACCATCGGTAAACACACCATGGTTAACGAGCAACTAGTAAGCTTCTTTAAAGGCTTCCGTCGCGACGCTCACCCAATGGCCGTTATGACAGGCGTTGTAGGCGCACTATCTGCGTTCTACCATGACTCTCTAGACATTACAGACGCTAAGCACCGTGAAATCGCTGCTCACCGCCTAATTGCTAAAATGCCAACTTTGGCTGCAATGGTTTACAAGTACAACATCGGCCAGCCGTTCATGTACCCGCGTAACGATCTAAGCTATTCAGAAAACTTCCTTCACATGATGTTCAACACTCCTGCTGAAGAGAAGCCAATTAGCCCAGTACTGGCTAACGCAATGGATAAAGTATTCCTATTGCACGCAGACCACGAACAAAACGCCTCTACCTCTACAGTACGCATGGCTGGCTCTACTGGCGCCAACCCATTTGCATGTATTGCTGCAGGTATTGCTGCACTTTGGGGCCCAGCACACGGCGGCGCCAACGAAGCTGTACTTAAAATGCTAGATGAAATTGGTGATGAGACTCGCATCGATGAGTTCTTAGCAAAAGCGAAAGACAAGTCTGACCCATTCCGCCTAATGGGCTTCGGTCACCGTGTTTACAAGAGCTACGACCCACGCGCCGTAGTTATGAAAAAATGCTGCGACGAAGTACTGGCTGAACTAGGCCTAGAAGACGATCCGCAACTTAAAATGGCAATGAAGCTTGAGAAAATCGCCCTAGAAGACGAATACTTCAAAGCTCGCGGCCTATACCCGAACGTAGACTTCTACTCAGGCATCATCCTTAAAGCGATCGGCATCCCTACTGAACTATTCACAGTAATCTTTGCCACTGGTCGCACACCAGGCTGGATCGCTCACTGGAACGAAATGATTGGCGGCGAATACCGCATCGCTCGTCCACGTCAGCTTTACACTGGCCACACTAAGCGCGCCTACCCTAAAAAGTAATCAGCACTTAGCCATAAAAAAGCCGCCCTATTTTCAATAGTGCGGCTTTTTTATTACCTCAAATAAATAACAACCAACACTCACCCACCCCCCACAAAACACCCTTAAAAAAACACACCCACACAGACAACCCCTACACAAACCCAAGAACCCAAGAACCCAAGAACCCAAGAACCCAAGAACCCAAGAACCCAAGAACCCAAGAACCCAAGGATAAAAAGAACAGGAAGAACAGGAAGAACAGGAAGAACAGGAAGAACAGGAAGAACAGGAAGAACAGGAAGAACAGGAAGAACAGGAAGAACAGGAAGAACAGGAAGAACAGGAAGAACAGGAAGAACAGGAAGAACAGGAAGAACAGGAAGAACAGGAAGAACAGCTTAAGCCATAAAACCAAATAGAAAAGTAAAAAAGGAATTTAATCAGAATATCATTTAAAGAAGAGATCTTTAAATGGTGCGGAGGGAGAGACTCGAACTCTCACACCTTACGGCACCAGAACCTAAATCTGGCGTGTCTACCAATTTCACCACCCCCGCACATCGAAGGTCGACCCTATAAATAGAATCTAAAGTAGATCTAAGTATTAGCTCTTCAGCTTTACACCACTTATTAACAATTAAGTTAAAAAATGGTGCGGAAGGAGAGACTCGAACTCTCACACCTTACGGCACCAGAACCTAAATCTGGCGTGTCTACCAATTTCACCACTTCCGCTTTGCACTCATGCTTCAAGTACGTAAAATTTACGACACTCAAAACAAAAATAATGGGGTGGCTGAAGGGGATCGAACCCTCGGCCACAGGAATCACAATCCTGCGCTCTACCAACTGAGCTACAGCCACCACTATTCACTACTAACCTACCAATTAGATTGGTACGCCCGACAGGACTCGAACCTGTAACCCTCGCCTTAGAAGGGCGATGCTCTATCCAGTTGAGCTACGGGCGCTTCAACTATATAAAGCTAGGCAAACAAGCTTTCGCTTGCCCCCTGATCTGTAGTGCTGATCAAGTGGTGCGCATATTACGGTCGAACCCCTCTAACGTCAACACCTTTTTATATTTATTTATATAAAACAAGCAGTTGTGAGTTTTAAGCAGGCGCTAAAAGGTTAAAACCCAACAACAAGTGTCGGTCGATATAAAAGCCATCAAAAGACAAACCCTGCCAAGTACACACCCCTTAAAACCTGACCTTTTGGACATGTAAAAATATTCTCAACCGAACGCTTATTTTTACTCTTTACTTTGTATTAGGAGAAAAGCGTGAGAAAATCGCGCCAATTATTTTAAGCACTAGCGTAGGAAATTCATGAGCGCACAACGTATCGATGGCAACGCTGTCAGCAAACAACTACGAGAAAACGTCGCCCAACAAATTGCTCAGCGCATTGACGCTGGCAAACGAGCTCCTGGTCTTGCTGTTATATTAGTGGGCTGTGATGCCGCCAGCGAGGTGTACGTTGGCAAGAAGCGCCAAGCATGTGAATCTATTGGCATCAACAGTGTTGCTCACGACCTACCAAGCGATACTGACGAAGCTACCCTACTGGGCCTAATTGATGAATTAAACGAAGACGACACCATCGACGGCATTCTTGTTCAACTGCCTCTACCAGAGCACCTAGACAGCACAAAACTACTAGAGCGCATCAACCCTAAAAAAGACGTTGATGGTTTCCACCCATACAACGTAGGTCGCCTAGTGCAACGTATGCCGGTATTACGCTCGTGCACACCAGCAGGCATCATGACGCTTTTAAAAGAATACGACATCGATGTGAAAGGCAAGCATGCCGTTATTGTTGGCTCGTCCAATATTGTTGGCCGCCCAATGTCTATGGAGCTACTGCTAGCCGGCTCCACCATTACTGTCTGCCACCGCTTCACAGAAGATTTAAAACATCACGTAGAACAAGCCGACGTACTTGTTGTGGCCGTTGGTAAAATTGGCATTGTTGACGCCAGCTGGATTAAACCAGGGGCTGTTGTAATTGATGTAGCCATCAACCGCTTAGAAAGCGGCAAGCTTACTGGCGATTTAGATTTTGAAGCAGCCTCAGAGCGCGCCAGCTTCATCACACCGGTTCCCGGTGGTGTTGGCCCCATGACAGTCGCTACTCTAATGGAAAATACTTTATACGCGTGCGAAAACTTTCACGACGCTTGATTAGCTATTTTGTTACACATAAAAAACTAGCTACGTTGTTAATACTGCGTTTAAAACTCTTTTAAGATTGTCACATAGACATACTATACACTGCACTTAAAAGAGTTTTTGCCTTATCCTAACTGCATCGCTAACGCTTTCAACCTCCAACCAAGAATCCAATTTATTTGCGATTCGACTTTCGGCGATTCCTATATAGTTTGTTTCGCCAGACAGCGCTTTTATAGGTTTTTGTATCCTTTAATTCATCTCTTGAATACGCTCGATATAACATCCACGACAAGCCAAAATGAAAAATTATTTGAGACAAAAAAACCAGGTGGTCATCAGATCCCGACCAATCAAAGCAGGTATTTTGCTCCATTCCTCTGTAACAGAAAGCTACAAACACCTTCCCATTAACCAGCTCATACAACGAAAAACCGAACAGCGATATCGAACAACAAACTAATAACGCATTAAAAATTTTCAACCAAGAACCTCCTGACTAATATAGGATAACCTCTATTTCTTCACCCAAAACCACGCAACTAGCATTCCCAGTAACGCACTCAAACCTGCAAGCTCAAACATTGTGACACCCATATCCCACTGCCACACATAACCAGATACAACAGCCCCAAGCGCCCCACCAGCACCGTAAGACAAACTTGAGAACAATGCCTGCCCTTGCCCTTGATGTCGGCCTTGGAAATACTGATGAATATAATGCATAGAAACAGCATGCATAGTGCCAAACGTTGCTGCATGGGTTAACTGCAATACAATTAGCAGCCACAAAACATCAACAAAGTGCCCTGTTAAATACCAGCGCACTGCGGCTAAAAGCAAACTCACCACCAAAACAGCTTTATAACTGACTCCTGAAAATAATTTATGCACCACCAAAAATATCAGTACTTCAGCTAACACGCCCACCGCCCACAAAGTACCAATAAGCGAGCGACTGTATCCCGCTTGCTCTAAAAACAAACTGAAAAATGTGTAATACGCCCCATGGCTTACCTGCATTAAAAATGCAGCCACTAAAAATGCCAACACTGGCGGGCGCATCACTAATTTTAAAAAGCCGACTCCTTCTTCATTATCATGGGTTAATTCCTGCCCTTTAATCGTGGTACTACTGATAAAAATGGCCGACAGCAATAACAACATAAAAACAGGCAAGTAACTGACACTGATAAAATCAAATACCACACCCAGCAACAAAACAAATACAACAAAACCAATGCTGCCCCAAATGCGGATTTTAGAATAATCATCTGTTCGATCTTTTAAATAATTCAGCGTCACCACTTCAAACTGGGGCAAAACCGCCGCCCAGAAAAACCCATACCCCACCATGATCAAAGCCATGGTAAAAAATGAGCTCACCCAGAAAATATTTATAAAGATCAGCGCACACACCAGCGTGCCTAAACGTAAAAGAGACATGCGTCTGCCGGTATAATCCCCCAGCGCGCCCCACACATTTGGCGCAACAATACGAACCAAGCCAAACAAAGCCATTAGCTCGCCAATTTCTTGTGCGCTAAAACCTTTATCGTCTAAGAACAAACCCCAATAGGGTGAGATACAGCCAAGCAAGGCAAAATAAAAGAAGTAAAAAGAAGAGAGGCGCCAATAAGGCACAGGCTGAGACATAAATATATAGAGACCAAAATAAAACGCCCAATGAAATCATCAGGCGTTTTTAGAGATATTTAATCTAACATTTTAGATTCAAGCATCTGGGCTTTGCGCTGGAATAACAGGTGTGGTGCATTCCACATCTGCGTTCTGCCCGCGATTACGTAAGTAATGATCTGCTATCACTAATGCCATCATGGCCTCAGCAATAGGCGTAGCTCGAATACCCACACAAGGATCATGACGACCTTTGGTGATTAATTCTGTTTGTTTGCCATCAATATCAATGGTTTTACCCGGCACAGTAATACTAGAGGTAGGCTTAAGTGCGATATGCGCAATAATATCCTGACCACTGCTAATACCACCAACAACCCCACCCGCATGGTTAGATAAATAACCTTCAGGTGTCATTTCGTCACGGTGTTCAGAGCCTTTTTGCTCAATCACTTCAAAACCGTCACCAATTTCAACGCCTTTAACCGCGTTAATGCTCATTAACCCATGGGCCAATTCAGCATCAAGACGATCAAAAACAGGCTCACCTAAACCAGGAATCACACCGCTGGCCACAACGGAAATCTTAGCGCCGATTGAATCCCCTTCTTTACGCAGGGCATTCATATAGCTTTCCATTTCTGGCACTTTTTCAGCATCTGGGCAAAAGAATGGGTTTTGACGAACCTGATCCCAATCGAAATTAGCATCGTTATCTACTTTCACAGGACCAAGCTGTGATAAAAACCCACGTACTTGAATACCTTTACTGGCTAAAAACTTCTTAGCAATGGCGCCCGCTGCCACACGCATGGCTGTTTCACGAGCACTAGAGCGACCACCACCACGATAATCGCGGAAGCCGTATTTTTGGGTGTAACCGTAATCAGCATGGGCCGGACGGAATTTTTGTGCGATATCACCGTAATCTTTAGAGCGCTGATCGGTGTTCTCAATCAGCATACCGATTGGCGTACCGGTTGTTTTGCCTTCAAAAATACCTGAAAGGATCTTCACTTGATCAGGCTCTCGGCGCTGAGTCGTGAATTTAGACGTACCTGGCTTGCGCAAATCCAGCTCTACTTGAATCTCTTCTTCAGAGATTTCAATGCCTGGAGGGCAACCATCTAGAATGCAACCAAGGGCTTTACCGTGACTCTCACCAAAGGTAGATACGGTAAAAAGTTTGCCGAAAGAATTACCTGACATGGGCTAACTGCAACTTATCAAATCAAAATTTGTGGTGATTATATCACCTTTCACGGGCTTTGTTGGCCATATCACGCTTTCAACGCAGATATGAAGCAAGCCTTAGCCCAGCCAAATACATACTAATATGTGCTTTATAAACTATTTAAAATACTGCACTAACTGTTCTTTAGTAAAAACAAACACACCATCACCACCGTGCTCAAACTCGATCCAGGTAAACGGTACATTCGGATAAGCTTCTTCCAGATGGACCCAAGAATTACCCACCTCAACCACCAAAACACCTTCATCATTCAGGTATTTAGCTGCGTTTGCCAAGATATTACGGGTGATATCTAGGCCATCGTTACCGCTGCCCAGCCCCATTTCAGGCTCATGATGGTACTCAGCGGGCATATCCGCCAAATCCTCTGCATCTACATACGGCGGATTAGATAAGATCAGATCATAACCAGGGGTTAAATCCGCGAATAAATCAGACTCTATGGCCGCCACTTGCTGCCACAGGTTATGACGGTCTATATTGATTTCAGCCACATCAAGGGCGTCACGAGAAAGATCAGCAAGGTCCAGCTGCGCCTCAGGGAAAGCCTGCAAAGAAGCAATACCAATGCAACCGCTGCCACAGCATAAGTCTAAAATTCGATTCGGCTCATTTTTAAGCCAAGGCTGCACACCATTTTGAATAATCTCAGCCAAAGGCGAGCGCGGCACCAGTACTCGCTCATCCACATAAAACGGCAAACCACAAAACCACGCCTGATTAATCAAATACGCCGATGGAAGACGCTCATTAATACGACGCTCAATGCGCTGTGACAACAATGTTTTTTCATCATCAATTAAGCGGCAATTGGCCTGTTGCGGGGTAATATCGAATGGTAAATGCAGGCTTGCGGTAATCAGCAATACAGCCTCATCCCAGCTGTTATCGGTGCCGTGACCAAAATAGACGTCATTTCGTTCAAATTCGCTGGCGGCAAAACGCACCCAATCTAAGATCGTGTGCAGTTGATTAATGGCTTGCTGATAGACTGGCGTCACGGAATGTCTCTATTGCAAAAAAAGATGGGGCATTCTACTGCCCATAATCAATATAGCCAATCTTTTACCTTGAGGCCTTTAACTATAACTGCCCATAGGTATTGGCTTCTTGGGTCTCATAAGCATCCATGGCGCGATTAGCAATTTTATAGCCCAACTCTATTTGCTCATCAGCACGATAAAACTCGTAAATACTCACAGAGTCTTTTGGGATGCGCATTAACAAGTCTGGTCGATAACCGGCAATTTTGTACTGCGTTAAAGAAGCCTGCATGGTTTCAAACATTTGATACATAACCCCAAGCTTGCCTAAATTGGCATTCAAAGCGGCCTCTGTTTCTTGCTCTTCTTCACGGTCAAATACACTGAAAGCTCGGTCTTTTAGCTGGGCAAACCAGTTTTGACGATCTTCCTTTTGGTCTTCCAGCTCTCTTTGTCTAGGCCCCACACTGCCTCCCGGCATGGGAACCTCTGCACTTAAATCCACCGCAAAAATAGCATCTGCATGAGTAGAAATACTGGCAGCAATGGGCAATGGGTTTAACACACCGCCATCCACTAATAGTCGGTTGCCAGAAACCACAGGTAAAATTACAGAAGGAATAGCGCATGACGCGCGAATGGCATCATGTAACAAACCTGAACTGAACCACACTTCTTTTTGGTGGGTTAAATCCGTGGCCACTGCGGTGTAATCGATATTAAGATCTTCAATATCCACCCCATCTAATAATTCAGCCACGCGACCAAATACTTTATCACCGCGAATGGCGCCATCGCTTAACAAACTAATATCCACTAATTTTAGTACTTCAAAATAGTTTAAAGAGCGCACCCACTCTTCAAACACATCAAGTTTTCCGGCTGCGTAAAAACCACCAACCAAGGCTCCCATGGAGCAACCCGCAATGCCTTTAATGTTATAGCCACGCTCTTCTAACGCGCGAATCACACCAATGTGCGCATAGCCTCTTGCACCGCCACTGCCTAATACCAAAGAAACCGTTTTCATCTTTTTATTTTTCACACCAAAAATGCATGGTTTTATCTTACCTAAGCCCAAGTAAACTTAAGGCTACTTCTCTAACAACTCAACCAACTCAATGCGATCGAAGGCCTCTTCTCTTGGCATCATTGCCCCTGCACCATGGGCATATAGGTTTTTAATAAAGCCATCCGCCTTAGCCATTTGATCCAGTAAGCCTTGCGCTTCTTCTTGAGTGGACTCAATTAAACGTCGATTCTCTAATTGGCCATAACGATGCACAACAAGGGCAAACTTTTTATTTGGATAGTCTTGCAGCAACTGCTTAAGCCAATCAACTTGCTCTTGGCCCAATGTGGCTGGCTGCGCATCTAAGCGCACAATCGGTAAATAGTGTTGCTGAAAAAAGGTTTGCAGTTGGCCAAGCTGTACGTATTTTTGCAGAGGCGCCGCTTCTGATTTTTTCAAGCGAAGGCGCTCTAAATAAATATAAACCCCTTTATTGCTGCGCTGCATACTGTAAAGCAGCCATAAAGATGGATTTTTACCCTGCTCTAAACCCGCCCAGTAAAATTGATCACTGTCGCGACCGGACAAAATGGAATGTTTGAAAACTTTATTGGCAAAATCATTACTTTGACCACATGCGCGCCCTTCACACTGAAATAAGCTTTGCGCATCCTCTAGCTGCTGTTTGATTTGCTCAAATGCGTCTTTACTGCTGTGACCCGCCGGAATTTGCCACAACCATTTGGTTAACTTACCTGAAAGGTATAATTCTTCTTCAGGACTTACTTGGCCCTTAATACGTTCAACCGCACCCAGTATGACCCAGTGGTTTTCTACATTTGTGTTGCCATAATGTTTTTGATTACTGCCTGAAATAGGTTTAATTGCCCACGCGCTTTGCGCCGTGCAAAAAACAAACAGTAAAAATACTAAAAAAGGCTTTAGGGGGGATGAGACTAATTTTGCTAACATAGGGCTACACACTATCCTTGTAATCACTTAAGTCTATTCGATATTTAATCAACGTGTCTTTATCTTTTTGTACAGCGTGCACTCTACCGCAAAATCACTGCATCTGCTGCCAAGCGCCTGAATTAAATTTACCCATAAACTGCCACATTCTGTTTCATCCAAGAGAGCTTGAGCGCCGCAACAGCACTGGGCGTCTAATGAAACATTGTTTAAAGGTGCCCAGCAGCTCATGGCATCGACTAAAAAACCAACAACAAGCAAAAAGCTTCGAAGGCTACCATTTATTATATCCAGCCGATCATTCAGATATTCAGTCTACAAATCCAACGGCAAACATCAAGACTAACAAGATAGAACAATCCATAAGTGACTCAGGACAAACAATAAAAGGTTTACTGCTCATTGATGCCACCTGGCAAGAATCGCAAAAAATGATGCGCCAAAGCCCATGGTTAATGCAGCTACCAAAGCTGAGCTTGCAAGCCAGTGAAAGCCACTACCTTTTACGGCGCAATCAGAGTGAGAGCGGACTATGCACATTAGAGAGCCTAGCCCACGCCCTACAAGCATTGCAGCACAGGCAAAGCAGCCAAGATCTGTTACAATTTTTCCATATTTTCCAAGATGCCTTTTTACACACTAGGCAGTCAGGACAGCTCAATCCGAGAACCCTATGATTCAGCACATAATAAAAACAAGTAAAACCACATTAATAGCCAGCTTACTGCTTTTACCCCTAAGCGCTTGCCAGTTAATGCAAAACAAGCCTACCGTGGTTGCACCGGTTATAAGCCAGCAAGAAAAAACACACGCTCAAACCACCACTCAAGAGCTATTAGCCACTTACGCAAAGTGGCAGCTAGACTCAAGCCCCATGAGCCAAGCTTATCGCGGTTTGAAAACCAATTACGATAAATGGGATGACATATCCGAAGCGCAATCACAGAAAGATCAGCAGCGATTAATCGGCTTTTTGCAGCAAGCCAAGAATATTAACCAAAAGGCATTAGGCGCACAGCAGACCCTGAGCTTGCAGGTTTTTATTCACAAACTAGAACAGGCAGTGGGCTCATTTGCTTTTCAATACCACAACTACCCTGTTAACCAAATGTTTGGCCTGCACACATCTGTAAATAGTTTTATGGTCAATATCCACCAAATAGACACCATAAAAGATGCCACCCATTACATTGATCGCATATATGGCATCAAACCATTATTTAATCAGCTCATTACTCAAATCAAAAAACGTGAAGAAATGGGCATCAAACCGCCCTCATTTGTATATGAAAACGTGATTCAAACCAGCCAGGACTTATTAAAAGGCTACCCATTTGAGAAAAAATCAAAAGAGCAGCACATTTTATGGAAGCACTTCCTCACAAAAATTAAAACGTTAGATTTATATGGCTCCAGTGAAAAAGTACTTGAGCACAAGTTAAAGCGAGCCCTGCTACGTGCTTACAAACCTGCCTATAAAAAACTAATCAAGCACCTGAAAAAAAGTAATGCCTCACCTGCTAAAAACACAGGCTTCAGTCAATTTGATCAAGGCCCTGCGTTTTATAATCTAAGCCTTAAACACAGCACCACCAGCTCATTAGATGCTCAAGCCATCCACAAACTGGGCCTGCAACAAGTGCAAAGTGTACAAATGCAAATCTTAGAGTTAATGCCTAAATTGAACTTACCTAGAAACGTAATGGACTCCATTAATATTCTTGGCAATGCAACCACTCAAGAGAGCGAAGCAGACAATCAACCAGCCACACAAATAACAAACCAAGAAAAAGGCGGCATGCCTGCTTTATCTAACAAGCAGCTTAATACCCTAAAAGCCTTGTTTCATTACACCCGCAATGAAAAGAGCCTTTATTATCAAGATGCTCAACAAGCATTAACCGACAGCAAAGCTTATATAAAAGGCTTAAACCAAAATCTTAAAATGGCGTTCTCGGACATTCCCGATATCAAGATGCAGGTTAAGTTAGTGGAGCTTTTCCGCGAAGCCAGCAGCCCAGTGGCGTTTTATCAAAGCCCAAGTGACGATGGCAAACGAGCCGGCGTGTATTACATGAACGCCAGCAAGTTAAATGAAATGCCTAAGTTTCAATTTGAAGCACTGGCCTATCACGAAACCATTCCAGGCCATCACCTGCAAATCATTTACAAACTCAACAATAAAAATATTCCCGAGTTCCGTCGCCACAGTCATTACACAGCCTACAGTGAAGGCTGGGGACTGTACGCAGAAAAACTGGCCAAAGAGCTAGGCGGCTACCAACAACCTTGGAATGAATATGGACGTTTGTTAATGGAATTATGGCGCGCGTGCCGCTTAGTATTGGATACAGGCCTACATTATAAAAACTGGGACATAGATAAAGCATTAAAGTATCGCTTGGCAAACACTCCGTTTACCAAAACCGATTCACTAAATGCCATCAAACGCTACCTAGTGATGCCAGGGCAAGCCACGGCTTATAAAGTGGGGCAATTAAAGTTATTAGAATTGCGCGAGTACGCTGAAGAAGAACTGGGGGGCGATTTTAATTTGGCTCAATACCATGACTTTATTTTAAAGCTGGGACCACTGCCATTAAACCTACTGGAACAACAAGTTAAAAACTGGGTAAACAGATAAAAACAACACACTAACTTTTGACATATCAAAACAAAAAAAGGGCTTCTATTAAGAAGCCCTTTTTTAAACACTAAAGTAAATTTGTTAATACAGGCCAGATCAAATCGGATAAGGTTTTTGACCCCTCAGCCGTTGGGTGAATATTGTCACTCAACACATGATTAGCTGGAACCATTCCACGAGGATCTAAAAAGGTACAATTAGCCGTTGAATTATCGCAAGCATCTTTCAAACGGTCATCACCATAAGCAACCGCACTTTCAAGATTAGCATTACCGCGAGGCAGCTCGTAATAGCCAAGATAGATAATATCCTCGACACCTTCGTTATCCATTTTATTTAATAAATTAACAGCCTTTACATAGGTATCATTTACTAAATTACGGCAGCTACGACTGATATTCCAGCGCCACCAATGTGTGCGACAACCATAAGGGTCTAAAATCATAGCTGGAATCAAAATATCATTACCACCGCCATTCATTACGGCAATATCGATATTCGAATTTGTAGATTTAGCGTCTGCATATTGACCCTCGACTGAGCGAGCAATCAAACCACCAGATAACTCTGCACCACTCTGAGTATAATTACGAAAGGTTAATCCTGCTTGCGCTTCTAGGTTGGCCTGAATGTCACCGGACAAATCAAATATCGAATCACCCAAGCTGACCACATCATTTCGATCAGCCGATTCAACATAATCATTCCCGCCACATGCAATGAGCGACATCATAAGTGCTGCTACTGAAGCAGCCTTGGCCGTTGCCATTAAGTTCTTCATTATATTCATTTTATTTCTCCTTATTGTTTTGTCGTGAGACCTAAGAAGTGTAGAGCTGATTTTTTTAACCCCATAGTAAATATGCGAACACATTACATAATGTGTTCGCAATTGGATTAGTTTTATAAATATTTTTTCGAAGGGAAATGATTTTGGTACGAATGTTTTCAGTAGTTAAGACAAAATTAGTTACTGCCATAAAGCCTTGGCCTTTTATATCTAAAGAAATCAGACTGCTCTTCTTTTTGTATCGTCGGGGCTTCGTGTTCAAAAAAGGTAACCCGCAGTGCCATTAGTTTTTCATCTAGTTCGGCACCTTTGTATAAACTTGTTAACTGCTCACGGGCCGACATGTATTCATAGCCATTTTTCCAACGAGTTTCTTTTTGAGCATCTTGCTCGGCCATGTCTTGGATATTTTCATCACTAAAGCCCAATTGACGTCGACTCTGCGCCAATGCGGACGCCCTGTCGTCCTCACTCATCTCTTTTAGGTCAGCCTGTACACTGTCCAAATGAAAATATATATCTGCAACCATTCCCTTGCTAATCAGCATATTGCTGTGTTCGTCACCGTATTGCTGATAAATACTGTCTTTCAAAATATATAAACGATCCTGAAGCGATATATCATGCGCTACTTGTAAGGCGGAAATGGTTTCTTGAACACTTTTTTGTTTGATTTCATTTTCATCTAGCTCTTGCTGCCATATATCTTCTGCCAGGTCGCCAAACAACTCTCTTCTTTTACCCCATAAGGTTCCGTTACGAGTAATAGAGTCCATATCATTGAGTGTCAAAAGAATATCCACGTGCCATTCATTGTATAGATTCATATTTTCTAACAATAAAAAGATATCCTCTGCATAATCAGGAAAAGCATTACGCATTACAGCTTGAAAAACGGCATCTCCATCATTTGGAAACTCCTCAAGAACAAATAACCTAAAGTCCGCCATGCTCAGCTGAACCAAAACTTGTGAAATGTCATGAGCATGTTTCTGTCTCATTTGATCCGATAAAGCGTTAATAAACCTCTGCGAATCATTAGTGATCTCATCAATACTCGATGACGCTGCCTTTTCATTAACAGTATCCACCACCCGCGGAAAGTCGCTACTCTTACCTTCTTTTGCAGGATCGCTAAACATCAAAAAAGCCGAAACACTCACACACATAATCACAAGTGTCGTTTTTATCATTATTTTTTTCATGACCACCTTCTCTGAAAATAAGCTAGGGCGTAAAAACACCCTAGCTTCCATCTAATAACTAATTAAATTAAATTATTAAAGTAAACCTTGCAAGCTAGGCCAAATCAGATCAGCCAAGACTTGCGAACCCTCTATTGTAGGATGTATATCGTCATCCAATACGTAATTAGCAGGAATCGCACCACGAGGGTCTATAAAGCTGCATGCGGCATTACTGTTTTCGCACGCCTCTGCTAACCGAGTATCACCATAATCCAATGCATCAGCTAAATTTGCATTGCCACGCGGCAATTCGTAATAACCCAAATAAATCACGTTTTTAACACCGTCAGAATCCATTGTATTTAAAAGATTCACGGTATCTACATAGACATTATCGATTAGGTTTTCACATCTCGAACTAATATTTTTACGATACCACTTGGTACGACAACCGTAGACATCCCCAAGAGACGCAGGGATCAGTATGTCATTACCGCCTCCGTCCATGACGATCGTATCGATATTACCGTTAAAAGCATTTGCATCGGCATACTGTAAATTAATGGCTCGAGCTAATGAGCCCCCTTTAATTTCAGAACCTGAGATTGTGTAATCACGAAAGGTTTGCCCGGCTTTTTCCTCAAGGAATCTTTGTAAATCACCGGACAAATCAAAAATTGAATCGCCCACTGTTACCACATCATTTCGATCGGCCGTTTCAACGTAATCTGGTGCACCACCACAAGCCACAAGAGCTAGAATGCCCATGGACATTAACGCTGATTTTATTATTTTTATCGATTTCATATATTCTCTCCTAATGAAGAGTTATTAGATGGAATCCGCATCCTAGACCAGCTAACATTTCATATTTGAAATTAATAAAAGAATACGAACGCTTTTGCTAATCTGTTCGCAATTGATAATAAAGTCCTATTTTGACATAGAATATTTAACCTATCTGAGTGATATTCAACCAAGCCTATAAAAACTATAAATAATTGGTTAGAAGCGTCGCATGATCAGTGATATTTACTTTCGTTTACTGCTTGATTCAATAGAAAAAGATCCGGCTATTTCAGAAAAGCCACTGCACCATAAAGAATTTGATTTTGGTACAAATGATCTAGCGACCAAATACTTCTCCTACCTAGTTGAATTCATCTATACAAATAATCCGAACTCAAATATGGGCTTCATATTTGGAAAAAATGTTGTGGCGCTGAATCTGTGTGATTTTTTTAGAATGATCACAACGGCCGAAACAGTGGGAGAATGTTTGGCAGCCACGGTAAATATTTATCATGTGCTTGGCTTAAAACCCTACCCTGTTGTACACAAAGGCGATCAAGTTTCATCTGTTGCCATTGCCTTTCCTTACGAAGACACATCACAAGAATATATGCGAAGATTTACCAGCGAGGTATTTTTTGCCTATGGACTAGATTTGTTTCAAAAATCAGTTTCACCTGATGTCAAACCCATCAGGATGCTTTTAGATTATCCAAAGCCCCAATACGCTGAGCAATATAAACAGCTTTTTGATTGCGAAATAATTTACGATTCGCCTATTGCCCTTGTAGAGTTTCATAGCCATATGCTTTCAGCAAACCTGCCCAACCATAATAAACCGCTACACAATATTTATATGGCAAAAGCATTTGAGCAGTGGTCTGATTCAAAACGCCAGCAAAGTTTTAGTTATCGAGTCATTACACAACTAATGAATCAATCCCCCTATAATTTCAGCAGCGTAAACCTTTCTGAATCTATGAATATTTCTACTCGCGGCCTGCAAAAAAGATTGGCCGCGGAAGGCAGTTCATATTCGCAAGCTTGTAAGCTGGCCAGAAGAGAGTTAACTAAAATATGTTTATTTCAAAAAGGGATGGATTTTGACGGGACCGCTAATGCACTTGGGTTTCAAACTCAAATTAGCTTTAGGCGTTTTTTCAAAGAACAGTTCGGAAGAAGCCCTAAATCCTATACGCTATCCAAAACAGATTCTTTACAGCCTGCTTAAGGCTGAAAAGGCAAAACAATACCCTAGGTATTGATTCTTCAATTATAAATAGCGATCGACTTAAAACAAAAAAGCCTGTTAATTTTTTAACAGGCTTTTAGATTTTCGTACTAAGGCAATAGATACTAGCCTTCCTGCACATCACCTTCTAACGTTTCAACTTCTTGCTCGGCCGTTAACTCTTCGGCTCCCAAAGGTTTAAACGTCATCAGTAATTTAGGCAATAAAGTAAGCACTAACAATAAGGCTACAAACATAGCCAAACCTGTTAACAAACCAAAATAAATGGTTGGGATAAAGTTCGACAAGGATAAAATACTAAAACCAACAATCACGGTTAAGGATGTGTAATACACAGCCTTACCAATACTAGCGTGGCAATTTTCCACCGCCTGCTGATAATTTTTAACCACTGCAAATTCTTCGGTAAATCGATGAATATAGTGAATGGTGTCATCCACAGCGATGCCAATACTGATGGCAGCGATGGTAATGGTCATCATGTCCAGTGGAATGCCTAGCCAGCCCATCACGCTTAGCACTACAGTGGCACTTAATAGGTTGGGCACGATGGCGATTAATGCCATTTTCCACGATCTAAATAACAACATGAACATCAGCATGATGCCGATAAACACCGCCCCCAAAGTTAATATTTGCGAGGCAAATAAACTTTGCAGCATGTTGTTATACAACACCATCATACCCGCCAGCATAAACTCATCATCGTTAAGGCCAACCTTATGAACTAAATCGTGCTCAATGCGCTTTAGTAACTCAGCTCTTTTTAAATCCGGCTGACTATCGTAGACACGTAAGTTAATACGAGCCTGGCCATTTTCAGGGCTTACATATGGATCCAAAACAATGGCTTTAAATTCGTCAGGAATAGCACCATATAATAGAGCCAGTTCAAAACTGCCCAGCTCGCTGCCGTTAATGCTTTCTGCCACCTGCACCATGGTGGCTAACGACGTGACTTTGCCTATTTCTGGTTGCTCGTGCAGGTATTGATGCACGGCTTTTATGCGGCTCACTTTTTCACTGGTAAACCAGTATTTGGTTGGATCCTCTTCTTCCTCTTCTTCATCAAAGAAAAAGTCGTCATTCTCCTCTTGTTCCCAGTCATCTGCCACTACAGGGAAGTTTAAAATAATTTCTAATGGTGTGGTGCCGCCCAAGCGCTGGTCAATGACCTTCATGCCTTGGTGTATTTCCGTAGACTCATGGAAATAACTAATAAAACTGTTTTCAACCTGCAGCTTGGCCAAGCCCATAATGCTAACAACCAATAGCAGCACATTCGCGGCAATCACTTTATTGCCATGCTTTAACGTTAACCATGCAAAAACATCTGTGATGGGACTGTGATCTTTTACGTTTTGCGCTTCAGTGCTGCGCCCTGCCAACATGACAAAGATAGGGAAAAATATAAAAACAACACCTAATGCCACCATTACGCCTGTGGCCATCATCCAGCCAAAATCAATCACTGGGCGAATGCCACTAAAAATCAGCGAGTTAAACGCCACCATGGTGGTAAGCGCCATGTAAAAACACGGCTTAAACATGTGATCGATGGTTTCTTTTACCAGATCCCACTGACTGGCGTGGGGTGATTGTGCATGGGCTTCACGGTATCTCACAATTAAGTGAATACACATGGACATGGTCATGATCAAAAGCAGGCTCACAAAGTTGCTACTAATAACCGTCACACGCCATTTAAATAACCCCAGCACCCCAACCATAACGGCCACGGTTAACGTACTGCACGCCAGAGCAATAATGACCCAGCGCACACGGCGGAAAATAATCATCAAGGTGACCACCAAAAACAAAAACACACCCAAACCAAAGGTGTACATGTCGTTCTCTACAAAGGTGATCATATCGTCGGCGATCATGGGGACGCCGCCTAAGTGCACTTCGGCTACTTTTTGATACGGCTTTAAGATGGCACGAATGGCTTTTATGTCTTCATGTAAAACCGCAGCATTCTTAGCATTCAGGGTTTTAATGGATTTATTTAGGCGCTTTATTTCAGATAACTCTGATGCCGTTAATTCTGTTTTAGCTTGCTTGGCCCACAATACTTCACGAGCAGAAGTAAACTCGCGATGCTTGTGATCAAACGGGCGGTTTATTTGAATGGCTGTGGTGTTGTGCTGCAGGTTTAGCAGTAGGTTGTCGTACAACGGGCTATTGGAAAGCTCTTTTTTAGCCATCTCAATGTCCACTCCAGGCTGCTCCAAGCTTTTAATATTATTAATAAGCTCAGCCACAGGCACGGGCGGGTTTTCTAATAAGGGCACATCTAACAATGAGTTAATGGAATCTACACGGGGCAGAACCTTTAACTCATCGCGCATTTGTTTTAATAAAGAGAGGGATTGCTCAGAAAACAGCGGCCAAGGAGGCGTATAAGTGACCACCAGAAATTCACTGCTGCCAAAACGTTCAGCCACTTGGCGGTAGTTGATCATATCTTGATCCCCTTCCAGCACCAAAGCTTCCGCTGACGCATCTAATTCAAAACGACTGCCACCACTAAACGCCACATAGGCGGCAAGTAAAAGCATCACCGCAAAGGTGGCTTTTGGTTGGTCTAAAATAAGTTTTCGGTAAAGTGCAACCAGCCAAGTCATAACTACAACTAATATTTTGACAAAATAGCTGGCATTTATAAAAGGTCAGGCTACAACATGCAAGGTATAACACTGTTACACCCTGCATTATGTGCGTTTAGCTTAAAATTTATAAGAAATTAGTCTTAACACGCCAATAGAAACTATATGCGAGAGTGCATAAGTTGTTGATTTAATTGCCCATAAGAGCACATAACCCCTAAGGCCAATTGTGTGCGCATGCCCATCAACGTGGCCAATACTTCAACCAATTGCTCGAACTGCAAACACAGGTCAAAAGGCGCTTCCACCTCGTTTAGCAATTCCAAATATTGGCACAGGTATTCATAGCTCACACGGGTCTGTGACAACACCACTGGATTGGCCGGTTTGTCGACACTTTGCAGCAGCAATAGCACCTTGGAGAGTTCTTTTGCCCCCTCGCAGTCACCATATAGAGACTCGTGAGTAATGAACTGGGACAAAAACTGAATACTGGACTGCACCGGATTTTTGACGTCCTGCAGGGGGTGTTTGCTCTGAATAAGCGCAAGCCAGTTATAGCCGTCATCAGTTTGGCTAAGTGGAAGATTATTTTTATTAGGATCAATTGACGCTGTCATAATACTGTCCTTTGTTAGGGTCACGGCAAAAGGAGCAAGGAGCAGACCAAATAACCGTGACTTTTCCCTCAAGGACAAAGGGTTCTATTGCGGCGGTTTTTTATTCCCATGCCTTTCTAGACTCTTAATATGGCGACGCACAAAACCGTATACCAGCAGCAATACAATCGGCATTGCCACACCTAATGCAATGGTCTTGTTAATGGGGTAACCCCACTCCTCCATGCCAGCAAACACATAACCAAACAAGCTTAATAGGTAGTAACCAATGGCCACCACCGACAAGCCTTCAACCGTCTGTTGCAGGCGCAACTGCAGGCTAGATCGGCGATCCATGGACACCAACAACTGCTGGTTCTGACTTTCAATACTCACCTCAACCCGTGTACGCAGTAAACTGGTGGTACGATGAATGCGACGACTTAAATCTTCAAGGCGATCACGCAAACTATTACAGGTACGAATACCCGGCGTTAAACGACGCTCTAAAAAGTCACGCATGGTTTGCATGCCACTAATGTGTTGCTCGTGGACTTGCTCTAATCGTTTACCCACTAATGCGTAATAAGCGTTAGTAGCGGCAAAGCGGTAATTTGTGTCGCTGCGATACTGTTCAACCTTTGCCGCTATTTGCGATATTTGCTGCAATAATTCTCGTTCGTCTTTTTCTGTCTGAATATGTGCAATTTGCTGATTGAGATCCGCCAGCTGAATTTCCATTGCTGTTACTTCACTGGCCAATGAGCGAGCAACAGGTAGTCCCATCAACGCCATCAAGCGATAGGTTTCCATCTCTAATAGGCGCTGAATCATGCGGCCCATTTGATTGGCATTAAGCCCCATGTTATGCAATAAAATTCGACCAAAACTGTCACTATGTAAACGGAACGTGGTCAACACACACGCTTTTGAATTAGCCAACATACTGCCAGCTGGGCGCTGACCTTCAAAAAAACCGGCCTGCTCGCCTTCCGTTAAGGCGTCTTCAGTTACTCGCATATGCAAAGCCACAACCAGCTCGCCCGGCAATTGGTTCAACCAATCTTTTGGAATAAAGCTTAACGCCTGACCTTCAGCCAAACCCTGTCCATCGTCGGGGCGAATAAACGTATAAGTGGAGAATTCAGTATGACGCTCCCAACGTAATTCAAAGCCGCCAAAGTTCTGATAAAAACAGGATGCGCCTTCAGACGGAGGGTTCACACTAAAACGCTGACACAAATTTAAGATCAGCTCGTACTCACCATTTACCGAGCCTTCACTGCGAACAAGCGCAAGATGGCTCACGTAACAAGGTGAAGCAACCTTAGGAGATGGGCGAGTATGCAGCTCTTCATATAAAGAATTACGATGAGCGTAAACAGGTAGGTTTAACACCTGATTGTCTTCAGTTTGATTCATTATTGCTCTATTAATCAGACAAAACTGGCCGCATCATAGCATAAAGTGTTTTTGAGGCGCTCATTTAGATCAATTTTGGTGCACAGGTGCTTGCTGGAGATAAGTACTCATTAAGGGTGTACACCCCCCCTTACCTATTCAAATGAGAGCCAACCGTTACCACTCAATTGAATCAAAACCTACCACCCTGAAAAAATCACAAATCAAGACCGACAACCCTGAAACAACGTCGAGCACTGAATACGAATCAAGGTTTATAAACCTGAATAACGCCGCTCTTTGCCATCCATGGCACCGCGTCATACCGCCCATCACTCCCAGCATCCTGCTTCCCGTGAAACTTGTTCATCCTGAACATCGTCCTTGGACACACCCTGGAAATATGCATCCATGCATTTCTAGGATACCGCCCATCCATGGGCATAAAAAAGCCCCGAGCACTAGGTACTCGGGGCGAATAGAATTACTACAACTCGGAATGGCCCGTCCTGGGCATACAACTCCCTTGGTGCGCCACCGTAGTGACACTGAGCAGGAGACAACTGCGCAGATTTTTTTAACACTGCCCCATGAATAAAAAAAACACAGGGCAATCATTCTTTCAGGTAGCCGCCTAAGCTGTTACCGCGAGGCAACACAACAACCTAATAACCACTACCTTTAAATCATTTTAAATTGGCTGATCGTCAAACCACTGCTTGATACACAACTCCACCACTTCGGCTCGAGTGCACTCACTGTCTTTAGCGAAGCGATCCAGCATCTCGATCAAGTCCGTAGGCATTTTCACCTCCATACGGCGCATGCCTTTGTCTTTATCACGCAGCCTTTGCTCGCGCTTGTTAATTCTCAATTGCACATCTCTAGGATATGGATTGGATCTTGGTCGCCCTTTTTGTCGCAGGGAAAACATGTCCATGGTGGTGCGGTCTTCTAATTGAACACCCATAAAATAAACACCTCTATTTATTCAATGCATTAAGTCATTTTAAGTTTATTTATTATGACCAGTCATCGTAAATATATACAAGTAATCATGGGCTTTCAACGGTTTTTTCACCGTTAAAATGAAATTGGCGAAATCAGCCCAAGCTATTATTTAAAAGACTTGCCCAATGGGGGTTTTGCCCCTAATGTTGCGTCAGAGATTCAAGGAGTTGCCTCGTTAACATGGCCAAAATGACCCACCCCTCTTTAAAAGCAGAACAACTAAGCATTCAAGTTCCACAAAACTGCCTTCAGTTCACAAGCTCTCAAGAATTAACCCCTTACAACGGGGTACTAGGACAAGACCGCGCCGTTAGCGCCATCCAATTTGGCATGGCCATGGACCACCCTGATTACAATGTCTATGTCATGGGCGATTCAGGCACCGGCCGCAGTTCATATGTCACCGAATATTTAAAAAGCGAAGCTAAGCGTTTAGACAGCCCAAGTGATTGGGCTTATGTGAATAATTTTGAAAACAATCGCGAGCCCTTAAAACTAGAATTAGCCGCGGGCCAAGGCAAAGCGTTCAAGCAAGACATCAAAACTCTGATTGATAATTTACTGGCCACCTTCCCAGCTGCGTTTGAACACCCAACCTATCAGCAGAAAAAAAGCCTGATTGATCGAGACTTCAATTTAAAATACGACAGGGTTATTGATCGCATTGAACAGGCCGCGTTAAAAGTAAACATCGCCATGTACCGCGATACCGCATCCATTAGCTTTACCCCAATGAAAGATGGGAAAAGCATTGATGAAACGGAATTTGCTCAATTTGATGAAGCCACTCGCGAAGCGTTCCATAACAACATCCACGATTTAGAAGGCATGCTGAATGATGAACTTGTGCCCCTACCCCAGTGGAAACGAGACAGTAACGAAGCGCTAAAAAAACTTAACCAAGAAACCATCAATGAATCGGTGGCGCCGTTATTCACACCGTTAACGGAAAAATACCAAGACCTAGAAAGCGTTCTAAATTATTTGACGCAAGTAAAACAAAACCTGCACCGCACTGTTATTGCAGAGCTTACTGATGATCGCATTGCTGAAAGCCGTGAAGACAGTGCCAAGCGCACGTTTTTAGAAGAAACCTATTTACCAAACTTGGTTGTCAGCCGCGCCGAAGACAGTGGCGCCCCTGTGGTGTATGAATCTCATCCAAATTACGCCAACTTATTTGGGCGCATTGAATACACCAGTGAACAAGGTGCCTTGGTGACCCATTATCGTAAAATTTGCCCAGGCGCGTTACACAAAGCCAATGGCGGTTTTTTAATTGTGGACGCAGAGAAGCTGCTGCATGAACCGTTTGTTTGGGACGCTTTAAAACGCGCCATGAGCTCCCAGCAATTAAAAATTGATAGCCCGTACAGTGAAATGGGCATGATCAGCACCACGACGCTCATTCCAGAATGGATTGGTCTAGACGTTAAAATTATCTTAATCGGTTCACGCAGTACCTACTATTTACTGCAAGACTTAGACGACGACTTTAACGACATGTTTAGAGTATTGGTGGATTTTGATGATCACCTACCGTCAACCCGTGAACACATCGAAGCCTTTGCCCGCTTATTACAAAGCCGTGTGGTCGAAAAAGAATACGCACCTTTAAGCCGTGATGGCGTACTGCGCTTAGTTGAGCAAAGTGCTCGACTGGCCGAAGACCAGCGTCACCTTAGCGCCCGCATTGGGGATTTATTCCAATTGTTAGCGGAAGCGGAATTTGTGCGTAAATTAGTTCATGACGATCAAATCACCGAACTGCATGTGGACCGCGCCATTGAAAATAAAGCGCAACGCAGCGGCCGCATTCAAAAAGAAATTCTGGACGACATCATTGATGGCACCATTCTGATTGATACCGAAGGAGAAGCCATTGGTAAAATCAATGGCCTAACCGTGCTTTCCATTGGGGATAGCTCATTTGGTGCCCCTGCCCGTATCAGCGCCACGGTTTACCCTGGCGGACGCGGCATTGTAGACATCGAGCGTGAAGCGAACTTGGGCCAAAACATTCACACCAAAGGTGTCATGATTTTAACGGGTTACCTTGGTCACACCTACGCGCAAGAGTTTCCACTGGAAGTCAGCGCCTCTATCGCCATGGAGCAAAGCTACGGCTATGTTGACGGCGACAGTGCCTCACTGGCTGAAGCATGTGCTCTGATCAGTGGCTTGAGTCACACGCCAATTCACCAAAGCTTGGCGGTTACTGGTTCAATGAGTCAATACGGTGAAGTGCAAGCGGTTGGCGGCATCAATGAAAAAATTGAAGGCTTCTTTGCCATTTGTAAGGCCCGAGGTTTTAACGGTAAACAAGGCGTTCTACTGCCTGCATCTAACGTGAAACACCTTGTGCTTAAAAAGGAAGTGATCGAAGCCGTGAATGACGGTCAATTCCATCTTTATGGCATTGAAACCGTGGATCAAGCCCTTGAAATCATGATGGATAAAAAAGCAGGTAAGCTCAGCAAAAAAGGCACCTTCCCGCGCGGCTCCATCAACTACAAAGTACTTGAGCGACTGCGTGATATTGCTGACATTGGCAATGAGGAAGAAGAGCACAAAGACGGCACACCAGAAGCCCAGGAAAAGAGCAAAGACAAAGCTTAACCCTTCTATAAAACCTAACCCTTTGTCATCACAAGGGGTTAGTGCTTTTAGCTATTAACCTTCTAGTCAAAATACGCCGAAAACCTAAGTTCACCTTACTTTATCCCAAAGCCGAATACCTTAGCCAAAAGCTATGTCTATACTCTATTAAGACCCAAGAAATGTGGGCATGGAGATATTGCATGGGCTCAGATAACCAGCTTTTGTTCAGCGAGGAATCTGAAAGTACACACACCACCCCAACTAAAAGCGGCAGTAACGACGAATACCTGGTTTTAGTGGTGGATGATGACGAATACGTTCAACAGCTTACCAAGATGGTATTAAAGGGTTTCACTTTCGAGGGAAGCCCTATTCGTCTTGCCAGTGCCATGAGCGCCAAAGAAGCCATGAGCTATTTAGACGAGCACGATAACGTAGCCGTAGCCTTGGTTGATGTGGTCATGGAAACCGACAATGCCGGCCTAGAATTGGTTAACCATATTCGTAATAACTTGCGTAATAACGAAGTGCGCCTGTTAATTCGCACCGGCCAACCCGGTGCCGCCCCTGAAGAATCTGTCTTTCAAGATTACGACATTAACGACTACCTCAGTAAAACCGATTTATCCGCCCATAAATTACGCATGGCCCTATTAAATGCCCTGCGCTCATATCGAGATATTAAGCGCGCGGTGGATTTGCAAAAGAAAATCATGGCGGCCGAACAAGAAACCCAAGCAGCCAGTGCCGCCTCTGAGGCTAAATCTCAATTCTTAGCCCACATGAGCCATGAGATCCGCACCCCGCTAAACGGCATTATTGGTCTTTCCGATATATTAAGCCGCACCGAATTAGACACGACTCAAAATCAGTATGTGAAAACCATTCGCACATCAGGTGAAGCCCTGCTTTCCATTATTAACGATGTATTGGATTTCTCTAAAATTGAAGCCGGCAAACTGGAGCTGGAAACCATTGATTTTTCATTGCCTGAAATTTGCCAATCTCTTGAAGATTTATTCATCGCCCAGCTCAATGAAAAACAATTAAATTTCTCATATCAAATTGATGACAAGATCCCTCATTTTATTAAAGGGGACCCTCTGCGCATCAAACAAATTTTACTCAATTTAATGAGCAACAGTTTAAAGTTCACCAAACAAGGGGGCATCAGCTTAAACATCACACTCATCAATGATGATGATGGTTTGACTCTTGAGTTCCAATTCAAAGATACTGGCATCGGCATCCCAAAAGACAAACAAAAGTCCTTATTTGAAGCCTTTACACAAGTGGATGCCACCACCACCCGTAAATACGGCGGCACCGGCTTAGGGCTACAAATTTCCAAACGTCTTGTGGAGATTATGGGCGGTCAAATAAACGTTAACAGCGTAGAGGGCCAAGGGTCTGAGTTTTTATTTTCACTAAATCTAAATAAAGGTGAGGCTGTCGCCAGTGAAGAAATAAAAGTGGAGCAAAGTAATACCGACACCCCCAACTCTGTTCGCATTTTAGTGGCCGAAGACAACAAAACCAATCAAATGGTCATCAGTGCCATGCTTAAAAAATTAGGCTATGAGTTCATCATATGCAATAACGGCCAAGAAGCCTTTGATACCTTAAAAGCGGAAAAATTTAATCTGGTACTCATGGACTGCCAGATGCCAGTAATGGATGGCTTCGCAACTACACAAGCCATTCGCCAACAAGCGCAATGGGAAAAACTGCCCATCATTGCATTAACCGCAGGGGTAACAGCAAAAGAGCAAAAACAATGTTTTGATGCAGGCATGTCCGATTTTTTATCCAAGCCCGTGGTCATCGACACGTTGAAAAACATGCTGGGTAAATGGCATTCGTCATTCACGCCTGAGCCATAAACTTAAGCTAATGCTTTTTCATCACCCATAAAAAAAGCGCTGCTAATAGCAGCGCTTTTTTTGCATCAAACAGTCTAAATTATAAGCTGCCTAACAAACCTGATTTAAGGTCGTCAGATACGGCGTCTTCACCTACCCAAATACCAAACAAGGCTTTTTTGAACTCAAGGCCTTTAACATTGTTTTTAAGCTCGCCATTTTTGAAAACGTTTACACCGGTCTCTGGTGCGTAAACAAAATCAAATACGTCGTTCTCTACGATGCCATCTTTGAATGTTTCAATAAATGCATCAATAGTGGCTTGGATTGGTGCTGTGTTACCACCAGTAGACTTTTCAAAGCCTTCACGAGTGGCTGTTTCCATTTTCTCAGAGCTCAATAGACCTGAAGTAATGTGTAAACGCAGCGCCATTGGCTTGTCTTGAGCCATGATTACGTTAGCTTCTTTTGAAGCTTCTGTTAGGTATAGGCCAGCCGCATAGATATCCATGAAGAATTTACTACGTACGCCTGCACCATTTAAAGCCAAAGACTGCTCTTTAACATCAAGGCTTTCTGGCAGTTTTACGCCGCCAATTTCAACTGCCTGAGTACTTAAAGTAAACAGCACTGCTGATAATAATGTGATGATTTTTTTCATTGTGTTCTCGCTTTATTTTTATAATGTCTCTTTGGTGCAAAGAGGACTACATCTAGCCTAAGTGACATGGATAAATCAATAGACCATAAGGGTAATTCACGGATTCTAACGGCTTATGATGAATTAGAAAAATGTTCGTCGCACCATGGTACAAAAAATCATATTTCATTTGATGAAATTGAATATATTTCACTCAAAAGTAATATTTAGTAGGACAAGAAGCAAAAAAAACGCCCTTTAGACTTTTACAATCTGAAAACCGGAAAAATATGACACCCCGCTCGCTTTTACTCTAAATTGAAATCACTTTCAGAGACTAATTGGAGGTCTCATATGCAAACAATCAATCCTATGGTCACCACACTGGTTCAACACATCATGGTCAAAGACAATGACATTGATGCCTGGCGCCAAGATCTCATTCGCAACCACGTATTTGAAGCACAAGAAGCCAAAGACCTATCCGAGCGGGAAATATCCTTAATTCACCATGCTCTTATGATTCAAAATTTTTCACGTATGAGCAGCGATCAATTAATCGAAATGGCCAATCGCTACGACGTGCACTACAGCCTGCACTTCTCCGAGGATGAATTCCAAGTGGGGGCCGTTGGATATTAACAATACAATCAGACAGCAGCGGTATTCCAATACACTGACTCAGCACACGGATGTGTGCCCTAGGCCGTGAAGACCTGATCAACCTGCTGCAGATAACACTGTCGCACCACACGCATGCTTTCTTCTTTGATATTACCTGCTAACTCCACTTTATTTTTAGCCAACAGATACTGCTTTAACTGTGCAAAGGTGCCTTTTAGCTCTGTAATGGCCATTTCTAAAATAATCGCTCGTGGTTTGGCGTGGCTAATAAAGCTTAATAAACGAAAGTGGGCATGAGAGTAATAATACTCGGCATCCTTGTGGTGCCCCCACTTGCTTAGCGCATGGGCGCTGTTATGGCATGACAATACAAACAGCCTTAAAACCTTGGCAGCCTGCTTATGTTCTTTCTCTAACCAAGGCTCAAGCAGGCTCACACACTTAGTAAATAGCTTACTGGCTTGCTTGTAGTCCTGTTGGTGGTAGTAAGCATCCCCTTCCAGCGTGTAGAATTCCCACTTATCCAATACTTGCTGCAAAGTTTGCTCGGTTTTCATAGTCCATTCCAATTAATGCGATTGATAATGATTATCATTTAAGTATTGTTTACACATTCTGTCAAGACCGATTTTTACAACAAGGACACTTTCATGGCCGAAATGTATCTTCCTCTTAAACACAGCCACTTATTATTAGTGGCCATTAGCTTGTCGTTTTTTGCTGTGCGCGGCATTGCCCACTTGATGAAAGCCTCATGGGTACAGCGTAAATGGACCCGTATCGCCCCGCATATTATTGATACATTTTTAATGGGTACTGGCATCGCACTGATGTTCGCCACCGGACTATTCCCAATTGAGCAAGACTGGCTGACCGCTAAAATGATTTTATTAGTGGGCTATATTATGTTCGGCATTAAATTTATGCGTGCCAAAGACGTGATGAAACAACGCAGCTATTTTGCCGCCGCGCTTATCTGTGTGCTGTTAATGATCACAGTTGCACGCACTCATCACCCTTTGGGTATGTTTAGTTTGATGTGATTACTATTATTTAAGGCGAAAAAAAGGGCTGAAATATCAGCCCTTTTTTATTGGTGTTTAATAAACGATAAACATCAGTGTTATCCCGCTCCCTCTTATACCCTCAATCTCGTTTGTATAACGACTCAATGGTACTCGATGCAATCGTATTAGCATTTATCATGTAACCAACCAATGCTCCTGAGGCATTTTCTGGCAACTCCAGTTTTTCCACTGAAAGTGCATGCACTGTAAATCGATAATGGTGAACACCGTGCGCTCTTGGCGGGCAAGCACCACCAAATCCTCTGATGCCATAATCATTATTTATTTGCATACTGCCTTGCGGCAGTTTTTGCTGCTTACTGCTTCCAGCACCGGTTGCTAACTCTGTAACATCCAATGGAATATTCACCGCCTGCCAATGCCACCAGCCACTGCCTGTTGGTGCATCTGGGTCATAAGCTGTAATCGCAAAACTTTTGGTTCCGCTTGGTGCGTTTGACCATTTCAAGTGTGGTGATAAATCATCCCCCTTGCAGCCAAAGCCATTAAACTCTTGCGCCTTAGACATGAACTCTCCTTGAGAAATATCCTCACTGGACAAGGACAGAGAACCCGCCAAAACACAGGAGGAAAAACCAAGTGATAAAACAGAAAGTAACTTCATGGAATGAAACATAGTAGCCCTACTAGCCAGTGGTTAACGTAGGGATAGTCTAACGAACTGTGTTTTTCTGTTTAGCGCAAAAACCGTCACACTTTCGCCCTATTCCACCATTTTTGTTTTTCGCAGCTCAGAAGGGGTTAAACCAAACCGTCCTTTAAAACGGTCCGTGAATCGAGATTGGGATTGATAACCACACAACTCCGCTATCATCCCGATAGCGTGTCCCGTTGTTTGCAGTAAGTGTAACCCCAACCCTAGCCTTGCTTGATCTTTAATTTCCTGAACACTGATACGCTCTAATTTTAATTTTCTGCGTAACGTGGATTCGCTCATGGCTAATTTTTGGCAAATCGTTTCAATGCTTAGCTCTTGAAAGCCCTGCTCGCAAAACATCTCATGTAACGTATGAGCAAGGGTCTGTTCACCCAGCATTGATAAAATATCCGTGTGGCCTTCATGGCACAATAACTCTAAGATCTCTCTTTTACGTAATGACCACAAATCTTGAGGAGCCCATTGAGAGTATTCGATAAATTGCTGGAAACATTTTTCTAAGGGCGGATTAAGCTGGCCAACGTAATGGCTTTTTTTATTCTTGGCGCTAAATGAAAGCGCTTTAAAATCCTCATAATCAAATTCGACTAAAAGGGCAAAATATTCACTGTCCACCGGAATATTGCGCATATGAATAGCGGGATTACTGGATAGAAAAACAAAATCCCCCGCCTGACAGGTTAATTCTTTTTCCATCTTTAGGGTTTTATTGCCAGCAAGCACAACGATTAACGTGGGCTTGGCAATCGGTACGTTTAATAAACTTTGCTCTTTGATAGAGCTGTAAACAGAAAATGGCTGTATGCAATTTTCATTAACGGATTCTTTTATTGTACTTATTAAATCGACCATGACACCTAACTCAACAACCCAAACCAATAAAATTATTAATAGACACTTCGCCTAGCGCGCCCCTTGTAGCCCACCGGTATGCACAAATAACACCTTACTGCCTGCTTCAATTTGGCCATTATTAATTTGATCTAACAAAGCAAAAAATGCCTTGCCTGTGTACACAGGGTCAAGCGCTAGCCCATAATCGGTTTTTATATCTGTCACAAATTGCAATAAATTTTCAGGCATTTTTGCATAACCGCCAAAGTGGTAGTCGTATAATAATTGCCAATTATGTTTATTGCAGTGGAGTTTATCTAAATAACCTGTCACTTCTTGATCCATCCAGTTTTGGGCTTTTAATACCGGCACCCCTATTAACTTGATATGTTTTTCACTGGCATAAATCAAACCTGACAGCGTGGTGGCCGTACCACACGCGCACACAACAAAATCAAACTTAGACTGATCAACCTCTTCTAGCATTTTAGCCGCACCCAAGACACCCAACTCGCCACAACCGCCCTCGGGAATGAGTAACGGTTTTTCATAGCTATCTATGATGGATTGAATTCTTGGGGATGTTTCTTTTAATTTGTAATCGGCTCGGGATACTGGCTCAAGTGTCACCCCCCATTGTGCGACATCTTTTAACGTGGGGTTTAACGGCAGCAATTGCTCACCCCGAATAATCGCCACACTTTTAATGCCTAATTGTTTTGTTTTATAAGCACTGGCATGAACATGATTACTATAAGCGCCACCAAAGGTAATGAGGGTTTTATAATCCCCTTCGGCAAATTTTTCTAAATACAAACTGAGTTTAAATAGCTTATTGCCGCTTATTATAGGGTGAATAAGGTCGTCGCGCTTAATGAAGACTTGTACACCCTTCTGCTCACATAGCGGGTGATAAAAGGGCTCGATAATGGGGGGCATAAAGTATTTGGATAACAGCGTGAAAGAGGCTTAGTGTGTGGTTTTATTTTTTTATAAGCAAGCCTAAAAAATATTGGCCGCTTTAAAGCGGTAGAGAGGCATTAATCCAGAGGTTTATGCCGATCACAATAGATATCCATTTCAGCATCAAAAATACCAGGGTCTAATACCAAGGATATTTCATCATCACACACACAGCACTTAGGTTTTTTCTCGTGCTCTAACCATAATTGATACTGTTCTTTATTCAAAGAAACCTGATGAGCTGCATAGGCAATAGGGTCGTCCAAATAATCCGGCAGCTGTACGGGTTTTAAATTGATATGCCCCACTCCTTTGTGAAACACCACACTGACCACATCGTTATCCGCCATTTTGTTTAAAATATAATCCGGATTTGAAAAAGCATCGTCTTCTGTTTTTAGGGTCTTGGTTAAAAGCGGCGGCTGTTGCTTGCGCAGTTTTTCATTGATTAATTTAAATTCACGCAACTTCATACTTAGCTGCTGATTCTGCTGTCGCAACACATGCAGGTCTAAGCGGCTATCACCCTTTAAGGGCTCGCCTTCACTTTTTGAATGTTCATTTTCAACCAAACGCTCATTCAATAAACGCTGACGCTCTACCTCTTGTTGCAATACCTGCAGCTGATTTCGATACGCGGCACTTTCATTGCGTAATTCACGGCGTAAGGCATCCATCTCTTCAGACAACCCCGTTGATTTTGAAGTACTGGGAGCGACTTTTGTTTTGCTTGGTGCAGCCTCTTTTTCTTGCTCTTGGCGTAAGGCTTTAAAATAAATACCCAAAGCTCTTTTGATATTAGAAAAGGTATTATGAGATGGGTCCCATAAGCTGTCTTTGTGAAACGAGATAGAGCACTGACTGAAACACGCCAAGCGAATGCGACCAACCCCTAAGCTTGGCCCAGGGCCTGCTGTGTCCGCAAGACGCTGTAAGGGAAGATTCCAACCACTCAAACAAAAACCTTTGCTATTAAGCGGTAAATTAAATAGCACCAAAGAAATGGCGTAGCCATCATTACTGGCCACCACATAGGCCATGGGTATACTGCCCACCAAACCATCAAGGGGCTCCTCCCCATCTAACAACGCGTCAAACTGGTATTCACTGAGGATTTTACTCACTTGTTTACCGCGAAAAATACAATACAGCACACGGTGGCCCAAGCCTGTCTGAGCTGACACATGGTCTTTTGAGAACCCTTGTTGTGATGTGCTTTGCATCTGCCATAACCTAATGCGCTACCTTTATGGCTTTAAGTTTAGGCCAAAATACACAATTTACTGCTACTTAAGCATTAAATTGGCATAGATCAATCAGATCATGCTCCCCATACAAAAAAGCCCCAAGCCCAGTATTAACTGGTCTTGGGGCTTTGAAGGGCATTAAAGGTTAGATTGCAGCGGCTAGCTCGGTACCTTGTTTAATGGCACGCTTGGCATCTAGCTCAGCGGCTTCATCTGCACCACCAATTAGGTGCACACCAAGGCCAGCGGTTTCAAGAGCGCTTTGCAGTTCACGCTGCGGCTCTTGGCCAGCACATACAATCACGTTATCCACTTCTAGAATCTTAGCTTCGCCATCTAATAAAATGTGTAAACCTTGATCGTCGATTTTCACGTAATCCACTTTATTCATCATTTGCACGTTTTTATGTTTTAACGTGGTGCGATGAATCCAACCAGTGGTTTTACCTAGCTTGGCACCTACTTTGGATTTTTTACGCTGCAATAAATACACATCTCTCGACGGCGCTTCCACTTCTGCTTTGTCCGCTAAACCACCTGGGGTTGAAACCGTCAGATCCACACCCCACTCTTTCATGAACTGGTATTTATCTAAGCTTGGTGAGGTTTTGCCGTGCACTAAAAATTCTGACACATCAAAGCCAATGCCCCCAGCCCCCATTACCGCAACACGTTTGCCTACTGGTTTTTTATCGCGTAACACATCTAGGTAGCTCATCACCATTGCATGGTCGATGCCTGGCATATCCGGTGTACGCGGAATAATACCGGTGGCTAAGAACACTTCATCAAAACCTTGTTTGATTAAATCGTCTGCTGATACACGAGTATTTAGCTGCAGATTCACACCTGTGATTTCAATTTGTTTGCCAAAATAACGAATGGTTTCAAAAAACTCTTCTTTACCCGGTACTTGTTTGGCCACATTAAACTGGCCACCAATTTCTGAAGACGCATCGAACAGGGTCACATCATGACCACGACGGGCCGCTGTCGTGGCGGAAGATAAACCAGCAGGGCCAGCGCCCACTACTGCAATTTTTTTCTTTTTAGCCAATGGCTGATCAATCAAAATGGTTTCATTACATGCGTATGGGTTAACCAGACATGAAATTTCACCGCCACTGAATACATGATCCAAACACGCTTGGTTACAACCAATGCAGGTATTGATTTCATCACCCTTGCCGGCAGCGGCTTTAGACACAAAGTACGGGTCCGCCAACATTGGGCGCGCCATGGAAACCATGTCTGCCTGACCTTCGGCAATAATCGTATTAGCTACTTCCGGCGTATTGATTCGGTTCGTGGTGATCAATGGAATACTGATTTCTTTTTTCATACGCGCTGTCACATCAACAAACGCAGCACGAGGCACACTGGTGGCAATGGTTGGAACACGGGCTTCGTGCCAGCCGATACCAGTATTAATAATAGTGGCACCTGCTTTTTCAATTTCTTTACCTAGGTGAACCACTTCTTCCCAAGTAGAGCCATCTTGAACAAGATCCAGCATTGAAAGGCGGAAAATAAGAATGAATTTTTCACCCACTGCTTCACGGGTACGACGCACAACTTCAATGGCTAAACGAATGCGGTTTTCATAACTGCCACCCCAACGGTCAGTACGTTTGTTGGTGTGCTTAACGATAAACTGGTTAATGAAATACCCTTCAGAACCCATGATCTCAACGCCATCGTATCCCGCTTCTTGCGCTAGGCACGCACAGGTTACAAAGTCTTGAATTTGTTTTTCAATGCCGTCTTCGTCTAATTCTTTTGGTGGGAATGGGTGAATCGGCGACTTAACCGCTGACGCTGAAACTGCTTTATTGTTATAAGCATAACGACCTGTGTGCAGGATCTGCATGCAAATCAGCGCACCTTCTACTTCGTGTACTGCGTCTGTTACTAATTTGTGTTTGGCTACGTGATCTTTATTGTCGTTGCAAAGAATGGCACCGCCTTGTACACCTACGCCTTCTTCATTTGGCCCAATACCACCACTTACGATAATGCCCACACCGCCTTCAGCACGCTGTTTAAAGTATTCAGCTTGGCGCTCCCAACCCCCTTTACGCTCTTCAAGGCCTGTGTGCATAGAGCCCATTAGTACACGACTACGAGCTTGGGTGAATCCTAAATCTAATGGGGCTAACAAATGTTCATACTGACTCATAACTCTCTCCGGCCTTTGCGGCGCACTTTACTTATTTTTATTTGCTTGGCAGTGAATCTGGTAGCTATCACCTTATGTTCCTTGTTACTATTCGCCAATGTCTGATGTGGACAAATCTCTTACCAAGTAAGACAAACAAGACAAAGATAGACGATATGGCCAATATGAAACTTGGGGATATTAGCGTCAGCTATGCCCGCGGATTATTAGACACAGTGCAAGCCCTTGGCGGCAATGCCAACGATCTCACAGAGCAATTCAGCCTATCCGATGCCAAACTTGGCCAACCTGAAGGCCGCATTAGTATTCCACGTTTTATGCGCCTGGGTTTTCACGGTATTCAGCAAATTAACCGCCCGGACTTGGGCCTTGAAATGGGCAAGCGTGTAAAAATTCCACTACTAGGTTTAACCGGCTTTTTAGCCATGACCGCCAAAGACGTGGAATCTGCTTGCAAAGTCATGGCCCATTACGAGCGCCTTTCAAGTACCAACTGCCGCGGTCAATCGAGCTTTTATTTAGAAAACGGCAAAGGCATCGCCAGTTTTTATTCCATCAGCCCTTACAACGAGTTTAATTTATTCGTGGTGGACTCTGTCCTATCTTCACAATTTAAAGTCATTGAATGGCTATGCGGAAAAAGCGGCGCGGTTGAACGAGTAGAAGTGGAATTTGAAGCCCCAAGTTATAGCCAAGCTTATGAAGATTATTTTGGCTGCCCAGTGGTCTTTGGCAAAGAGCGTAACGCACTGATTATTAAAACTGAGGCTTTAAGCTGGCCATTATTACAGCACGATAAAAATGCGTTTTTAAATTTAAAAAGTATTTGTGACGAGCGACTTTTACAAGCAGGTAAAGACCGCAGCCTAAGTGAAAAGGTAATGGATGAAATCAGCCCTTTATTAGAAGGCCAAACCCCAAGCATTGAACAAGTGGCCGACAGCCTTGGCCTACCCCCTTGGACATTAAGACGAAAACTACAAGACCACGACACTTCATTTCAAACCCTATTAAATGAAACACGTCAGGGTTTGGCAGAAAGCTATATGAAGGATACCGATTTAGCCATTGGTGAAATTGCTTACTTGTTAGGATTCTCCTCCCCTACCGCCTTTCAGCGAGCATTTAAACGCTGGACCAATGAATCCCCTGGGCAGTATCGCCGCATTAAACGTGAATCGCATAAAGCTTAATCACGGGTTTTGCAGTCTCATGAGCTTTTCCTAAACGACAGGCACAAAAATTTAGCCATAAATTAAAATATTAATTTGAGGCTAGCGTGTAAAAGTATTTAAATTTGAAAGGTAATAACCCGAGCATAAAGCTCGGGGCGCCAGAACGGCGTTGGATGGATGCTTAACTAAGTTCTAATTTTGAAACATTAAAGCTCAGTGGCATCGTCTGCATAGTAATCGTCATCATATTCAACGCTATCCAGTAACTCTTCTTCGTAATCACTCATTATTTTCTCCTTTTATGCACGTGATTTCCTTTTCACTTCAAACCCAATTAATTTTAGATTTAGCCTGAAGTTTTAAAAGTATAGTGCACTGTTGAAAAATAATAGCGGCAAAACATGACAGTTTTGTGACAAATAAACAGAAATTAAAACGATATGAAATAGATAAAAACAGAAGTACTAAGGGGAAAATAAGATGGCGGACTGGACGAGACTCGAACTCGCGACCCCCGGCGTGACAGGCCGGTATTCTAACCAACTGAACTACCAGTCCACTAAATTGTAGTGCCAGACTATTCAACAACAGTCTTAGCGAGATACTAGGCCTGATGGCTTTTGTATCAGTCCACTTATAAATAAGTGGTGGGTGATGACAGGATCGAACTGCCGACCCCCTCCTTGTAAGGGAGGTGCTCTCCCAGCTGAGCTAATCACCCATATAAACACTAAGTATAAAACCTAGGCGTCTAACAGGTTGTATCTGAAAATAAAGTGGCGGACTGGACGAGACTCGAACTCGCGACCCCCGGCGTGACAGGCCGGTATTCTAACCAACTGAACTACCAGTCCACTTTAAATTGATGTCAAACAGACATCGCCAATCTTTGGGAAGATTGGTGGGTGATGACGGGATCGAACCGCCGACCCCCTCCTTGTAAGGGAGGTGCTCTCCCAGCTGAGCTAATCACCCTCAGATAACACATTCAATTTAACATCTTGAAAGATGAGCTTAACACTTAAGCTAAAGTTGGCGGACTGGACGAGACTCGAACTCGCGACCCCCGGCGTGACAGGCCGGTATTCTAACCAACTGAACTACCAGTCCAGTATTAACATCCGCAGACATTAATTATTACGCTTTCTCAACCATTCTCTAAAAGAGAATTTGGTGGGTGATGACGGGATCGAACCGCCGACCCCCTCCTTGTAAGGGAGGTGCTCTCCCAGCTGAGCTAATCACCCCGAAAGCGTGGAGCGCATTTTATATAAATCTGGGCATGTGTCAATCATCAATTCGAAGTTTTTTTCATATAATGCAATAACTTAGCTCAGCCTGTACAAACTTCCATCAAGACAATACACGCCTGATTTAATTTGGTTTTTTATTGTGCAATTAAGGCTCGAATCAGCCTAATCGCGCACAAAAAACAAAACCCCACCAAGTAACACTTAGCGGGGTTTTGGTTGATTAAGTGTATTTTAAAGGTTTTATTGCTGAGCCAATACCAAACGATCTCGGTTTTTCTCCAATATACCTTTACCTATGCCCTTCACATTTACTAAATCATCAATACTTTTGAAATTTCCGTTATCTATTCGATACGTCACGATGCGTTGCGCTTTTTTTAAGCCAATGCTTTTAAGCTCAGCCAACTCTTGTGCTGTAGCATCATTAAGACTGACCTTCTTAAGAGTCACTTGCTCTTTAGTTTGAACTGGCGTCGATGGTACGGGTTCGCTTTGCGCCCAAGTGGGGCTGCTTAACGCCAAAGCTAATACAAATAATGAGAGAGTTTTCATATCCTATCCTTAGATATTAATTAGATGAGTTAGTTTACTGCTATGGCCATGCTAACAAACCGCCTACTCCAAGCTGTAAGCAGAACCCTTACTCAACTGTCAGACATATGCATTTAGAGCCCCACCCCGTGATCAGCAGGCACAAAAAAAGCAGAACTCTAATAACAAAGTTCTGCTTTTTGATTACAGCTCTATTTTGGACAAGCCACCAAAACCGCTAGCGGTTTTTGATTTCAGCTTCAATCAAGCTTAGTGCTTCAATAGGGTCTGCGTGCTGTGTAATTGGTCGACCAATTACCATGTAGTCAACGCCTGCATCCATTGCTTGAGCTGGAGTCATAACACGACGCTGATCACCTTGCTGCGCAAAGCTTGGACGAATTCCCGGGGTGATTAACTGAAAATCAGGCCCACACAACTCTTTAAGCATGGAGGCTTCTTGTGCACTGCACACTACCCCATCAAGCCCACTGTTTTTTGTCAGCATGGCCAAACGCTTAACTTGCTCTTGCGGGTCAATGTCCAAACCAATACCGGCAAGATCGCTTTGCTCCATACTCGTTAATACTGTCACACCAATTAATAGAGGCTTTTGCTTAAACGGCTCAAGGGCTTCACGGGCCGCTTCCATCATGCGCTGACCACCACTGGCGTGCACATTCACCATCCATACCCCTAGGTTCGCAGCGGCTTTTACTGCCTTAGCGCAGGTATTTGGAATGTCGTGGAATTTCAAATCCAGAAACACATCAAAGCCTTTGTTTTGCAGTGTCTCTACAAACTGTGGGCCTTCACTGGTAAACAGCTCTTTACCTACTTTTAAGCGGCAGCGGCTCGGATCAAGGCGCTCAACCAATTGCAGAGCAGCTTGGCTTTGGTCAAAGTCCAGGGCGACTAAAATCGGTTTATCTTGCATATTGGGTCCTTGTATCTTGGTTTTCTGGCTTGCTGACGTTCACATGAGCAAGCTTAGGAATAAACGTTTCCCACTGTTTACAGCTGGGGCAGCGCCACTGATGTTTGTGGGCTTCAAATCCACACGCTTGGCATTGGTAATCATCTGTTTGATCACTCAATAAATCCAAAACATGTTTAAAATTTTCTAAATAGCTTAAAGGTAAATCTTCACCTTTTTCCATGAGCTTCTCTAACAGCAAGCTAAACCCTTCGATAGTGGGCATGCTAGACAGCGAATGCGTTAACTGTTCAATGGATGCATCCAACTGATTGCTCAAGGCTAAATGATGCGCATATCCGTGCAGACTTAACGGCATAGGATGATGAAGCCACATGTGCTGCAGTAATTTCTCAAGCTCTTGCGGTCGATGGCGCGCATCAAAATGCCGCTGCAGCTCAGGTAAAATCACCTGCAAAATGCTGGGCTGGTATTGTAAGGCCTCTTTGAGGCTGACCAAAACCTTTTTTGGGAAACCTTCGGTATCCGCCATTTTCGCTTCTAATAACAAGGCCCGGATACACTTGCTATCAAACTTCAGGGCTTGCTGGATATTCGCATTGGCTTCCCACCAATTTTGTTTCAACATGGCTTGCTCAGCCAATTCACAACACGCATAAGCAAGAGACTTATGCTCTTTTAGTGCTTTGGCATCTTTTTCAAGTTTTAGAATACCCGACCAGTTCTTCTCTTCTTCATACAAGGTTATGAGCTTTTTAAGCACCTGGGCTTTTAAATGGTTATGGCCCTTTAATAATTCGAGCAATAAACGTTCGGCTCGGTCAAACAAACCGGCCTGCAAATAGTCAGAGGCCAGTGCCAGTTGCACCTGAGATGCGAGCTTTTTATCTAAGCTGGGTCTGGCGAATAGGTTTTGATGAATAGAAATGGCTTTATCGATTTCACCGCGACGGCGATAAAAGGTACCTAAATTCAATTGCAGCTCTACGGCCTCTTGGCGCTCTGCCATGCTTAATATGGCTTGCATGGTCTCGCTTTGAGTCTCAGAGGCCAGCATATCTAAACTAGGCAACACCGAGCCTTTTTTTTGTTTGGCTTTATATTGATGACGCCCCATTAGCCAACCTATGGCTAATGCGATCACCAATACAAAAAACAAACTGCTTTCAGTCATTATTGAATCTGCTCAAAGCGTTTAAGGGCTTCATCCAATTGCTTTTGCAAACGGGATTTCTGCTGCATTAAGTGCCAGCCCCATAAGGTATTCATGGCGAAGCCCAGTAATAATCCCAGCAACAAAACAACCACCAGCATAATGCCCAATGCTAATTGCGGACTTTGCCACACTAAAAGGTCCAGCATCACAGGCTCGGAATTATTAAAGGTCATTACCGCGCCTAAAAACACCACACATAAAATAATGCAAAACGTTAAAAATGCTTTGATCCACGCCATTTACTTACTCCCTGACCTAACCTCAGATATTAAGGAATTATCCCTGCTGACCCCTTAAGTTGCAAACCTGCCATGTAAATTCGCAGCAGCGTCACTCAAGGGCGTTAAACTAACCCAAGGCCTCATAACGAAGCCCTTTAAGGTTTATATCAAGGGTGCAGTCTAACTTTAAACGCACCAGCTTTCTGGCTAATAAAGCCACATGAAAGTGTTCAACGAGGCTTTTGCCCACCTTACCCTTGATCTCAGCACTGTGAATCAAGACATTGTCCAATTCGTGATACTCATCCAATAAGGCACCTGCGGTTTTAGGCCCTATGCCCGGCACACCTGGCACATGGTTAGTGGTATCACCCACCAGCGCGAGAAAATCCACCAGCTGCTCAGGTGGCAGACCCAATTGCATTTTCACATCATCTTCGGTGAGCACACGCTTATCAAAATAGTGATACAAGCTGATGCGCGGATCGGCTATCTGCATAAAACCTTTATCGGTGGAAATAATGCTGACAGTTTTACCGTTTTCACTGCACTTAACCGCAAGCGTGGCAATGACATCGTCGGCTTCGTATTCGTCATACCACAAACACGTGATGCCAATGGCTTCAAAGCGTTGTACAAATTCAGGCAAGGCTTTTGATAGTTCATCAGGCATGGGCTTACGATTGGCTTTGTAATCCGGGTAAATATCATGGCGCCACGTTTGCCCGCGACCATCGAACACCACCGCCACATGACTGGGCGAAGTTTGCTCGATGTTTTTCAGAATGGCGTTTTGGCTTAACAATAAAGTTTGCTCAACCGCGTCATCCACTCGATCTTGTCTTGCCGCATAGATGCGCCTGATTAGATTCATGGCATCAAATAACAGTACATCCATTCTATCGCGACCCTTGCCCTTCATGCTGCTGCATGGCCCATAAATCAGCATAACGACCATGGGACGCTAACAATTCTGAATGCGTACCTTGCTCTACAACTCGGCCCTTCTCTAATACCAATATTCGATCAGCATCCACAATGGTTGAAAGCCTATGAGCAATCACCACCGAGCTATGACCTTTGGACACATCTCGAATGGCATCCAACACGGCTTTTTCTGATGCACTGTCTAACGAACTTGTAGCTTCGTCAAATAATAAAATGGCCGGCTGTTTTAAAATCGTTCGTGCAATGGCCACTCGCTGTTTTTCACCACCGGACAATTTTAAACCGCGCTCACCTACTGTGGTGTCTTTACCTTTAGGCAACTGAGAAACAAACTCTTCAAGGTGAGCCAGCTTAATGGCTTGATTCACATCCTCATCACTGGCGCCTGGGCGGCCATAACGAATATTTTCAAACAGTGACATGTTAAATAACACAGTATCTTGCGGCACCACTCCAATGGCCTGACGCACACTGTTTTGATTCACCGACTTAATGTCTTGCCCATCGATTGAAATACAACCTGAATTGGCATCGTAAAAGCGAAATAGCAGTTTGCCTATGGTGGATTTACCCGCACCACTTGAACCCACCAGCGCCACTTTTTCACCGGGCTGTACTGAAAAGCTCAAGCCTTGAATAATGGGCCGCGCTTCATCGTAATAAAACTCAACCTCATTAAATTCAATGCGCCCTTGCTTAACGTTTAAATCTGGCGCGTCTTGTTTATCGGTAACGTTTGCTTTTATGGCCAATAGAGAAAACATTTTTTCAATGTTGGTCATAGAGCTTTTTATTTCTCGATAGACAAAGCCTAAAAAATTCAGCGGCATGAATATCTGCATCATAAAGGCATTAATCAAAACAAAGTCCCCTAGTGTCATGCGCCCTGCTGCCACTTCAAATGCGGCAAGTGTCAGCATACTGGTCATGGCCACCGATATAATCAGCGCCTGCCCTGAGTTAAGAGCAAATAAAGTAAGGCGATTTTTACGCTTGGCTTTTTCCCACGTTTCTAATGCATCGTCATACAGTTTTGCTTCGTATTTTTCGTTGGCAAAATATTTCACCGTTTCAAAATTCAACAAACTATCAATGGCGCGCGTGCTGCTTTGGCTGTCAGCACTGTTGGCTTCTCGAATAAACTGGGTTCGCCAATCGGTTGCCGTTTTAGAAAACCAAACATAAGCCACCACTGATGCTCCCACAATAAGAGCAAATTCAATATTATATTGGCTCCATAAAATGCCCATGACTAAAAACAATTCTAAAAAGGTGGGCACAATATTAAACACCATAAAACGCATCAAAAAGCTGATGCCATTGGTGCCGCGCTCTATGTCGCGAGATAAACCGCCAGTACGACGATCTAGGTGAAAAGCTAAATCCAAGGCGTGCAAATGCTCAAATACATTCAAGCCAACGCGGCGCATAGCGCGCTCAGTAACACGCCCAAATAAGGTATCGCGGATTTCCCCAAGCAACACATTGCCCAAGCGCACCAGACCATAAGCCAACAATAACGCCAACGGTACCGCCATTAATATGGCCTGTTCATTTAACTGGCCATCTAAGTCATCCACAATATGCTTAAGCACAAATGGCATACTGACACTGGCCACCTTGGCAAGCACCAGACAGCCTAACGCCAACATCACTCTGTGTTTGAACTCTAATAAATAGGGCCAAACTTTTTTAACAACCGACCAATCAACTTTTTGATTAGGGTCGAAATCCGACCGCATTGTGCGCATAAACGTTCTCTACCTTGCCTTCAGGCCATTCTACCTAGCTTAATGCGCTTAAAAAACGCTTTATTTATTCCTTAAGGCTATTACATAAAATAACAAAGCCCTACAAAAACGGACTTTTGTCACATTTTTACCAATGTATAGTGATCAACTCTTCTAGCGATGCACACAAGGGGTTTGAAATGAGTTCAACAAAACTAGTGATTCCACCTCGTCCTGGTGTATTAATCGACATTCAAAACCAAATAAATGCTGACGAGCCTTGTGTTCAAGCCATCGCAGATTTAATCAAACAAGATGTATCTCTTTATGCGGTTTTATTATCCGCAGTAAACAGCCCATGGATGGGACTAAGCAACCCTGTCGAAAACGTAGAAAAAGCCATTACGATAATGGGCTTAGAAAAAGTATTTACCTTATTACAAGCGGTTATCGTGCGCTCATGCTTTAAGGATAACACTGTATTAGAAAGTTTCTGGGGCGCAGCCACAGAGGTGGCTGCAATCTCTGATGATCTTGCCAAGCGCTACAAACTCATTGGCACCGAGAACGCTTACAGTGCAGGCATGCTGCATAACGCGGGCGTGCCCATAATGATCACCAATTTTGATCACTACGGCGCTTTTATTGCAAAAAATGCGCACCGTCCCGCCAATGAGCAATGTGTATTAGAACGCCAAGACTTTGGAACCGATCATTTTTTGCAAGGCGCTCTAATGGCTAAGTCTTGGTATATGAGCGGTGATGTCTCACTTGCTATTCGTTACCAACCTATTGCACAAAGTATTTTAGAAGGTAAAAAAGACCTGCCCGCCACCGTGGTAAATTTATTGGCGATCCTAACTTTGGCCAAAGGCATCAGTAACGAGTATCGCAATTATTGGAATGCCTCTGATGCTGATCAAAGTGACTGCATTGAAGCTTCGTTAAATTACTTAAAGATCTGCGATACCGAATACAGCGAACTAAAAGAAGACATCATGGATGACATGGTGGACACAGAAGTGGCCTAAACCCATAAACCTAAAAGTACCCATCCATTCGGTTTTAACTGCCAAATCGAATAGCAAACACTGGGCTAACCACTAATATTAAGGTTAGCCTGTTTGTGGAGGGTACCATTTTGGCTGACCATATCATCATTCCCCCAAGGCCCCAGGCTTTATTGTCTGTTCAGGATCTCATGAAAAGTGAAGAGCCGGACATTGACGCCATTGCCAATGTTATTAAATCTGATATTTCGCTGTATACCATTTTATTGTCTGCGGTAAACAACCCTTGGATTGGTTTAACCCAGCCTGCCACCTCCGTTGAGCAAGCCATTATGTTGCTGGGCCTTGATCGGGTATTTACCCTATTGCAGGCGGTATCTGTGCGCACCAGTTTTGCTAAATGCACTCTACCTGAAACGTTTTGGAGCACCGCCATTGAAGTGGCCGGTATTTGCAGCGATCTATCTAACCGCTACACAGGTATGAACCGCAATTTGGCATATAGCACTGGCATGCTGCACAACGCTGGCATGGCCATCATGAATGAATCACAACCCGACTTTAAAGCGTTCATAAAAGAACATGAGTTTTTAAGTGCGGATGAACTGTGTGTACGGGAACGTAAAAAATACAACACCGACCACTACCTGCAAGGTGCTTTAATGGCACGCCAATGGTTTTTGGGAGATGAAGTGGCACTTGCCATTCGCTATCAACCCATTGCCAGTATGGTACTGACGGGGCAGAAATCCTTGGCTGAAAGCGCAACCTCACATCTAGCGGTTTTAACGCTGGCTAAAAATATTAGCTCTGAATATCGCCGTTATTGGCTAATTGATGATGATCACGAAGATCACATTTATGCATTGGATTTGGCGCTGGATTATTTGCACATTAATCATTCTGATTACGATGAGTTTAAAGAAGACAAACTGGACGAGTTTAATAATCGCGCCACAGCTTAGTTAAATTTATTAGTGTGTACCTTGAAATAAGTCTAACTGCTGGGCATGGCGCCTGATTAACTTCCCTCCGATCCCCAATAAACGGACAGGCAAATCTGATCGCTTAACCGCTTGGTTCAATAAATCACAATAGTCATCAAAGCTCGCTTTTGATTCATGGTTGGCAAGCGTAGTTACATGGAAATCTGAAAACTTAACCTTCACAAATGGCGCAAGCCCCTCTCCGCTTAACTTAGCTTTTTCTAAGCGCTCATTAAACTTGGGCCACAATGCCATTAACACCTCTTTTATCTCCCCTGAGCCCTGTAGCTTTAAATCCTCTGAAAACGTGCGCTCTATGCTAATGGACTTTCGTTCACGGCCTTTTGATAAAGCTCGATGATCAATGCCGCGACAGCGTTCAAATAATAATTGTCCAAAGCGCCCAAAACGATTCACTAGCTCAAGCAGGGTAAAGTGTTGCACATGCTCACACGTGGTCAGCCCCATATTGGCCAGTTTCTCTACGCTTTTAGGCCCTACCCCTGGAATCTTTTTAAGGGGTAATTTCGCCACAAATTCGTCAACATCAGCGGCTAATACTGCAAACTGACCGTTGGGTTTTTGCCAATCACTGCATACCTTTGCCAAAAACTTATTGGGTGCAATGCCTACGGACACTGTAATGCCCACCTCGGCTTCTACTTGTTGGCGAATTTGTTGGGCCACCAATGAGCCATTAGTACACGGCGCCAATTGCACATACGCCTCATCCACCGACACCTGCTCTATCTCTAAGGCGTAGGTTTTCAAGATCTCCATAACTTGCTGAGATGCCTCACGGTACTTAGCCATGTCCCCTGGCACCAAAACCAAATCTGGGCACAGCTTTAATGCCTGACCTGTGGCCATGGCAGAGCGCACCCCATATTTACGGGCAAGGTAATTACAGGTGGAAATCACCCCACGGCGGTCTTGGCTGCCACCAATGGCCAAAGGTACATGGCGATATTCTGGACGATCACGCATTTCTACAGCGGCAAAAAAGCAGTCGCAGTCCACGTGTAAAATTTGTCCTGTTGAATCTAATTCGGCCATAACTCAAATAAACTGTATAGATATACAGTTTATTTTGACAGATAGTGGCGCAAAGGCAAGCAGGTGGATAAATCAGAAAGAATTAAGCTGAATAAGCAATGGGGCAAAAAGGAGAGATCAAAAATCCACGTCTAACGATTCGGGGTCTTCTTCTTTTTCTAAGCGGATGGTTACTCGGCGATTTAACAAGCGACCTTTAAAGGTTTTATTACTGGCCACAGGGTAGCGCTCGCCATGATAACGGGTTGTAAACATGCCAGCGTCTAGGCCTTTTTTCACCATATATTCGGTAACATTAATGGCCCGCTTTTCGGATAAGCGGCGGTTATGGTAACGCCTGCCGCCACTGTCACTGTGGCCATCCACGTATATGGCTGTAACGCTTGGGTCATTTTTTACATACAGGATAATTAAATCCATTTTCTTTTTAGAGATCGCATCTAAACGGTCACCGCCACCGCCAAATAGCACCTTACTTTTAGCCACCTGACGAAAATTAACCGGCAACAGTCCCGTCACACACCCTAAATAATCTTGATAAAAGCTATTAAATTTAGCCGCCGACAAAGCAATGCGTACAGGCTCAAACGGGTTGTAGCGCGCTTTACGGGTAATGGTGGGCTCCATACCGTTCATTAAAGCGTGCATCATTTGCGTGGCACGTTCTGGCTCAATATTTAATGGTTTACGAGTATTTTTGATATCCACCAAGCCTAAATCAATGGCAAACCGGCTGGGTGTCCAGATGGGTGGTTCGATATGCAATGCCGCTTTGCCCTCTTCCATAAGGTTTCTTTTTACCTTTAGGTGAAACATAAGGTCTTCACCAGCCTCATGGAAAAAAACCGCCTCACCATAGTTTGGAATAGGCTGAGCAAACACACATGAAAAAATAGATGGGGTTAATCGCCATTCTGTGTTTTCTATTTCCGCTTTAAACGTCAAGCCCCAAGCTTGTGTACTCACACCAAAAACCCACACGCACAACCACCTAAGCCATGAACTTACCTGCTTATTCTGAGTATGTGGGCGGAAAAACAGCATCTGATAAACCTAATAAAACCTACCCTATATATATCGACCATAACGCTAAATTCTTCAATGTTTTGATCAAAGAAAGCCACAAGCAATGGTTCTGATAAAGCCAGTTAATATATCCCTAGCCCCTATAAATCCAGCAATGTTTAAAAAGCGGCTGAAGCATTTTTTTTGTTACGGTACAATCCCCGCTTTCTTACTTGAATTAAGGCATTTCGTGGCGGATTTTCATGACAACCCAATGGCAGGACGCTTTCGAGGTTATCTACCCGTAGTGGTAGATGTGGAAACAGCAGGCTTTAATGCGCAAACCGATGCGTTATTAGAAGTTGCTATGGTCATTATGGATATGGATGACAAGGGCATGATGACCCCTGGGCCGTCTATGTCGGCCAATATCACGCCATTTGAAGGGGCTAACCTAGAGCAAAGCGCCCTGGATTTCACCGGCATCGACCCTGATGACCCTAATCGTGAATCCAAAACCGAAAAAGAAACCCTACCGGGTATGTTCAAAAGCATTCGTAAAGCCATGAAAATCAAAGGCTGCAAACGCGCTATTTTAGTGGGCCATAATGCCCACTTTGATTTGAATTTCATTAATGCCGCCATTGAACGTAATGAAATCAGCAATAGCCCTTTCCATCCTTTTTCTTGCTTTGATACCGCCACACTGGCCGGCCTTGCCCTTGGCCATACGGTTTTAGCTCGCTCATGCCGCTTAGCTGAAATCGATTTTGATAATAAATCGGCTCACAGCGCTTTGTATGACACAGAAAAAACCGCTGAATTATTTGCCTTGATTGTCAACCAGTGGAACCGCATGGGTGGCTGGGAATGGGCAGAGCGCAAACACATGAAAGAAAGCTACGAAAAAGAGGATTAACCTCTTTTTCTATCTTTTAAAACTGGCTTGTAACCCCGCAAGCCAACCCGCTTCTTCCGCACTTTCCTCTCTATATAGCTTTTAATTAGCATATTAGAACTTATTAATATTCAAACTTTATATTAACTTTCGCTAAACTACGCCGCATATTTGATTGTTATCGGGTTTCATCCTGCATGTTTGAGAATGTTCAATTTCATACCGTTATTTTAGGCGGTGCATTAATTGGCTTATCTAGCCTTTTACTCTTTATTTTTAATGGCCGTATCGCTGGCATTTGCGGCATGGCCTTCTCGCTTATGGCCACAACGTTCGAGCGTAATATCTGGCGTCTTGTCTTTTTAATAGGCCTAGTCATTGGCAGTCTGACTTATCACTACCTTTCGGGTTCACCCTTCCCGCAAGGCCCTGATACTTCTTTACCGTTACTGATTATTGGCGGTCTTTTAGTGGGTTTTGGCACGTCAATGGGCAATGGCTGCACCAGTGGCCATGGCATTGCTGGTATCTCGCGTTTTTCAACACGTTCAATCGTGGCCACACTGTGTTTTATGCTAAGCGCCATCGTCACTCTGTTTATTGTTAAGCATGTATTAGGAGTACAGATCTAATGGCACTTTTATTATCAGCGCTTATGGCCGGTTTATTATTTGGTGCAGGTTTGGCCGCCAGCGACATGAACAACCCGCAAAGGGTTCAAGACTTCTTAGATCTATTTGGTAACTGGGATCCAAGCCTAATGTTTGTCATGGGCAGCGCGTTATTAGTGGTCACTCCTGGCTTTCAATGGATTCTTAAAAGCAAAAACAAACCGGTTTTTGCCAAACGCTTTTACCTGCCTTTAAATAAAAGCATCGATAAACAACTTGTTATAGGCTCAGTAATATTTGGCATGGGCTGGGCCATTGTGGGTTACTGCCCAGGGCCTGCCATTGCGGCATTAGGTTACGGTTATGGCGATGTATTTATTTTTGTAGGCGCCATGATGGTAGGTGCTAAAGCTCATCAGTTATACAACAAAAAGATAACTGCCAAAGTTTAAACATTGATAAACACCCATAAAAAAACCGAGCTAAATGCTCGGTTTTTTTATGCTGCGCAAACAGTAAGTTTGGATTTTAAAATGTCGTGCTTTCAATCTAAGCACAACACTATAAAAGCAATACTTAAAGCTTGTCAGACTCAGCTGCTAGGTACTTAGCAACGCCTTCTGGAGAAGCGTCCATACCTTTATCGCCTTTGTTCCAACCCGCTGGGCAAACTTCGCCGTGAGCTTCGTGGAATTGAAGCGCTTCAACCAAACGAATTACTTCGTCAAAGTTACGGCCCAATGGTAGATCGTTAACGATTTGAGAACGAACTACACCTTCTTGGTCAATGATGAATACACCACGGAAAGCAACGCCACCGTCAGATTCAACATCGTAAGCTTTGCAGATTTCGTGAGTGATATCAGCAGCAAGTGTGTATTTAACTGGACCAATACCACCTTCGTTTACAGGGGTATTTCTCCAAGCGTTGTGAGTGAAGTGTGAATCGATAGAAACACCGATAACTTCAACGCCTAATTTTTTAAACGCTTCAACACGGTGATCAACCGCGATTAGCTCAGATGGGCATACAAAGGTGAAATCCAATGGGTAGAAAAATACTACGCCGAATTTACCTTTAATGGTTTCAGAAAGAGAAAACTCGTCTACGATTGAACCATCGCCTAGTACAGCAGGTACAGTAAAATCAGGGGCTTTTTTGCCAACTAATACACTCATGGTATGCTCCATTTTTTTGTTGTGACTGTGAAAACACAGGGTTTTATTTAGGCTATGCCGAAAGGCAGATATAATACATGTCCAAAAAGCCAATTCCTACTGTTTATGTCGGATATTATGTGCCGTTGGAACATCAAAGTAATGACATAGGATAGCTGCAATCCATAAAGCCACAAGTGACCAGCCCAAGACAAAGGCATCGGCTCTTATCAAAGGTAATAAACTGCCTTTAGCCATCAGTCTTTCTATCCTATTTCACCTTGGGCTAATGCTACCTGCCTGGTTTTTCTCAACACCTGAAGAAGCCTCCTCATTAGGCGCTAGCCATATTATTTTACTGCAAGCTAGCCAGTTAAAGCCCACACCAAGCAAACACGACATCACGCAAAGCGCTCAAGTTCAAGCAACCGGGCAAAGTCAAACACCACAAAAGAAGCAGCCACCCAAAGGCAAAAATACAAAAGTAAAAAGTAAAAGCAGCGCGCAGCAGGCAAGCCAAAAGCAAGTAGCAAAAATAAAACAAGTGACCAGTAATCAAGGCAGTCAAATAGACCAGTCAGGTAAATCTTTAACACCTGCACAAAATTATCAAATATTAGTACAGCAGCATGTGCTTAAAAAGATTAAAAATGCACCCTACTTTGGTAAAGCAGACATACACATGGGCATCATGTCATCTGGCATGGCAATACAAATAAAAGTAACGGTTTTAGAAGGGCCAAAGGCTTATGGAGAATGGTTAAAACGAATTGTGTATGCAGCCAACCCTTTTCCCAAAGTACCTAAAACACTTTCGAATAAGGGTCTTCACTCAACCGTTATCACCTTGCAACACAAAGCGGATCAATAACAGACGCTTTGCATTGCCTAGCTTAAAGCTTATACGCGCATTTTTTCAACGGGCATTCCGCTGTGCAAACGCATTAAATCATCTGGTTCCATAATGGCTTTACGCTCTTCTTCTAAAAAGAAAGCAATGCGCTCATCGATAGGTTCCTTGCTGTATTTTTGTGCAAGGGTTAAATAATCTTGGAAATGACGGGCTTCAGATTTCAATAACGACAAATAAAACTTTTCTAGCTCGCTGTCTAAATGAGGCGCTAACTTATAAAAACGCTCACATGATCTGGCTTCAATTATGCTACCTATGATCAAGTTATCGACTAAGATTTCTTCATTGGTTTTACGAATATATTTAGCCATTTTTGATGCATAAGCGCTGGCCTTAATCGGTAAATATTTAATATCACGCTGCTTTAGAATTTTCATCACTTGCTCAAAGTGCACAAGCTCTTCACGGGCCAAACGAGACATTTTATCCAGCACATCAAGTTTGTGCGGATTACGTGTCATCAAGGTCATAGCCGACTGTGCCGCTTTTAATTCGTTGATAGCATGGTCAATCAAAACGATATCAGAGAATTCCAGCGCCGCTTTCACCCACTCATCGGATGTGCGACACAATAAATAATCCAATACTGGCGCCATGAGTTCTTCAATATTTTTCGCCACAATTCACCTCTACCACTTCAACTATTATAAAAACAATCACGCGCTCATTTGCATCAATAATTCGCGTACTTCACCTTCAATGATCACTGCTTGATGGGTGCTTTGATCCAACACACAAAAGGTCACTTCAGCATCCCCTACTAAGGTATCTGTACCCTGCAAGTAAATGCCCTGCTTTACCATGCAGCTTTTATTACCCACTTTGGCAACCTGAGTACGAATCTCCAATACTTCTTGCACAAATGCAGGCCGGCGATAGTTAATATTGATATTGACCAATACAAACGCCAAATTCAGCTGATGAATTTTCTCTGTAAGCGGATACGCTTCAAAAAAGCTCCAACGAGCTTCCTCTAAGAATTCCAAATAGCGTGCATTATTTACATGCTGGTAAATATCTAGGTGGTAACCGCGCACTTTAATCTGTGTGGTATGCATACTTCATTTCCTGCATATCATAAAAGACCGGCATTATACCTAGCAGGTGTGCAGAAAGAAATTTCAGAATAGGTAGATATGTAAAAGGAAAATGGTCGGAGCGACAAGATTCGAACTTGCGACCCCTTGCCCCCCAGGCAAGTGCGCTACCAGGCTGCGCTACGCTCCGACATCGCCACAAACAGAGTTGCAGCGGACAAAAACTATATACTAAGCTTTTGATTTTGTGAAGTTTTTTGGAATAAGGCCCGTTTTGATAATAGGGCTAACTACAAGTACCTAGGAAAGAGAATAATCGGAAATGATTGAACACGCCCCTAGAAATTGCACCCTGCATTTCTAGGGTACAGTCCATCCTTGGACATAAAAAAAGCAGCCTAAGCTGCTTTTTCTAAATCCAGATGTTTAACTCTTTAAACCTCTTTGAGGGAGCCATCTTCATTGTAGGTTTCCACCTGTACTTTTAACTTTTGCCCCGGTCGAAACGTCACTACACAGCGAGCACTGATAGGGATCTCTTCTCCGGTTTTAGGATTACGACCAGGTCGCTGGCGCTTTTCCCTTAAGTCAAAGTTACCAAAGCCAGAAAGCTTCACTTGCTCTTTTTCAGTTAGGCATTCACGAATTTCCTCAAAAAATATATCGACCATATCTTTTGCTTCGCGCTTATTTAAGCCCAGTTCATCGAACAATTTCTCTGCCATATCAGCTTTGGTAATGGCGGTCATAATTAACCTCGTAGTTGTGCTTTCAATCCCTCTGCCAGCTCAGCCACTACATTATCGACCCAACTGGTTATTTCTTCATCATTGAGAGTGCGCGATGCATCCTGCCATGTCAAGCCTAGTGCCAGACTTTTACTACCGTTTTCAATGCCTTGGCCGCGGTACACGTCGAATAATGTGACTTCAGTTAAGGCTTCGCCCGCTTTTTGACGGATGATATCTTCCACTTGAGACCACTGTACTGACTCTTCTACCACAAAGGCTAAGTCACGGCTTACGCCTGGGAATTTAGAAACACTCTGAAATTCAGGCAATACACCCTGCATCACATCTGCTAATAGTAGTTCGAATACATAAAGCTGAGTTTTAATGCCCAATTGCTTTTGTAATTCTGGGTGTAACGCACCCATCAAACCAATCTTTTTATCGCCCTTGAAAACAGCCGCACACTGGCCAGGGTGAAGCGCCGGGTGAGAACCCACTTCAAAGCGAACATCAGACAAACCACCTAAAGAAAGCATTTCTTCTACATCGCCTTTAAGGTCGTAGAAATCAACTTTTTCAGAACCGTTATCCCAAGCTTTAGAAATACGTGAACCACATACTAGCCCTGATATAACGGGATCTTGAGTCAAATCACCATTCTCAGGCACAAAACGCAAACCCGTTTCAAATAAGCGCACAGTATCTTGCTGACGATTCAAGTTATGCTCAGCGGCTTTAATTAAACCTACCCATAAGTTAGTGCGCATCTCACCCATGTCGGCTGAAATTGGGTTAGCAAGCGCTAAACCGTCTACTTCAGGGTCTAATAGTTTTTGAACTTTAGGATCAACAAAACTATAAGTAATGGCTTCTTGGTAACCGCGGTTTACCCAAAATTGCTTAATGGTTTGCTCAGCCGTTTGCGTCTCGTCTTGCATTTCAAGCTCAAGAGCCGCCATTGGTGTATTTACGGGTAAGTTGTTATAGCCATAAATACGCGCAATTTCTTCGATCAGGTCCGGCTCAATACTGATATCAAAACGATAGCTTGGCACATCAACCGACCAGCCGCTTTGTGTCTCGGTCACGCCCATACCCAAACGGGTCAGCATGTCTGTAATATCGGCTTTTGGTAATTCTAAATCTAAAACCTGTTTAACACGCTTAGCACGCAGCTCAACCGTCACTTCTGATGGCATTGCATTTTCGTCTAGGGTTTCAACGATTGGGCCAGCTTGACCGCCACAGATTTCAAGAATCAATTGTGTGGCGCGTTCCATAGCCGTTGACTGCAAACGGTAATCCACACCACGCTCAAAGCGGTGACTTGAATCTGTATGCAAACCGTAATTGCGGGCTTTACCTGCAATGGCGATTGGATTGAAATACGCCACTTCTAAAAAGATATCTTGTGTCTGAGCTGTTACACCTGAAAACTCACCACCCATCACACCAGCAATGGCCAGCGCTTTTGAGTTATCTGCGATGACTAAGGTGTCGTCTTTTAATTTAATTTCTTGTCCATCAAGCAACGTTAGTAGCTCTTCACTTTTAGCCAAACGAACATCAATAGCGCCATCTAGTTTTGCTAGATCAAACGCGTGCATTGGCTGACCTTGTTCTAAAAGAACGAAGTTAGTGACATCAACAATAGGATCAATTGAACGAACACCTGAACGACGCAGTTTTTCAACCATCCACAACGGCGTTTGTGCGTTTAAGTTAACACCTTTAACAACACGGCCTACATACTTAGGGCAAGCATCCGCCGCATTAAGCTTAACAGTGAAAGTATCATCAATTGTGGCTGCAACAGCTTCAACAACCGGCTCAGTTACATCAATTTTATTTAATGTACCTACTTCACGAGCCAAACCCTTAACACTTAAACAGTCAGCTCGGTTAGGCGTTAAATCCACCTCAATGATGCTGTCGTTTAAATTTAGGTATTCACGAATGTCTTGGCCAACGGGCGCATCGCTTGCTAGCTCCATCAAGCCATCTGAGCTTTCTGCCATGCCCATTTCAGACTCAGCACACAACATTCCAAAGCTTTCTACGCCACGCAGTTTCGCTTTTTTAATTTTAAAGCCTTTACCGTCTTCGCTTGCTAGTACTGCACCAATTTTAGCAAAAGGTACTTTTAAACCTTCACGTACATTGGCTGCACCACATACAACCTGAAAGGTCTCTGTACCATCACTCACTTGGCACAAAGACAATTTGTCTGCATCAGGGTGCTGCTCACGACTTACCACTTCTCCCACAACAATGCCGGTAAAATCAGATGCTACTGCATCCACTGCATCCACTTCTAAACCAGCCATGGTAACTTGGGCTTCTAGTTCTTCAGTGGAAAGGCTTGGGTTAACCCATTCTCTCAACCAACTTTCGCTGAATTTCATTTCTTATTCCTGAATTCTTTTGTCTGTAGACGCTCTCACGAGCAACACACTGGCCTTAGGCCTTACCAATTTTTTATGAGCGACTAATTAAACTGACCTAAGAACTTAAGATCGTTTTCAAAGAATAAACGTAAATCGTTTACGCCGTAACGAAGCATCGCTAAACGCTCTACACCTAAACCAAATGCAAAACCCATGTACTCTTCTGGATCAACGCCACTGGATTTCAATACGTTTGGATGCACCATGCCGCAACCACCCACTTCTAACCAGCCTGTTTTACTGGCTGCCCATTCGATATCGAATTCAGCAGAAGGCTCGGTAAATGGGAAGTAAGATGGACGGAAACGTACGTTTAAGTTTTCATCTTCAAAGAAGGTACGTAAAAATTGCTCTACCGTGCCTTTTAAATTGGCAAAGCTTACGTTTTTATCAACCAATAAACCTTCTACTTGGTGGAACATCGGTGTGTGCGTAATGTCGCTATCACAACGGTAAACACGGCCAGGGCAAATAATGCGAATTGGCGGGTTTTGTTTTTCCATGGTGCGGATTTGCACTGGAGAAGTATGGGTACGTAATAGAGTTTCAGCATTAAAATAAAACGTATCATGCATCGCACGGGCAGGATGGTGCGCTGGGATATTTAATGCATCAAAGTTATGGAAGTTATCTTCCACTTCAGGGCCTTGCTCTACGCTATAGCCAGCATTCTTAAAGAAGCCTTCTATACGTTGCAGGGTACGGGTTACCGGATGAAGACCACCTGTCTGTTGACCTCGACCAGGTAGGGTAACGTCGATACTTTCTGACTTTAATTTTTCAGCAAGGGCTGCGCTTTCTAATGCTGCTTTTTTCTCGCGGATAACCACTTCAACTTGCTGTTTCGCTTCGTTGATTTTAGCACCGGCTTGCGGGCGCTCTTCAGCACTTAATTTACCTAGGTTTTTAAGTTGCGCCGTTAGCACACCTTTTTTACCTAAATAATCGACACGCACTTGGTCTAGTGCTTTTACATCTTGCGCCTGCTCTACGTGTGTTAGGGCTTCGGCTACCAAACTTTGTAAGTTTTCCAATTTCCTGCTCCAAAATTGGCTTTATTATTTTGGCAGTCATATAACCGCCCTATTACAAACCCGAAGTTTTTCCGGTTCGTTAGAATTCTTAACCACCAATATGGCAGTACATCTGCATACCTCAATTGATTCAATTTCGGTTATTGCAAATAAAATAGGGGAAGCCTTAGCTTCCCCTATTTAAAACAAGACTTCTCTTGTTTAACTTAAACCTTAAAGCAGAGCTTTAAAATTTAAGTTACTGTCAGCTGTACTTACAGTACTGTTTTTGCTTTTTCAACAAGAGCAGCGAAAGCGCCTTTCTCGTTAACAGCCAAATCAGCTAATACCTTGCGATCGATTTCGATAGAGGCATTTTTTAAACCGTTGATGAAACGGCTGTAAGACAAACCATTGATACGTGCACCAGCGTTGATACGCGCAATCCATAGAGCACGGAATTGACGTTTACGTTGACGACGGTCACGGTAAGCATATTGACCAGCTTTAATAACCGCTTGCTTAGCTACGCGGAATACACGTGAACGTGCACCGTAATAACCTTTAGCTTGCTTTAAAACTTTTTTATGACGACGGCGTGCTTGTACACCACGTTTTACTCGAGCCATGTTGGACTCCTCTTAACCAAAAATTAAATTAAACGCCAGGTAGCATACGTTTGATCAATGGAATGTCAGATGCATTAACTTGCAGCTGAGCACGCAATTGACGCTTACGCTTGGTGCTTTTTTTGGTCAAGATGTGCGCACGGTGCGCTTGACGGTGTTTGAAGCCGTTTGCAGTCTTTTTGAAGCGCTTTGCAGCACCACTATGACTCTTAATTTTGTTAGACATGCTAATAAAATCTCACTCGCATTGGTTAATAACAATAGCAGGTGGTCACATAATTAAGCCCAAGCAAGCTTGGGCTTAATTCTATAACACTCGTTACAGACCTAACTATTTCTTCTTAATGGGTGCTAACACCATGGTTAGCTGACGACCTTCCATCTTAGGACGCAACTCAACGTTGGCAATCTCGGAGAGATCTTTCTCTACGCGATGCAACAGTTGCATACCAAGCTCTTGGTGAGCCATCTCACGACCGCGAAAACGTAATGTAATCTTGGCCTTGTCCCCATGTTCAAGAAACTTAATCAGGTTGCGAAGTTTGACCTGATAGTCTCCATCTTCAGTCCCAGGACGGAATTTAATTTCCTTAACCTGAGTTTGAACTTGCTTCTTCTTAGCAGCGGCTTTTTGCTTCTTCTCTTCGTAGAGCTTCTTGCCGTAATCCATGATCTTACATACGATCGGATCGCCATCTGATATTTGAACTAAATCCAGTTCGGCTTCTTTAGCTATTTCCAGAGCCTCGCGAATGGACACTACACCCAATTGCTCAGCATCAGCACTAATTAGTCGGCATTCCCGAGCTTTGATGTTTTCATTAATCGACGGTTTTTCTGGTCGAGCTCGGCTATTTCTATTATCGCGTCTAATTGTTCTGTCTCCGTAAAGTAATATTACTGGCCGCGTTTGGCGACATCATCGTTTAACAACTTGATGAAGTCGTCGATACTCATTACACCCAGGTCTTCCCCTGAACGAGTTCGAACGGCTACAGCGTTTGAAGCCACTTCTTTGTCCCCTGCTACCAATAGATAGGGAACCTTCTGTAAAGTGTGCTCGCGGATTTTAAAGCCGATCTTCTCGTTTCTCAAGTCCGATTGCACTCTAATACCCTGTTTAAGCAAAGTTTGTTCAATATTCTTGATATATTCGGCCTGATTATCCGTAATATTCAATAAAACAGCTTGATTCGGTGATAACCACGTAGGTAATGCACCTGCGTGCTCTTCGATCAAAATACCGATAAAGCGCTCTAATGAGCCCAAAATGGCACGGTGAATCATCACTGGCGTCTGACGATCGCCGTTTTTATCAACGTATTGTGCACCCAGGCGACCCGGCATTGAGAAGTCTAGTTGGATTGTTCCACACTGCCATTCACGACCTAGGCAATCTGTTAGGGCAAATTCAATCTTAGGACCGTAAAACGCACCCTCACCCGGCTGGTAGGCAAACTCCAAACCACACTGAGACAAGGCATCTGCCAAGGCTTTTTCAGCATCATCCCAAATGGCATCACTACCAATGCGCTGCTCTGGACGGGTTGAAAGCTTAACTGCCACATCATTGAAGCCAAATGTTTTGTAGGTTTCTAGGATCATTTGAATACAAGCATTAACTTCTTCAAGAATCTGTTCAGAAGTACAGAATATATGTGCATCATCCTGAGTAAATGAACGCACACGCATCAAACCATGCAAGGCACCAGACGGCTCATTACGGTGACAGCAACCAAACTCTGCCAATCGCAAAGGCAGGTCACGGTATGATTTAAGGCCTTGGTTAAATATCTGAATATGACCTGGGCAGTTCATCGGTTTAATGGCGTATTCGCGTTTTTCAGATTCTGTTGTGAACATTGCATCCGAAAATTTATCCCAATGGCCAGAACGCTCCCACAAGCTGCGATCCATAACCATCGGGGCTTTAACTTCTTGATAGCCAAACTGAGACAGTTTTTCACGAACAAATTTTTCAAGCTCAGTGTAGATAGTCCAGCCTTTACCGTGCCAGAACACCATGCCCGGTGCTTCTTCTTGCCAGTGAAATAAACCTAACGCTTTACCTAGTTTACGGTGATCGCGTTTTTCAGCTTCTTCCAAACGCGTTAGATAGCTTTTTAGCTCATCCTTTGATGCCCAAGCGGTACCGTATACACGCTGTAGCATTTTATTATCTGAATCGCCGCGCCAGTATGCACCCGCAACCTTCATTAGTTTGAAGTTTGCGCAGAATTTCATGCTTGGTACGTGAGGACCGCGACACATGTCGATGTATTCTTCGTGATGATAAAGCGCAGGCGTGCTGTCTTTAGGGATATTTTCATCAAGAATTTGAATTTTGTAATCTTCGCCGCGCTCAACAAACGTATCGCGAGCCACTTGCCAGCTGCCCACTTTCTTTTCTACGCGGTAGTTTTTCTTAGCCAGTTGCGCCATGCGCTTTTCTAGCTGTTTGATTTCTTCTTCATTGATTGGGAAATCGGCATCAATATCGTAATAAAAGCCGTTATCAATGGTAGGACCAATGGCCATTTTTACATCTGGCCATAATTGTTTGATGGCATGACCCATTAAGTGAGCACAAGAGTGGCGAAGAATCTCTAAGCCCTCTGCGTCTTTCGCAGTAATAATACGAAGCGTGCTATCAGCTTCAATTAATTCACAAGCATCCACTAGCTGGTCATTTACCACGCCGGCAATGGTGTTTTTGGCTAGGCCAGAACTAATGTCTTTGGCTACTTCTAATACTGAAACAGCAGATTCGAACTCACGTTGTGAGCCGTCAGGAAGGGTTATAACAGGCATGTGTCTATCCTATCAGTGGTGAGGCTTACTAAGCCGCACGTGGTTAATGGCAAATCGCTTATTCTCCTTGCTTATGCAGGCGCTGGTGTACTTACCAAGTACCGCTACCTGAATCGCCCAGAAGACACGACTCCATCGTTAAAATTATCATTAAATTTTTTAGGCGCGTATTAAAACACGGATATCATTGAGTGAAAACCGGCCAACCCCATATTTCAGGGTAAAAAACGCATTGAAATGAGTCACTTACAGCGCTAAGCAAGGTAACACGGCTTGCGCACCCGTAAATTTTAAGTAGAATGGCCATCGCTTCACAGCAGTCTTGCTATACAACCGTAGCTCAGTTGGTTAGAGCACCACCTTGACATGGTGGGGGTCGGTGGTTCGAATCCACTCGGTTGTACCATTCCTCTTACTGCGTAAAACCCCTCTTATTCACAGCAAAAACATATCCAACCAAGTCAAAGTCCATCAGCTATTTTTGATCATTAGCTCCCTAATGACATGCAACTCATCTCGCAATCGCGCAGCCTCTTCAAAATTAAGCTCTTTCGCCGCCATCATCATTTTGTCTTCGACTTTTGACATATATTTATTCAACTCATGAACTGACATATGCTCAATACCAACTTGTTCATCAGCTTGTGACGACTTACGAGATTTACCCTTACCACCAATTTTTTTACCCGGCGTTACCGCACCCTCAAGAATATCCTCAACACTTTTATATATCCCTTTAGGTACAATCCCATGCTCTTTATTATGCTGCATTTGCTTTTCACGACGGCGCTCAGTTTCATCCATGGCACGCTGCATAGAATTCGTAATTCTCTCGGCATACAAAATTGCCAAACCCTTAACATTTCGTGCCGCTCGACCAATGGTTTGAATCAAAGACTTATCTGAACGTAAAAACCCCTCTTTATCCGCATCAAATATCGCCACCAAAGAAACCTCCGGAATATCCAAACCCTCACGCAATAAGTTAATCCCCACTAACACATCAAATTCACCCAAGCGTAAGTCACGAATAATCTCCACACGCTCAACCGTATCGATATCACTGTGCAAATAGCGCACACGCACATCTTGACCCATCAGGTAATCTGTTAAATCTTCCGCCATGCGCTTGGTCAGCGTGGTAATAATCACACGCTCATTAATAACAGCGCGCTTGCGAATTTCGCCTAACACATCATCAACCTGAGTGGTTGCCGGTCGAATCTCAACAATAGGATCTAACAACCCTGTTGGACGAACAACTTGCTCCACCACCGCGTCTTGATATTCAGCTTCGTACTTACCCGGGGTTGCCGAGACAAAAATAGCCTGCGGAGAAATCGCCTCCCATTCTGCAAATTTCATTGGTCGATTATCCAATGCCGTGGGCAAACGAAACCCAAATTCAACTAGAGTTTCTTTACGGGATCGATCCCCTTTATACATAGCACCAAACTGAGGAATCGTCACATGAGATTCATCCACAAACATCAAGGCGTCATCAGGCAGATAATCAAACAAGGTTGGCGGCGCATCACCAGAGGCGCGACCCGATAAATAATGAGAGTAGTTCTCTATGCCATTGCAATAACCCAACTGCTGAATCATCTCCATATCATAAGTAGTGCGCTGCTCCAGACGCTGAGCCTCAACCAATTTATTAGCCCCACGCAATTGCTCGAGCCTTTCTTTTAGCTCAGCTTTCACATCATCTATCATATCCAGCAGAGTTTCTTTCGGGGTAACGTAGTGGCTTTTAGGGAAGATGGTAATGCGCGGTACTTTTTGCAAAACCTCACCGGTAAGCGGGTCAAAGATACTGATCTGCTCCACCTCCTCATCAAACAGCTCAACCCTCACCGCCTCACGCTCAGATTCAGCAGGGAAAATATCAATAACATCCCCGCGCACACGATATGTAGCGCGATAAAAATCCACATCATTGCGGGCATATTGCAACTCAGCCAATCTGCGCAGCAATTTACGCTGATCAACCAAATCCCCTCTATCTATATGCAAAACCATCTTTAAATACGATTCTGGGTCACCCAAACCATAAATAGACGATACCGTGGCTACGATTATCGTATCCTTACGAGACAACAAGGATTTGGTGGCCGACAAGCGCATTTGTTCAATATGCTCATTCACCGAAGCGTCCTTCTCTATGAAGGTATCACTTGAAGGCACATAGGCTTCTGGCTGGTAGTAATCGTAATAAGAGACAAAATACTCAACCGAATTTTCAGGAAAAAACTCTTTAAATTCACCGTATAACTGAGCTGCAAGGGTTTTATTGTGAGCCAATACGATTGCAGGGCGCTGACTCTCAGAAATGACATTAGCCATGGTAAATGTCTTACCAGAACCCGTTACACCCAAAAGCGTTTGACGAGCCAAACCAGACGACAAGCCATCCAGTAAACAACCAATTGCAGCCGGCTGATCCCCCGCTGGTTTATATTTACTGTGAAGTTTAAACGCTTTGCTAGTCATACAACCCAAACAGACAATATCGAAAAGAAAGGCACAGAATATACGACCGCCACGGACGGCGGAAGTACTGAATTTTGCCTGGAGCAAAGTCAGTGCGAACTCCACGGAAGGCGGAAGTGCTGAATTTTGAATAGAACAAAATCGGTACGACCACTACGAAAGGCGACCCGAAGGGCAGCGAAGCTCAAGTGCTGAATTTTGAATGGAACAAAATCAGTGCGACCGCCACGGAAGGCGACCCGAAGGGCAGCGAAGCACAAGTGCTGAGCTTTGAATGGAGCAAAATCAGCCCAATCATCACTGACAGCTAAAACACTGCTTTTTATGTACAAATATGAAAAAGGGAGACCAAAAAACAAACAACGCAGACCGATAAAAACACCATAAATTCAGTTAATGCATTAATTAAGCAATTTATATATAATACTGGCCGCAAATATTGGGCATTTACCCATTTATCTTATTGTTTTATATCTATTTTACTGAGGAGACAGCCTTGAACCTGCAACTTTCCACTCGAGTTCAAAGCATTAAACCCTCTCCTACCCTAGCGGTAACCAACCGTGCGGCGGAGCTTCGCGCAGCCGGCCAAGACATTATTGGCCTAGGTGCTGGCGAGCCAGATTTCGATACACCACAACACATCAAAGACGCTGCAACTGATGCCATTAAAAATGGCTTCACCAAATACACAGCGGTTGACGGCACACCTGCTCTTAAAAATGCCATCATCAAGAAATTCAAAAATGATAATAACTTAGATTATCAAGCTAACCAGGTCCTAGTGAGCTGTGGCGGCAAACAAAGCTTTTTCAACTTAAGCCTTGCCTTATTAAACCCTGGTGACGAAGTAGTTATCCCTGCACCATACTGGGTAAGCTACCCAGACATGGTTAAAATTGCAGAAGGAGTTCCCGTTGTTATTGAAACCAACGCCCAAGCGCGTTTCAAAATCACACCGGAACAACTAGATAACGCCATTACAAACAAAACAAAACTCGTTGTATTAAATAGCCCAAGCAACCCATCGGGCATGGCTTATTCAAAAGCTGAATTCATCGCTCTTGGTGATGTTTTACGCAAATACCCTGATGTATTAATTGCGACAGATGACATGTATGAACACATTCTTTGGACCGAAGAATCATTCAACAACATCTTAACTGCCAACCCAGATTTATATGATCGTACTATTGTGCTGAACGGCGTATCAAAAGCCTACAGCATGACAGGCTGGAGAATCGGCTACGCAGCAGGCCCACAAGCATTAATTGGCGCCATGAAAAAAATCCAAAGCCAAAGCACGTCTAACCCAACCTCTATCGCTCAAGTTGCCGCACAAGCTGCACTGGAAGGCGATCAAGGATGCGTTAAGGATATGGTAAAAGTATTCAAACAGCGCCATGACTACATGGTAAAAGCGCTTAACGAAATTGACGGCATCGATTGCTTAGCCGGTGATGGAACATTTTATGTATTCCCTGATTTTAGTGGCATGCAGAAAAAACTGGGATGCGAAACCGATACTGATTTGGCTGAAAAACTATTAGAGGCAGGCGTAGCACTTGTACCTGGTAGCGCCTTTGGTACATCTGGGCACATGCGCATTAGCTTTGCTACGAGCGATGATAATTTACAAAAGGCCGTTGAACGACTAAAAACTGCTTAGCACCACTAGAGCAAAGCACAGAATGAAAACTAAATAGAGAACACATGCAGAATAGTTACGATATTAAAATTAATTATTTTTATGGCGCACTAATTCTTACGTTTTTTCTACTTACCCCCTGGAATAGAATGTGGGCAGAATACTGCTTCTTCATTCTATTCTTAGTCAGTAGCGCTCAACTACTTACCCTGAAAATCACTAAGCAAATAATCAAAACCTCAAAAGAAGCCAAAAAACTTATTTGGTTTTTTATTCTAATTCCTGCTGCATCCATTATTAGCTACACATTAAGCCCTCTTGATAACCTATCCGCAGGAGTGCTTGAACCCGATTCCCGCTGGCTGCTATTTGCACCCATTTTTATTGCCACACTACACAATCGCCTGCATCCAAACTGGGTGGTGGCAGCATTAGCCATATATTGCATCTCCGCTTTTAGCAAAGGGTTCATCGAAACCAAATATGCAACCGAGATATGGCGCAGAGCATGGGGGGACGAAAACCCCAATCCTTTTGGGATGTTTAACGCCGTCATTACCCTAATGTTAATGTGCTACTTGTTAGCTTCAAAGAAAAGCCCCCCCAAACCCATATCAAAAGGAGCCGCCTTAACTCTATTTATATTCACATGCGTCATTCTGGGCTCCATCGGCACATATTTCACCGGAACACGTACCGCCCTATTTTTATTAGCCATAGGAATACTGATTTATTTAATTTTAAATATTAAATCAAAAACTTCATGGGCTATCACAGGCACGATAGCAATTCTCTTTGCGTATATACTAAGTACGCCTTCCGGAAACTCATTACAAAAAAGAATTGCATCAATTCCTCACAAAGCAACTGAGTTCATTGAAACACAGAACACTAGCAGTAAGCTAAACAGCACAGGGCAAAGACTAGAGCAATGGCGCGGATCTATTTGCGGCTTTTTAAAACACCCCATCACCGGCACCGGGCCGCGCAGCGCACGAGAAGCCTTTGCTAAATATGGAGGAAAAGATAACTGCAATCTAACTCTAGCTGTAAAACCTGGCCCAAGACAAACCCACAGCCTATTTTTCAACACATTATTAACCCTAGGTTCACTCGGGATTTTAGTTTTTGCAGCCTTTTTCATACAATTAATAAAAACAGCAAAAACACATTATTCAAGTGTAAACCAAGGGGTAAAAATTGGCGCCAGCATGCTTTTCATATACGTACTAGGCATGGCTATAAACGGCATAGCACTTGATATGTGGTTTAGAAACTATATGGTCAATAAAAACCTAATGGCTTTATTATTAATTTATATTACTATCAATTCAAACACTCATGACGATAGGAGCCCTATAAATGAAGCAAAATAAAATACTCCTAGCCAGCACGTTTAGGCATTATTTTTTAGGCATGACCTTAGCGATCAAAAACATCAACACAGATTACCATGTCATTTTTATCGACCAAACACACACAGATAAACAAAACCCACTGCTACAATTTGCAACTGCCAACCCACAACCCTTTAAAAGCGTCACAAACCTCCCTGTTCGCGAGGCTGGACTCAATAAAAGGCGATACCGCCTAAAGTGCTTCTCCCTATTAAAAGACACCATAAAATTATTACAACCCACGGAAATATGCACAGGTAACGACCGCCGCCTAGAGTTTCAATACGCTATCCAGCTTGCTAAAAAACAAAATCCTAATACCATTGGGAGCTACATAGAGGACGGCACTGGAACTTACATCCAGCAAAAAGAACATGATTTAGGAAAGTATCTATCTGACCGCTATATTGACACCCCACTTAAAAAGATGGCCTACGGCTTATGGTTTGAGCACCCAAAATCACTTGGTGCCAGCCACTGGATAGATAAAAGCTACCTTACTTTTCCAGGCATTGCCCCAAAAGAGGTTAGAGCCATTCCATTTGAACAGCTTGAATCCAGCCAATACAAAGGCAAACAAGCCCTAAAAATACTCAATCAACTTTCCAAATATCTTGGGTTTATGCCAGACAACAAAACCCAAAACATAACACTGCTCGCACTACCCCACCACTCCATAATTAAAGACATGTACGGGTCAGTAGGGCAATTTACCATTGTAATAACGACCCTATTAAAAAAGCATGAAAATATTTATGTAAAATACCACCCTAGAGATTTACATGATCCATTCGAGCTTAAAGCTTACTGCACCATTCTGCCTACCGCCGTACCGGCTGAGTTGTTTTTTGCCACACTTAATATATCCCATGTGATTGGTGACATATCAACTGCAATGATGTCCGCAAAATGGATCGAGCCAAGCTGTACTGTCAATTATATAGAGACTGATTCTAAACTTTGTCAGCTGGCAACCCCTATATTCAACAACATAAATATCACAAAGCTTCAGAACACCTAACACAAATCCAAAGCTTACTATTGACAACCCCATAAAAATCAATAAGATAGCCAACTGTTGTTCCTCGATAGCTCAGTTGGTAGAGCAGTAGACTGTTAATCTATTGGTCACTGGTTCGAGTCCAGTTCGAGGAGCCACTTTGCTTCTAACATTTACCTCAGGAGGAGTTCTATGTTCACCTTCCTACTAGAAGCACCCCGCAATACTAAACGCCTTATAACCATTACTTACGACTGCCTAGTCATTCCATTTGCCATATATGCAGCACTAGCTTTAAGGCAGGGCGAACTTTTCATTAGTATTCCAGAAGGTATTATTACCACCGGTATAATCACCACCCTAGCCACTCTATTGATATTTGTTAAAACAGGCCAATATCGCGCAGTAATTCGCTATATGGCAGGCAAAGCATTTAGCAGCTTGGCTATCGGTATCACTATATCCGCCCTTGTGCTAGGTGCTAGCTCATTCATTACCCAGGCTAACATCCCCCGCTCTTGCATCATCATTTACTGGTTTACCGCCTTTACATTGCTCGGCGGCCCACGCTTACTAATAAGAGCAATTATCACCCAACAAGACAGTGCACAAAAAGAGCCTGTGCTTATTTATGGCGCTGGTAATCAAGGTTTTGCCTTAGCCAGCGCACTATCGCACAGCGATTTTTTTCGCCCTATCGCCTATATTGACGACAACCGAAAAAAGCAAAAGACTGTTATACAAGGGTTAAAAGTTTACGACAAAAGCAACATAACGGAATTATGTGAGGCATACCCGATTAAAAAAGTCCTTTTAGCCTTGGGTAATAGCACACCCTCTCAGCGTAAAGCCCTGATAGAATCCATTGCGCAAAACAACCAATTAGAAATATTAACCACCCCTGCCGTGCAAGATATTGTAAGCGGTAAAGCCAAAATAGAAGAAATTCACGAAGTTGACATTCAAGATTTATTAGGCCGCGATTCAGTCACTCCCAATCAAGATTTACTGGATAAAAACATTAATAATAAAGTGGTATTAGTCACTGGTGCTGGCGGCAGCATTGGCTCTGAGCTGTGCCGCCAAATTATCAAACAGCACCCCAGTAAACTTATATTGTTAGAGCTCAATGAATTTAGCCTCTACAGCATTGAGCAAGAGCTTAACAACCTCTGCAGCAGTAACGACAATCCAATTGAAATAATCTCTATACTGGGATCAGTTCAAAGACAAAACCGCTTAGAAACCATTTTTAAAACCTTTGCTGTACAAACCATTTACCACGCAGCTGCTTACAAACATGTACCAATGGTGGAGCACAACGTAGTAGAGGGTGTACGCAATAATGTATTTGGCACTTGGTATTGTGCAGAGGCCGCTATAAAAGCAGGCGTAGAACGCTTTGTATTAGTTAGCACAGATAAAGCTGTGCGCCCCACCAATGTGATGGGTGCATCTAAGCGCTTAGCCGAGCTTGTTTTACAAGCTCTAGCTAACAGGCAAAAAAACACCCTATTTTGCATGGTACGCTTTGGCAATGTACTAGGCAGCTCAGGCTCAGTTGTACCTTTATTCCGCAAACAAATTAAAGAAGGTGGCCCAATAACAGTTACGCACCCTGACATCATTCGCTACTTTATGACCATACCCGAAGCTAGCCAACTTGTGATACAAGCAGGTGCCATGGGAAAAGGCGGCGATGTATTTGTACTAGATATGGGCGACCCTGTAAAAATAACTGCACTAGCACAAAAGATGATTCGTCTATCAGGTTTAAGCGAAAAAACAGCAGGAGAAGTAAACGGCGATATAGAGATTAAATTCACCGGCCTACGCCCTGGTGAAAAACTATATGAAGAGCTATTAATTGGCGACAACGTGGAAGGGTCAGTGCACCCAAGAATCATGACAGCTCATGAAATTCACCTAACTTGGCCAGAAACTCACAACCTGCTAAACAGGCTTGATGCAGCCTGCCACGATTTTAAAGTAGAAGTCGTTATAGACTTATTATTAGAAGCGCCAGCAGCCTTTAATAGACAAGGGATTAACCCAGACTGGGTATACAACCAAGGCATAAAAAATGGCGCCAAGTAGCGTCATTTTTCTTTACAGTACACTTCCGAGATAGTCGAACTATTCTTTTTGAGCTGCCTCTAAAACCTGACTTAAAACAACACAGGTTTTATCTATCTCGACCGATGTGAGCGTAGGGTGAACCAAAAACATTAAACTGCTCTCCCCTAACTCTATTGCATTTTTTAAGCGCTCTTTTGGACGCCACCCTGTATCATCAAAAGCTTTCTCTAAATACACCTCAGAACAACTACCCTGAAAACACGGAACACCTAAAGCATTTATTTCGTCCACTATACGATCCCGGGACCATTCTGCTTTTAAGTTTTCAGGTCGAACAAACAGGTAATGCTTATATTCAGCATGCTCAATATCTTTCGGTACATCCACAGTACGAACAACAGAGAACCGCCTAGCAACCCCATCGATAGCCGCACCATTTCCCTGCCTTGCCTCTGTCCAAGCACTCATACGCTTTAATTGTATTCGACCAATAGCCGCTTGCATCTCAGTCATTCGCCAGTTGGTACCAAAGCTTTCATGCAACCAACGAAATCCCGGTGGATGGTCACGATTATATATTGCATCCCAAGATTTACCATGATCCTTATATGACCACATTTTTTCCCATAAAGCCTTATCATTACAAGCAACCATACCGCCTTCACCACCAGTTGTCATAATTTTATCCTGACAAAAACTCCAGCACCCAACACTACCAATAGAGCCCACTGAGCGGCCTTTATATTTAGCACCATGAGCTTGAGCGCAGTCTTCAATTACATAGAATCCATGTTTCTCTGACAACTCCATAATTAAATCCATCTCTGCAGGCATACCTGCTAAATGTACGACAATCACAGCCTTCGTCTTAGGAGTTATCACTTTTTCTATATAAGCAGCTTCAATATTTTGAGAGTTTAAATCCACATCAGCAAACACAGGCGTAGCCCCAGCTGTCACCACAGAAGAAACTGACGCCAAAAAGGTTCTTGGCGTCACAATAACTTCATCACCAGAAGAGATATCTAGCGCTTTTAGAGCAAGGTCTAAAGCAAGAGTTCCGTTAGCCACTGCAATAGCATTCTGGGATCCTACCCAACTTGCAAACTCTTCCTCAAAGGCTCGGCACGCCTGCCCAGTCCAATAATTTACTTTATTCGAAAGTAAAACTTGTTTAATTTTTTCAGCTTCTTCTTCAGAAAAAGAAGGCCAAGAAGAAAAAGGTCCATTTAACATAAATACCTACAACTTACTCTTTTTTCAATTCCCGGGCAGGATTACCAACAACGACCAATCCAGAGGGAACATCTGTAATAACTACAGCACCCATTCCAACAATTGAATCTGACCCAATACTAGTTAGCTGTTTAATACATGACCCTGCACCTACCCAGGCACGCTCAGAAATAGAAACTGCACCTAACAGAACAGCAGAGGGACTAATATGAACAGCATCACCCAGCGTACAATCATGATCAATAGTAGCACTTGTATTTACGATACAAGACTCACCGATAATGGAATCGACTTGAACAATTGCTCCCGCAGCTATAAATGTACCCCTGCCAATTTTTGAATAGGGACTGACAATAGATTTAGGATGAATTAAAGTAATCAAGTTAATGAAATTCCCCTTTAGAAACTCAGTCTTCCCCCAGCGAACTAGATTATTACCGATCCCAACGATAACACCATCAAATTGATCTACATCGTCTAATAAACTATCCGTATCCCCTACTACATTCCAATGGGAGCAGTTAACTTTTTCTGGCCAAGCATCATCATAGAATACGACCTCACCCCACCCACAATGTATAGCAGTATCAGCTAACACTTTTCCGTGACTACTCGCACCTAAAATAGCTAGTCGATTCACCTCTCTTTCCCTGTGAACTTAGCCATAGTAACCTCTCCATCAGCTGAAATACCATCTCGTATAAAAACTTTCTTCACCGTCAGAAGGATAATTTTTAAATCCAACCAAAAAGATTGATTATCAACGTACCAACAGTCTAACTTGAATTTTTCCGACCAGCTGATGGCATTACGACCATTCACTTGAGCCCAGCCGGTTATCCCGGGGCGAACGTTGTGTCTTCGAGCTTCCTCCTTATTATATAAAGGCAAATATTCAACCAATAGCGGCCTAGGCCCAACAAGACTCATATCTCCTTTAAGCACATTCCACAAACCTGGCAACTCATCCAAACTGGTCGAGCGGAGCCTTTCCCCAAACGGTGTTAGCCTCTCCGAATCCGGTAGTGTATTACTCATCTCGTCACCAGCATCTTTCATGCTACGAAACTTGATCAATTTAAACACCTTACCATCAACCCCTGGGCGCTCTTGATAAAACAATACTGGAAAGCCCAGATTTTTCCGAACTTTGTATGCCACAATAGCTATGACAGGAGAGAGTAAAACCAACCCCAAAAATGAAACGACAAAATCAAACAATCTCTTCAATAACTTATAAGCCATAGCAACTAATTATATCTCCCTGAAGCAATAGACTCAGCCTTATCTGGCTGACCACCTACTACAGCCTCTAAAACTTCAATTAATTGAGCTGCCAAAGTATCACGATCAAAGTCCTTTTCTGCTAGCATACGCGCCGACTTACCCGAAACACTTAACCAAGCCTCATCATGCAAATGCAACTCAAGCTCCTTTGCCACTTCTCTCAATGGCTTTTGCCACATCGCTAAGCCACAATTATGTTTTTTGACCATTTGATTCATCCAGCCACCATAATTTAGTAATACTGGTGTCGCAGATGCCAATGCATCAAAGAACTTATTCGCCGAATTAGGCCTCATCTCCGGTAAATCTATAAATAAAACCGATGACATACTTGCAGCACTTAACAAGGCTGGGATTTGCTTTTTAGGAACTGCCTTTTCAAAAAAAACACTCTCACCATAAACACCTAATGCCTTAGCCTCATGAATGACTTTTTCACGCTCCTGACCATCACCAACCAATAATATCTTAATATCGGAACGAATTGCTTTTAACTCTACAGCCAAATCCACCAAATACCCTACGCCATTTACTTGCCCAAATGTACCCGTATAGACTAGAAGAGGTGAATTTTTAAGCCATTCACGGGATTCACGAAAAGCTATCCCAATCTCAGGCTCGCTTTTAAATTCATCATTATCACTACTATTCGGTATAACAGCCACCCTAGAGCGAGGATACCCAGTACTAACAACACCTTCTTTCATACCTGGGGATAGTGCAATAACAGAAGAAGAATGACTGTAGGCCCAGCGTTCAAGCTTTTTAGCTACATACCTAAGTACGGGGTTTTTTAAAGCCCCCATTGCTATCGGCATTTCAGGCCATAGATCCCTTACCTCAAACACCATGGGTATTTTATTTTTTTTTGCTGCAGGTATAGCAGGCAGGGCTATCGTTAATGGCGTACTAGTTGCTAAAATAACATCGCCACCAAGATGAGATGCTTTATTTTTCGCAGCCCAGGCAAAAGTGAAAAATGCTTTTATTCGCTTTAGGTAAGTCATATGATTAGAATAAGGTACAGGGTACCAATGAACGCTTATTCCTGATTCATTTGAAACGAACCAATCTTTTTTTTCTTTTAGTTCATCTCTATATGAAGTTACCAAATGAACTTCGTGCCCAGCAGAAACCATTCTCCTCGCCATTTCATAAGAACGAGTCCCACCTGACATATCAGGTGTATTAAAGTATTGGTGCAAGTAGATTATTTTCATTTAGCGATAAGCTCTCTTTTTAAGACTGCTAATACATGCCTGATGCTATAGAAAATTGGATACCCTTTATACTTGCAATAAAAAAAACGATAAAAAAACTTATAAAAACCAAACCGCAGAGAATTCTTTAAATGCCCAGACATTGCAGCCATATAATCCTCTTTATCATGTGTAATCAAAAAATCATTATACCTTGAGATCACCTCAAACCTTGAATCCAGCACATCCTCACTTATCTGCTTAGTTAAACTATCTGCACTTTCTGTAACACAGTAAATAGAGCTAGAGTCAACTTGAATAGTTTTGGCGAAGTAACCTACTTTCAAAGAAAACATAACATCATTTGAGGCAACAACCTCATCAAACTGAATACCACATTCAACAACTAAACTACGCCGAATAAGCTTGCTCCAAGGAACATGAAAACGATAACGAATCAAATCAGTTGGTAATTCCAAAAAAAATGATATTAATTCTTTATAGCCCAAATGGCGAACCGGCTTACTGCCACCCCCATCTACAACTGCATCTGGTGAGAAATAAATAAGATCATAATCTAACTCAAAGTACTTACTTACATGACCATACCAGTCAGAACAAAAAGAATCATCAGAATCAGCAAACAATAGATATTCACCTTTAGCATACTGTAAACCTAAATTTCTTGCTGCACCTGCCCATCTACGCCCCTCAACCTGTTCAAAATACCGAAGACGCGGATTACCAATCTTTTCTATTAATCCAATTATCGAGTCACTATGGTCATTTATAACTATAATCTCAACTCCTTCAAAATCATCAATACTATTAAGTAATCGACTTATACCTACGACATTATCAAAATAAGGAATAATTATTGAAACTTTTATATCACCCATAACAGCCCTAAAAAACATTTAAATATTATGCATAGCTTGAGATTTTAACAAGTTTTATACCTACCCGCCCCCCCCGAATGTATAGTTGCGGTACTTAAACCCTGTAAACAATACTAATAGCGAAATCCAAAAAAACTGATAAACAACTAAAGTGCTTTTATCAAAAGCTCTAAATGTTAGAATCAGTAAAACCGACCCCGAAAATCCTAGCAAGGTAAACAACCTATCCGACATTAATCTAAAGTCACTAAAAAAGAACAGAGATGATACTGCTATTGTAAAAACCATCAGCCAAGCATTATCAGACTTAGATCTTATAACAATCCGATATTTAATTATAGCAACAGAAATTATAAGTATAGGGAGAACAGTTATAAACCGTAGAACACCTGCTCCCTGGCGGCCTTCATCCAAACTATAACGATAAATTTTATCTAAAATCAACATATCCTCACCACCAAGGCCAACAATAAATAGCAGTATAAACTTACTTATACCTAGCAACCCCAGTAAAAAACTAAACAACAAAAAAAATATCACAGCCTTTCTTTTAAAATTTAAAAAGTACCATGTATAAAAAAACAATAAAAATAAAGCAAAATAGTGCATCAAAACAGCAAGAACAAAACAGAAAAAGACAACATTAAATTCTTTTGATTTAAATACACAACACTAAGCATTACTAGCGTCGATGAAAATGCCGACCTCATAATATTCCCGTCATTATGATAGAAGAATGCAAGGTACCAAAGCAGTATAAAAAAGATATATGGTTTGAATTTATAAAAAAGAAGTGTATTTAGCAGCATCATCAGTGAAAAAAATAGAATGCGAAAACCAATATAATTCAACCCAATTGATTTACAGAGCACCTGAAAACCAACAAAAAGAGGCTCCCCATATACAACAACCAAAAGATTAAAATCATTTACGACATCTATTAATGCTGGAGTTTTTTCGTAATGAGACATGTAACTTGGAAAATCAACCATATTACTATCAAGTGCAAGAACAACCCCCATACACTGCAGCAAGATAAGCAAGATTAAGAATTGTCCCTTCTTAATTAAACTACCGGCCCCACATATAAGGTGGAACACCGGTATAAATGACATATACAAAGGAAAGCGCCTTTAGAGTTTTACAAAAAATTATAATGCTAAAAATACAACTATCAACTCAAATAGGATTTGGAGCATTTAACACATAATCGTTTCTTAATCGAACAGCAGCATATAGTCTAGATCGTGCGGTATTAATATCTATCACATTCGCACTTAATGGATCGACAGCATTTAACCAGGTGTTATCTAATTGAAGCTGAAGCCATTGGGTTGATTCATGCTTATCGCCTAACAAAACCTCATATGCGTAAGCTAATTCAATACCAGATACATTATAAAAATAACCAAACACTGAGTGTCTCAAATCATGTCGAAATTCATCAGATTTACAAGGTTCAAGTAAACGTCCCATCAAATCGAGATTCCAAATACCATGCTCTGGAAGTTGCTCCTTCAGCATTGCAAAAGCATACATATTAAAACCATGATAACCCACCGATTTAGAATACATCCCCGCCTTTCTTGAAGGCAAAGATTTTCCGATACGACTCTTTACCTCGCTTAACAATGGCTTTAAACCAAATTTAGAATAACTAATGACTCTTCCCATGGGTGACGAGTGATAAATGACATTATTGGGATAGGTACTTACATTAACTGCAACTTTATCTAAAAAAATACCTACATCACTTTGAGCCTCAGGTGTCTTCTTAAGCATTGAAGCTGAAGCAGAAAACCAAAGCTGATGATTAAAAGTAGCATCGAAACCCAACTGAGAGCCATCAACATCCATCCGATTCCAAATACCTATTTCCGAATCAAAGCGATGCAATAAATACACTTCTTCTGCAAGTTTATAGCTATCACTCCGACCCAAAGCCTCTGATGCAGCCACCAAAGCCTCTATACACCAAGCCTGCCCCACCAAACCATTACATTTATCCTTTCCTTTTTTCTCTCGATGATAAAAAGTATGCTTCGTCGGCCGAGCGGCTTCACTCATTAAGTAATCAAGCGCTTTATTCGCAACATTTTTATAGACCTGAGATTTAGATACATTATAAAGATTTGAAAATAAAAAAAGCATATGCGCAGTATTACGGACAGGTGTTTCACTATCTCTATAGGGCCCGTTGTGCCCCGATAAGAAAGAGCCATCCTCTTTTTGAAACTCAACGTACTTATTAGCCGAGTTCATCAATAGTTCATTCAATTTCATTATTATTTCCCAGGGTTACCAATACGTGCTTTTATTAGACGCAACGTCAGAATCAGCTTCCCCTTCAAGTCTAAGCACGCCCAGTAAAGAGGATATTTGTCTTTAACCCTCACCCATGGCGACAGACCCAGCCTGTTTAGCTTAATTGTATAAACTACTAACTCCCTCTGAACCTCCAGACTCCATGCATAATCAGTATATCGATCAAATTCATCTAACATAGCAACCATTGAATTAAGATAACTAAACTGCGCAGCTTTATTTAAACGTGTTCTAATATTCCAGGAACCAGGAACACCGAGACGCCTAACGCTCATTATCTCAGGCAAGTAATAGATTCCACCCTGCATAGAGCACATTAGCTTTAATGGCATATCACCAACAGGTGATATTTCATAAAACCTTGGAATTTCATTTAGAATATTAGCCCTGAAGAGCATAGATGCTGTAGAAGCAGATGACCCCCCCTCAAAAAACAACCCCTTTAAATCAAGAACCCCCTCAACACCAAAGTTCCTTGTTAACTCCTCCTTTACACCTAAATCATAGCTTTGATCGATTTTTGATCTATGAAAAGATAGTGAGCAATCTGGGTTCTTTCTCATTCTATTAACTTGAATTTGTAATTTTTCGGGTGAAACCCAATAATCATCTCCTTCACAAAGAGCGATATACTCCCCTTTAGCTCTAGAGAAATTAAAGGCTAAATTTGGCTTTACCCCTCTTGAATATTGATTTTCTTCCTGAGAGATTGATTTAATAATCTGAGGATATTCAACCTCATAACGCTTGATAACATCAGCAGTCCCATCAGTCGAAGCATCATCATGAATGAGAATTTCAAAAGGAAAATCCGTTTCTTGAATAAGAAATCCTTCAAGCGCATCAACAACATAGCGGGCGTGATTATACGTTGTACAACAAATACTAACCACAGGACTTTCAATCCCCTGCTTCCAGCCAGAGATTATTTCTTTCTGAGTACGTAAATTTTTCATTTAAATTTTATCTTAGTAATAATAACTTCACGAGTAATGCAGTAAGCTTTCAAGTTAAGTATATGTGCGCTTAAAAAATATATAGCAACCCCTAAAATGCTTAAAACCAGCAGCTGCACGAAGTCTGACCACTTAGAAAGTAGGGTAAAACCATAAATTAGCCCACCCACAATTAGAGAAAGAACCAAACTTGGGAGAAAATCTAGTAATTGTTCTCGCACTGAATACTTAATTAGTTTTTCCGAAAAATAGCTATTAGGGATATAATTCAAAACAGAACTAAAAATTTGCCCCAATAAAATTCCTATTATTCCATACCTATAACTCACAAAAATAATTAAAATAGTTATAACCTTTTTGACCACCTCAAGATATAAAAATAAATCCGAACGCCCTTTTACTTTTAAGATATTTAGGTTTATGGCATGAAGAGGGTAAAACAACCCTGAAATACACAGCAGTTGTAAATACGGCACAGCAGACCACCACTTACTGGGTAATAAAAACTCAAAAAGTGGCTGGGCGAGCGCAGAAAAAATCATTAACACTGGAAAAACTACAAATGTTGTAATAGATACTATCCTTTTATACGCCGCTTTAAGTCTAGCATCGTCATTTTGAATACTAGCCAGAGCTGGGTAAGTAGCATTCTGAACTGCACCCACCAATTGCCGCAATAACAATTCTTTTATTTTTTCTGCAAAAAAATACAATCCTGCTACCGACACAGCAAAAAGCTTTGCAATAACAACCACATAAAGGTTTCTAAAAACTGTATCTAAAAGACCTGATAAAAATAATTTATAACCAAAACCATACATATCTGACAATGACTTACCACTAACATTCCACTGCGGCCGCCATTCGGACATGCCCCACAAAATAATTGTTGTGATCAAAGCTGCTGTAAGCATTTGTACAATTAACGCCCAAACACCCAAACCGTAATAAGCAAGAATAACCGCAGTAATAGAAGACAGTAGTGATGCGGGTAAGCCAGCCTTAAATTGCGCTTTAAAGTCCATATTTCTGTGAAAAATAGCAACCTGAATCGTCTGAGCAGAATTAATAAGTACAATTAGACCAGCCACTCGCATTAACTCTACCAACCTAACTTCATCATAAAAGCCTGCAACCAGTGGAGCCGTAAAAAAAAGCAACATGTAAGCGATTGAGCCTAAAGCTAGATTTGCAAAAAACGCAGTGTTAAGGTCAACTGGATATAATTCCTCCAAGCGAATTAATGCCTGCAAAAACCCTGACTCCATTAAACTCTTAGCAACAGCAATAAAAACAGCCATCATCCCTAACAAGCCATAGTCTTCAGGCACCAAGAAGTATGCCAAAAGAAGTGTAGTTATTAAGCTCACCCCCCGTCGTAAAACTTGCTCACAAAAGCCCCAAATAATTCCGGTTATAGTCTTTTTTGCTAGAGACATAATCTACACTATTGTTATTAGGTAATCAGATGCTTATCTAAAAAACAAATTCAGATAAATATATTTTATATCAAGTATAATTAGTCAAATTTAAAAGGGTTCCAAGGGAGCTTTTTCGAAAATAGCTATATTACAAACCCTAGCAATACGCACATCAACCCCAACGACTACCTTAGTTATCAAACAAATCATGATAAAAAAGGGCTTGGAAATTAAAAGCCAATAGTGGACCTATCTGCTAGTAGTATTAATTATGCAAGGGCTCTTATACTTCCGATAAATTAACAATACAACAACCTTTAATATCAACCCAATTTTCTTGCAGGGTTACCAATTACTATTTCCTCCTCACCTACATCTTTCAGCACCATCGATGCTGCTCCTACAAGTGAAAAGTCACCAATCCTTACTTTTTCACGTATTGTAGCATTACTACCAATATGACACGCCTTCCCTATATGGACATTTGCACCAACTACACTATTAGTAGCAATGTGAGAAAATTCATCCATAAAAGAATCATGACCAAGAAAAGAGTTTGGTAACATAATACAGTTATCAGATAGCGTAGTATCAGTTGACAATTGACATAAAGGAGCGATCAACACCCCTCTACCAATTTTGCAGAAACCATCAGGAATTATTGCCGTAGAATGTATTAAGGAAGCCCAACGGTAATCTGGAATAGTAAATTCCTTGATTTTATTGAAGACACTCTTTTCTTTTTTCATACCGACATAGGCAATAAAAAAATCAACTTCTGGATCCTCGATATAGTTTGCATAATCAGAACTTTTACCGAGTACAGGATAAGTTTTAAATTTACCAATCAACTCACCAATAGGCACAGAGTCATTTAAAAAACCTAATACCTCATGGGATTGATTATCCTCAGCGATTGAAGCCGCAATCATGCCGATACCACTACCTCCAAAAATCACAAGCTTCCTCACCCTAGCCTCTCTTTAATTAATTTATTTTTTAATAAAATTTTTCTTGCGGCTTTTACCATTGGAGGGCCAATAAACTTTCCATTCACTACTGCAACCCCAGCCCCTAATTTCTCAGCCTCTTCAGATAAAACAATCATTTCTTTAGCACCTTTAATTTCCTCTTTAGAAGGGGAGTAGTACTTATGCACAAGCGGAATTTCTTTTGGATTCAATACCAACATACCTTCAAATCCCAATTTCTTTGCATAGGCCAAATTAAGCTCCAGGTGATCTAAATCATGAACACGTATATGGACAGTATCTATAGGTGCCACCCCCTGCGATCTTGCAGCCATAGCAACCATTGCTCTAGCAGTTGCAATGCTCTCACCTTCTATATCATGAACCCCTTCTAAATCCGTTATGTAATCCTCACAGCCAAAAGCAATAGCTACAACTCTTTTAGATGCACTGCAAATATCAGCCGCATTAAGTACTGCCCCAGCTGTTTCTATTAACGGAATAACTTTAAAAGTTCCAACTGGGATGCCTTTTTCGTACTCTATTGTTTCAAGTAGCTTATCTAAGAAGTAAATATCTCTACCTGTTTCAGATTTAGGATAGACAAAACCATCGACCCCTGGAACCGTAAGCTGCTGCAAATCTCTTAACAATTCTCCACTTTCCCTATCATTCACCCTAGGAAAAACTGCCCGACTATTTAACTCTCCATTTCCAATATTTTTTAAAATATTATCTCGTGCAAGTTGCTTATTAACTAAAGGCTGAACAGAATCCTCCAAATCCAACAGTAAGATATCTGCTTGCGAGCGTGCAGCACTAGCCATAAGCCTATCATTATGGGCAGGTACAAACATCAAACTCCTAAATAATAATTGACTCATAACCCAGCCTTCACCAACACATTTCTCTTAAATTCAAGCACCTCTAACCCATCTTGGTTTTTAACAATTGTCACAACTCCCACAACTCCCCTATCAGATTTTGTTTTAGAAGGCCTAACACTCAACACTTTAGTAGATGCATATATCGTGTCATTAACATATACTGGACTTAAATGTTTTATCTCCGTATAACCCAAGTTAGCAATTGCCTTCCCACTTATATCCGGTACAGTCATACCAACAGCAATACTAAAAACAAGCGTACCTACAACCATAATTTTCCCATGCTGCTGCTTCGCAGCGTAATCTGTATTAGTATGTACAGGATGATGATTCATAGTTAATAGGCTAAAGAAATTATTATCACTTTCAAATATAGTTTTAGATAAAGAATGCTCAATTTCATCACCGACAACAAACTCTTCTAGATAACTACCTAATTTGCTAATATCCACTTATAATTCTCACTATTTTTTTTATCTGGTCTTTTTCTAAACTAGGGTAAATTGGAATGCAAAGTATTCGACTTGCAATACTTCGAGATACTTCGCAAGCCCCCTTTTCATTTAAGTAACTTAAAGTATCTAAGCTTGGGTAAAAGTAGCGTCTAGGTAAAACACCACCTTTTTTTAGTTTAGCTTCTACTTCGAGCAAGTCAGCTTCGAATTGAAATAAAACAGGCGCATAAGCATAATTATTTCTTCCAAACTCATTCCATTTCTGAAAATCAACTACACCTTCCAATCCCCGTTTATAAATCTGCCATATTCGTTGGCGACCATTTTTAATATTTTCAATCTCATCCAATACACACAGCCCCATAGCTGCTTCGAATTCATTCATCTTTGCATTGGTACCGACACTCTCTATTTTAGTAGAACTTGTCATACCAAAATTAACCATTTGTCGAATACTCCTTGCAAGCTCATCATTGCTTGTAATTACAGCACCACCTTCGATGGTATGAAATAATTTAGTGGCATGAAAACTTAAGGTACTCGCATCACCATAATTAAGGACACTCTGGCCCTTATAACCCGACCCAAAAGCATGCGCAGCATCATATACAACCTTTAAGCTATGCTTATCAGCGATATTTTGAATTGCTTCAATTTCGCAGGGGTTACCAAACACATGGACTGGTACGATGGCACTTGTCTTTTCAGTTATAAGAGATTCAATATTTTCTGGAGCTAAATTAAATGTATCCGGATCGATATCTGAAAAGACCGGCTTCAACCCCTCCCATGCTAATGTATTAGCGGTTGCTACAAAGCTAAAAGGTGTAGTTATAACTTCACCCGTCAAATTGAGCGCTTTATATGCCAGCTGCAATGCTAACGAGCCATTCGCAACAAGTATAATATTTTTTACACCCAAATATTCTGCTAACCTTTTTTCTAGCTCTTGTAACAAGCTGCCATTATTCGTTAACCATTCACTTTCATAGATTTTATCTACGTAAGCTTTGTATTTATCCTTGTTAGGCAAATATGACTTGGTTACAGGTATCATTAATACGACTCTTTTATTACGTCTAGCAAGTATTGGCCATATGAGTTTTTGCTCATTAGCTCACCGGCTTGTTGAACTTCCTCCTTGCTTAACCAGCCGTTGTTGTAGGCAACCTCTTCTAAACAAGCTACCTTATAACCTTGGCGCTTTTCGATTGTTTCTACAAATTGAGCCGCTTCCAATAAACTTTCGTGCGTCCCTGTGTCTAGCCAAGCAAAGCCTCGGCCTAATACCTCTACGTTAAGCTCTTTTTTTTCTAGGTAAATATTATTTACACAGGTAATTTCTAATTCACCACGGTCAGACGGTTTAACATTTTTAGCTATTTCTACGACTTGGTTGTCGTAAAAATATAAGCCTGTTACTGCGTAGTGAGATTTTGGATACTTTGGCTTCTCCTCAATAGAGAGAGCTTTTTTGGTTTCATCAAAATCAACGACACCAAAACGCTCTGGATCTTTTACTTGATACCCAAATACCGTGGCACCCTTACCGCCTTTTGCTTTATTTACTGCTTCGCGTAATTTTGGTGTAAAACTTTGGCCATAAAAAATATTATCACCTAATACTAAGCAAACATCGTCATTACCGATAAATTCTTCTCCGATTAAAAATGCTTGGGCTAAGCCATCGGGTGAGGGTTGTTCGGCATAGCTTATGTTTACGCCAAACTGACTACCACCTTTTAGTAAACGCTTGTAGCCTGCGATATCGTCTGGAGTTGAGATTAATAAAATATCTCTTATGCCCGCTAGCATTAATACCGAGAGCGGATAAAAGATCATTGGTTTGTCGTATATAGGCAATAACTGTTTAGAAACACCCATGGTGATCGGGTATAAACGTGTGCCAGAACCACCGGCTAAAAGAATACCTTTCATGTTATGCATCCTCCCCTAAATGACTTTGACCTAAACGTTCTCGATGGTAACTGCCATCCTGTATGTGTGTTACCCATTCATTATTTGCTAAATACCATTTAACGGCTTTACGAATTCCGCTTTCAAAGCTTTCTTTTGGTGCCCAGCCTAATTCCTTTTCTATTTTGCTAGCATCTATTGCATAACGGATATCATGGCCTGGACGGTCTTTTACATAAGTAATTAAGCCCTTAAAACCATGTGAGTTAGATTGTCCTTCGCGAGAGTGGGGGTTTTGAGGAACAAGCTCTTCAAGTAGCTCGCAAATGGTATGAACAACTTCTATGTTTTGTTTTTCATTATGGCCGCCAATATTGTAGGTCTCACCAATTACACCCTGGGTAACTACCTTGTAAAGTGCACGGGCGTGATCTTCTACATATAGCCAGTCACGGATTTGCTCGCCTTTACCGTATATTGGTAAGTCTTTGCCTTCTAGTGCATTTAAAATAACAAGCGGGATGAGCTTTTCAGGAAAGTGATACGGTCCGTAGTTGTTTGAACAGTTGGTAATGATTGTCGGTAAACCGTAGGTACGCAACCACGCGCGTACTAGGTGATCTGAGCTGGCTTTACTGGCAGAATAAGGCGAACTGGGCGCGTAGGAAGTTTCCTCTGTAAAAAGGTCTTCCGGTCCTTCTAGGTCGCCGTATACTTCATCTGTACTTATATGGTGAAAACGAAACCCTTGCTTGCGTGTTGTTTCTAACCCGTTCCAGTAGCTTCTTGCAGCTTCTAATAGTGTGTAGGTACCTATAATATTGGTTTCTATAAATGCTGCGGGACCATCTATAGAACGGTCTACATGGCTTTCAGCAGCTAAATGCATTACAGCATCTGGCTGGTGCTGTGCAAATACCCTTTTTAATTCTGCACTATCACAAATATCAACTTGCTCAAATGCATAACGTGGTGATTTAGAAACGGCTTTTATGCTTTCTAAGTTCCCTGCATAGGTTAGCTTATCTAGGTTAACAACCAAGTCTTGCGTATTCTCTATTATATGTCGAATAACCGCTGAACCAATAAAGCCAGCACCACCTGTGACAAGTATTTTTTTCTCATTAATCATTTCCAAATATATCTCTACTATAGATTTTATCCCTTACATCAGCCAAAGATTCAGAAGGCCTATTAGCGACAATGATATTAGAATATGACTTAAATTCTTCAAGATCTTTTATCACTTTTGAATGGAGGAACTCACCCTCTTCTAATGCTGGCTCATAAACCACTATTTCTATCCCTTTCGCTTTTATACGCTTCATTACACCCTGAATAGCAGAAGCCCTGAAATTATCCGAACCTGCTTTCATCGTTAAGCGATATATACCAACAACCTTAGGATTCTTTTTAATAATTGAATCTGCAATAAAGTCTTTACGTGTAGTATTTGCATCAACAATGGCACGCACCATATTATTTGGAACATCTTTAAAGTTTGCTAGCAGCTGCTTTGTATCTTTTGGTAAGCAATAACCACCGTAACCAAAACTAGGATTGTTATAATGCGAGCCTATTCGTGAGTCTAAACCAACACCTTCAATTATTTGACGAGTATTTAAACCATGTGTCTCGGCATAACTATCCAACTCATTAAAATATGCTACTCGCATAGCAAGATAAGTATTTGAAAAAAGCTTCACAGCTTCTGCTTCTGTGGAATCAATGAAAAGTTTTTCTATATTCTTCTTTTCAGCTCCCTGCTCCAGTAAACTAGCAAAAACTTCAGCTCTTTCAGATTTTTCTCCCACAACTATTCGACTCGGGTATAAGTTGTCGTAAAGTGCTTTGCCCTCTCGAAGAAACTCAGGAGAAAAAAGGATGTTTTCAGAATTAAACTCTTGTTTAACTCTCTTCGTATAACCCACAGGTACAGTTGACTTAATTACCATTACAGCATTGGGATTGACCAACAAGACATCTTTAATGACAGCCTCTACTGAGTCAGTATTAAAATAATTAGTTTCGGTATCATAATCCGTTGGTGTAGCTATTATTACAAAGTCGGCGTCTTTATATGCCTCTTCTTTATTAAGTGTCGCTGTAAAATGAAGCGACTTGTTAGTTAAAAAATCTGTAATCTCAACATCTTCAATTGGGGAAACACCCTTATTAAGCATCTCAACTTTTTCAGAAACAATATCCACAGCTACTACTTCATTATTTTGAGCCAACAGCATCGCATTTGATAGCCCCACATAACCTGTTCCGGCAATTGCTATTTTCATTTATTTAAGTACTCTTTGAAGCTTTCACTTTCAGTCTCGTGACGCAAACCGTACTCCACAAACGCCTGCATATAACCCAACTTACTACCACAATCGTGACTTTTCCCTGTCATATAAAAGGCATCTACTTGCTCTTGCTCGATCAAACTTGCGATGGCATCTGTCAATTGAATTTCATCGCCTGCTCCAGGAGGGGTTTGCTTAAGAAGCTCCCAAATGTTTTCACTCAACACATAACGACCTACAACCGATAGGTTAGACGGGGCATCTTCTTGTCTAGGTTTTTCTACTACGGCTTCAATTGGCTTATTTCCACCCGGTTCAATGCCTGCTCCTTGAAGATCCACCACACCATAATTACTTACTAGCTCTTCTGGCACTGCTTCTACCATAATCTGACTGGTATTAGAGGACTCATAAAGCTTAATCATTTTTGCTAAGTTTTCTAATTTTAAATCGGCTTCGTATTCATCGATTAACACATCTGGCAATACCACTACGAAAGGATCTTGCCCGACCAAAGGTAAAGCACAAAGCACTGCGTGACCAAGGCCCTTTGCTTGACCTTGGCGCACTGATGTAATAGTTACACCTTCTGGTGTAATAGCCCGCACCTCATCTAACAACTGTCGTTTAACACGAGCCTCTAATGTACTTTCTAATTCGAACGAGGTATCGAAGTGGTTCTCAATGGCGTTTTTTGATGAGTGCGTAACTAATACAATTTCTGTAATGCCAGCAGCAGCACATTCATTTACCACATACTGAATGAGAGGTTTATCCACTAATGGCAGCATTTCTTTAGGTATAGCTTTTGTAGCAGGTAACATTCGCGTACCCAGGCCCGCCACCGGAATAACCGCTTTACTGACTTTTTTCATTTATTCAATCAGCGAGGTTGCTTTGTCGCCCCCTCCCTCCTATAGATTACTTTTAATTCCAACAACGCACTGCAAACCTAAACCAAGAGCAATCTAGCATAGAATAAACCCGGGGCATTAATAAGAAAACAGACAGCTATAAATCGGCTCTATTAAATCAACCAACACCCCTAGAAGGTTTACAAACCCAGCCCCCCTCAGCTGTGAAAACATACCTAAAGCCTGCACGCAACCAAGTTGACTACCTCACCTGACATAAACCTAAAGACCAAAATACTAGTAATTAATTAGAGCTTGTTCACCCCACATATAAATAAGCAACAAACCAGTAACAGTAAACTTAGTGGGCTAAATTACATCAAATGATGTTCTAATCAACAGGGTTTCAACAGACTGCCTTCGAAAGAGCATTTTAATTTACCGACCAAAACTAGTTGATGACTGACCGTAAAAGAGTTACATGAAAATAACATTTTTTATATCTTCATGTTTCAGAGAAATACAGGGAAAGCTGCAGCTCTTAAATAGGATAAACAAAAGCAATCTAATTTTGATTTACCTGTTCACGTAACTCTTTACCAGGTTTAAAATGAGGCACATATTTACCCTTCAACTCTACTGACTCACCTGTTTTAGGATTACGCCCCAACCTAGGGTTTCGAAAGTGTAATGAGAAACTACCAAACCCTCTAATTTCAATGCGATCCCCCTGACTTAGCGCCTGGGACATTGTATCCAGAATAGTTTTTACCGCCAGTTCAATATCTTTAGAAGATAACTCTGGATGCCTATCAGTTATACGCTCTATAAGCTCAGATTTAGTCATGAAAGGGGACTCCCAATAATCTACTTAAATCAGGCCAGTACACTGTACAACTATTATTCAGACTTATTAGCCACCTGCCTGAAACTTTGCCTTATTTCGAAATAATATTCAAGCTAAGCCACTGAAAAACAAAGAGTTAATCCCATTTTTCAATATGCTTTCGCTTAACTGGCGTATTCACACTAATATTCGAGCACACTCGCAAGCCAATGATACTTTTTAAATACTTAGGCTCTAACCCAAACCCAGGCCGTACACTCCTTACACACTCTTCTGTAATCACATCACCGGCAGCCATATTCTTTACAAAATAAAGGGATCGGCGAAATTGAGCATTCCCCTTTTCACTGGACTTTCTCCCGTAATCAACAGAACCTAATGCACTCCAAGCTGTTTTAGCGCCTTCACACAGCTGTTTTAATTCCAGTGGTTCAAGAGAGAAGCTATCATCCGGGCCACCGCCATTACGATCCAACGTAAAGTGCTTCTCTATAATACTGGCACCCATAGCAACACTCACTATAGCCGTTGTATTATCCAAAGTATGATCAGACAATCCTGTTACCAAGCCAAATCGACTTTCCATATCAGACAAGGTTCTCAGGTTATAATCCTCAGCTGGTGCTGGATAACCACTTACACAATGCAGCACTGCCAACTCTTTACAACCCGCACCAATAGCCGCATCAATTGCATCTTTTATTTCAGCTTGATCCGCCATCCCAGTAGAAATAATCATAGGTTTACCAGTTTTAGCCACATACTCTATCAACGGTATATCTACAGCCTCAAACGATGCTATTTTGTAGGCAGGCGTCCCAAGCTCCTCAAGCATATCCACCGCGGTAAAATCAAACGGAGAACTAAAAATGGTGATACCTATTTTTTTGGCATGATCAAACAGCACCTTATGCCATTCCCAAGGCATATGAGCCTCTTCATATAATTCGTATAAAGACTTACCATTCCAAAGCCCTCCACGAATCATAAACTCCTCTTCGCGACTATCCAGTGTGATAGTATCTGGCTTATAAGATTGCAGCTTTACCGCATCCGCCCCAGCTTTTTTAGCTTCATCAATTATTTTTAAAGCGGTATCTAGGCAACCATTATGATTGGCTGATAGCTCAGCGATCACATAGGGTGCACACCCAGGACCTATTTCTCGGCCTGCTATCTCAATTTTTTTAATCACTTTCAATCACCTCAAAATACTTTGGATTAAGACAAGATACACATATACGATCTACACTTTTTCCACCTACCCAATAATAACCTTCTAACCGCGCCTCTTCCTTCCAACCTGCTTTTGTATAAGCTTTAATCGAAGCAACATGATCTTCGTACATCCCCCCTTGAAGGCGACGTATATAATGATTCGAAAAGGCAATTTGATTAGCTAGCTTTATTGCCTTTGACGCCAGCCCTTTTCCAATATGACTACGACTCCCCATAAGGCAAACCAAATCTGAGGTCATATTTACAGAGTCAATACAACCCACTTTTACATTACCAACTTTTTCGCCTTCACTCGTTTCAATCAAGTAGTAAAACCAACTACCCTTTTTAGAGCCTAAATAAAAGTCATCCAATATACTCTGCTGATTAAATGCCCTTCGACTTCCGGTAAAATGATTTAAATGGCCATCTCGATTACTATACCAAGACACATACTCCTCATCGATATCAGTAATCTTCAGAGGGCGAAGGGATAAAGCATACGATTCCGCCTCACATACAAACGAGCGATCATATAAAACATTTTGTAACTCTAGGTAAATAACATCAAATTTTTTACCACACCGAACGTACCCGCCAATAAGCCTATCTGTTTCTGTAAAACCCAATTTCAAGTGCAAATTTGCAGAGCGTTCGTTTAAAGAAATAACCTGACCAACAAGCCTTTGAAGCCCCCGGTAAAAAAAGACATATTCAACTGCCGCCTGACACATCCTAGCACCAACACCAGCCTCCACAGCATTACCAATATAAAAAGACCAAAGTGCACCGATCATCTTGTCGCAGTCATACTTAAAGGTGACAACACCAACTGGACTCCCCCTCCATTCGTATATTAATATTTCAACCAAGGGGTTATTAGAAACAGACTCCCACCACAACGCATGCTCTTCTGGCGTGATTACATTATTATGAAAACTAGCATCTCGAACATTTTCTTTATTTCGCCAGTCAAACACCATACCCAAATCAGCCTGGGTCATCTCTCTTAAACTACCCTTCACATTTTTCCCTTATAATTGTCTCGACCTTCTTAACACCTAAAGCATCGCAGAGTTCACGCCCTTTATGTGAAAGCGTCCGAAGACTATTTCGTAAATCCTTTCGATCAAAGAACTCAAATAAATCCTGCACAATAGAGTCAACAGACAATTTATATATAAAACCGGAATCCGACAAAGAGCTTAGCGCCGAATCTTGATTTTCAGCAATACTTAACAACACAGAAGGCAACCCCAAAGAGAACCGCTCCCATGTAGTACTACCCGCCGCACCAATAGCCAAATCACTACTTGCCATTAGCTCTGCCATATTTGCCACACCTATTTTGACACTCACCTCATGTGGGCACGCCTCAGCCACCCTTTTCACCTCTATAACATTGGGGTTTGTAGCACCAAGCACTACAATTACCTCCACTGTGCTTTCAAGCTCAACATTAGCTAGTGCATCGATAATTTTGCAAGTGAAATTATCTTGATCAACACCACCTAGATTCACAAGGATTGTTTTTAACTTAAACTCAGACCTACGCTGTAAACTAAACTCTCTTAACTCTGAAAACTCAGGGCGTAACAATGCAAACTTAGGCCCTATTACACGAACACACTCATCTGAGAGCAACTCTCCATAATCACTATGTTCACGCCCATAGTTTTGATCAAGCAAAGCAAAGGCATCATGCTCTCTGTCCGCAAGATCATCAATTACAAAGATATTTTTTACTTTTCGACGCAATTCCTGCTCCCAAAAAATATCCAGTGCATAGTGGTCCACAACTAAACAGTCTATTTTATGATTTGAAATTGCATGCAAGGTTTCATCTGCATCTTGCTCCCAGCTTACTCGCAACCAAGGGCCGTGGCTCAAATGACTTTTTAACCCTGAGTCAATATCAGATGCAGGTAAGGATATAACCTGAATGCCCTCTGACTCTAGATACGATATTAAATTGCCATCATGAGCACGACAGATAAAAAAACACTCATCGCCACTTGCCTTAAACTGCCTAGCTAGCGTAAGGCATCGCATAATATGGCCAGTACCAATATCTAAAGAGGCATCCGCCCGAAAAGCAATTAACATTTTTTTTCAGCTAATAACTTAAATGCAATTTCAGCGGAATCCCAGTCTTCTGGCGTATCAATGTCCTGCACACGCTTTCTGGGTAACTGAACTGCAAATGCATCAGGCGAAAAGATTGGCTTTCCATCTAAAAATGCCTGCGCCTTTCCCCAGTAAAACTGGCCCGCATCATGATAAGCCTCCTCCAAGTCTTGCGATCGAGCATTTAAATACTCAGGGTGGAACATATCAACTGCACCACTTTCATTAACCTTAATGGCGCGCTGAATAGGAAAAGCATAAGTTGTAGCGGAGAAAGCAAAAGAGAAGTCATTATTCTGCAAGGCTGAAAACCCCTGCTGTAAATCAGCAGCCTCTATAAATGGTGCGGTGGCATAAATACAGCAAATGTTTTCAATTGAAATATTATTATCAGAAAACCAATCAATAGTGTGATTAATAACATCTACGGTCGTGGCATAATCATCAGAAATATTTTCAGGGCGTATAAATGGTGTTTCCGCCCCATACTGACGAGCAACAGCGGCTATCTCTTCATCATCTGTTGACACTATAATTTTATCAAAACAGCCTGCTGCTTTTGCTGCTTCAATAGAATAAGCAATAATAGGCTTACCTAAAAAAGATTTTATATTCTTTCTAGGTATCCGTTTACTCCCACCCCTTGCTGGGATCATGGCTACATTCATAATGACTAACCTAGTACTTCTTTTAGAACCGCAACAACCTGGTCTTGCTGTTCATAAGTCATCAAATGAAACATAGGCAAGCTTATAGCTTCACTATAATATTCCTCAGCTATCGGGAAATCTCCATTCTTGAATCCCATTTCTTTATAGTAAGGCTGCGTATGCACTGGAATATAATGAACATTCACACCTACACCATTCTGCCTAAGCTGATCAAAAACCTCTTTACGGGTTTTATTAATTTTTGTTAACTCCAGCCTGATTACGAATAAATGCAACCCTGAATAACTATCATTCGAGTAGCAAGGTAACTTAATTGGCAACCCCTCTAACAACTCCAGATAACGCTCTGCTAATTTATGTCTAGCCGCCACAAACTGATCCAAACGAGTCATTTGAGACAAACCTAAAGCAGCTTGAAGCTCTGTCATTCTATAGTTGTAACCCAGTGCTACCTGCTCATAATACCAAGCACCATCAGCCTCGCCTTCCATTAAGCTACTATTACGCGTAACACCATGACTACGATACAACTCCATTTTTTCAGCTAAATCAGGACTATTAGTTGACGCCAGACCGCCTTCAGCTGTTGTAATGATCTTAACAGGATGAAAACTAAACACTGTAATATCAGAGTATTCACAAGCTCCCACAGCCTTACTTAGATAACGCCCTCCGATCGCATGAGATGCATCCTCTATTATCTTAAAGCCATATTCCAAGGACAACTCATGAATAGCCGCCATATCACAAGGCAGCCCTGTTAAATGAACAGGGATTACAACTTTAGGAATCAACTGGCCATTAGACTTAGTCCGCATTAGTTTTTCTTTTAATGCTACAGCGGACATATTATTTGTAACAGAATCCACATCAACAAAATCAACTGCAGCTCCGCAGTAAAGAGCGCAATTAGCTGATGCAACGAACGTAATCGGTGTTGTCCAAACAGCATCACCCGGCCCAACACCTAACGCCAAACAAGCAATGTGCAGTGCTGATGTTGCACTATTTGCTGCAATCCCATGCTTTGCACCCACATAATCAGCCACTGTTTTTTCAAACGCTGGAACTTTTGGACCCTGCGTCAAAAAATCAGAGGTCAAAACATCAAGTACCGCATCTAGGTCCTGCTGGTTAATTTCCTGTTTACCGTAAGGAATCACGAGACTTATACCTTAAAATCAGCATCAACATGCTGTGTAATTAATGCTCTCAAGCTTTCAACTGTTTCCCACTCAGTATTAGTTCCTGAGTTATATTTAAACCCAAATGGAACCTTTTCTGCTTTGTGATGAGCCATAAATTCAGCCTCTGTATACATGTAACTAACCGATGGCAAGATAGCGTAATAGTCACCCAAATCGATTGTATTTAACGAATCCGTATCAGTGATCATTTCTTCATGTAGCTTCTCACCAGGGCGAATCCCAACAACCTTTCTACTACATTCCGGTGCAATCGCCTCAGCTATATCCAGGATTTTATATGATGGGATTTTAGGGATAAAAATTTCACCACCAATGTGATTAGCCAATGCAAACATCACCAAGTCAACACCATCTTGTAGCGATATATTGAAACGCGTCATTTCTTCATGAGTAATAGGAAGAAGGCCTTCTTTTTTCTTTTCAATAAAAAATGGAATTACTGAGCCACGAGACCCCATAACATTGCCATATCGTACAATACTAAAACGTATATCTTTGGATCCACGAATATTATTCGCAGCAGCAAACAACTTATCCGATGTTAACTTTGTAGCACCATAAAGGTTAATAGGCGCGCAAGCTTTATCTGTAGACAACGCAACAACATCCTTAACACCGCAAACTAGGGCTGCCTGAATTACATTTTCTGCACCATCAACATTTGTTCTAATACATTCTGTTGGATTGTACTCAGCAGTGTCTACTTGCTTGATTGCTGCAGCATGGATAATCACATCGACACCCTCACAAGCCTGAATCATGCGATCTTTATCACGAACATCACCAATAAAAAAGCGAAGCTGAGGGTACTTATTTGCAGGGTACTGCTGACGAATTAATGACTGCTTTAATTCATCACGAGAATACAATACGATTTTTTTAACATCAGGATAACGCGATAGAATCGTTGATATAAACTGCTTACCAAATGAACCTGTACCACCTGTAATCAACACTGTTTTATTATTTAACATTGGCAACAACACCTTTATTCTTATTCAGGGAGGGCAAAACCATCCAAAATCGGGACGAAAGATTGCAGTATACATAGGGTATTCCATTTCAAACACCCCGCGTACCAGCAATGCCTCTCAAAAAAACAAAAAACCCAGCCTAGGCTGGGTTTTTTATCTAAATCAAACAATCAATTAAGATTATTCACCTTTAGAGTTAAGCTGCTCTTTGATCAAATCACCGATGGTGGTTGGACCAGCTGCTTCAGGAGCGGCTTTTTGACCGTGCGCTTTAACCGCTTCTTTCTCATCTACTTCGTCTTTGCTCTTAACAGACAGTGCGATGGTACGGTTTTTACGATCAACAGCGATGATCTTAGCTTCAACTTCGTCGCCTTCTTTCAGTACGTTACGCGCGTCTTCTACACGGTCTTTACTGATTTCAGATGCTTTAAGTGTCGCTTCAACGCCTTCGATAATTTCTACTACAGCTGCTTTCGCTTCTACAGATAGAACCTTACCTTTGATGATTGTACCTTTATCATTCTCAGATACGTATTCAGCAAAAGGATCGCTGATCAATTGCTTAACACCTAGAGAGATGCGCTCACGCTCTGGATCGATAGAAAGTACGATTGTTTCAAGCTCATCACCTTTCTTGTAGTTACGAACGGCTTCCTCACCAGTTTCGTTCCAAGAAATATCGGACAAGTGAACAAGACCGTCAATACCGCCATCTAGACCGATGAAGATACCGAAATCAGTGATCGATTTGATCTTACCTGAAATCTTGTCGCCTTTATTACACTTACCAGAGAACTCTTCCCAAGGGTTAACTTGACACTGCTTAACACCTAGAGAGATACGACGACGCTCTTCGTCAATATCAAGAACCATAACTTCCACTTCGTCGCCCACTTGAACAACTTTAGATGGGTGGATGTTTTTGTTAGTCCAATCCATTTCAGAAACGTGAACAAGACCTTCAACGCCTTCTTCAAGTTCAGCGAAGCAACCGTAGTCAGTAAGGTTAGTTACTTTGGCAGTTACCTTAGTGTTCTCAGGGTAACGAGCTTTGATTGCTACCCATGGATCTTCACCCAATTGCTTAAGACCTAGAGATACGCGATTGCGCTCACGGTCAAACTTAAGAACTTTAACTAGAGTCTCGTCACCAACGTTAACGATTTCACTTGGGTGCTTAATACGCTTCCAAGCCATATCTGTAATGTGTAGTAGACCGTCAACACCACCTAGATCTACAAATGCGCCGTAGTCAGTTAGGTTTTTAACGATACCCGTTACTTCTTGACCTTCTTGAAGGTTAGCAAGCAACTCATCACGCTCTTGACTGTTAGCTGTTTCAAGAACCGCACGACGAGAAACAACAACGTTATTACGTTTTTGATCTAGTTTGATTACTTTGAATTCTAACTCTTTACCTTCTAGGTGAGCAGTATCGCGTACAGGGCGAACGTCAACTAGAGAACCAGGAAGGAAGGCACGGATAGTTGCAACATCAACCGTGAAACCGCCTTTAACTTTACCATTGATAACACCGGTAACAACTTCTTGTGCTTCAAACGCTTTCTCAAGCTCTTTCCAGCTTTCTGCGCGCTTAGCTTTCTCACGAGAAAGTTTTGTTTCACCGAAGCCATCTTCTACAGCTTCAAGGGCAACAGGTACTTCGTCGCCAATTTTAACTTCTAATTCACCTTTGTCGTCAAGGAACTGAACGCGAGGAATAACCGCTTCAGATTTCAGTCCAGCGTTAACGATTACCCAGTCAGAGTCGATATCGACAACAGTACCAGTAACGATACTGCCGGCTTGCATATTAAGCTCAACAAGGGATTCTTCAAAGAGATCAGCAAAAGATTCAGTCATTAATTTACCTAAAAGGTTTTCTACCACCACGCCAGTTAGTGGGTCTGTTTAAAATTGTGCTTACCCGCCCATTTCTGGCAAAGACGGCTAAATACATATAGATTTGGGCGCGAATTATACAGGGTTTTAAAGGGAATACCAAAGAATTCTTCAAACAATGAATGAGAACCATCCATATGCTTAATGGGCAGCTGGGGTCGCTGCCCATTATAACTACAAGGCCTATACCAGCTGAGCTCGCTGCAGCTCTGTGACTACCACATCAAGCACTTGCTCAATGCTCATATTGGTACTTTCAACCACCAAGGCATCAACTGCTGGCCTAAGCGGTGCCACTTCTCGATTCATATCACGCTCATCACGCTCTACGATCTCACGATGGATTTTCTCAATATCCGCTTCTACGCCTTTTTCCTGCAGTTGCAGAAAACGACGCTTGGCACGCTCTTCAGCTGAAGCTGTCAGATAAATTTTCACAGGCGCCTGCGGAAATACCACAGTACCCATATCACGACCATCAGCTACCACACCTGGAGCCTGCGCAAAATCACGCTGACGCTCTAATAAAGCCTGACGCACTTCAGGTAATGCTGCCACTTTACTGGCCATGGCGCCCATTTCCTCAGTGCGAATATCAAGACTTACGTCCTCACCTTCCAGTATGGTATTAACCAGCCCTTCATCCTGAGGAATAAACTGAACATCCAAATGCTTAGCCAGAACAGCGACTGAGGCTTCATTATCCAAAGCAACGCCGTGCTTTTGAGCCGCCAATGCTGTCAGTCGGTACAAAGCACCACTATCCAGCAAATGCCAACCAAGCTGTTTAGCCACCATTTGGCAAATAGTGCCTTTACCCGCACCACCTGGACCATCAACAGCTAAAACCGGAACCGTTTTTTGATTCATGCTAATCCCTTAATAATCCACATAATTCAGTCGATTACATTAAATTTCTAATTACTTAAACTTGTTTAACCTGAATACCACAGTTTTGTGACAACTCAACAAAACCAGGAAAACTAGTGGCCACATTGGCACAATCCAACACATTAATATCAGCATTGGCTCTTAGGGACGCAATAGTAAACGACATGGCAATACGGTGATCATGATGGGTTTCGACATCACCGCCACCAAATGCACCATCAGGGCCAAAACCTTGAATAATAGCGCCATCATCCGTGCCTTTTGCATCAACACCTAAAATCAACAAGCCATCGACCATCGCCTGAATACGATCACTTTCTTTCACTCGCAATTCTTCAGCGCCCGTCAATACGGTTGTGCCTTCTGCACAAGCAGCTGCAATAAAGATAGCTGGAAACTCATCTATGGCTAACGGCACTTGATCTTCAGGAATATTAATACCTTTTAGTTGAGCACTTTGAATACGAAGATCGGCCACAGGCTCCCCACCCACTTCACGCTCATTTAACACTTCAATATTGGCACCCATGGCGCGCAATATATTAATAACACCCACCCGAGTTGGGTTGATACCCACATGCTCAAGTGTAATATCAGAGTTCTTTGCAATGGACGCCGCCACCATGAAAAATGCAGCCGATGAAATATCGGCAGGCACATCAATATTGGTAGCCGTCAATTCACCACCAGATTCCACACTAACAGTGTCGCCATTCACTTCCACATTATATCCAAAGCCTTTTAACATGCGCTCCGTATGATCACGAGTTGGAGCCGGCTCCGTCACTGTGGTTTTACCATCCGCATACAAACCTGCTAGTAACAAACAAGATTTAACCTGGGCGCTTGCCATCGGCAATGTATAGGTAATACCCGTTAATGGTTTGTCGCCTTTAATTAACATTGGTGGGCGGCCTTCTGCCGCTGTTTCGATCACAGCACCCATATCACGCAACGGGTTAGCAACACGATTCATTGGTCGCTTTGATAAAGACTCATCCCCCGTCATTTCCACATCAAAGTTTTGGCCAGCCATCAGGCCTGACAATAAACGCATTGATGTGCCTGAATTACCCACATACAAAGTATTTGGCGGCTGCTGCAAACCATGTAAACCCACACCATGAATGATCACTCGACCGCGGTGCGGGCCTTCAATAACAACACCCATATCTCGGAAAGACTGCAAAGTAGCAAGACTATCTTCACCCTCTAAGAATCCAGTTACTTCTGTTGTGCCATTGGCAAGAGAGCCCAGCATAATAGAGCGATGGCTAATGGATTTATCACCAGGAACACGAAAGGCTCCACTTAGCTGACCACCGGGGGATGCAAGGTAATTAATTTTTTCGCTTTTCATAGGTTCCACATAGGCTCTGCGGGCCAAAATTTTTGAGAAATGATCGCGAGCCACTTTTGCACGGGTAAATACACCCATCATAGCGGTGCTATCTGAATTTGCCACTGCGTCACGCAGAGCCATTAAGTCTTCATTAAATAAATCAAGCGCATCCAACACCGCCGGTTTATTGGCCGTAAAAATGTCATGCCACATTTTAGGGTTTGACGCGGCTATGCGGGTAAAGTCTCGAAAACCACCTGCCGCATAGTTAAAAATTTCTTTGTTTTCATGCTTGTGCGCAAGCGTATCAACCAATGAGTAAGCCAGTAAATGCGGTAAATGACTAGTGGCCGCCAACACTTCATCGTGATGACCCACCTCCATTTCCTCAATAACCGCCCCCGCCGCCTGCCACATTCCACGCACACACGATAAAGCATCAGCGGATGTATGAGACTGTGGCGTTAAAATCACTTTATGATTTTCAAATAATCTTGCATCTGCCGCCAACACACCACTTTTTTCACTGCCAGCAATGGGGTGACCTAAAACAAACCGATTAAAATCACTGCCAAATACCGATGCAACATCTTCAACAACACAGCCTTTAACACTGCCTACGTCCGTTAAAATTGCAGAAGACTTTAGACTGTCCTTTATATCAATAAGAATAGGTTTAACTGCCAAGATTGGCACAGAGAGAATAATGACATCTGAATTCTCTACCGCCAAAGCTGCACTACTGGCATAAGAATCAATCAAACCGCTTTCTTTTGCTTGAATCATTGAATCTTGATTGCGATCAAAACCCACCACATGCAATAAGACACCCTGCTCACGCAGAGCTTTAACCCAGGAACCACCAATCAAACCAAGACCAATGATTGTTAAGCGCGTAATAGGTGCCATTGAAGTCGACATTATTTAGCTAAAATCTCTTTTAGTTTTAATAAAAAGATTTCATTCTCTTTTTGCGTACCAATGGAGACACGCAAATGCTTAGGCATTTCATAATTAGCCACCGGACGCACGATCACGCCAGATTCCAATAAAGCCTGATAAACACTCATCGCCTCAACATCAGCAGGTACCTCAAGGCAAATAAAGTTACCAACAGATGGAATCCAACTAATATTTAATTGATCAAAACCAGACTGCAATTGAAGCATACCCTCATCGTTTAGCTCTTTACTTTGGCGAACGTAAGCTTCATCCAAAATACAAGCCTTAGCAGCGGCCAAAGCAAAAGAATCAACATTAAAAGGCGGACGAACACGATTCATTAAATCGGCCAACTCAGGGCTCGACACACCATAACCCACACGCAAAGAGGCCAAACCATATGCCTTAGAAAAAGTGCGAGTGACAAGCAAATTAGGGTACTGCTTTAAATAATCAATACCGCTTGGGTAATCAGCCTTATCAACGTATTCAAAATACGCCTCGTCCAGCAATACAATTACATGACTTGGCACCGCATTTAAAAACGATTCCAACTGGGCCTTTGTATTCCAAGTACCAGTTGGATTATTAGGATTGGTTACAAAAATAATTTTTGTTTTAGGAGTAACCGCTGCCGCCATGGCTTCTAAGTCATGCCCCCAATTTTTGGCTGGCACTTGAACAGTATTACCACCCACCATTTGTGTTACTAGCCCATAAATGGCAAAGGCATGCTGAGAAACAATTACATCATCATTTTTAGATACAAAGCACTTAACGATAAATTCAAGAATATCACTCGAACCATTACCTAAAGTAATCTGATCCGTTTGAATATCTAGCTTTTCACTCAGTACTTTTTTAAGCTCAAAGCCATTACCATCTGGGTAACGTGTAAGCTCAGCACACTCCTTTTGAATAGCAGCGAGCGCCTTAGTACTTGGGCCTAATGGATTTTCATTACTGGCAAGCTTTACAATATCCGCTGGATTTAAATCAAACTCACGAGCCAACTCATCAATCGGCTTACCCGGCTGATAAGCCCTTAGCTTTTTCACACCATCTACGGCTAATTGCTCAAAATTTATCGTCATTTGAATATCACTTATGCCCAAAAAGAATGGACGATTAAATTATTTATAAAACCGCTTTCGGATATGAACCTAATACTTTTAATTCTGATACAGCAGCGCTCACTTCTTGCAAAACCCCAGATACATTCTGGTTTTCAACATGACCTTCAAAATCAATAAAAAAATTATAGTTCCAAGTACCAGACTTAGATGGGCGGGTTTCAATACGAGTAAGGCTTACACCCGCCTTATGAAATGGCTCTAGCACATGATACAACGCACCAGGCTCGTTACGACTACTGACCATTAAAGAGGTTTTATCATCACCACTGGCTTGAGTTTGCTGCGGGCCAATGATCAAAAAACGCGTGGTATTGTCAGGCATATCTTCAATGCTTACGGCTAATTTTTTAACATCGTATAATTCAGCTGCTGCATCTCCTGCAATAGCTGCGGCACCGTCTTCTTTAGACGCTTTCAAAGCGGCTTCAGCATTGGAGCTAACAGGGATACGCTGAATATTTGGCCAATTTGCATCCAACCACTGACGACACTGACCTAAAGATTGAGGGTGACTATAAACTTTAGTAATACTTTCTGGTGCCACGTTACTTAAAAAGTGATGATGTATTCTTAATGCAACTTCACCACTTATTTGTAAATTGCTTTGCGCAAAACTATCAAGTGTATGAGTAACCACACCTTCTGTAGAGTTCTCTACCGGCACAACCCCATAGTTAAAACTACCCGCTTCAACTTCACGAAATACATCAGAAATAGAAACCTGACCAGTACATTGCGCACTATGGCCAAAATGTTTGATGGCTGCAGCTTGAGTGAATGTTCCCTCAGGACCTAAGTAAGCGACCTTTAAAGGCTGCTCTAAGGCAAGACACATGGACATAATCTCACGAAACAGCCTAGCCATATCTTCATCAGCCAGCGGACCTTGATTACGATCCATTACTTTACGCAAAACTTGCGCTTCACGCTCAGGGCGATAAAACTGAATCTTTTCGCCACCGGCGTATTTTTCTTTCACCTCGGCTACTTTTTGCGCACACATAGCACGCTCATTAACCAATTGATGAATCTGCTGATCAAGGGAGTCTATTTGATCGCGTAAATGGCCAAGCTCTTTTTCTTCACTCATAATATTAATCGTTTTAGTCTTAGCCGTTTTTTTGTGCGTTTTTTTGTGCAAAAGACCGCATATATTCAATCAGCGCATCTACTGCTTCTTCTGGTACCGCATTATAAATACTGGCACGCATACCACCCACACTGCGATGTCCTTTTAAATTTAACAAACCTGCTTCATCAGCGCCCTGCAAAAACGCCTTATCAAAAGCAGCATCGCGCAAAGTAAAAGGCACATTCATACAACTGCGGTTATTTAATGCAACAGGGTTCGCGTAAAAACCACTTTGATCAATGTAGTCGTAAAGTTTTTTAGCTTTTCTATCGTTAATATCAGCCATGGCTTTTACACCGCCCTGCTGTTTTAACCACTGAAAAACCAAACCCGCAAGATACCAAGAATAAGTAGCAGGTGTGTTATACATAGAGCCGTTATCCGCAGCGACTTTGTAATCCATGGCGGTAGGTGTGCCCGCGATCGTTTCGCCAAGCAAGTCTTCACGCACAATCACAATACACAAACCAGCAGGGCCTATATTTTTTTGCGCACCGGCGTAAATTAAAGCAAATTTAGAAACATCTAATTCACGAGATAAAATAGAAGATGAAAAATCCGCTACAAGCGGAATATCACCAGTATCAGGAATATAGTCAAATTCAACACCACCAATGGTTTCATTAGGGGTGTAATGCACATAAGCCGCATTAGGATTTAATTGCAATTGAGACTGGTGTGGAGCATAGCTGAAGTTTTTATCTTCACTTGTTGCTGCAATATTCACATCGCAATAACGAGAAGCCTCTTTAATAGCCTTAGCAGACCATTGACCTGTATTAATATAATCCGCCGATTTTTTCCCATGAAGTAGGTTCATAGGGATCATTGCAAATTGAACAGTAGCACCGCCCTGCATAAACAACACTTTATAGTTCGCAGGAACATCCAACAGCTCACGTAAATCTGATTCCGCCTGCTGCGCAATAGATGTGTACTCAGGACTGCGATGGGACATTTCCATCACAGACAAACCTTTACCCTGCCAATCTAGCATCTCACCAGATGCTTTTTCTAAAACCGGAGCCGGTAAAGCCGCAGGGCCTGCACAAAAATTAAATACTCGAGCCATAAATCCTAAATACCAATAATTATTCGTGTTCTTTTAAGTAGCGCTTATAAGCCGCTACCAATAACGCTGTCATCAAACCAAGGAGCAAACCAGCAACTAAAGACAAAGCCATAATTAATGCCTTTTTCGGCTTAATAGGCTTGCGAGGCAAGCTTGCCAACTCATCCACTTTGGCCAGCTTAACCTGCTCAAAATCGATTTTTAGTTCTTTTAACTTTTTAATTTCAAAGCTTTTTTCAGGCAAACCTTTAATAAAGTGGTCTTCACCAAACGGTAAGTTTTTGGCCAATTTATCTCGCTTATCCAATGCGTTTTTTTCAGCTGACAATGCCTTCTCACCGTACATATAGCGAGGTAAGCCACTATTATTCGCAATCATATTACTTTTTTGATGCACAGGGTTTTTCAAACCCACCGACCTAGCAATTGATAACGCCTCAGCCACCACCAATCTTTCTCGGGCTTTATCGGTGTAATATTTATCACGGATCAAACTGGCGTCATATTCAAGCTTGCGAATCTCTTGCGACAATTTATGCTTAAATGTTGACTCCACATCAACAAGGCGACTGTTTAAAGCAAACGCAACGTACGCATTCAATAATTGAGTAGCTAGCTCCGCATTTCCGAGCTCAAGCTTAAGCTCGATAAACTTCTCAGCGTCTTTTTTATCATTGGATAATTTAACCTTAAATATCTCATCAAACTGACTAAAGTTTTGAGACAGCGTCAAATCATCATTATATAAATCATTGTCTTTGATTAACTTAATGTTTTGCTGGTAAAAAGCTTTGCGATACTCCTTAGACAACAAAGCTTGTTTACTATGCTTGTAAGCCTGTTCCACATCCATAGAAAACACATCTGTGGAAACCTTCTTGCCATCCGATATAGTGGTCACACCTTTAAGCTGAGGCGGGTTTAATTCAACCAATTCCTTCTCTGCAGCGGGCTTAACAACAGACTTAACCTGAAATACAGGCTTGGCGATTGACACATAAATTAACGCCAACACCACACAAGCGACCAATGGCATGGCCACCCAACGTTTTTGCACATTCAAGTCTGCTAACAAATCAAACAAGTTGATTTCGTCATCTCTAAAATGCGCATCTGGCAAATTTGCTACTGACTGATCAATAGACTGCTTACTCATATAACATCCTTTAATTAAAGCCCTTTAATCACTAACTAGATTAAAGGACTTTAAACACTCTATTTATTATTTATTCGTCATCAGTTTCTAACTGAGTAGACACACCATCAAGTTCATCATCCGCATCCAATATCGGTGCTACACCTACTAAGCGCTCTCCTTCTTGAACCTTAATCAAGGTCACGCCTTGAGTATTACGGCCAAGAGTAGAAACTTCACTTACACGGGTGCGAACCAAAGTACCTTGATCGCTAATCAGCATGATTTCATGGTTATCATCAACCTGAACCGCACCTACCAAGGTACCGTTACGGTCGTTAATCACCATACCAATCACACCTTGTGTACCACGACCTTTAGTTGGGAAATCATCAATACTGGTGCGCTTACCAAAACCATTTTCACTGGCGGTCAATACGGTACTGCCTTCTTTTGGAATCATTAATGACACCACTTTCTGGCCGTCCTGCATTTTAATACCGCGTACACCGCGTGCGGTTCGGCCCATTTTACGAACATTCTCTTCCGCAAAACGTACAGCCTTACCAGAGTTGCTCATCAACAGAATATCTTTTGTGCCGTCTGTGATGGCAGCGCCCATCAAGGTATCACCCTCATCTAATTCAAGGGCAATCAGGCCACTTGAACGAGGACGAGAGAATGCAGTTAAATCGGTTTTCTTCACGGTGCCGTTTTCAGTGGCCATGAAGATATAGTGCCCTTCGGTGTATTCGCGAATTGGCAATATAGTTGTAATACGCTCTTCAGCATCTAGCGGCAACAAGTTAACAATCGGGCGGCCTCGACTTTGACGCGAAGCAACCGGAATATCATATACTTTCAACCAATAAACTTTACCCATATTACTGAAACACAAAATAGTATCGTGGGAGCTAGCAACCAGTAAGTGCTCGATGAAATCTTCATCTTTAATAGCAGAAGCAGACTTACCACGACCACCACGGCGTTGAGCCTGATAATCGGTAATTGGCTGAATCTTAGCGTAACCACCATGAGAAAGAGTTACTGCCATATCTTCTTCAGCAATTAGGTCTGCAAGCGTTAGATCACGACGTGTAGCAACAATTTCCGTACGACGCTCATCACCGTACTCAGCTTTTACTTCTTCTAGCTCTTCGCGAATAACAGACATTAAACGTTCACTGCTCGCTAGAATTTCTAGGTATTCTGCAATTTCAGCTACTTTAACTTTGTATTCATCAATTAGCTTGTCGTGCTCTAAGCCGGTTAGCTTCTGTAAACGCATATCCAAAATGGCTTGCGCTTGCGCTGGTGACAGGTAATAACTCCCATCACGGAAACCAAACTGTTCATCTAAACTATCTGGACGGCACGCATCGCTCCCGGCGCGCTCTAACATTTCTAGAACATCACCTGGCTGCCAACCGTTATTGATTAACGCTTCTTTCGCTTCAGCAGCGGTAGGTGACGCTTTAATAGCAGCAATCACTTTATCGATATTAGCAAGAGATACAGCAAGACCTTCAAGAATATGGCCTCGCTCACGAGCTTTGCGCAATTCATAAATAGTACGACGAGTCACAACTTCACGACGGTGACGTACAAATGCAGCAAGCATATCTTTAAGGTTAAGAATTTTTGGCTGACCATCTACAAGGGCAACGGTATTAATACCAAAAACAGTTTGTAGCTGTGTTTGTGCGAACAAGTTATTTAAAACAACCTCTGGCACTTCACCACGGCGCAACTCAACCACAATACGCATACCGTCTTTATCAGATTCATCACGTAACTCAGTAATGCCTTCAATTTTTTTGTCTTTTACTAACTCTGCAATTTTTTCAATGCAGCGAGCTTTGTTCACCTGATATGGAATCTCAGTAAAGATAATAGACTCTTTACCGTTTTTATCGTCCATTTCAAAATGATGACGAGCACGCATTTGAACGCGACCACGACCTGTGCGATACGCTTCAACAATGCCATCACGACCATTAATGATTGCAGCCGTTGGGAAATCTGGACCTGTGATGTATTGCATTAAACCGTCAACATCCAAATCTGGATTTTCGATCAACGCTAAACAACCATTTAATACTTCTGTTAGGTTGTGAGGCGCAATATTGGTGGCCATACCCACCGCAATACCACTGGAGCCATTTACTAATAAAGCAGGAATACGGGTTGGTAATACTTCTGGAATTTGCTCTGTACCATCATAGTTAGGCACGAAGTTAACGGTTTCTTTGTCAATATCCGCCAGCATTGCGTGGGCCATTTTATCCATGCGCACTTCTGTATAACGCATTGCAGCCGCACTATCACCATCAATGGAACCAAAGTTACCTTGACCATCAACCAACATATAACGCATAGCAAAGGGCTGAGCCATACGCACAATTGTGTCGTACACAGCGCTGTCGCCGTGAGGATGGTATTTACCAATTACATCACCTACCACACGGGCAGATTTTTTATAGGCTTTATTCCAGTCGTTACCCAATACGTTCATGGCATGTAGCACACGACGGTGCACGGGTTTTAAACCATCACGCACATCCGGCAAAGCACGGCCCACGATTACGCTCATGGCGTAATCCATATAGGATTGCTTTAGCTCGTCTTCGATATTTACGGGCAGGATTTCTTTACTCAAATCACCCATGCAGGCTTCCCTTTATTTCCACCAATCAAGTTGGCGTTATTGTTATGTGGACAAAAGACCTTGTTAAAAACACCCAAGTGTAAAAACAATTGCTCTTGCTGGCCCCGATAAAGCGAACAACTTTACCATAAATCAGTAGCTTACCACTAGGGTTTGCAGGGGCAGAATGTGAATTTGCACCAAAGCCAGAGAGTCACTTTGTATTCAATTCGGTTATACTGCTCCTACAACAGGTAAATGCGTTTATTTTTTAATCAAAGGATGCTTTATGGATCACTCAAATGTGAGCCTTATCACGTCAGAATGGGTCCTAACCCTTGAACACGATAGTCTATTAAACAATCACACTGTGATCATTGAATCCGATCGTATTGTTGAAGTCCTACCTAACGAAGACGCTATAAACAAATACCCTGATGTAACGCCCACCGATTTAGGCCGACAACTGTTAATGCCCGGTTTAATAAATTGCCACGGTCACGCCGCCATGAATTTATTTAAAGGCATGGCCGACGATTTGCCTCTTATGACATGGCTAGAAAAACACATCTGGCCTGCAGAGGGGCAATGGGTAAGCCCAGAATTTGTTGCCGATGGCACCAAGCTTGCCATCGCTGAAATGCTTAAAAGCGGCACCACGTGTTTTAGTGATATGTATTTTTTCCCAGAAGAAAGCGCCAATGTGGCCGCTGAAATCGGCATGCGGGCCATCTGTTACGGCCCGATTTTAGACTTCCCAACGCCCTATGGCGGCGGACCAGATGAATACATTGAAAAAATTCTAAAAGCTAACGACCAATTTAAACACCAGCCGCTTGTAGATATTGGTTTTGGCCCACACGCTCCCTATACCGTGAGTGACGAACCATTAGAAAAAATTAGAACACTGGCCGATCAGCTAAGCATGCCGATTCAAATTCATTTGCACGAAACCGCATTTGAAGTACACGACGCCATTGAAAAAACAGGCAAGCGCCCAAGCCAGCGCCTTTTTGATTTAGGTTTATTAGGTCCAGACGTACAAGCTGTTCACGTCACACAAGTGGATGAATCTGATATAGAGCTATTTAAACAAAGTAACACCTCAGTTATTCATTGCCCTGAATCTAACTTAAAGCTCGCCAGTGGCTTCTGCCCTATTCACAAACTCCAACAGGCAGGCATCAATGTAGCGCTAGGCACAGATGGCTCAGCCAGCAATAACGATTTGGATATGATTGGTGAAATGCGCACCGCCGCCCTTGTAGCAAAAGCTGTGGCTCAAGATGCGTCTGCGGTTCCGGCCCTTGAAACCATTAAAATGGCCACCATCAACAGCGCCAAAGCACTGGGTAAAGAGAATGAAATTGGCTCTATTAGAGCAGGTAAACAAGCCGACTTAATCAGCATCGATTTCAATGACATTGCATGCAACCCAATTTATGACCCTATCTCTCAATTGGTATATACCGCCACACGCAATCAAGTAGACCATGTATGGGTGGCCGGTAAGCTGCAGGTACAAAACAAACAGCTTTGCCACTTAAACGAGAAGCAATTAATTGAATTAGCGCAATCTTGGGCGGACAAAATTCAAACGGCTAATCAGGCTTAATACTTTTTAAAACTTAAGTCATGACATCGAATAAATAATGGGTAAGTTACCCAACAGATTTAAAGAGAATTTTTATGAGTAACGTTGATCACGCTGAAGTAGCCAAATTTGAAGCACTCGCCAGCCGCTGGTGGGATAAAGAAAGTGAATTTAAACCTCTGCACGACATCAATCCATTGCGCACCAATTTTATCGATAAACACGCGCAATTAGCGGGTAAAAAGGTGCTGGACGTAGGCTGTGGCGGGGGCATCTTAAGTGAAGCCATGAGCCAACGCGGTGCGCAAGTAAGCGGCCTTGATATGGGTGAAGCGCCGTTAAACGTGGCCAAACTTCACGCCCTAGAAAGCGGTTTGGACATTGAATACATGCGCTTGCCTGTTGAAGAGCTAGCGGAACAACAACCATCATCATTTGATGTGGTTACATGCCTAGAAATGTTAGAGCATGTACCTGATCCAAGCTCTATCGTTCGTGCATGTTATAAGTTATGCAAACCCGGCGGCCAAGTGTTTTTCTCTACACTTAACCGTAACCCTAAAAGCTTTTTGTTAGCCGTGGTTGGGGCGGAATATATTTTAAACATGCTGCCTAAGGGCACCCACGATTATAAAAAATTCATACGTCCAAGCGAATTAGCGGCTTGGTGTCGCCAAAATGAATTAGAAGTTGGTGAGCTTGTGGGCATGAGTTACAACCCGCTTACTAAAGCCTACACCCTTGGCCGCGACACCGACGTAAACTACTTACTGCAAACTCGTAAAGCCAATGACTAAGCCAGCAACAAACTATCAAGCCGTGCTGTTCGATTTGGATGGCACCCTGATTGATACCGCTCCCGATTTTGTTTTGTGCTTAAACCTTTTAAGGCAAGAGCACGGGCTTGATGCTCTGGACGACTTAAACATTCGTAAAGTTGTCAGTGACGGCGCTCGCGCCATGATCAGCCTTGCGTTTGATATCAAAGAAGGCGACCAGGGCTTTGAAGAAAAAAAGCAGCGCTTTTTAGATTTATACGAGCAGCACATTGCACAAAAAAGTGAATTATTTTCAGGCCTTCAAGATTGCCTGTCATTTTGCCAAACACACGGTATTCCGTGGGGCATTATCACCAATAAACCTAGAAAATACTCAGAGTTGCTATTAACAAAACTAGATTTAATGGGCTCTTTAGCAACACTGGTTTGCGCAGACGATGTACTAAACGCAAAACCCCACAAAGAACCCATGTTAAAAGCCTGTAATGAAATCAACATTCCAGCAGAGCAATGCCTATATGTGGGTGACCATACGCGAGACATTGAAGCAGGAAGAAATGCCAACATGGCCACTATTGCAGCCGCCTATGGCTATGTTCACAACGATGACGAAGCAGAAAGCTGGCAAGCCACCTGGACCGTTCAATCCGGTGAAGCATTGCATTCATTACTCAAAACATTATTAGCTTAAACTACTAAAATTTTTATTTTTAATATTCAATTTTAAAACGACGGACCCCTCATGACAGATAGCCCATTACCATTAAATAACCGAGTGATTTTAGTAACCGGTGCCAGCTACGGCATTGGCCGCAGTGCGGCGTATGGGTTTGCCAAGGCGGGGGCCACTGTCATTTTATTAGCCCGTACAGAAGACATGCTTAATGAAATTTACGATGACTTTATCAATCAAGGTTTGCCTCAACCTGTCATCGTCCCTTTTGATTTAGAAAAAGCCCCTGAAGAAGCTTATTTCCAATTACGCGATATGATTGGTAATGAATTTGGCCGTTTAGATGGTCTGCTTCTTAATGCCAGCATGCTGGGTTCACGCACTCCAATGTCTAACTACAACTGGCAAGAATGGAATCGTGTTATGAACCTAAACTTAAACAGCCAGTTTTTAATGTCTCGTACATTGATGCCATTGCTTGAAAGCGCTGAAAACGATGCCTCTATTTTATTTACATCTTCAAGCGTGGGCCGTAAGAGCAAAGCATTCTGGGGTGCTTATGGCGTATCGAAATTTGCCATTGAAGGCCTGATGCAAACCATGGCCATTGAGCTGGAAAATGTCAGCAACGTACGGGTTAATACAATCAACCCAGGGGCAACTCGCACCACTATGCGTGCCGAAGCTTACCCTGCTGAAAACCCTGAAGATGTGAAACCATCTGAAGCATTGGTCAATCAATACATCTACCTAATGAGCGCTGAAAGCCAACACATTAACGGCCAAGCCTTGGATTTTGAATCTAAGTAAGCGTCTCCTTACACTGTTACGTCAAAAGCCAGTCAATTCCAGACTGGCTTTTCCTTTTCCGCCTCACATAGCCATAAAGCGTCAAATAGTCGTTACTGGCCTAGCCTATCTAGCTTTAAAATGTCATGAAGCTGTCATTGTCGGTAAAAGATTTCCGCTTTTACCCAAAAGAGTCTCAAATACCACTTACAAAGCCTTACACAAACAAGCTAAGGCACTGATTCTAAAGGCATTTATATTTTCCGGAATGAATTGGCACGTATATCGCTATACCAGCTCAGGTTACCCTTTTTTGAGGTCCATATGGCGACTCAAGTGACAACATCCATACAAGAACAAAAGCTGACACCTTATTCTGAGTTAGCGGCCAAGCCACAAATCAAAAGCGACATATTGGTTCGCTTGGCCACGTTTTTACAAACCACTCTGGATTACCAAGCGCTTTTAACGCTTTTCCAAAGAGAAATTGCGTCTGCGGTATTAGTGGACGGCATCCGTTTTGAGAATGCAGAGAATCAAATCGATTTTAGTATTGGCCTACAGAATCCGCACTCGTGCAACTATCAGCTAAAAGCTCAAAATGAAGTGCTGGGCAACATTCACTTTTACCGCTCTACTCGCTTTCGCGAACATGAACTGGCCAATATAGAAGCGCTTATGGGCACGCTGGTTTATCCATTGCGCAATGCCATGCGTTATCGCCAAGCGCTGGATCAAGCTTTCCGCGACCCATTAACGGGAGCCGGCAACCGCATTGCATTAAACGACGGCCTGAGCCGAGAAATGGAATTAAGCCGCCGCCACGGTTATCAACTTAGTTTATTGATGTTGGATTTAGATCACTTTAAAGCCATCAACGATAATTTTGGCCACCTCATTGGCGATGAAATACTAAAAGCGGTGGTGGGTAAAATTAAAGACTGCATTCGCCAAACGGACATTTGCTTTCGTTACGGCGGAGAAGAGTTTGTTGTGCTTTTGAACAATGCCCACATTGCTGATGCTAGGCTCATTGCGGAACGCATTCGCATGGCCATTGCCGATTTATATATGGAAACAGACAAAGGCCCACTGCAAGTTACTATCAGCACAGGCTTAGCGGTATTAGAAGATGAAGACAGCGCACTTGATATTATTGATCGTGCCGACACGGCTCTTTATAAAGCTAAAAACTCAGGCCGTAACAAAGTCTGCGTGAATATTCCTGTCACTGAAAAAGCCCTTTGTGATTAACCACCACAAAGGCGCTTTGTAAAACTGTTTCAAATTGATTGTGGGTATGGCTTTTCAATTGCGCTAAAATCCCCCTATGAAATTTGAAATCAATGCCATCGCCATTACACGCTCTTGTTATCAAGAGAAATTCGCCACCCCCAGACAGCCGGGCCTTGTATCTTTAGCCAAAGGCCAAATTGAATTACTCCCCCCTTTTAACCACCCTGATACTGTAGATGGCTTAGAGAATTGCTCGCACATTTGGTTGGAATTTATTTTTCACGAATGCCAAAAACAAGGCTGGAAAAATAAAGTTAGGCCGCCACGCTTAGGGGGCAATGAAAAAATGGGGGTATTCGCCACCCGAGCCACCCATCGCCCAAACGCACTTGGTTTGTCCGTAGTAAAACTGGACAGCATAGATACAGACAATGAATCCGTAATCTTAAACGTATCTGGCTTGGACCTTATTGATGGCACTCCTATCATCGATATCAAACCTTATGTGCCGTACAGCGACGCTCTTATTGATGCTCAGTACGCATTTGCACAGCAAGCCCCTACAGAAATGCAGGTTGTTTTCGAAAGCAGTATTAATGAATTTTTGAAAGGGAAAGAAGAGTTTAAAGGATTGATCCAACAAGTATTGGCCCAAGACCCAAGACCCGCTTTTCATCAGTTAGATGAAAATCGAAATTACGGTGCCAAGCTCAATCATCATAATGTGATTTGGCAATATCGATTAAAAGACAAAGAAGATGAAAGCACTGTCTATATTGAGGTGATATCCATTGAACTACTTTAACAGGGGCTGTTGATACAACCCCTACTAAGCAGTAATACTCGCTCTAAGCCGCTTGCTGTTTTTTCTCAGCAGGCATTTGTTTTTCAGGCTTATCTGCCAGTGCGTATTTATGTAAACCATTAATGTGCACGTCTTGCATATAATATTTCCAATCATATACATCGGCTCTTACTTGAAATGATTTTTGCTCTTTTAGGGAGAAGCGAGTGTGCAGCTGTTCTAATTTAATGCTGTCAAAGCGATACTTAGCCGCAGTATAAAAACCAAATATCATGGCCAAGCTGGCTGTGGTATTGGTTTTATCCATTAAATTCTTAGATTTATCCGACCCTAAAATTCGCCCTACGATTGTTCTTAACCAGGTAAAACTGGTTAATGCCAGCATATACAAACGGAATTTCTGCGGGCTAACCGTGCTGAATTTATGCTCCGGTTTTTTGGCAAATAGTTTTGGCCAGTTTGCATAATTTTCTGCGGATGCTTCATGCACATGGACAATAAAGTCTTTCAATCGAATAGGGTTCAAGCGACCACTGCAGCATTGGTAAATGCGATACGGTTTCATAGGTTTTTGTAATAATTCAGCCGCTGACATCAACGCTGAGTTAGCTACAAGGTCCACAGGGATCACATCCAAAATGCCGCTATCATCACCTGGGAAAATAGACACTCGGCCTTTGGCATAAGCGTAAATTAATGCATCTGCCACTTTAACCCCTTCTACCCAACCTGGTTGAGGAGATGAAATAGCACTTTCAATGATAGACGGTCTAAGGATTGTTAAATTTTGTTTGCCCAACCCCTGAATTAATAATTGCTCACCCAACCATTTTGTAAACGTATAGGTATCGTTCCAACCATAATGACGAGACTGCTGAATACCTAATTGAATCAGCTTTTCTTGCAGCTTTTTATCAGAGTGATTACGAGATTTAATCCCATCAATTTTTTCTTGCAGCTTATCCATCACAGGTTGAATGTGATAACTGTCAGCATCAATAGCATCAATCAGATCAGATTCAGGCCCCAGCACTTCTTCACGAATAATGCCGCGATTAAAGCCATTCACATAACACGTAGAGACCTGAACCACAGGTGTCGGCGTTTCATTGCCATTATTTTTCGCAAGGGCTAAAACATTATTCAGACACAGGGTGTTAATTTCTAAGGCCTGATCAAGGGCTTCACGGAAATTTACGCTGGCAGCGGAGTTAATGATTAAATCGAGTTTTCCAGCAAGGCTGTCAAATGCTTGAGAGTCTAAAGCAAATAACGAAGATGTTAGCTCACCCGCTACCAAGTTGACCTTGCTGTGCACAAAAGGCTCAAAACCAGCTCCTAATTGCTCTCGCAAGGTATCGAAAATACTAGAGCCCATAACATCACGTTCAAAGCGTAACTGGGCAGGCTCAGTTTGGCTGCCACGAATAAGCACATTGATGCTGCTGATGTCGGATACTTCTCGCAGTAGTTTTTCTAAAATAGCTTTGCCTAAAAACCCAGTAACACCGGTTAAAAAGACATGTTTCCCTGCGAGGGACGAAAGAACAGATAGTGAGTGACTCTGACTCATACTGATTGGCCTATTTTGTTTTTATTATTATGGCTGCGGCTAGATATTGAGACTGCCTAAGCTCGGTGATCACACTCTACCCCGAGAGCATGGCGCGATGCACCCAGACAGTCTACTTGTAGGACAATAAAGAAATCAAGCGTCTATTCAAATGATTATTAAGGCTTCAACTCAGAGTCTAATATGGCGGTGCTTAGCGGCTTGTTCACATTGACGGTTTTGGCCAAAGCCGATTCGCTCAAGCTGCTGATGTACAGGTCGCCTCCTACCTCTAATGCCCCTGTTGTGGAGCCATACATGCCAAGTGGATCTTGAAGGTTATGTACCACATCCCCCTCAGCATTAATGGCCACCACATGGCCAAAATGCTGGGCTTTAGGGCGCATAAACTCAGGTAAACGCTGCACAATTTTACGTAAAAACGCGCTGCCTGATAACGCATCTAAAGGCTGGCTACGTGGGCTCACAAGACCTAACCAATATAGGCCCTGACTGCCTTGGTTAATATTATCAGGGAAGCCTGGCAAGTTATCGATCACCACCGCCACTTGATCCAAGTTATCGCCATTAATGCCCACTTTTAATACTCGATAACTGCCTGTTTCATTAACCAGCAACCAGTTTTGGTCATGACTGACCGCCACACCATTGGCAAAGTTCAAACCTTTCGCAATGACTCGGCTTACTTTTGTCTGCGTATCGTATTCAATGATGCGTCCATGACCGCCATGTTCATTAATATCAAGCATGCTTGCAGCCAATACACCGTATTTTTTGGCGTGGAACTTAGTGCTCGCATCAGAAAAATACACTTTACCGTTTTTTGCTATGTCCACGTCATCAGCGTAATTCACTTCGATGCCGCCGCTCATTTTCACCATCACTTCAATGTTTTTCTGGGCATCAACTTTTAATAAACCCTGCAACGCATCCGCTACCCATAGATTGCCTTGTCCATCAAACTCAATACCTAAAGGGCGGCCACCTGTGTTTACCCAATTTTTAATTGTGCCTTGCCCATCAATATAATTAATATCGCCACTGGCTAATGAAAAAAAGATCTCTTGATTCTGACTCAAGGCATAATCTTCAGGGCCTTCTGCGTCTCTTAATTCAATGCGTTGTAATTGGCTTAAATGTTGGTTTTGCGCAAATGCACCGGTATAACCATTATCACTTGGTGCAGACCAAGCCACTGGATCAACCGCCACTGGCCAAAATAATAAATAGCCAAAGAGCATGGCAAACACAGAAAAGCTAATGCTTTTAGACATAGTTAAGACCTTCATATTTTTATTTTTAATTGCCAGCATCATGCTGCATGTTACCCAGACACTCAAGTTTTTGTGTCTGTAAATACAAAAATGCCCCACGTGTAAAACACATGAGGCATTGATCAAATCAGTTTAAATAATCTGGACCGCTATTAAGCTAGTAAATAACCGCCATCCACATTAATGCAAGCACCGGTTGTATAACTGGCTGCATCGCTTACTAAGTATAAAACCGTACCGGCCATTTCATCAGGCTCAGCAACACGATCCATTGGGATATGCTCTAACGCCTTTTTCAAAATCGCAGGGTTTTTAACCAGTGTGGCAGCAAACTTAGTATCCGTAGCACCTGGCAATAATGCATTCACACGAATATTTAATTGAGCACATTCTTTTGCAAACGCTTTTGTCATAGAAATAACAGACGCCTTAGTAATGCTGTAAATGCCTTGCAGTGATCCTGGAATCACACCATTCACAGAAGCCACGTTGACGATTGCACCGCCACCGCTTGCTTTCATTAACTTACCGCCTTCAACGCACATAAAGAAATAACCGCGAATGTTTACATCGGCTGTTTTTTCATAAGCCATTAAATCAGTATCTAAGATATGGCCAAAAAATGGATTGGTCGCTGCGTTATTAACAAGAATATCTAGCTTACCGTGTTCATCTTTGATTTTTTCAAAGGTGCTTTTGATTTGTTCCATGTCACCGATATGGCAAGGCAAAGCTTGCGCGCTGTGGCCCGCTTCTTTGATTTGATCAACAACCGCTTGGCAGCCATCTAATTTACGGCTAGAAACAATAACGTGAGCACCATGTGCCGCCAACAATTTTGCAATGCTTTCGCCAATGCCTCGGCTGGCGCCGGTTACTAAAGCCACTTTTCCAGATAAATTGAACAGTTCTGAACTCATAATGTAATCCTTATATTTTTTTATTAGCTAGCGATAACTCACAGGACAACCTGCTGATGTTAAATATTGCGAAGCATTGAAATAAGATAAGCTGATCTTATTTTCATTAAAAAGTAGTCGCGTAATACTGGCGTTAGACATTACATCATTTAGTGCAAATGCACTCTGTCCATTAAGGCCAAGACACTGTTGTAAACACAGTGAGATTGGTCCAGCTGAACTGGTTAATACAATTTTTCCGCCACTTTCACACATATCTAAAACTTGTTTAAAACCCGTTTCAACACGCTGATGAAATTCAGAAAAGCGCTCACTGTATGATGTATCGCTTGGGTTTTCCATCCACTGCTGTACGGCTTTTACATACAACTTATGAAAGTGCTTTTTAGGGTCTGGCTGCTTAGCAACATCCTGCATAAATGCCTCACGGCTGCCAAAATGTTTAAATGCCACTTCCAATACGTTGTCATGATCAAATTCATTAAAATTATCTAATACTGAATAATCATAATTCCGATCTGTTTTTGATAAAATATTTTCCATGGTTTCACGCTGGCGTGTTAATGCACCACTGACAAATAGGATATTGTCATCAGGCTTAAACACATGTTCAAACAAGTATTCACCACACACTTTAGTTTGTTTATGGCCCAAGCCTGACAATGCGTCGTAATTTAATTGACCAAAGCTGGCTTGCCCATGACGAATTAAATACACCTCAGCCATTTTATTTACCGTTTATTAATTTAAGACAGCGGCTTTCCAAGTATTTGGCAGCGTGTACAAACCCTGCGAAACGCTTGTCTTGGGTTTGGCCATGATAGTAGCGGTAATAAATTTGCTGAATAATTACAGCCAAACGGAATAATCCGTATACCTCATAAAAAACAAACCCGTCTAATGTAAAGCCCTGTTTATCTAATCCGGTTTTTTCTAAGTAATAGTTAACCACTTCATTACGGCTTAACATGCCCTTTAAATGAGTAGGTTGGCGACGCATCATTTGAAACTGAGGTTCATCACCCGCTTCAACCCAATACGCCAAGCTATTGCCTAGGTCCATTAACGGGTCACCTACTGTAGCCATCTCCCAATCCAGCACACCGATTACTCGCTGGGTATCATTTGGATCAAGTACAACATTATCAAAACGAAAATCATTGTGGATCAAACATTGAGACACATCTTTTGGCATGTTCTCTTTTAGCCATAACATGACTTGCTCAAAGTCAGTGGCGTCATCTGTTTTAGATTTAACATAACGATCGCTCCAGCCATTAATTTGTCTGGCCACATAACCATCGCCTTTGCCTAACGTTTCTAATTCAGTGCCGTTGATATCGACTTTATGCAAATCAATCAGTTTATCGACAACACTTAGGCATAAACTGCGCACCTGGCTTTCATCAAGGCTTAGCTCTTTAGGCATGTTCTGACGGGGAATCACACCTGTGAGTTTTTCCATCACATAAAAATCACAGCCTAAAACAGCATGATCATCACATCTGGCAATGATATTCGGCACATAATCGTAAACTGGTTTGAGCGCTTGCATGATGCGTGCTTCACGTAACATGTCGTGTGCACTTTTTGCTATTTTGCCAAATGGCGGGCGACGCAAAATATATTCCGTGCCGTTAATAGCTATTTGATAAGTTAAATTGCTAGCGCCACCAGGGAACTGGGAAATATTAATATCCGCTTCTGTAAATTTGGCTTCACCGGGTAAAATAGAGTTAAAAAAATCCGCTATTTTGTTCTTATCCAGTTCTTCACCGTCGCGAATATTTCCAGCTTGATCAATAACACTCATGACAACTCCTTAAGCTGGCTTTTCTTCAATACTTTTACTGAACTTTTTACCCAAAGCTTTCATGCTCTTAAAGTACAAAGACGGTGCAAATCGTTTTAAGCGCCAGAACCATGTTTCTTTCGCATGGGTTAGAAGATAAAACTGTTTGCCATTCACGCCGTCATACACAGCTTTTGCCACATCATTCACTTGCACTTTTGATGCTTTCATCAATTTATTAGCAACGCTCACCCCAACTCCATTACTGGCTCGCATGGTTTTGGTTAGATTTGTTTGGAAAAAAGCAGGACATAAAACACTTACATGCACATCGTAAGCATCAAGTTCGGCATATAGGGTTTCGGATAACGCCACGACTGCGGCTTTTGATGCATTATATGCCGCCATGGTTGGCATATGTAATAGCCCTGCCATAGACGCAACATTAACAATGCTGCCTGAGCTTTGTTTTAGCATAGGTGTAAACACGTAGCAGCCTTTCACTACGCCCATCACATTAATGTCCATAGTCCATTGGAAGTCACTCATTGGCTGTTGGTCAATTTCGCCGCTTGATGCAACCCCAGCGTTATTCACCAATATATCCAAACCCTGCCAACGTTTTGCAACCACTTGCGCAGCGCTGTGCCATTGCTCTTCACTTGTCACGTCCAACAACTGAAAAAACGCATCAACGCCATACTGGTCTGTCAGTTTTTGCGCCAGCTGTTCACCATCTTGCTGCTGAATATCAGCAAGGCAAACGTTAAAACCTTTTTCAGCATAAAAGCGTGCAAGCTCAGCCCCAAGGCCACTAGCTGCACCTGTAATTAGAATTCGTTTCATTTTTATTATCCTTAAACTACTTAGCTTGCTGCTTAATTAGTTTGCTGTATTTTTTCAATTCGATTTTGGCCACCATAGCACGGTGTACTTCATCTGGGCCATCCGCTAAACGTAAACAACGAGCGTATGCAAATAATGCTGTTAATGGGTAATCATCACTAACCCCAGCACCACCATGAATTTGAATGGCTTGATCGGCAATTTCTTGCAGCATGTTAGGCACCACAACTTTAATTTGTGACACTTCACTTAAAGCCCCCATAATGCCTTTGGTATCTAATAGCCATGCGCATTTAAGGGTAAGTAAACGTGCCATCTCAATGTTAATACGGGCATTGGCAACAATGTCGCGGTTACCGCCTAAATTAATAATGGGCTTACCAAATGCTTCGCGTGAAATTCCACGCTTAATTAATAATTCTAGTGTGCGCTCTGCTGCACCAATGGCACGCATGCAATGATGCACTCGACCCGGCCCTAAACGCCCTTGGGCAATTTCAAAACCACAACCAGGGCCTTTAATAATATTGCTTACCGGTACTCGAACATTGGTAAAGCTCACTTCACCATGACCATACGGTTCATCCAATTCACCAAATACTGGCAGCATGCGTTCCACTTTCACACCCAAGGCATCTTTAGGCACAATTACCATAGAGTGCTGTGCGTGTTTGGCTGCATCAGGATTGGTTAAGCCCATAAAAATAATCATTTTGCAGTTAGGGTGCCCAATGCCAGTGCTCCACCACTTACTGCCATTGATGACCACTTCATCACCTTCAACCACGGCTGTGGCCCCCATGTTAGTGGCATCACTTGAAGCCACATCGGGTTCTGTCATGCAAAATGCGCTGCGAATCTCACCGGATAAAAGCGGTGTTAACCATTCTTGTTTTTGTGCTTCATTACCGTAATGCACCAATACTTCCATGTTGCCGGTATCAGGGGCGTTACAGTTAAAAATTTCAGGGGCCATAAAACTGCGACCCATAACTTCAGCCATCATGGCGTAATCGCTATTGCTCACACCGGCGCCGTATTCACTTTTTGGTAAAAATAAATTCCACAAACCCAGCGCTTTGGCTTTTTCTTTTAGCTCTTCAACAATAGGCAGAACCACCCAACCATCTTCAGCCGCTTTTAGGTCTGCATAATATTGCGCTTCAATGGGTAGCAACTCTTCATTCATGAAGGTTTTAAGGGTTTGTAAAATTTTGCCGCCTTGTTCGCTTGGCTGAAAATCCATGATCATTCCTGTAAGAGTATTGATTGACTGGATTCAATTTACGGCCTTAACAAGTATTAATCTAATGAATATTTTGAATTTATCTTTATAAGTGTGTTTAATAGACATGCTGCGCAAATATGTGCCCATTTAGAGTTAAGGCCACTATGAAAATCGATTTAAACTTATTCACCGTTTTTAATGCTATCTATACAGAAGGCAGCCTAACCCGTGCAGCTAAGCAGCTAAATCTGACTCAGCCCGCTATTAGTCACGCTCTAAGCCGTCTACGCGAGCGCCTTGATGACCCTTTATTTGAGCGTCACGGCCATAAAATGCGCCCAACGCCTTTGGCCCAAACCATGCTGCCAGACATTCAAGCGGCCCTTAAACAGCTGAATTTAGCCGTGCAGCAAGCCCATGTATTTGACCCTCTAACCGCGGATAAAACCTTTCACCTAGCCATGCGTGATGTAATTGAAGCCACTGTGATTGCTCCTGTGGTGGCTTCTCTATCAGAAAAAGCCCCTAGCGTGCAGGTTGCCAGCGTGCACATGGAGCGCAAAGAAATGGAAGCCAAGCTTATGACTGGGGAGATCGATTTTGCAGTGGATGTATTACTGCCCTGCCCAAACAGCATTAAGCAGCAAAAATTATTAGATGATGAATTAGTCGTTGTGGCTAACAAACATGTGTGGGGCAAACAACGAGACATTAATGAAGGCAACTACTTACAGGCCAAACACATTGTCGTAAGTGGCCGCGCCACTGGCCCAAGCTTGGTGGATTACGCATTAAACCCATTAGGTTTAAGCCGCAATATTGCCATGCGCTGCCAACATTATTTTGCCGCCTGCCAAGTGGTTGAAAGCACCGCCATGTTATTAACCATGCCTAAGCGCTACGCAATAACCTTGTGCCAACGCTTTGATGACTTGCAGATGTTTACCCTGCCATTTGATACACAAAGCATTGATGTGTATTTATATTGGCATCAAAGCTTAGAAAACGATGCCGCCAGTATTTGGTTCAGGGAATTTTTGAATTCTTTGATTTCCGAAAAATCGTTATAACCTTTATTCATCAGCCTTTGCTTGCTGGCGAATCACCAAGGGCGTATTACCAAACCAACGGTGACACGCCCGATAAAAAGTAGAGGCTTCTGCAAAGCCTAAATCTTGCGCCACTTCTTTCAGGCTTTTATGGGTTCTGCAAATCAGTTCTTGGGCTTTATGTTTGCGCTGCGCATCCATGATTTCTAAAAAACTGCAGCCTTCTTCTTGCAAGCGCCTTTGCAAAGTTCGAGTGCTGACGTTTAATTTTTCTGCCACTTTCTCACGGCTAAAGTCAAAATGCCCTGAGCTTACAATGATTTGCACCACCTTGGCTTTCCAACTGGTATTTTGATGAGCTGCCATTAATTGGTCTGCGTGGGCTTTATGCAAGGCATTTAAACCGGCATCGCTTTCTGCGAGTGGTTTTAATAATTGCGATTGTAAAAATTGAATCTGTGTAAACGGCATTTCAAACTGCGGTGTTAAATCAAATACTTTTTTATATTCTGATAAGTCCGGCCCAGCTTCATGACTTAAATGTAACTGTGTGGGTTTAATTAAATCATCTCCAGTTAACCACCGACTAAACGCCAATAACAAAGCCACCACTGATTCGTGTTGGTGGCGACTAAACACTTTAGTATCTGGCTTTGGTGTAAAACGAATCCAAACATTTTGCCCTTCATACGCCATTTCCATCACAGCACCTTCGCTGATTAACGGCATGTAATGCACAAAGTTTTCGTATGCTTCAATTAGATTGCGGCTTGTCATGGCCACATAAGAGACCGCATGAAAATACGCAGGGCGCACCATTTGCCCCATGGACAGGCCAAAAAAATCATGGCCGCTTAGGCTTTCTGCTTTTTGCCAAATGTCCTGTGTTTGATCTAAGGATAAATATGCAGGACGATTATTGTCTAAATCCAATGACAGCTTTAGATCACTCAATATGGTGTGCGGCTCAATACCAAGAGACTGAGCGGCAGCCAATATGGCTTTCACCCAGTGAATTGAGACCCGTTTATAAGCTGGATTCATGGTTTGACCGAGGTAATTGATAGTTTATATTGCAATATAGGCCTAATTGGCTCAACAGGTCAATAAATTGATCCCCTAGCAGTAGTGTCTTATGGCTTAGCTTTGTTATTGTAATACTAGGTCCTGAGGCCTCAAAAATAACAACAATACGTAAATAACGGTTCAAAATACGAGGGAGTTATCATGGCGAAGAGCATACAAACTTGGCTTGACGAATATGGTGAAAGCCATCAAAACAAAGTAAACAAACGCATTCACTGGTTCTGTGTACCACAAATTGTATGGACCGTAATGGCCTTCATTTTTGTGATTCCTAGCCCTGCCGCGTTCACTGAAATCAGCCCTCATTTAAATTGGCTAACAATCTCTGCGGCTATTGCCATCGTATTTTATTTACGTTTATCCCTTTCAATTACCATCGGCATGACAGGGTTTCTTGCCTTGTGTTATTACTCGTTAATATTATTTGAAGCCACGTTCCCTGGTTACCTGCTGATGTTTTCAGCTATTTATTTTGTGGTACTTTGGGCACTGCAATTTTATGGTCATGAAGTAGAAGGGAAAAAACCATCCTTCTTAAAAGACGTTCAGTTTTTAATGATTGGGCCAATTTGGCTACTGTCATTTATCTTTAATAAAGTGGGCCTAAAATATTAAGCATCAGCACGTTATTAACTGACACAAAAAAAGCCGAACCTTTAGGGTTCGGCTTTTTTAATGGCTTTAAACTAATGGACACCGTGTTTATTGCGGTACTCCCCGGGCGTTGTACCAGTCCAACGTTTAAAAGCTCGCTGGAACACACACTGCTCTGAGAAGCCTAACATTTGCGCCACATAACTGATTTTATAGTTTGTTTGTAATAAATACGAAAACGCATATTCTTTTCTTACATCGTCTAAAATGGCTTTAAAACTGGTGTTTTGCGCTTTAAATTTACGCTGAAGATTTCTTGGGCTTACTCCTAAAAATTGAGCTGTCTCATCTAATGTGGGCACTTTGTTTTGTAAATTCTCTACGATAAATTGTGTAATAACTTCATTCGCTGCATTTTTTTGTTTCTTTCTTACGATCAAATCCCCATAACTGGTTAACACTTTTAATAGCTCTGGGTTGTGCCCAATAAACGGCATCTCAAGAATATCGTTTGAAAATTCGATGCCATTAAATTCACTGTTAAATATCACTGGGCATTGAAAAAAATCTTCGTAAACGTGTAGATCCCCTTTTAATTCATGTGTAAAGCACACTTTATTGGGGGCTAGTTTTTTTCCTAATGATTTTTTTGCAAACGCCACCCAGCTGGTTAAGGCTTCCTCGTTTAAATGATGGCTGCACTGGTAATGAGGGATCCATTTTAAAAGGCAATGCTTTTGCCCTTGAATAAATTCGGGCCGCGATACATTGCCCATTAATCCTTGATAACGTTTTTGCAATACTAACGCCTGCCCTAACGATTGGCAGCAATGCACAATGTGCCCTAATAATCCCCAACGACCTGCATCCCACCACGCTCCAATACGAAAACCTAAATCAGGGTAATTCAATGCGCTTGAACCAAATTCCAATAATCGCTCATAAATAGCCACATCCACCAAACGCCCAGACTCATCTAACTGATCCCGTGTTAGCTGTGCCATTTCATACAATTCGCAGGCATCTAGACCCTCGTGAGCCAGATACGCCAAGTTGGTGCGAATACTAAAAGCCGCTACTTGTAATTGCACACATCACCCATGGAGAAACAAAAATCACATACTAAAGCAAAAACAGACAAACTTAGAGCGCGTATGACTTTAGAGCCACATTTTGTCGCCTAAGATCAATAAAGGAAGATATGAGTGTCAAGAAAGGGAATAAGAAGGGATCAGACCCCTAAACGGAGAAACCGCCTAAAGGCCTGAAAGCGACATTACTGAGCTACTTCTGTTGAAGCTTCAGCTACTTCCGCTTGAACAGGTGCCGCTGCAGGAGCCGCTACTTCAGCAGTTGCTTGGGCTTCAACAGCTTGTGCTTCTACTGCTGCTTGAGCTTCAGTGGCTTCAGCAACAACCGCTGCCGCTTCTACTGGCGCCTCTGCAGACGCCATTTCTTGTTCAGAACAGGCCATTAAAGCCAATACAGATACGCTTAACGCTAACATTTTCAACATAATATATTCCTTAGATTCGTTATTTTTATGGTCAACCCCGTGGGGTTTGATGGTGTTTAGCAAGTGCCAAGCCCGGAGCCTAGAGTATTCCCTGTGTTTAAAATATGAACTGATCGAGTTATTGCCGAGCACGTGTTAAAAACGTGAAGTAAATGACATTTTTATGTCGTATAAAAGCCACTAATTTTTGACAATAGTGCATTAAGGCATAAGGCCAGCAGTCTTATTACTTACGTGCCTGTCAGGTGAAAATTTTCATGCATTAAATAATGAAAGCACTAAATATTGGCTAAGCTAAATAGGTAGGATCAAATTATGGAAAGCCCTTTTGTTTAGCCTATCAAGACGCATATGGATGAGTTTTGCTGCTGTATTGGTAGTAGGGCTGAGCATGTCCTATACAATCAGTGATAAGGGGCATCAAGCAAACCTGACCACTCAAAATCTGGTGTACACCCAGCTTCCCAAGTTAGCCCTAATCAAGCATCTTCGCTCTGCGATCAACGAGCATGAGCGCCTGCTATACGAATACTACACCACCACAAATCGAGACATTGTTTGGCCCAAAATCAAACAAAGTAATCAGGATATCCGACGCTACTTAAATAGTATTTCTGAAAGCTTCAAACACGATACAAATGCCCTTGAAAGCCTGTACTCAGAATCTGTGAGCCTGCGTAACTCTCTTGATTCAAACTTATCATCCAACAGCATTGATTGGGATCAGGCCCGTTTTGATCTGGCTAACCTCACTCTAACCGGCCAGCAGTCCGAATACATTCTGGTTGCTTTGACCAATGATATTCAGCATGAAGCTTGGCAAGGTGCTGAGAGCAGCCAAGAAAAAATAGAAATCATTATTTATTTGGTGTTTGCCTTTTCAAGCATCATATTTATCACCGCCCTGTTCATTGGTTATTACACCCAAGTAAATATTCGCCGTACGGCTAAACGCCGTGCACTGGCTATGTTCCCCCAGCGTAATCCTAACCCCGTGTTAAATTTAGACTGGAACGGCAACATTCAATTTAGTAACCCCGCTTGTGATAAATTATTGAAAAAGATTAACGCCCCTGGGGATGACATGAGTATGTTGTTGCCCCACGACTTTTTAAAAAATTTAAAAGGCTGGCAAAAAGAGCACTGCCAGCAAGTCAACTTTGAAGCCAGCATTGGCGGTTTAAATTTAGATTACAGCTTGTCTTTATTACCCGATTTAGAAAGCTGCCACTTATATATTGAAGATGTTACCGAGCGTAAAAAAGCCCAAGACCAACTCACCTTTCAAGCGTTACATGATGTGCATACTGGCTTACCCAACCGCCGGCAATTGGAATCAAGAATCACTCAGCTCATTGAAGAACGTGCTGCATTTTCGGCGCTGTATTTAAGCATCGATCGGTTTAAATTTATTAGCTCAAGCCAGGGTTACAATATTGGGGATTTAATCATCCGCCACCTTGGGCAAAAGCTGGTAGAAATATGCAAAAGCCAAGATAAACCCATTGAAAGTTTTCGCCTTGAAGGCTCAACATTCTGTTTTATTATTCACTGTCACTTTACTGCTTACGTTCAACAAGTGGCCAAACACATTCAAGAAGCCATGGACGAGCCACTATGCGTGCGTGAACACCGTTACTATTTAAATTTAAGCATGGGCTACTGCCACTACCCTGAAGATGGCAATGATCCACAAAGCTTAATCACCAACGGTAACGCGGCCCTGAACCATGCCAGAAAACAAGGTGATAGCTGTGAAGCTTATAGCCCAGATTTACATGCCCTAGAACAAAGCTGGCTACCTATTGAAGCCGGCATGCGCTTAGCCCTAGAGAAAAAGCACTTTATATTGCACTACCAAGCCAAAGTTGACGCTCACAGTACTCAAATTAAAGGGGCCGAAGCCTTGATACGTTGGCGTGAAGAGGACGGCAGTATGATTAGCCCTGGAATATTTATTCCTGTGGCTGAGCAAACCGGTTTAATTATAAAAATTGGTCAATGGGTTATTGAAGAAGCGTGTCGACAAGCCAAAGAGTTTTCCAATAACGGGCAGCACATACAATTGGCCATTAATATTTCAGCAAGGCAATTTCAGCATCGCCATTTTTTAAAGCAACTTAAAGCGGCCATTGAATACTCTGAAGTAGACCCAAGGAATATTGAACTGGAAATAACAGAGAGCTTAATTATGGAAAACGCTGAGCACAGTATTTCCATTATGCAGCAACTAAAAAAAATGGGCTTTGCTTTGGCCATTGATGACTTTGGTACGGGTTATTCATCGTTAAGTTATTTAAAACGCTTTCCTATTGATACATTAAAAGTGGATCAGGCATTTGTGAGAAACCTAGAAACCGATGAAGCGGATCAAAGCATTGTGCGAGCCATTGTGGATTTAGCAAAACACCTTGGCTTAAAAATTGTCGCTGAAGGGGTTGAAACGGAAGGCCAATGGCATTTTTTGAAAGACCTCGGTTGCGACTACATTCAAGGTTACTACTTTAGTAAACCGGGCCACGCTGAGCATTTACTGAGCAACAAAACCAATTAACACCATTTAAAATACATTAATGACACGCCTAAAAAAGCCCGCATATGAAACCATAGGCGGGCTTTTTTATGGAAACGCTTTTTTATTTACTAGCAGCTTCTTCTAATGCTGCAACAGGTGTTGCAGCCGCTTGCTCAGCACGCAACCAAACTTGAGAGCGCCCAGCAAATGCAAACCCAACGTACCCACGCACATCCAGTTTTTTGCCTTCTTCGATCACTTCAATTTTAGCGCTGTAAACCGTACCGCTGTCTGGATCTAAAATTTTACCATCATCCCACACGCCGTCATCTTCTTTTAAGCCCCAGATAAATTGCAAACCAATGATAGGCTGATCTTTATGTTCATCTTCGCATTTATCACAAACAGGGTTTGCTTCTTCTGGTTCAATCAATTCAATAATTTTGCCGTTAAGCTGGCCTTCTTCAACCCAAATTTTTACCACGCTTTTAGCTTTACCAGTTTCGTCATCAATGGTTTTCCAATTGCCTTCAGGGGACATCATATCCGCTTGAGCAGTAAAAACGCTCATTAGTAAGGCTGATACAGCCAATAGTTTTTTCATTATCGTTATCCTAGTGATTGATGGCCAAAATTAGCAGCGCCACATTAACATACTCTCAATGGTTCACTAAAGTGTCTATCCGGCCTCATTAAGGCCTTTACAAAAAAAGGGCCCTTAGGCCCTTGTTCAAATATATAACGCTATTTAGACCTACTTTTTAGGCTACTTAGCTGCCATACGAATGGCGCCGTCTAATCGAATGACTTCTCCGTTTAAATAATCATTCTCTGCCATTTGCACGACCAGCTTGCCAAATTCAGATGGGTTACCCAAGCGTTTCGGGTACTCAACACTATTGCCAAGGGCTTCTACAACTTTCTCCCCTAAGCTTTCAGCCAAAGGCGTACGAAATAAACCGGGTGCAATGGTGTTTACACGAATACCGTAACGAGCAAATTCACGGGCGATAGGCAAAGCCATGCCCACAATACCCGCCTTACTGGCTGCATAAGCAGGCTGACCAATTTGACCATCAAATGCCGCTACAGAGGCCACATTAATAATCACACCACGACCGTTATCGTCGTTAATCACATATTGTTTGGCCATGGCCGCAGCCGCTTTGCTTAAAACATTAAAGGTACCAAATAGGTTCACATCAATGATTTTAGAAAAGTTACCTAAAGGTAAAGGCTCACCTTCACGGTTTATGACTTTTTCTGGTGGGCCAATGCCCGCGCAATTTAACACAACATGCAAAGCGCCTAATACTTTAAGGCAATGCTCGATACCGGCAGAAACAGACGCTTCATCCGTGACATTTACATTGGCAAACGTCGCATTGCCTTCACCCAAGCCAGCAACGGCTTGTTGAGCCATCTCTGCGTTCATATCAAAGATGCATACTTTTGCACCTTTTTTTACCAATTCTTCACAGGCTGCTAAGCCCAAGCCTGATGCGCCACCAGTAACAATGGCCACCTTGTTATTAAGATCCATAAAGCTCTCCGTTCTAAGGCTTGGTATTAACCAAGATCTTTATTATTTTACAGCTAGAAATTAGACGGCTGAGCTTAGAGGCTAAGCCCCCTAAGCTCCATGTCTTTAATGACCAGAATCGTTATCTTTTTAAGTTAACGCTGTTTGAACACACTAGGCAGGTTCGGATTTTTTAGCCTCATGAGCTTTGGAATCGGTACCAGAGTCTGCTTGAGGCACTAATGACACAATCACACCATTAACAGCGGCATTACCCGATAACTCATCAAGAAATAAGTCGTCGGTTAAATCATTCACGCTGACACCGGCGTTTTGCTGTGCAATTTTCAATTTGATGCCCTTACGATTATGACCAAAACCATGAGGAATGCTCACCACGCCGTTCATAACTTCATCACTTAACTGAGCTTCAATCTGTACCTTATTCACTCGAGACGATACTTCCACCATTTGCCCGCTTTTAATAGAAAGTGCCTGCGCATGCTCAGGGTGGATCAACAAGGTGCAACGAGATTTGCCCTTAACTAAGCGCTGACTGTTGTGCATCCAGGAGTTATTACTGCGTACATGGCGTCGGCCAATTAACAATGCTTGCTGTGGCTGCATGTCAGCTTGGCTTTCAAATACACGATCCATACGCACTAAGTCATTTAAATAAAAACTAGGATTTAAATTTATTTTCGAATCTTTATTATTTAGCACTCCTGGCAAAGCGCTTTCTAACGGACCTAAATCCACACCATGAGGATTGGCCTTTAATGTTTTTAAACTAAGGTTTTCATAAGGCCCCGACTTTAATAGCGCATCTAACATAAAGTTAGGTCCGATTAATTTAGTCACGTAACGCATTAATTTATCAGCTATAGGGGCCGACTTTTTAACTCGCTTAACCAGCTCTAAATAGATTTGCCAATCGTGTTTCTGCCCTTTAGGTTTTTTAAATAAAGCTGGGGAGAAATTCGCGGTATTGTGAACCGCCAAGCCATGAAAACTTAAATCATAATGATCTCGCTCAATGGGAGAGACCGGCGGTAAAATAATATTAGCATGGCGAGTGGTTTCATTAAGGTAGTAATCAATGCTCACCATAAACTCAAGAGAACTTAATGCGCTATCTAACTGCCCGCCGTTTGGAGTACTTAATACAGGGTTACCCGCCACAGTTAACATGGCTTTAATTTGCCCCTCCCCTTTTGTGGTAATTTCATCGGCCATTGTGGCAGCCGGAAACTCACCATTAAAATCAGGCAGTTTACGCACGCGGCTTTTGCGTTTAGCAAAATAGCCTGGGCCTGTTTTACTGATGATGTCCGCAGCGGCTTTAGGGAACATCAAGCCACCCTCTGTATCTAAGTGGCCCGTTAAAATATTTAATACCATTATCAAATACTGACTCAACAAACCAAACTCTTGTACGCTAACACCCATACGGCCGTAAATGACGGCCCTTGGTGTTTCCATTAAATCCGTGACCATTTGTTTAATGGTGGCTTGCGAAATACCTGTAATATTTTCAGCGTAAGCAGCATCGTACTTTTGAATGGCGTTTTGAATGAGCGCGATATCGCCTTTATCTAATAAGCCATAAGCGTGATTATTGGATTGTGGTTGGCGGGTGAACACTTCATTTAACATGGCCAGTAACATTAAAATATCACTGCCTGGCTTAATAAAATGATGTTCACTGGCAAGCTCTGCGGTTTCACTGCGACGAGGGTCCACCACCACCACTTTGCCTTCTCGTTTTTTAATGTCTTTAATCTTTTGCCTAACATTGGCGACCGTCATGATGCTGCCATTGCTGGCAACCGGGTTTGCACCAATGATCAGCATATAATCACAACGATTAATATCCGGCACAGGAATACGTAACTGATGACCAAATAAATGATGCGCCACAATATGATGGGGTAACTGATCAACAGAAGTTGCACTAAAACGGTTATGAGTTTTTAGTGCACCTAAGAGATGCTTGATATTTAAAGAGCCGCCCAGGTTATGAACGTTTGGATTGCCCAAATAAATACCCAGTGCGTTATTGCCGTGTTTTTTTCTAATAGATGAAATGGCTTTGGCGGTTTTATCCAGCGCTGACTTCCAACTGATCTCATGCCAGCCGTCTTCTTTGCGTTCCATTGGGCTTAAAAGACGGTCAGGGTCTTCATATAAATCTTGTAATGCAATTGCTTTTGGACAGATATGGCCTTGGCTAAAAGGGTCTTTTTCATCCCCTTTAATGATTATAATTTTTTTATCCTGATGTTTAATCTCTAAACCACACATGGCTTCACAAAGATTACAGGTTCGGTAGCTGGTTTTTATTTTTGTCACGGTGCACCCTCTCTATTAACTTTAAGGTACGACACTAAAATAAAAGGTCAATAGCTTTTACGCTCATTAGGTAAATATGCCAAAAAAGTAATGGTTTAAAGCTGAAAAAGTCACAAGCAAGCACTTGAAATTAATGATACTTATTGGCGGGTATTAACTATTCATATGAATGAGTTTAATAATACTGGTTTTATCCAATGGTTTAAGCAAACACCCTGTGGCGCCATTTTCCATGGCTAGTGTTTGTTCTTTTTTATTGTTTTCCACCATTAAATATATCGCGCCTGTATAGCCGCTTTCTCTGGCTTGTTTGGTGGCTTGCATCCCATTAAGCACTGGCATGAGGTCATCCATAAACACCAAATCAAATTTTTCACGTTTTAATATATCAACCGCTTCTTGGCCATTCGATAAAAACGTGACAGGTAAATTAGGATTGGCTACAGAAATAATGCGCTTTAATATATTTTGATGAACCGGGTTATCCTCGATCACTAACACGCCATTGTTGCTGCGTTTTTTACTTAATTGAACACCAAGAATGTCATACAGCTTATTTTGATCAATGGGTTTTGGTAATACATCATCAAAGCCTGATTTTAAATACCCTTGAATTTGCTCATGCATCACATTAGCGGTAAACGCGATAATCGGCACATTGTTCTCTTCGCGAATCAGTTTGGTGGCATCCTCACCACCTAAAATAGGCATCTGCATATCCATTAGGATTAAATCGTAATGCCCTGACCGAGTGTAATCAACCGCATCCTCACCATTACCCACCAATGTCACTTCTAATCCTACTCGGGTTAACAATTTATGAATGAGCTTTTGATTCACTAGATTATCTTCAGCCACTAAAACGTGACCAAAAAAGCTCGGTAAAATACTGACAGCATCGTGATTAGTAAAACTGCGTACATATTCATCATAACGGGGTTTGTCTTCAATCATACTTAATGAATCAGGCGCACCTACTTCGATATAAAAGGTAAAACAACTGCCTTCTAATTTATTACTTTCAACGGTGATATTACCCTTTAACAAATGGGCTAGATTTTTTGAAATATACAAACCTAAGCCGCTGCCACCGTACAAACGGGTTGTGGAGCTGTCCGCTTGAGAAAAGGCGGTAAACAACTTTTCTTGTTCATCAAAACTTAAACCTATGCCAGTATCCTTCACATAAAAGAATAATTTACCCTCATGGTAATCTATCTCTATGCGTACTGACCCTTGCTCGGTAAATTTCACGGCATTACTGACTAAATTGAATAAAATTTGTTTAATGCGTGTGCTATCGCTATGGATGATCGCAGGAATGGGAAAATGAACATTAAAAAAGAACTCAAGTGGTTTTTCTTTTATTAAGATTTCAGCGTACTCAGAAACATCACACAATAAGCTGGGTAAAGAAACCTCTACATTTTCAACTTCAACTTTTTCAGATTCCAGTTTTGATATATCTAAAATATCGTTAATGACGGTCAGTAAGTGTTTACCGCTTCTGATCACGGTTTTAATAAAACTTTCGGTTTCTTCAGCTGTTAACTTTTTATCCAGAAGTACTTCGCTATAACCAATAATGGCCGTCATAGGGGTGCGTATCTCATGACTCATATTGGCTAAAAAACTGCTTTTAGCTTGCTCGCTTCGCTCGGCTTCCTCCTGCGCTTTTTGAGCGGCTTCATACATGCGTAAATTTTTAATGGCACTTGCCACCTGTACTAAGTACTCCTCTACACGTTCGATATCAGTTTTATCCAACACCATTGCATTGTTGTAATTTATAAAAGAAACGCCCCCTTCTACTTGGCCATCCACATGAATCGGAAAACAAAAAATAGAATGACTGGGTTTAACCTGATACAAAGCCTGATCAACCACGCAGCCCTTACTTACCCAGCTGGGAGTTAGACTGGGAATATTAATAATTCGGTTGTTTTCTAAGCTGGAGACAAAAATACTGTGTTTGTCTTTTTCAACATCGAATTCCATTTGTTTATAGGCGCGCACTTCATTTTCATTTAAAGCAGGGCCATAAGCCCCTTCAATTTTAATGCTTTTGTGGTCAAGGCTGTATTTGATAACAAACAAAGATTCGAACGGGTAAATGCGTTCAAAGGTTTCCATTACCGCTTGCATAATGCTGTCTAGGTCTAGGTGGCGATTTACCGCTAGTGCCAAAGCATTTAAGTGGGCAAGCTCCTCGCCCCGTTGTTTTAAGCGTTTTTTATTATTGATAAGCACCTGATTAATTTTAAAGATGCTCAAGGCCAAAACAGAGGTGTATAAAAGCAAACTCACAGACGCCAATATCAGGCTCAGCAATGGCAAGCTTTCTCTAAATTCAAAGCCCATGTAGGCAAAGCCTAAAATGGCTCCCACTAGCTGGCTAGCGATCCCCTTTAAGAAAAAGCTGGCACCCCCTGTTGCCAGGTTTGTCATGCTATTGCCGGTAATCAACACCGCCACGAGATAAGGATTAAGCCCGGTAAAACCTGTGGCAAGGCCGTATAAAAAGGCATCTAACAAAGTGGCAGCCGCATCTTGCTCGCGGGTGCGCACCAAACGATAAACAATATGCGGGTAAATCAGGGTATGAAGCAGAATAAAGCCGATTAAATAAGGGTCATGACTGAAGTCTTGAGCAAACAAGCTTAAGTACAGGCCCAATAACAACAGGCACGCAATGGCCCTTAGCATATAGCTAAGTTTTAAATGCCTAGGACTGGCTTTGCTTTGATTGTTTTTTTGGGGGGCGGTTTGGCCCATAAGCGCCTTATTATCCAGAAAATAATCACAAACCCCGTAATCACCCATTATATTGGGTGGAAATTTGTGACTAATGTTTTCTACTCACTCTAATAACTGTAGAGCATTTTTCTGGTTTAAACGGCTTATATATGAATACCAAGGTGATATTCAGGGCAGTATTACTTCAATAGTTGTAAGACATTTTTTTGGTTTTGATTGGCTTGCGCCTGAACACTGATGCTGGCTTGGTTTTGAATGTCCGCTTTGGCTTTGTCGGAAGCCGCTTGCGCGAAATCCGTATCCCGTATGCGACTATTGGCTTGCTGAGTCATTTCATTTTTAAGCTCTGAAAACTCCACTTGGCTCTCTAAACGATTACTCACAGCACCCAATTCACTGCGACGGCTACCCACAGCCTCTAGCGCTTGATCTAACTGATCTAGGCTCACATCCTCGCCGGCTTTTAAGCCTAAGTCGGCAAAGCTTTGGCCTAAGTCTCTGCCTTCAAATGTGGTGGTTTGGCCAGCATTGGCACCGGTTTGAAAGGTTAAGTCGTCACCAGAAAATACATTTTGGCCATTAAAATCGGTTTGTTCGAAGCGGTCTTCGATGGCGGACATACGCTGATTGATTTCACTTTGTAGGGCGTCTTTATCCCCTTGAGCTA
>Ga0209712_10000019_pt1 | contig 167257 bp, 148 predicted proteins | sample ArcOceMetagenome_FD_187443 | JGI IMG/M metagenome (GOLD analysis project Ga0209712, IMG submission 187443) | Marine eukaryotic phytoplankton communities from Arctic Ocean - Arctic Ocean - Greenland ARC118M Metagenome (SPAdes) (version 2) | ecosystem: Environmental > Aquatic > Marine > Oceanic...
TAAAGAACGTTTGAGTTGCCTTAGCGACTCAAGGGAAGCGAATCTTACGCTTTCCTGTATTTTTGTCAACACTTAATTTTAAAATTTATAAAAATCTAAACTTAAGTTTTACTCGACTCACTAAGTGACTTGCTTGGTTCGCTAAGCGTTGCCTGCTCTGTCGTCTCAGTGGGGTCGCATTATAGGGATATTCGAATGATGGTCAACGTTTATTTCACGCTTATTCAAAAGAATTTGGTTTTAGTACAAAATACATACAAACCGCGGTTTGAGGGGGTATAATTTGCATATAAAAAGACCATTCAATCAATTTATACAAAGGATATGGTTATTTACATTGAACTAATTTCTTACGAAGATAATAACTTTGAGCCTCCTCATAATTATTCATCTTAAGCACTCACACAAACTGCTTTTATATATAGCTGTATGAGTAAAATTGTTAGTTACTATTACTAACCATTAATACGTATATATTTATCGGCTAACTCATCTAAAGTTTCTCGGCAATTTGGGTCTGGTTTAATGCAATCTATTGGACATACACTTATACAGGTTGGCTTTTCATAATGCCCTATACACTCGGTGCACCTTTCAGAATCTATCTGATAAATTTTAGCACTCATATATATAGCTTCATTTGGGCATTCGGGATCGCACATATCACAGTTAATGCATTTATTATTTATTAGTAGTGCCACTATTACCTCCTTCGTTAACCTTGAATAAAGTGCGAATACTGAATCGCACTTGTTTTATATAGTTTATAAGTCACTTAACGCTTTTCATCTCTAAAAAAATACACCGAGCACCCATTAACTTTTTATTGCAAACCGCTAAGAAAACATTAATCTTAATGTCATTAATTAAGTTTTGGAGTTAAAAACAATGGGTGATTATGTATGGATATTCCCTGCAGTTGTACTTACTATCATTTTGGCTAAATTAGTTATAACTCATGCAAACACTAAGAAAGAAGAGTCTTGATTTAACAGACTGCTTGTAAATTAGTTCATTCCTTTAATAAAAACCTTTTATTATTAATAATTTTTTTCGTTTTATTTAATCCATAAAATGCCCAGTGATAAACAGATACCTTTATTACTAAGTTTAATAGTTAATTCGCTACTGCATGCTTATGTGGGTTACGTGTATCTTGGTGCTCATCTAAATTACGCATCAATATAGCGTGCTCTAAATTAATACCTTCATCTAACGGAACTTTTACAATATGCCCTGAGCCTTTGGCATCGCTAATACTTTCGCCCTTTTTGTTTTGCATGTATTCAAGCTCAAACGTAATGTTTCCTTGCGGTGTCATCAGCTCTAAAGAATGCCCAACACAAAATTTATTTTTAACGTCTATTTCAACTAGTCCATTTTCGCAGCGCCCTAGTACTTCACCCACAAATTGCTGCTTAGTAGACACCGAGTGACCGTATTCGTAGTTTTGATACTCTTGGTGAGCATGGCGTTTTAAAAAGCCTTCGGTATAGCCTCTATGTGCTAAGTTCTCAAGCGTCTTAAATAAGTTTGTATCGAATGGTTTACCCGCAACCGCATCATCTATTGCTTTACGGTATACCTGAGCGGTGCGCGCAACGTAATAAAATGATTTAGTACGCCCTTCTATTTTTAAACTATGTACGCCCATTTTTGTAAGGTGTTCAACATACTGCACGGCACGCAAATCTTTTGAATTCATAATATAAGTACCATGCTCATCCTCAAATGCTGGCATATACTCACCTGGGCGACCTTGCTCTTCAAGTATAAATACATCGTTACTTGGCGCGCCTTCGCCGAGAGGAGGAATTACCTGTTTCGGATCAAACTTATGCACCATTTCGCCCGTCTCGTTTTCAACCCCAGGTTTTACATCGTATTCCCAACGGCATGCATTCGTACACGTACCTTGATTTGGATCGCGCTTATTTATATAACCCGAGAGTAAACATCGTCCAGAATAAGCCATACATAATGCACCATGCACAAATACTTCTAACTCAGTTTCTGGACACTGTGTGCGTATTTCCTTTATTTCTTCAAGCGATAGCTCACGAGATAAAATAACACGCTCAATACCTTGTTTTGCCCAAAACCGCACACTAGCGTAATTAACGGCATTTGCTTGCACCGATAGGTGAATAGGCATGGCTGGCCACTTTTCACGAACAAGCATAATTAAACCCGGATCGGACATAATCAGCGCATCGGGCCCCATTGCTATTACCGGTTCAATATCACGTAAATACGATTTAACCTTAGCGTTATGCGGTGCAATATTTGATACCACATAAAACTTTTTATTTAATGCGTGAGCTTCATTAATACCTACTTGTAAGGTCTCTAAGTCAAACTCATTATTACGCACACGCAAACTGTAGCGAGGCTGGCCGGCGTAAACGGCATCGGCTCCATATGCAAAGGCGTAACGCATATTTTTTAAACTGCCTGCAGGGCACAATAGTTCAGGTATAAAAGGGCTTGAAGAAACAGGTGACATTTGCGCTCCCTACAACAAAGGGCATTAAGCCAATTGTGTGCGTCATAAATTTAAATATAAAATCAAAGCGCGGCAGTATAAATAGCACTAAAAATTTCCCCTTGATCAAGATCATAAAATTGTAATTGAACTGGTTTTTAATAAAATTAGGATTTTTCAGCTAAAGCGCGTATAATTCGCGCCCGTTAATATTCACACTTTTACTTATAAATTATTGGAGCATAAAGATGGCTTTAGAGCGTACTTTCTCAATCGTAAAACCTGATGCAGTAGCTAAAAACCACATCGGCGCTATCTACAACCGTTTCGAAACTGCTGGCCTTAAAATCGTTGCAGCTAAAATGGTTCACCTTTCACAAGAGAAAGCTGAAGGCTTCTACGCTGAGCACAGCGAACGTCCTTTCTTTGGCGCTTTAGTTTCTTTCATGACTTCTGGCCCAGTAATGGTTACCGTTCTTGAAGGCGAAAACGCTGTTCTTAAAAACCGTGAAATCATGGGTGCTACTAACCCTGCTGAAGCACTAGCTGGTACTTTACGTGCAGACTACGCTGACAGCATTGACGAAAACGCTGTTCACGGTTCTGACGCTGTTGAATCTGCTGCTCGCGAAATCGCGTACTTCTTCGCTGACGAAGAGCTTTGCCCACGTACTCGTTAATTTGAGTTTCACAGTTAACCCTGTGATGCAAAGTATGAAAAGGGCTTTCGAGCCCTTTTTTAGTCATTAATTAAAGTATTACACTGGCATATTTGATGTTTTACTTAATGATTAAAGTGAGTGAATTGTGTACAATTCGCCCTTGTAAATTTTATCACCACCGTTACTGATTAAGGTTGTTTCATGACCACTGCGCAAAAAAAGATTAACTTATTAGATTTAAACCGAGATGCAATGCGTGAGCTATTTGTATCGTTCGGTGAAAAGCCGTTTCGTGGCGATCAGGTGATGAAATGGATTTATCATTTTGGCGTAGATAACTTCGACGAAATGAGCAATGTAAATAAAAAGCTTAAAGAAAAGCTTAAAGCTGAATGCGAAATTGTAGCCCCTGAAATATCAGTTCGCCAACAAGCGAGCGACGGTACAATCAAATACGCATTAGTCCTTGAAGGCGGCCAAGAAGTTGAAGCCGTTTGGATCCCAGAAAAAGAACGTGCAACGTTATGTGTATCTTCGCAAGTTGGCTGTGCTTTAGAATGTACGTTTTGCTCTACCGCACAACAAGGCTTTAACCGTAACTTAAAAGTGTCTGAAATTATTGGCCAAGTATGGCGTGTAGCTAAAGACATTGGCCTAGATGGCAACAGCGAAAAGCGCCCTGTTACTAACGTAGTAATGATGGGTATGGGCGAGCCATTACTTAACGTTAAAAACGTAGTACCTGCTATGGAATTAATGATGGACGACTGGGGCTTTGGTTTATCTAAGCGCCGCGTAACATTAAGTACATCGGGCGTGGTACCGGCACTTGATTTATTGAAAGAGAAGATTGACGTAGCACTTGCTATTTCACTTCACGCGCCAGATAACGCACTGCGTGATATTTTAGTGCCTATTAATAAAAAGTACCCTATTGAAGAGTTTTTAGCGGCATGTCGTCGTTACATTGATGGCTCTAAAGCCAATAAAGACGTAACAATTGAATACGTAATGCTTAACGGCGTAAACGACAGCACCGACCAAGCTCACGAATTAGTTAAAACGTTAAAAGGCACGCCTTCTAAGGTAAACCTTATTCCGTTTAATCCATTTCCGGGTAACGAATACACACGCTCGAGCAATAGCCGAATAGACCGTTTTTCTAAGGTTTTACAAGCTGCTGGCATTACATGTATTGTGCGTCGTACTCGCGGGGATGATATTGATGCGGCATGTGGGCAATTAGCTGGCGATGTAGTTGACCGCACTAAACGTATGGCGAAAAAGAAAATGCGTGACGATAACAAAATCTCAGTTAACATCCAGCAAGCCTAAATTTAGTTAAATTACTAAAAGCCCTCCTGTTAAATCGTTTATTATTAAATAATTGATGCAACATGAGGGCTTTTAGGTAATATAGGCAATATGGACAAAAATAAAGAGATAAGGTAATGCGATCTATACTTGCTATAACACTATCGGCACTGGCTTTAAGTGGCTGTGTTACCGAAAGTAGTTATAACGGCAGTAATAAGCCCGTTGTCAAAAATAAAATCAATAACGCCGGGGCAGCACGCACTCGAATAGCTTTAGCCTTACAGTACCTAAAAACAGGTAATAATTCACAAGCAAAATACAACCTAGAACGCGCTGCTGAATTCGCTCCCAATTTACCTGAAGTTCACTACTCTATGGCCTATTACTACCAGCAAGTAGGTGAAAACCCATTAGCCGACAGAGCCTATCAAAAAGCATTAGATATAAAGCCTGATGATCCTAATACGCTCAACAACTACGGTGTATTTTTATGTGGTATTGATGAATACGACCGCGCCACTGATCAATTTTTAAAAGCCATTGAAATTCCAACGTATATTCGTGTTGCCGAGAGCTACGAAAATTTAGCGTTGTGCGCCATTGAATTTGATGATTTTGAAAACGCAGAAACTTACTTTAAGCAAGCGCTTAATCACAGCTCTCAACGAACCTCTACTCTTATAAGCTTAGCGGCTCTGTTTTATGCAAAAAGTGACTTATACAAAGCGAACGACATTCTTAAAAAACATGACGACACAGGTCGAGTATCCTCGCGTGCTTTAATGCTTAGCTATTTAGTTAAAAATCGCATGGGTCGAATAGAAGAAGCCGAGAAAGTAGCAAGCACACTTTTACAAACCTATTCTACTAGTAAAGAAGCATACGCAATTAGAGAGCAACGCACACGATTTAACGAATTTGAAATGCTGCGCGAGAAATATCGTAAGGCAAAACTCAACGAGTTAAAAGCTGATGCAGACGGCACATATATAAGTGCAAAACCAAAAATAAAAATAGTACGAAAAAAGGCACCTAACCAAGACAGCACAACAAGCCTGGTTATTAAGCAACCTGCACAAGTAACACCAGCAAAGCCTGAACAAAACACGCAAGATGCGAATCCGGTCATAGCCAGAAATGATATAAACACAAGCGCAGATACAGCTGTTGATGAAGCTGCAACAACACCAGAAGTCACTCCAAAAAAAGTTACACCTAAAGCACCTGTAACAACAATTGTAAAACAGCCAGTACAAGCTGAAACACAACAAATTAAATCCTCTGGGCCATCAACAGATACGTCTGCGGTATTACTTGCGTTAACAACTCAACCAAATACAACAAATATGCCTGAGTCAGTTATTGAAGAGCCTGCTACTAAGACAAGCACAGCAGCTTCAACAGTTACAGCTAAAGTAGTACCAGCAGCACCAAAAGAAGAAGTGAAAATTATTTCTTTTGGGGCGCCTAAAACGGCTAACTTTAATTCACCTCAAACAAATCAGCCAGCAGTCACGACGAACACGACAGCTGCCAGTAACGACTCAAATGTTGTTTTTTACGAAGCCACTAAAAATGAAGATATTTTTGAAACGAGTGGTTACCAAAACGGTAGTGACGTTACATTTACAAACTTACCATCAAATAAGCAAACAGCGTTACCCATGTTAAATCCTAAAGTCGCTACATTACGAGTGCCTTTTCATATCATTGAGTTTGGTGAAAACCTATTTAGCATTTCGGTGCGATACAATGTTAAACTACAAAAACTCCTGCAATGGAATGGATTAAAAGAGTCGGATCGGGTAATGAATGGCAGTAAAATTTACTTAAACGATCCTAATATTTATTACGAAATTAAATCTGGTGACTCCCTTTACGATATTGCTACCCAGAAGCAAGTATTAATTGATGAATTAATGCGATGGAATAAATTAAGTCCTGATATAGAGCTAAAACCAGGACATAGACTTTTACTAGTGGATCCAGACTCATACCTATTATGAATGAAGAAAATACGCAAAGCGAGCAGCCTACAGTAGGCCAAATTTTAAAAGCACACAGAGAGCAAGCCAAGGTAAGCATTGAAACCATCGCTAAACCACTAAAGCTATCTGAGTTTCAAATTAAGCACCTTGAAAATGACGACTTTCAAGCGTTAGGACCTATTACTTTTGTTAAAGGTTATATAAAGAACTATTGCCGTGAATTAAAAGTAGATAGCGCACCTATATTAGCCATGTTGCCAGCACCACCTGAGCCAGCAAAACCAGCTAATATGCAGAGCTTTTCTCGTCGTACAGAAAAAGAAGCAAGCGATAGCCGTTTAATGTTGGTAACTTACATTATTATAGCCATTGTTATTGGCTCGTCTGCTTTATGGTTTTGGCAAAACGCCACCCCAATTGAAGAACAAACCACAAATATAAATATTGGCAACACCATAATGAGTGAACGCCAAGCCATTCAATCAACTAATATTGAACAGCAAAAAACAGCAAACGATGTTGATGAGTTACGCCAAGAGCCTGTTGAGCAAAGTACAGATTTTACAAATAACGAAATAACACAAGCAGTTAACGAACAAACTTCAGAGTCAGATACCGATAAAGCCGACATCAGCACAATAGAAATGCTATTTAATGACGAAAGCTGGGTCGAAATTCACGACGGCGAAGGCGAAAAAATAGCCTTTGGCGTTAAAAAAGCAGGTTACAGAATGACTGTTTCTGGTACACCTCCTTTTGCTGTTGTGCTTGGTAAGCACAATGTAGTTAACATTACCTTAAACGGTGAGCCAATAGATATTTCGGCTTTTCCTAAGAACCGTTTAGCCAAATTTACATTACCATTAGCAGAGTAGTCGCTATGTTTTCAGAATCACCAATTAAACGCAGAAAATCCACCCGTATTAATGTAGGCAATGTGCCTATTGGCGACGGCGCTCCAATTGCCGTGCAGTCGATGACTAATACCGACACCATGGACGTTGATGCAACCGTTGCACAAATTCAAGCCATACAAGATGCTGGCGCCGACATAGTACGAGTATCGGTACCGACTATGGACGCAGCTGAAGCGTTTAAAAGTATAAAAGAGCAAGTAAGTATTCCGCTTGTTGCCGACATTCATTTTGATTACCGCATAGCCCTAAAAGTGGCAAAGTATGGCGTAGATTGCTTACGTATAAACCCTGGTAATATAGGTAGCGAAGAGCGTATTAGAGCTGTTGTTGATTCAGCTCGCGAGCACAACATCCCTATTCGTATTGGCGTTAATGGCGGCTCACTTGAGCGCGATTTACAGGAAAAATATGGTGAACCAACACCTGAGGCGTTATTAGAATCAGCAATGCGCCATGTTGATATATTACGTCGCCTTGATTTTGATCAATTTAAAATATCGGTAAAAGCGTCAGACGTATTTTTAGCTGTAGGCGCATATCGCTTACTTGCAAAAGAAATAGACCAACCTTTGCATTTGGGTATCACTGAAGCTGGCGGCATGCGTTCAGGTTCGGTTAAATCAGCTGTTGGCTTAGGTATGTTACTAGCCGAAGGCATAGGCGATACATTACGTGTATCACTCGCCGCCGACCCGGTACAAGAAATAAAAGTAGGCTTTGATATATTAAAATCACTGCGTATTCGCTCTCGTGGTATTAACTTTATTGCCTGCCCTAGTTGCTCACGCCAAGAATTTGATGTAGTAAGCACTATGAACCAATTAGAAGAACGCCTTGAAGATATAATCGAACCGGTTTCTGTATCGGTTATTGGTTGTGTAGTAAATGGCCCTGGTGAAGCACTCGTCAGTGATATTGGCCTTGCAGGTGCAAATCGCCGTTCTGGTTTGTATATAAATGGTGAACGTCAAAAAGCCCGTATCGACAATAACAATATTGTTGAGCAATTAGAGGGCTACGTTCGCGATTTCATAGATAAAAAGCAAAGCCAAACCCCTATCGATGTAAAAATAGTCGAATAAATAACGTATAAACCGCCAAGCATTCGTGTTTGGCGTTGACCCTTATAATAGATTTACCCAAGCGTTCAAAAATACAGAGTTCAGCGCTTCATCGGGCTTTATATCAAAATATTACTTTTAATAATGGTAATTTCTTTTAATTCCAACGACGCTCGCATCTTGAGTTGGTTTGGGTATATAATGTCGGGTCAATTTTAAGCATTCTCGTTGTGTAAGCATTTTTTTATTACACATAAACAGTAATTAGGATTTATCAGTGGCAAAACAAATTCAGGCAGTTCGCGGTATGAACGATTGTCTGCCGGGCGATACACAAATTTGGCAGAAAGTAGAAAACATTTTACGCGAGACTGTAGCATCGTTCGGTTATCAAGAAATTCGTTTTCCTATTGTAGAATCAACCGATCTATTTAAACGCTCTATTGGTGAAGTAACCGATATAGTAGAAAAAGAAATGTACACCTTTGCCGATCGCAATGGCGACTTACTAACACTTCGCCCAGAAGGCACCGCAGTGTGTGTACGTGCTGGCAACCAAAATGGCTTACTGTACAATCAAGAACAACGACTTTGGTACATGGGCCCAATGTTTCGTCATGAGCGCCCTCAAAAAGGTCGTTATCGTCAGTTTCACCAATTTGGTTTAGAAGCATTTGGTATTGCCACAGCCGACATAGACGCAGAAGTTATTTTATTAACAGCGCAATTATGGAAAGCGTTTGGCATTAGCGAGCACGTACGGTTAGAGCTTAACTCTTTAGGTTCTAACGAAGCGCGCGCCGATTACCGAGATGCGCTTGTTGCTTACCTTGAACAACATACCGACGTGCTTGATGAAGACTCAAAACGCCGTATGTATTCAAACCCGTTACGTGTACTTGATAGCAAAAATCCAGACGTTCAAGCAATCTTAGTTGATGCGCCTAAATTATCTGAGCATTTAGATGCTGAATCAAAAGAACATTTTGAAAATTTATGTGAACGTTTAGACGCAGCTGGCGTCTCATACACGGTTAACGAAAAATTAGTGCGCGGTTTAGACTATTACAACCGCACAGTATTTGAATGGGTAACCGACAGTCTTGGCGCGCAAGGCACTGTGTGTGCAGGTGGACGTTACGACGGCTTAGTAGAGCAACTTGGTGGAAAGGCAACCCCTGCAGTTGGCTTTGCAATGGGCCTAGAGCGCTTAGTATTGCTACTACAAGCACTTGAATGTGTTGGTGACATACGTCGTAATGCTGATGTATATTTAGCGGCAATGGGCGATAAAGCAAGTATTCAAGCCCCAATTATTGCGTCAGAACTACGCCGTGATGTGGCTGGCCTTCGTGTGATGGTTCACGCGGGTGGCGGAAACTTTAAAAAACAATTAAAACGTGCCGATAAAAGCGATGCACTTGTTGCCGTAATTATTGGTGAAGATGAATTAGAGCAAGGCGTTGTGACCATAAAGTATTTACGCGAGCGTAAAGAACAAGTCACATTAAAATTAGAACAAGCTAAAGCGCTACTAGCTGAGCTTATAATCGGCTAAGCAGATATTAGAGGTAATCATGGATATACATTCAACAGAAGAAGAACAAGCAGAAGCAATTAAACGCTTTTTCCGTGAAAACGGTCTTTCACTGGCACTTGGTGTAATTGTTGGCTTAGGTGGCTTATATGGTTGGAAAGCTTATAACCAAAACCAAATTACAACCGCTGAGCAAGCGTCAGATTCTTACACTAAATTAGTTGAAGGTGACGATGTTTTATCGTCAGCTGATGCTTTTATCAGTGAAAATAAAGACACAAACTATGCTGCACTTGCGGCGTTTGTTGCCGCTAAAGATGCGGTAGAAGCACAAAAATTAGATGTCGCTAGTGAAAAGCTAAGCTGGATTGTATCAAACGTTGATAATGCAGAATTAAAAGCGATAGCGATTACACGTTTAGCGCGTATTCAAATTGCACAAACTAATTTTGACGATGCTTTAAGCACACTAAATGCACCACTACCTGAAGCATTTAATGCAAACGTTGCAGAGCTTAAAGGCGATATTTATGCTCAGCAAGGTAATAAAGAGCAAGCACGTACTGCTTATCAAGCTGCGGTAGATGCAGGTGGGTTAACAGGCAACCCACTTTTACAAGTTAAGTTAGATGACCTAGCAGTAACTAGCCCAGCGGCATAAGGTTTTAGGTATGAAAAAATTAACGACCGCAACCCTTGCCCTATGTATGGCAACGCTAATGGGTTGTTCATCAAGTGATGAAGAAGATGAGCTAGTCCTTCCAGAAATCGTCAATCAGTTTGAAACTGATGTGGTTTGGCAAGAGTCTGTAGGTAGCGGCGTAGAGCATTATTTTTCTCGCTTAACACCTGCTGTTTACAAAGACACTGTTTATGTTGCTAACCGCGAAGGTCAAGTAGAAGCGTTATCGCTTGCTAACGGCGATGTACAGTGGGATACCGACGTACGCCAAGACACTTCTTTTTGGCCTTGGAGCGACGACGGATCAGCAAAATTATCAGGTGGTATATTACAAGCTTATGGTAAACTGTATATAGGTTCTGAACATGGCTTTGTTGTAGCACTTGATCGCGAAACCGGCGAAGAAGTATGGCGTAAAAACGTACCTGGTGAATCACTTTCAAAAGCAGCAGCTGGCGACGGCTTAATATTTGTAAACTTAGGCTCGGGTAAATTACTGGCCCTTCATCCAGATACTGGTGAAGAGCGTTGGAGCTTTGAGCAAGAAGTGCCTGCGCTTACATTACGCGGACAAAGTGCACCCACTGTTGCCAATGGTGGTGTTTTAGTTGGCCTTGAAACAGGTAAATTAAGCGTATTAATTTCAGAAAGTGGTTACTCAGCTTGGAGTGCAGAAATTGCAGCTGCAAAAGGTGCTTCAGAATTTGAACGCCTAGTTGATGTAGACACGCAGCCACTCATTAGCGGCCCATACGCTTATGCAATTGCATATAACGGCAACTTAGCTGCAGTGGATATTCGCTCTGGTAATGTTGTTTGGAAGCGCGAATACAGTAGCTATCGCGAAATTTCGATGGATGCGCAAAGTATTTATGTAGTAGACAGCAACGGCGTTGTTTATGCATTAGATAAAAATTCAGGTATTGAACGTTGGAGCCAACCCGCACTTCGTGGTTGGTACTTAACAGGTCCTGCTGTTACAGGTAACTATTTAGCCTTAGGCGACCAAGAAGGTAACCTACATTGGCTAAACAAAGACACTGGTGAGCTTGTATCTCGTGAAGACTTTGACAGCTCAGGCTTCTTTGTTGAACCTGTTGTTGCCGACGACAAACTGATATTATACACCCGTGACGGTGAAGTAAGTGCGGTAACAATACCAAACTAACTAGCTAACACTTAAAGGTTTTTTGTAAGGCTTCGCTCTGCGAAGCCTTTTGTTGTTTTTTAAAGAGGTAGTTTATGCTTCCCGTGATCGCTCTAGTTGGGCGACCCAATGTGGGCAAATCCACATTATTTAACCGTTTAACACGTACTCGTGATGCACTCGTAGCCGATTTTCCAGGTTTAACACGAGATAGAAAATATGGCCAAGCTAATTACGATGGCTATGAATTTATCGTGGTGGACACGGGCGGTATTGATGGCACAGAAGAAGGCATCGAGATCGAAATGGCTGACCAATCGCTACTTGCTATTGAAGAAGCCGACATCGTACTGTTTTTAGTAGACGCACGCGTAGGTATGACCGTTGCCGACCAAGCTATTGCCAATCATCTTCGCAAGCAAGACAAAAAATGTTTTGTTGTTGCCAATAAAACTGATGGCATTGACGCTGATTCAAACTGTGCTGAATTTTACCAGCTATCACTGGGTGAAATTCATCACATAGCAGCAGCGCATGGTCGTGGTATTACACTTTTACTTGAGCACACACTTCAACCTGTGATTGCCGAACTAGCAGCACAAGATGAAGACGTAGCCGATGACGATGAAGAGCTAATAGACCTTTACGAAGAAGGTGAAGGCGATGATACCGACCACCAAGCATTTGCAGATAAGCCGGTAAAGCTTGCAATTATTGGTCGCCCCAATGTTGGTAAGTCAACACTTACAAACCGTATACTAGGTGAAGAACGTGTAATTGTGTACGATATGCCAGGTACAACGCGCGACTCTATCTATATCCCTATGACACGTAACGAAAAAGAGTACGTGTTAATCGATACAGCCGGTGTACGTAAACGTAAAAAAGTAAGCGACGTAGTAGAAAAGTTTTCAGTTATTAAAACACTGCAGGCTATTGAAGATTGTAATGTTGTTTTACTAGTTGTAGATGCGCGCGATGGTATTTCTGATCAAGACTTAAGTTTATTAGGTTTTGCGCTTAACTCAGGTCGTTCATTGGTTATTGCCGTGAACAAATGGGATGGGCTTGATGACTACGTTAAAGATCGTATTAAAACCGAGCTTGACCGTCGTTTAGGCTTTATTGACTTTGCACGCTTGCACTTTATATCTGCACTTCATGGTACAGGTGTTGGCCACTTATTTGAATCCGTTGATGAAGCGTATGAGTCAGCAACTAAACGTATAAGTACTGCAATGCTACGCCGTATTATGGACATGGCACAGGCCGATCACCAGCCGCCACTTGTTCGTGGTCGTCGTGTTAAGCTTAAATACGCGCATGCCGGTGGTTATAACCCGCCACGTATTGTAATTCACGGTAACCAAGTTCACGATTTACCAGATAGCTACAAACGCTACCTGATGAACTACTACCGTAAAGCACTTAAAATTATGGGCACCCCAATCAAAATTGAATTTAGAGAAGGTGATAACCCATTCGCAGGGCGTACTAATAAAGTAACGCTTTCGCAAAAACGTAAAATACGTGCTTTTGCAAAAGAAAACCGTAATAAATAAACGGCATAAGCGTTAATTTATCACAAAAAACGGCGTACTTTTTAGTACGCCGTTTTTGTTTTAATACATTATTAAACGTTACAAGCTAAGTAAAGCTAAGCGCACTAAGTTCTCAACCGTGGTTTCGTGCGCACTTTTATTTTTATTAGTTGGCATAAACCTAGAAGCAGGCGGCTTAATAGTTATAAACCCATGATTGGTGGACATTTCGTGCACTAACAGTTTTCGTTCTTTGGGGGTTAGGTGGTTTTCGTGTATTTTTGCAAGCTCGCCGCTATCAAGCCATATGCCAGCGCAACCTGGGCACTCGTCTATCTCAACCACTTTGAGCGGTGAAAAAAAACGGCGCATCATCACTATGCTTGGGCACTTTGGGCAATTTACTCGCATTGAAACATCGCCTTCATTTTCGGTATAGTTACTTAAGTGTTTAAGTAAAACCTGACCATGCTTTAACTCAGGCGAGCTAAACTTAAAAATTTGGCTGTTATCAAAAAACACGCCGCCTTGCGCTGACGTAAAAACAGTAATGCCGCCAACAAGTAAAGGTTCAAGTGGCGTATTACTACGAGGACAGTACATTTAAAATTCCTTTTCATTGATGCTTTTTACTCAAGCGCTTTATGAATAAGCCCAACAAGCGGCGCTGGCAATGTAATATTACCTGCAAGTACAAACTCATGCGCGTCATCTGACATTTTTTGCCATGTACGGCGAATAATCCCTATCCATTTTTGCTCATCGTAATCAGGCTTACTATTAGCAAACCCCAACATGTAATGCTCAATAAATACCAGACTTGCTACGTCTTCTACTAATTGGCTGTCTGGGTTACGTTTAATATTTTTTTTAGCCACCGCATCGTACACTCTATTTTGCTCAGCTTCGCCGTAACCAGCTTGCTTCATGAGCGCAACAACACTACTTGCATGAAATATATAAAGTGCACTGCGCCATTGATGATAGCCTTGCTTGTTCATTTCAAAGTCACTACGCGGCGACTTCCAGCGTTGTATATGCTGCCCACGCACTGCAATTTGCATAAGCTCGCCAGCATCGGGGTTAAAACGGCTAAGCATGTCGCTCATTCGAGTAGCATAAAGGCTTTCTTTGGGCACGCTTTGCCCATTAAATTGCTCACTATTTGGGTCTTGGTTGTTTGCTTCATCAATTAAGGCGATTACTTTATTAAACATGACAGTCATTTTTTATAATAAGTTTTAATCATTCTAAACGCTGATAAAACAATAAACTAGAGCTGCTGTAAATTATGTAGTGAAATTTGCTCAATCTTAAAATACAACCGATAAATACATAAGGGTAAAAGTAAGCGCATTGATTAAGTTAACTTGGTACTATATTAAGCACAAATTAAAATAAAAAAGCGCGACTAACTCGCCAATAACGGATCACTATGTTTAAAAAACGTATTTTAGCTATTTGCTTAGCAGCCACTTCGCTACCAAGCCTTGCCGACAGCAACAGCGATTTAAAAACCATTATTGATAACCACTGGCAAAATGCCAAAGCTGAAAAAATATTCTTTCGAACCGACCCTGACGGTTGGAAACCAAACGGCACATTACCAAATTGGAGCGAGCAAGCCATTGCTAAGCGCCAAGCGTATAACAACAGCGTACTAAAAAGCTTAGCCAACATTGACCCAAAAACGCTCAATAACGAGCAACTAATGAACTATCGCTTATTTAAATATGAGCGCGAAACCGAGCAGCAAAGCTACCTTTATCAAGATAAGTATTTTCCGGTTAATTTTTTAAGTGGCTGGCATACTTACTTTGCAGAAGCACCCGCTAACATGGCTTTTTTAACAGCTGATGATTACAACGCTTTTTTAATCAGCCTTGCCGACTACCCGCGCTTTAATCAGCAAAATATTGATTTAATGAAAGAAGGTATAAAAACAGGCTTTACTCATTACTGTAAAACCTTTGAAAATTACAGCCAAAGCATAAGCGCGCATTTAGTTAAAAACCCCGAAAAAAGCGCCCTTTACGAGCCCTTTACGCGTATACCTAATACATTTAGTGCAGCGCAAAAAGCGAGTTTAAAACAAAAAGCACAAGCGTTAATTGAAGAAAAAGTAATTCCTGCCTATCAGCATTTTTATGACTTTTTTAAAAATGATTACATGTCACACTGTAGAGCGAAGCCGGGCATTGCAAGCGTTGAAGGCGGGCTTGATTATTACAAATACACCGTTAATTACTACACCACAACTAACGCGACGCCTAAACAAATACATGAGCTGGGCCTAAAAGAAGTCGCGCGTATTAAAGCGCAAATGCAAGCCATTATTGATGAAGTAGGCTTTGATGGCACCTATAGTGAGTTTTTAGAATTTTTAGCAACCGATGAGCAATTTTACGCAAAAGACGCGCAAGACCTACTTGAAAAAACCGCGTTCATCACGCAAAAAATGTATGGCAAATTGCCCACTTACTTTGGCCACTTACCGCGTAACACCTTTACTATTAAGGGCTCAGCAAGTCGTGGGGCGTTTTATATGCCACCGCCAGATAACCGCTCACCAGGTACTTATTTTTTAGCCTCAACACCTAAACTGCAGCCTTTATATAATTTAGAAGCACTTAGTCTGCACGAAGCCATACCAGGGCACCACCTACAAAACGCCATTGCTATGGAGTTAAATGTACCCGAATTTAGACGCACACTCAGCCACTCTGCATTTGGCGAAGGTTGGGCACTTTATACAGAACGTTTAGGTAAAGAAGCGGGCTTTTATCAAAGCCCTTACAGCGATTTTGGCCGTTTAGGTTACGAAATGTGGCGTGCAGTGCGCTTAGTGGTTGATACCGGTATTCATGCGTTCGGCTGGAGCCGCCAAAAAGCAATTGACTACCTAGCAAGCCACACCGCGTTGCCACAAAGCGCGGTGGAAGATCAAATAGACCGCTATATTTCATGGCCAGGCCAAGCGCTTTCATACAAAATGGGCGAAATTAAAATACGCGAACTGCGCGCAAAAGCCGAAAAAGAGCTTGGCCCACAATTTGATATACGCAGCTTCCACGATACCGTTATTGGCCAAGGCTCCCTGCCAATGGCTGTACTTGAAGATGTAATAAATGATTGGATAGCAAAACAAAAAAAGACAAAGTAAAACCGTACTTTAATAAAATAAGAGGCGGTTACTCTATCGCCTCTTCTTAAATCGCAACCTTGCACGTATTTATAAATTTACTCGATTAAAAACACGATTAACTAATCCTCAGCTACTTTTGTTTCGTAAATACAACATCTACAAAACCAGAGCAAAAGTATGAGCAAACGCATTTTATATTGGCTACAAAACGATTTACGCCTAAACGACAACCCAATTTTTAGCAAACTCGCACTACAGCAATGCGCACTAGACGTGGTGTTTGTAATTAACCCCAACTGGTTTAAAAACACAAATTATCAGCAAAAGCAGTATGGTGAAAACAAGTACACCTTTTTAATGCAAAGCCTTTATGAGTTACAGCAAGCAATAATTGCGCGTGGCCAAACTCTGCACGTGCTAGAAGGCGAACCAGTTAGTGTTTTAAAGCAACGTATTAAAGAGCAACACATTGATGAAGTGGTTTACAGTGAGCAATTTGGTGTGTACGAACAACGCGAAATTAATTTATTAAAAGCTCATTGTCCTGAAGTCCAGTTTACCGGTACCCTGCAGGATACCTTGTATCACCAAAACGAACTGCCATTTAACTTAACAGATTTACCCAAAAGCTTTACCCCATTTAAAAAGAAGGTTGAAGCTGCCAACATACCAATCACGCTGTCGCACATTACAACCGAGCTATTGCCTAAACCTATTACGCTGTGCGCTAAAAACCCAATTGAGTTGCCAAAAACAATTAACAACTCAATGCATGGTGGCTTAACAAGCGCACAAAAACACTGTGAACAATACTTTGCAGGCGAATTACCCAGCACGTACAAAATAACTCGCAACGCGCTTGACGGCTTTGACAACACCACTAAATTTAGCCCATGGCTTGCTTTTGGGTGTATTAGCGCAAAACAAATATACAATGCGGTTGAGCAATACGAACAAACATATACCGCTAACGATTCAACCTATTGGATTAAGTTTGAACTACTGTGGCGCGAATACTTTAAATGGCACGCGCTAAATGTACAAAGCAGCTTGTTTAGTTTTAAGGGGCAAAAGCAAACTAAGCCACTTACTACGTTTATGCCAAACCGTTTTGCTGCTTGGTGCCAAGGCACAACGCCTTACCCCTTGGTTAATGCCATCATGAAAGAGCTCAATGCCACCGGTTTTATAACAAACCGCTCAAGGCAAATTGTGGCAAGCTGTTTAGTAAACGAGTTAGGCCTTGATTGGCGTTACGGCGCAGCTTATTTTGAGCAGCAGCTAATTGATCATGACGTAGCAGCCAATTGGGGCAACTGGCAGTACATAGCGGGAGTAGGCGTTGACCCACGTGGCGGGCGGCACTTCAATATTGAAAAGCAAACACAGCAGTTTGACCCTAAATCCATTTACACCAAAAAATGGGAAGGCAATCAAAGCCCAGATGCACAGCTCGATCACTTAAACGAAGTAGATTGGCCTATTTAAGCCAATCTACCTCCACCTAGTTATATTTAAAACAGCTGAGCAATGCCTACATTAATGGCAAAGCCACCTAAGGTTAAAAACAAAAATAAACAGCCAGCTAATAACAGCGGTTTTATACCGGCTTGGCGAATAGCGCCAACATGTGTACGCAGCCCAAGTGCGACCATGGCAATGGTAAGTAGTATATTGTCAAACCATATAATGGCGTTTGTAGCACCTTGCGGAATAACCGATAACGAATGCACGCCACTTGCCACTATAAACAAAACAGCAAACCAAGGGATTGTAATTCCCGCTTTTTGCTCGCCGCCCTGTGCGTTTATGTTTGCATGCTTTTTACTTTGCCAAAACGATAAGCCTACTAAAAATGGCGCAAGCATCATTACGCGTAGCATTTTTTCTATCACGGCGGTGTCGGCCGCATTGGCACTTACCGCAGTCCCTGCTGCTACCACTTGTGCGACTTCATGAATGGTTGAACCAACAAAAATACCATATGCGTGTTCACTCAGCCCCATGTACTCAAACAGTATTGGGTAGGCAAACATACTTAACGTGCCAAACACCACCACCGTTGCCACCGCTACCGATACTTTATGCGCTTGTGCTTTTATAACAGGCTCGGTCGCCATTACCGCTGCGGCGCCACAAATAGAGCTACCCGCCCCTATAAGTATGGTTGTTTGCTCATCAAGATTAAAAACGCGCTTACCTAGCTGCACTGCTAATATAAACGTACCAAGCAGCATTACCACATCGGTTAATAGGCCATGCCAGCCTACACCCGCTACTTGCGCAAAAGTAATTCTAAACCCAAATAAAATAACGCCCGCTTTGAGTAATATACTTTTAGCGTAATCAACGCCTACATCTATACGCGTAGCAATGTGCGCAAACACGCTGTTGCCCACAATGATGCCAAGCACAATACCAATTGTTAAGGAGCTAAATTGCGCACTTTGCATTATAGGTAACTTACTTAATGCAACAGATGCCCCCGCTAACACAACCACCAGCAGCATACCTAACCACCAGCGCGTATCGCCGTATTGCTTAGTATTAATACCTATAGGCTGAAAACTATTTTTAATAGCGCTAAGCATAATATTCCCTCACTTAAACCAAGTTGATGTGTTGACTTAATTGTAAGAAAGCTCAAAATATAACTCCAATATATTAAAATCATGATTTGATAACCTTAAGTTATACAATTTAGGGGTATGAAATTTAAGGTTATACAATGAACTTACATGCACTTAGGGTGTTTTATACAGTGGCTAAATTGGGTAGTTTTTCAGGCGCAGCCCAAGCACTTTTTATAAGCCAGCCTGCTGTTTCTAAAGCGCTAAAAGAGCTAGAGCATCAGTTAAATATTCAACTTATTGAACGTGCATCTAAAGGTAAAAAACTGACCTTAAGCGAAGGCGGCCAAGCCTTGTATGATCACGCCCGCAGTATTTTTGCTATCGAAAAAGCCGCCGTAGACGATATAAAATCGCGTACAGGGCTCAAACGTGGCACGCTCGTTATAGGTACCAGCACCACTATTGCCAGTTATTGGCTACCGCCTTATTTAGCCAAATTTTGCGCCCAATACCCGCATATAAAAGTAGAAGTACAAGTGGCTAATACCGCGCAAATTGAGCACGCATTGCTAGAATGCACTATCGATTTAGCACTGGTTGAAGGCACACCTACCGAGCCACACATTATAAGTAAGCACTGGCAAAACGATTTAATGAGTGTGGTTATACCCAGCAACAGTGAGCCCACTAAAGACTTAAAAGCATGGTTAAACGAGCAGTTTTGGTTATTACGCGAGCCAGGCTCTGGCACGTTAGAAATGTCTGTAAAGTTATTAGCAGAGCATGGCGTACAAGCTGAGCAAAGTATGCAATTAGGCAGCAACGAAGCCATAGCTAGGGCCGTTGCGCAAGGTATGGGGGTCGCTTTATTGCCAAACGTAGTCACAGAAGATTTAGTGCAGCTAGGTAAATTAACACGCCTGAATCAAAAAAATAACGAGCAACTTTCAAGGCCCCTGCATCAGTTGCATTATAAAGACAGGCCATCCTCGCATGCTGCCCAAGCGTTCGAAAAAAGCCTGTTTAGTGAGTAGAGGTTAAGCGTGTAAAACTATGGCTAGATTGTAAGTCACCTATAAACAAAAAAACTTTAGCTAAATACAATTTGTTGGCATTTTTCATAAACCACAATTGAATTTTTCAGATCGCATTAATGTCATAAGCCACATAACTTTTAAGTAAAAGACTAATAATCAATACCAAAGTCTTGCTCATTCACATGTGTAGATAATATAACTAAGGTTAAGAAAAATACCTTGATGCTACACCAATGCCAATAAGTAAAATAATTAATAAAACCCAATGTTTTTTTGAACCATCTAAATTTTCACCGCACACAGGGCAAGATGATGACGCGATTGGAGTCCCGTTAAGATTTGTCGTTTTAACTACAGGTGAAGTAATCCCTGCTTTACACTTTTTACACTTCATAAATATCCATTTTAACTATAAATAAAATTGTTGGTTAATGCTCACATAACCCTTACAGACCCTGTGTTAAATCTTCTGCCAATGACCCCGTGGGTTTTTCAATCACACGCACCAACTCTTTACCATTTTGCTTAACAATAAACGTAGGGGTGTATTTTAAATCATGTGCCTCAGCAACACCTGCATCATCTCGTTTGTTGTAACCCACTGCCACATAGTTAACACTTGCCAGTTCAACTTTTGACTGTTCAAGAAGTTTAATGAGTTTAGGTACTTCGCGGTGGCTGTCGTGACACCAAGTACCAAATAAAACAACTAGCTTTTTACCTTTAAGCTTTTGCATTAGTGCAATATCTTGAGAGGTAGGGGTAAACGTTGTGTAATATTCGCTAAACTTATCGTAATCGTTTAGTAAAGCCTGCGCGCTTATCTCACCTGAAAATGGCGCAACATCGTCAGCACACGCTGCCAATGGTAGGCTTAAGGCGCATAATAAAATTAATTTTTTAAACATAAGGATACTTTATAAAAAAATTTGTTTAACTATACCCAATGTTGAGTGCGGAGTGAATAAGAGTGATTTTAAATGCAACTTTAAATATAAATGCGGTGATACGGTTGCTACTTCTATACTCCCTATTATTCCCCTTCATTATTAATAACTTGTAATTTTTGTACTAAAAAATCCACAGCAGCTTTAACTTTAGGCACTAAATAGCGTTGTTTTTGATACAGTAAATAAACCGCCATTTTTGCATTTTGGGTGATAGCTAACGTATGCTCAAATTTAAGCTCTTTTAACTCACCCGACCCCAAATACGATTCAAGCGCCCACCGGGTCGACATTAAAATACCCTCACCATTACACGCTTTTTTAGCAAGCCAAGGCCCATTATTTGAGATAGCGATAGCAGGTGCAGATACGTCGTGCCACTGCTCGTTTATTTTACACAACCACGGCGTAGGGCCCGATGGCGTTTTATAATAAAGCCCAACATGGTCTTTTAATTCTAAAACATGAGTAGGCTCCCCGTACTCTTTTAAATAACTTGGCGACGCAACAGGTATAAACTCATTATCCATTAGCTTAATTGCTAATACACGCTCGTTAGGTGCATATCCCCCGCGAATAGCTATATCAACATCGTCCCGCCCCAGGGTTGAAAGTTCATCGCTTAAGCTTACATCTAATATAATTTGCGGATACAAAGCACTAAATTCATCAAGCAATGGCATTAAAATTTTGTCGCCAAACCCAACCATGCAACTTATAGATAACCGACCCATAGGCGTTGTTTGGTAGCTTTTAACTGTTTCGTGGCTTTGTGCTAGCTGCCCCAATATTTGCTGCACATCGTTGTAATAAATACGTCCAACCTCTGTGAGTTTAACAATACGGGTAGAGCGCTTTAAAAGCGTGGCACCTAAGCTTTTTTCTAAATCAGCCACTCGGCGCGATAACGACGAGGGCGGTACACCAAACTCTTTTGCGGCTTTGGTAAAGCTACCTGTATCAACCACCTTAATAAAATACCGTATAGCTTTAAGCTGATCCACATTGCACCTCCATCATACACACCAATTATTGCCTAAAAGACAAAGCTGATTCGCATTTTCTGCTATATATGCATCAATTAAAACAAGTAATAATAAATTTAACGTATTACACACTTTAGTAATACCTTATGGCACAACAATAAAGCTAATAACATGGACTAAATTATGATTACTTTGCACGGCTTTGCGTCAAGCAACTATTACAACTTAATAAAGCACGTACTTTTACACAAAGCACTGCCATTTAATGAGCACCTTATATACAACAACGATGAGCCATTTTTAGCAATTAACCCAATGGGTAAAGTGCCCGCCATTACTACAACAGATGGGCTAAATATTGCAGAGTCGAGTGTTATTTGCGACTACCTTGAGGAAACCTACCCAAGCAAGGCGCTATACCCTGAAGATTCAGCCGAGCGCGCTTTTGTTCGCCAAATAATGAAAATAAGTGAGCTTTACTTTGAATTACCAAGCAGGCGCTTAATCCCATATGTATTTTCAGGCTCACCTACTCCAGAGCAAATTAAAAACGAAGTACGCCAACTATTAGAGCGTGGCGTAAATGCGTTTTGCGAATTAACGCATTTTTCGCCGTGGATAGCTGGCGAACAATTCACCATGGCAGATATTTACGTTTACTACGTAAATTCCGTTGTGAACGCGTTTGCTCCAAAAGAGCTTAATTGGGATGTACTGGCCGAAATCCCTGGTATGAAAGAATGGCAAGCAAAAATGAGCCAGTCGACTATTGCACAGCAAATAGAGGCAGATCGCCAAGCAAATATGCCTGAGTTTATGCAAAAGGTAACAGCACAAATACAGGCAGCTCAAAGCAAGTAATTACGCTATACGCTACCCATTCTCAATTTATAGGAACAGTATTATGACAGATACAAATACACAACTTACTTCAACAATTAACAACGACAATACCCTAACGCTTGCTTTAAAAAATATTGATATGCCAACACCACAGGCCGACGAAGTAGTTGTACGTATAGAAGCCGCACCGCTAAACCCGTCTGATTTAGGTGTGCTATTTAGCGCAGCCGATATGGGCGCAGCAAAACAAACCGGTACTGATCAAAACCCTGTTATAACAGCCAACGTACCCGCGCAATTTATGCCGTCGCTTGAAAAACGTGTAGGTAAAGCCATTCCTGTTGGTAATGAAGGTGCAGGCACTGTAGTCGCAACGGGTACGTCGCCTGCGGCACAAGCATTAATGGGTAAAACAGTGGCTGTTATTGGTGGTGGTACTTATCGTCAGTATTTGTGCACCAAGGTACAAAGCTGTTTAGAACTAAAAGAAGGCACTACCGCTAAAGAGGGGGCATCATCTTTTGTAAACCCACTTACTGCACTAGCCATGGTAGAAACCATGCGCGCCGAGGGCCATAAAGCAATTATTCATGCAGCTGCGGCTTCTAATTTAGGGCAAATGTTAAACCGTATTTGTATTGCCGATGGCGTTGATTTAATTAATATTGTACGCAAAACAGAGCAAGAAACCCTACTGCGTAATATGGGTGCTAAATACGTTGTAAACTCAAGCAGCGACACTTTTCTTGCTGACCTAACAGCTGCAATAATCGAAACCGGTGCAACTATCTCGTTTGACCCAATTGGTGGCGGCCAATTAACAAGCGATATACTAAACTGTATGGAAGTAGCGGCCGCACGCGATATGAAAGAGCACAGCCTGTATGGTTCAGACACATTTAAACAAGCTTATATTTACGGCGCATTAGATCGCAGCCCTATTACACTTAATCGTAATTTCGGTTTTGCATGGGCTGTAAGTGGCTTTTTACTATTTAATGCTTTAGGTAAATTAAGCACAGATACAGTAATGAAAATGCGCAAACGCGTTGCTAATGAAATCACCACTACATTTGCGAGCAACTACACGCACGAAGTGTCATTAGCTGAGGTATTACATTTACAATCAATTGCCGCTTACTCTAAACAAGCTACCGGCGAGAAGTACTTAATTAAACCTCAAGCTTAATTATATATTCTTCGTTAAAATTAAAAAGCAGATGCTAATTAAGTATCTGCTTTTTTTACGTTTAAATACACGCACCCTATTATTGTGAGCCTTGCAGTTAACGCGTCCTTAAAGCTCGTCACAAAACCATCATAAAAATGTAATTTACTGAATTTTTACACATTGTTTGCACCTTTTATTCTTATAGTTTATCCACTTTAATAAAATAATAAGCGTGCATACATGAATATAAAACCCCTACTATTTTATTCATTAATTACCTCCACTACATTTTTGTATGGCTGTGGCGGTACTGAGCAAACAACCGATAGCAGCACAGAGCAAACTGACTCATCATCAACAACTACCTCAACGGGCTTAGTTATTAACGAAATTGTCGCAAGCCCACGTGATACAACCTACGATTGGATTGAGCTATACGCCACTGAAGATATAGCCGACTTATCGGTATTTTCACTTGTTGATGATAACACCGACAGGGAGCCTCAAGCTTTGCCCGCAGTAGCGCTTTCGCAAGGTGAGTTTATTGTTATTCAAGCCATTGATGAAACCGACACCCCGCCCGATAACGGTTATTACGTTACCTTTAAACTAGGAAGCGACGATGCGGTTACGTTATACGAGGACGGCACTGCTATCTCTGTACTTGATTGGGAAGAAGGCGAAGCCGCTGAAGGGTTTAGTTACGGCTTATACACCGATGGCACCGGCACCGCGCAAACATTAACGCCAACAGAAGGCGCAGCTAACCAAACAGCCGATACCTCTACACTTGTTACAACGCTAATTGCTGAAGATGCACCACTTCGTATAAACGAAGTAGTAGCAAAAGATAGCGGCGGCGAGGACTGGATAGAGCTTTATGTAACAAGCAGTAGCGATGTTTATTTAGCAGACTACACACTAAGTGATGACAATAACGAACAATTTGCTCTACCCGATATCACGTTATCGCCGGGTGAGTTTTATCGTATTTACGCAAGCACCGATGATTTAGGCGATCTGCCAAGCGTTGCGTTTAAATTAGGCGCAAGCGATACCGTAAGCCTTTACAGTAACAATGTAATTATAGAGCAGTTATCGTGGAATAAAGGCCAAGCGCTGAGTGGTTACAGCTATGGTCGCTACCCAGATGGCAGCGATGCAACTGCGGTACTCACTCCAACAGAGCTTAGCTCAAACAGCCAAGCAACCCACGGGCCACTCGTTATTAACGAAATAGTGGCAAGTGCCGCAGACGATGGCAACGACTGGTTTGAGCTATACAACAACAGCGAAAATACAATTAACTTAGCCAACTACCACGTTATTGATAAAAGCGACGACATAGACCCCATCACCCTGCCCGACATAGATTTATACGCAGGTGAATACATTACTATTTATGCCACCGATGAAGACCCAGGCACTTACTACGTCCCCTTTAAACTAGGCAAAGAAGACGAGCTAAGCTTAATACTCAACGATGAAGTAATTGACTACATTGACTGGGACGAAAGCGATGTAGCCACAGGCTTTAGTTACGGCCTAAGTAGCAGTACTGGCTTTACTCATGCGTTTTTAACACCTACCCCAAGTAGTGAAAATACAGTGGCAACCGCTTTTACACCTACAGCGGTTAATACGCTCTCTATTACAATTACCGACGAAAACTGGCAAGACATTCTAGATAACCCACTTGATGAGGAATACCACGAAACCGCTATTACCTTTAATGGGGTTACACTCGATAGCGTGGCTATTCGCACTAAAGGTGGCTCAAGTTTAAGAAATGTTGCCAACTCTAGCAGCGACCGTTACAGCTTTAAGGTTGATATTAACGAATATGTGTCGGGGCAAAAGTTTTTTGGGCTAAAAAAATTCACACTGCAAAATTCGTTTAACGACCCGTCGTACATGCGTGAAGTAATCGCCTACGAGCTAATGGATGAAATGGGCGTACCAACGCCTGAGCATGCTTACGTTAACTTTTATGTAAACGGCGAACTATTTGGTTTGTATTTAATGGTAGAAGCCGTGGATGGCGAATTTGTTGAAAAACACTTTACCAACAGTAATGGCGATTTATACAAGCCAGATGGCACAGGCAGCGATTTATTATGGCTAGGTGACGACATACAAAGCTACACCGATATAAACCTGCAAACCAACGAAGACACCACCGATAACGGCGCCTTTATTAATTTTGTTGAATCGCTCGATAAAGGCGAAACCAGCGCCATAGAAGTAGACACACTTTTACGTTATATGTCGGTTAGTACTTCACTGTCCAATTTAGATAGCTACCACGGTCCGCTTGCACATAACTATTATATTTACGATGACGATGGCGTATTTAGCATTTTGCCGTGGGATTTTAACGAGTCATTTGGCACATTTAACATGGATTGTAATGGCGTAGATGTAAGAGAGCTCTACATTGATGAGCCAGTAAGCGGCGCATTAAACGAGCGCCCATTAATTGCTAATGTCTTTGCCGAGCAAAGCAACCTCGATACGTACCACAGTTACTTAACACAGCTTATTAATGGCTCACTTTCAAGCGACACATTTAACGCACGTGTAAATGAAATAGCCGACCTAATTCGTGAGCACGTACAAAACGACCCAACTAGCTTTTATGGCTCAACCTACTTTGAGCAAAACCTTACCTCTACAACGGGGCAGTTTTACGGCTTAACGTCTTTTATGCAGTACCGCGTAGCAAATATGGTCGCGCAGCTCGATGGCACATTGCCCTCAGCGGGCGATGGCAGCGGATTTTGCGCTAGATAAACAGCCCATCCTTTGCGCGGTGCCAGCACGCTGGCACTGCACTCTATTACTTTGCAATTTAATAATCTGAGAAAATTATGACAATTCAAGCACGTTTTAAGGATGAACTTTTTGAAAAGGATACTTCAATTGCATCTGTAGCATTGGCTGCAATAAACACTAAAAATAAGCAGGCTCAGCCCGAAAAGCCAAATGCACATGGCTCATTAACAAGCTTAATTAACGAGTTACTTATTCCGTTTGAAGGTTATGGGTTAAACGATCTTAATAATGCTAATTTAATGAACCGTGTAGACAGTAAGTTTATGCTACCACTGTCTTTTTTACCTGAGCTACTTACTCATATACAAGGCCAGTATAGGGTACTTGATATACAAGGTAAGCGTTTATTTTCTTATTATAATCAGTATTTTGATACGCCCGCTCTCGATTTATATAAAGCCCATCATAACGGTAAGCTTAATCGCTATAAAGTACGCCAAAGGCGCTACGTTGATACCGCCACCGAATACCTAGAAGTAAAACTAAAAAACAACCAAAGCCGCACAGTAAAAACACGTATTAAGCTCGAAAAAAACAACGAGCAAGCCCATTGTACTGCGTTTATGAAAGAGCAAATGAAAAACAGCTTTGCACATTTAAACGTAACCCAGCAAAGCGGCTATAACCGTATAGCGCTAGCCAACGAAGAAAAAGCCGAGCGCTTAACGCTTGATTTTAACCTGTGGTACAACACCCCAAAAGGGGATAACAAAATAAACTTACCAGGCTTTTTTATTGCCGAACTTAAGCAACGTAAAAAAACAAAACGCTCGCCATTTTATAAACTTATGAGCAAACACCACATATTCCCAGCCTCGTTTAGTAAATACTGCATTGGCTGTGCTTTGCTCTACCCCGAGCGCTTAAAAGTAAACCGATTTAAACCTGTTTTAGCCCGTTTAAAACACCTTAACCGCACTAACCCACTATTACCTTTAGAGAATAATTAAAATGACCAAATTAGATCTTATTTTTCTTTCCCGCTTTTTAGTAAACATCCTATCGCTGGCTGTACTTTGCTATGGCTGTTACTTTCGCGTAAGTAAAAATGCAGTGGTGGCAGGCTCGTTTATTTTATTTGGCGTAGGCGTTTTTATTATTACCTTTTTGCTGCACGGCGTTGATATGTCGATGGAATTTGCATTTGGCCTATTTGCCGTATTTACCATGCTAAGGTACCGCACTGAGTCTATTTCGATTAAAGAAATGACTTACTTATTCCTTGTTACTGCCATTGCTTTACTGACCTCTGTAGGGCAAATGAGCTTAATTGAGATAAGCATTCTTAACGGCATAATTTGCTTAATTGCCTTTTTGATTGACTCTAGCGTATTTGTAAAACGCTACGAAGTACAAAGCGTTTGCTACGAGCGCATAGAAAACATAACCCCACAAAACCAAGCCACACTCATCCATGATTTAAAACAGCGCACGGGCCTAAACGTCGTTGCCGTAGATATAGAACACATCGACTTTTTAAGAGACGTAGCGCAACTAAAAGTAAGTTACCTAGCCGAAAAACAAACAAAGGCAGCCCAACATGACCTCTAAACAAACGATTACTTATGCGGCACTTTCAGCTCTTTGCTTTGTTAGTAACACAAGCTTTGCCAAAATTAACGACGATATAGACCTAAGCGGCTATATCATGCTCGACTTCAACAAGTTTGATACCTCATTGTTAGAGGGGCAATACAACAGCAACGATTCAGAAAGTACCTCTGAAATACGCCGCGCTCGCCTAAGTTTTAAATCAGACATAAGTAAAGACTGGAAAAGTAAATTTCAACTTGGCTTTGCCGATGGCGAAACTGAAATAAAAGACGCCTACCTAGAATACTCTGGCTGGAAATATGCCGATTTAACCATAGGCCAACAAAAAGAAGGTTTTGGCCTAGAAAAACTAACCAGCTCGCGTAAATTGCTAATGCTCGAACGCAGCATGATAAGCGAAGCATTTTCACCAGGGCGCAGCTTAGGTATTAGCCTTTCCGGGGACATAGCCTCAGTAAATTGGCAACTAGGTTATTACGAGCCCGATAAAGACGAAGCAACGTCTGCTATTACAGGGCGCGTAGCTTGGGTGCCATGGCAGCAAAACACCAACCTTTTACACCTAGGCGTCGCCTTTAGTGAGAGGCAGTACGACGGTAACGAATTTAGAGTGAATGAACCTCTTGAAGTTTATACCGCCGACTCATTAATAGAAGGCGATAAAATTAATGCAGATAGCCTCTCGCAACAAGGCGTAGAGCTACTATGGCTTAAAAACAGATTTACCATGATGGCCGAGTGGCAACAAGCACAAGTAACCAGTATTGAAAATACAACTAACGATTACGAAGGCGGCTATTTGCAATTTGGTTATCAGCTATCGGGCGGATACCGTAAATATAAAAACGCAAAACTAGGCGCAAGCTCAGAGCCAAGCTGGGAGCTCACTGGCCGCTACAGCCTACTTAAGCTCAAACAAGAAAACCAAGACGCAAAAACCTACTCCCTCGGCGTTAACTACACCGTAAACAAAAACATAAAGTTTATGGCCGACTACATTAAAGCCGACTACTTTGAAGCAGGCGGTACTATCACATCGGGCAATGCAATTTCATTAAGGCTGCAGTATTCGTTTTAATGCGCTTTGTATGTTAAGCCGGTTAATCTAAAACTACAAAGCCCTGTGTTAATCGTAACGTTTAGCACAGGGCTTTTTAATTAAGCTGTTATGGCCAATATAATAAATAAACTGCCAGAAGGTTACTAATCAAACTGGAACTCATCCCACTAACTTAAAAACTTGAGCTCCTTTCCAAGCCAAGCTCTCTCGGAGCGGGCAACTGTGGGGCTAATGAATGAAGTAAAGCTTGCCCCCTGTGGCTGCAAAGTAATGAGGAGGTGTCCACTAAAACGGGTGAGGAGCACTTATCGTTTCATGTTCTTGTTATGTTTATTGTTTTCAAAGTAACAACATATGTATTAATGAAACAACCCAAAATAATATGCTGGTAAAGAGAGGGCTATAAATAAAATACCTAACCCCGCACCATTACCTTCAGCTAGACGAGCATTTTCTTCATCACCTTTGTGGTATAAAACGTCTGCATAATGACCTACGGGAATGATTTTAGAATGAAATGAAGTTTTAGATTTAACAACATAGGTAGAGCCATTAACTGTAAATTCAAAGAATGGCCTATACACTTTCCTCTTAATGTTATCAGTATCTTTAGCAATGTATTCCTCATAACGAAGAACTCTGCCTTTAATTTTAAGTGCGTTCTTGTTGAAGCGTCGGTAGTCGTAGCATACGTAAATGCCTAACGCGCTAAAAATAACCCCGCCAAATAATGGAATAATATTCATATGTCTCTCCTTGACAGTACTCAGAGTGTAAACCGACCCTGCGATGAAACATAATGCCTCAAGAAGAGGCGTCGCTTGCGCTGCCCTTTTGGCTTAAATTGTTATGTGATAATGGTCTGCTTATCATTTGCCAAATACTTAAACAGTATACAAGAACAATAGAAACGCCTACTGCCAAAATACGTGATTCTGGGAATGAAAACCACATAACTAAAATTAACGCAGTACGTAATCCCGCATGAATTAGCCCTAAAGGGTGTTGAATAATCCACGAGTACACTACCCAATGCAAACCTAAACCAATACCAAGACTTAAAGTTAGGAACTCAGGAGCATATAAAAATAATGGTATATGGACTGCCCATAACAAGTTTACCATTAAGACAGAAGCGCCCATAAGTTTTGCCAAAGGATTTTTTGAAGAGAAAACAACTTCTTTGGTTATTTTTGATATCAATAAAGCAATTGGAAAAATTAACCCTGAACCAAAAAGTAACACTAACAACCCCGTACTAACAGGAACCTGAGTTGATACTATTGCCACCACAAGCCAATAAATAGCTCCCGCTATAGGCATAGATAATGATCGTTTAGCAGACCATTCAAAGTCTGCTCTTAATTCTTCCAATGTCATATTATCTCCTCAATCCTTCATTTTACATAACGAGACTGTAGAACAACTCCAACTGGCTATTTTTTAAAAAATGAGTAAACCTACTGCCTCAACAACCGCATAAGGGGCTGATAATAACTTGCTAAAATGTGTTGCGAAGCGGAACTTAGCAAGCTGTTAGCAGTCCCATTTCTTAATGCGCTTGTTATATTTACCTTTTTAACTCTTCGTAAATTTTATTAGCGTAATTATTCATTTCCTGAGTAACTTCAACTTTGATCCAAGAATCTGATTCAGCCCACGCATAAATGCCTATATCCGAAGAATATAGGATAATTATGTTTGACTCTTTAAACCAATCAACTCCCCAATAATGAACATGGGATACGCCAGTTCTGATTAAATCACATTTCTCAGATTGAGCTTCGCATACATTGAGATAAACAATCGAGTCGACTACTTCAGGCATTAAAACATAAAAGTCGTCATTGGATTTGATGGGAGCAAGTTTGTAGTTTGAACATCCAGACAAAACGAAAATTAATAGAAAGAGAATTTTACGCATAAACTTCCATGTAAATACAACTTGAACCTAACGGACAATAATACTGCGGTAAAGTGCGCAGCACCGCAGTGTTATTGCCCCTGTGACCGCAGGGAACGAGTTAAGCGCCTTGTCATGTTTTGCTGTTTCTGACTAGCAAATACACTCCAAAAATTACTGAACATATTCCAATTCCTGCAGCTAAATAAACGTGAAAATAAAATTTATCTGGGTTATCTGCCAATGTATCTAATACTTCTTTGCTTCTATGTTTATGAATGATGCCTTTTTCTTCTGCCAAAAAGCCCCAAAGAACAAAAAACGCCCCGACAGCAATTATGAAGTAAGATTTGAAATCACTTTCTTGGTTGCCCATTTCAGCTTCTAACTCGCTGAGAACTTCATCATTAGACCTTTCTGGTTTAGAAAGCTCATCTTTAAGCTGTCTGTAGTTCTCAGGAAATTTTTCACTATCAATGCTATCCAAAGCTTCGTATAGCTCTTTTAGGGAGTATTTTGAATAGTCTATTTTTTTACTCAAAACAACCTCTGAAAAACGTAACGCCGCGCTCTGCGGAAATTTAGGAGCGCTAGTGAGTAAATTTTCCGTAGCAGCGCCTTGTTAGTTTTATCTTCTCTTGCGCTCTGACCGTTTAGCGATCTCTGGAACACTTTTAGCAGGACTCGCAATGGTGGATATTGAGACACCTTTGTCATCTGATAAGGTCTCTCTAAAGCAATGAGCAAGTGATTTCCCTGTATTTCGAGCCATTTCTAGCGCTTCATTGATTTTTTCGCCAGAAATACCACCTTCGGGTCCTCTCACGATGGACTGCATATGAACGGTGCCGTCTTCTGGGTTGTCGGTTGTTAATACATTTTCAATGAATTCATCTGGGTCATCAGCCAAACGATCCATATGCTCCTGCATGCCTTGTCCCCCTGGGCCAAAAGTGTGCAAGAACCCTGATTCAGGGTCGCTCTCCAATGTGATTTTTAGCTGATCATCTTTTGAGAAGGGAATATGATAATCATTGAAATTAATAAATTGATTACCATCTATTCTCATTTGAAAGTGCCAATGTGGAAAATCCGTTTTACTACCTGCGTGCCCCTCAAAGTCGTTTTTAGAGCAATCTAATGTCCATTCAATATTTTTCCACTTAATAGTTGTTTCAAACAACTTCCTATCACTACTTTCTTCCTTAAGGTTGTTTATATTTCTCACGCCAGCCTCAGCATTGGCAACCCATCTCAAAAATGCAGATATATTGTAGAAATCAAACTTGTCAGTAATTTTACTGAAGTCTTTCTTTTTGAATTTACCTCGGCGTAATAGCCAGTGAACACATGGTTCAGTTTTACTTATCGTTTTAAAGGGCTTCCCACAAAGGTAACACTCATCAGAATTGTAGCTTTCTATGAAAGCAGAATATTCTCTATCATAGTTTTCCCTTTGTTGTTCGAAGTACGCCGTCGACTCCTCATGCGTGAGAGAGCTTGTTTGATCTTTAAAAGACTGAGCTACTCGCTTAATGTCATCTTGCACCATACCTCCTAGTAAAACTAACATGTTTATAGCGAGCGAATCGCGCGTTTTTCTACCACGGCGGAGCTCGTTTTTCTTGTTTGTTTATTAGTAACAAACTTGCCAACTAATTGCCAGCGTTATTAAAATCCTTCAGTGATCGCTTTTCTTCATAGTATAAAACGAGCAACGGGGTCGTTTTATTGACTATGCGAGCGACCGTACTATGGCTGTATATATACAGCTAAAATTCATAGAATTGAAAATGAAAACTCGCTCTGCGTATATAAATTATATTGCTGGCTACATGCTTTCCCCACAATATTTATAAGCACTATTAATACCCTTTTAGGCTGGATCGCAAGTTTCACCAACTTTCACAACAAACGTCACCTAAATTCAATGAAAACCTTATAACGATCTTTTTTGATCAAAAAGCAGCGATTATCCGATTAAGTGCAATTTGTCATAAAACTGCAATCTAAGTAGGCGATAATTTAAACTCAAACTGTATTTTTTATAATCTAGAAGACGAAGTAAATGACCACACCTCTAGTGCAACTAACATTTGCACTGCAATCACTCGATGATCCGATGTCTGCGGCTATGAGCCACACCATGGAATACGAAAACCTTTCGGTACAAGCTAATGCGCTTCATGCAATTACATTGCAATGCGATTTGCCAGATGCTGTACATGAAGGTGATGTTATTTCGCTTAGCGCAACACATCCAAGTGCACGTGGCGCTCAGTATTTTACTGAGAACGTTATTACGCAAGCCGATTTAGAGCGCGGTTACGTTAACCTTACTTTAAACAAAATTACCCATAGCCAATGTTTTGTAATGCAGCTTATGTTGCACGGAAAATACGCTACATTAAAAAATAGCCTTCAGTTTGATATGAATATTAACGCATTTGAGGGCGGCTATAACGCGCCACTTGTAAATATCGAGCAGTCAAAACCACACGGTTTTCGCCGATATTTTGCAGGGGTAAGCTCGACCTTTTTATCATTGTTTTAAAACGCTTATCAATAGCGGTTAGTCGGGAAAGCTTATTTTTCCCATAGTCACTCCCGCAATACCTTGCGCGTTATTATTAAGGTGTTGCTGCTCACCTGCTAGGCATTCGTTGGCTAAAATAGCAAATAACACGGCTTCTTTAGCATCGGGATCTATTCCTAATACCTGTGTGTTTTTAAACGCTTTAACTTCTGGGCAAAGGTTTAAAAGCTGCTCCATTAATAGTGGGTTATGTATTCCACCACCACTGGCATACACTACACAATTAGGCTCGTTTTTAGCACACTTTTTTATTGCATCGCTTATTACATTAGCACTAAATGCATTGAGTGTTGCCATTACATCGTGGTGGGTTAAGTCAAGCGTATTGGTGAGTGCTTGAGCCGCTTTTATATATGCTAAATTAAACACTTCTGGCCCTGTTGTTTTGGGCATACTTAAATTAAAAAAGTCATCTGCGCATAATGCATGTAGTAAGGGTGTATTTACTTTCCCTGCTTTTGCTATTTTTGCACCATCGTCAAAATGCATCCCCTCAAAATATTTTTGTACGTAGGCATCCATTATTGTATTACCCGGGCCAATATCAGAGCTAAATACACTGTTTGCATCACCGCTTTTGGGTAAAAAAGTTAAGTTAGCTATGCCACCCATGTTAAGTAAAATACGGTTTTCAACAAGGCTTGAAAAAAACAAGTAATCGCCATATACCGCAAGTGGGGCACCTTCGCCTCCTGCGGCTATGTGCTTTTGCCTAAAATCGCCAATGGTTGTAATGCCGGTAGTAACGGCTATTTGGTCGCTGTCGCCAATTTGTAACGTGCCATTAGTAAAGCTTTTATGATTATGTTGCGACTGTGGGCAGTGGTAAATTGTTTGCCCATGACTCGCTATAACATCAATACTTGCTGGATTTACCTGCCAAGTATGTAAGCACTGATTAACCATATTGCCATGGAGCTTACCTACCCACGGGTGTAATAAGGTTACTAGTTCTAAATCGCACTCTCGCTTTGCAAATACCTGCTTTATTTTGCTTTTATAATCGTCGCTATATTCAACGGTGGTAAAATTTAATATTTCAATATGTGTGTTTAAGCCCGCGCCGCTTACCTTACACAGCGCTACATCGAGCCCATCTAACGAGGTACCACTCATTAAACCTACAATTAAACGGCTTGGCTTTTGGGCACTATTATATAGGGCGGCTATGTGTGGGTGCATAAAAGGTATCTTAAACAGTATTATATTTTGCTTATATTAGAGTACTTTAAAACAAAGTTATAGGCGTAAGCGGTTAATCTTTGTGATTGTGCAATCTCTAATTGCTTGCTAAGTTAAACCGTATTCAGCCCATACTTAATTAAAACAATGATTACCCTAAGAGACTTTAAACCAAAGGACGCGCCACACATTATTAATACCTTAAACGATGAACAGGTGACCCGCTTTTTATCATCTAAAATTCCATTTCCGTATACCCAAGCCGACGCCGATTGGTGGATAAACCAAGGCTCTAAAAGTGGAATAGTTAAGGCCATTGTTGTAGATGGGCAATTTGCGGGGTGTATAGGCATAACGCCCGGAGAATTCGAGTATAGCCGAAGTGGCGAAATAGGCTATTGGCTTAATAGCCACTTTTGGGGGCAAGGAATAATGACTCACGCTATTACAAAAATTTGCGATGACGCATTTAAAACCTCAAACCTAAACCGTATTTTTGGCGCCGTATTTGCTGGTAATACTGGTTCTATAAAGGCACTGACTAAATGTGGTTTTAAGGCCGAGGCTATTCTTAAACAAGCCATTTATAAAAATGGCGCATTTTACGATAGCCATATTTTTAGCAAGCTCAAATAAACCGTTTAGAATAATTACTCCGCTTAAGGTTGAATTAACAGCCTCTCGCCCAAAACTCCTGTTGTAAAGTACAAATTTGTACATACATTTACTACTTAGCGCGCATTATTGTTTATGCCAATCGGGTTATTAAACGCATACACATTCGTTAAGTGGGTTCATATTCAAAAGGAGAATTTTATGTCTGCAACTAGTCGTCAACTTACTTTAGCATCACGCCCACACGGTGCTCCAACCGATAAAAACTTTGAGCTTAAAACAGTCGATTTACCAGCCCTTAAAGATGGCGAGGTGCTGCTGCGCACTATTTACTTATCACTTGACCCATACATGCGTGGCCGCATGAGCGACGCAAAGTCGTACGCCGATCCGGTAAACGTGGGTGACGTAATGGTTGGCGCTACTGTGTGCCAAGTAGAAGAGTCTAAAAACGATAAATTTAGCGAAGGCGAGTGGGTACTTGCCTACACAGGTTGGCAAAGTTACGCCATTAGTAATGGCGAAGGCCTTATGCAATTAGGCAAAGAGCCTGCAAACCCGTCTTATGCGCTTGGCATTATGGGTATGCCTGGCTTTACGGCTTACATGGGCTTACTTGATATTGGTGCGCCTAAAGAAGGTGAAACTGTAGTCGTAGCCGCAGCAACGGGGCCGGTTGGCGCAACCGTTGGCCAAATAGCTAAAATTAAAGGCTGTAAAGTGGTAGGCGTTGCTGGTGGCAGCGAAAAATGTGCCCATGCAGTTGAAAAACTAGGGTTTGATGCCTGTATTAATCACAAAGCCGATGACTTTGCAGAGCAACTAGAAAAAGCCTGTGATAACGGCATAGATGTTTATTACGAAAATGTGGGCGGTAAAGTGTTTGATGCCGTATTACCATTACTTAATACCGCAGCTCGTGTACCGCTGTGTGGTTTAGTATCGCAGTATAACGCTACAAGCTTACCTGAAGGCCCTGATCGTATGGGTATGCTAATGGGGCAGTTGCTTACTAAACGTATTAAAATGCAAGGCTTTATAATTTTTGACGACTACGGTCACCGCTACGATGAATTTGCCCAAGACATGCAAAAGTGGCTGCAGGATGGCAAAGTACAATACCGCGAGCACATGGTAGAAGGTATTGAAAACACTGTAAGCGCATTTAACGATATGATCAGTGGTAAAAACTTTGGTAAAACCGTTGTTAAAATCAACGATGCACTTTAACTAAAATATATAAACACAGCGTTGCTGCAACCAGCAACGCCAACAAGGACTGACATGATAAAACTACACCATTTAAATAAATCGCGCTCAAAACGTATTATTTGGCTTTTAGAAGAACTAGAAGTTGATTACGAAATTGTTGCTTATCAACGTAACAAAGACACATTTTTAGCCCCTGATGAGCTAAAGCAAGTTCACCAACTCGGTAAGTCGCCAGTGATTGAAGACGATGGGTTAATTGTTACCGAATCTGGCGCTATTACTGATTACTTAATTACTAAATACGGTAACGGAAAGTTTGCACCAAAGGCTGGCACCGCTGACTACGTTGATTACCAACAATGGCTACACTTTGCTGAAAGCTCTGCCATTTTACCGCTACTACTTAAAATGTTTGTGCTTAAAGATGGCGCTAAAACACAATTTTTAGAAGGCTACGCCGACGCTGAAACCGCTAAAGTAATTAGCTACTTTAACGACCGTCTAGAAGGTAAACGTTATTTAGTTGGCGACACCCTAACCGGCGCCGATTTTATGATGTCGTTTATTGTTGAAATTGTTAAAAACTCAGGCCAGCTAGGTCACTTTAAAAACCTAGTAAAATACGACGAGCAATTACAAAGCCACGAGAAGTTTCATACGGCTAATGAGCTAGAAGCTAAATACGACTAATTTTATACGCCTATGACTGTGGAAACACAGTCATAGCAAACATTTTTGCTGCTCTGTTTTATTTACACTAATTTGCTCAAGCGTATTAAAATTCAATTAAAAATAATTTATCTGGATCATTGTGCTGTAGAGTAAAACTCTAAAGTTCTCATTTTTAGTCAACCAATCGATAACCCACGGCCGGTTCAGTTAAAATATATTTTGGACTAGCGGGGTTAGCCTCTAGTTTTTGTCTGAGCTGTGCCACATGGACTCGTACATATTCAGGACGGTCTATGTACTGCGCTCCCCAAATATGGCTTAAGATTGCATTATGGGTGAGTACTGTATTTTTATTTTGAAACAGCAATAATAATATTGCGTACTCTTTTTTAGTGAGTTTTATCTCATTTCCAGATGAGGTTACTCTGTGCTTTTGTGGATCTATTTTTATATTCCCGCAGGTAAATGCCACACTCGGTTGGCTTTGGGTGCGTAATAAAACCCGAATTCGGGCTAGCAACTCATTCGCGCTAAACGGTTTGGTAATATAGTCATTTGCTCCATTATCAAGCGCTGTGACTTTTTCAACTTCGCCATCTCGAGCTGAGAGCACTAAAACAGGTAAAGCACTCCATTGTCTAAACTCAATTAACCAGTCTTGACCATCCATGTCTAAAAGGCCCAAGTCTAACAATACAAGATCGTAACTTTGCTCACTTAAACGTGCAAAGCCATCTAACCCTTTATCACAAATACTTAGCTCGTAGCCACTGGCTTGCAACAAAGTTTTTAAAAAGCTTTGTAGTGGGGGAGAATCTTCTAATATCAAGATTTTAGTCATTACTTTTTTCCCAGATTAACTTTGCGTACGCCATATTTGTTTCGTTATTAATTGTTAATGTAAATGTGCCCTGATGAAATTTAGCAACCACATCACAAATAATGCTGCCTAACCCAACGCCTTCATTGCTACTTGTTTGCGCTTTAGTGATCACGTTATTAGTGAGAATTAGCTGATAACATATCTTTTGCTGATTGCTACTTCGAGTAAATTCAACGCTCACCTTTTTATCACCATAACGCCATGCATTTTCGAGCATATTAGCCAGCGCAATTTCTAACAAAGTCACATCCCCTTCGCATGTTGTCTGAGCGTCTATATTGGTATTTATGACAAAATCAGTGAGTTGCTGCTGCCTTCTAGCTTTAGCTTCACTAAGTAGTGCTTGTAAGTTTATTGTTTGCCAACTTAGGTTTTCACCCATTTTATTAACTCGGCTTAACTCCATTACTTTATCAAAGTGCTCATTTAGTATTTTACTTTGCTCATAAATATTACTCGCTTGCTCTTTTATCACGATGTCACTGAGGGTAATCTCATCATCTGCAAGCATGCTCGATGCGCCCATAATAGTCGCCAGTGGTGTGCGTAAATCGTGAGACAAACTGCGTAAAAGTGCATTTTTAGCGCGCTCTAATTCCGCTTGCACCGAAATAGCAGCCGACTGTTGGCGTAATAACGTTTTTTCATGTACCTGATAAAGAAGCGAAATAGCGGTGTCAGCAAAGGATTTTTGCCCTTGCGTTAACCGTTTAGTAAAATTAAACCCGCCCCAGCTCGGACTAGCCTCACTAAGCAATATAAATTCACTATTGCCCCGCGGTGCTGCAGGCATAAATGTGCAAGATGCGTTTAAATGCTTACCGATCCGCTCTACAAAGTACTTTTTTTGTTCATCCAGCGTATCTAGACTGTTTAAGTCTTTGGCCAGTTCGTACAAGGTGCGACTATTACTCGCATGTAATTGCACATCCCTAACTTTAGTACTGAGCTCCCCTGCCAATTGGCTGATCACAAAGCCAACAATCAGCATAACCATAAAGGTTACTAAATATTCTATGTTTTCAATATGAAAAGTAAAATTAGGGGCAACAAAAAACCAATCTGTACACGCCACACTCACCAAGGTGGTTAGTATGGCAAGACGACGATTACTGCGCACAGCAACCCAAGTCACCCATAATAACTGAAGCATCACGATATCGGTGGTAGTAAACCAGTTACGTACAGGGTAAATGGTAATAACCACAATTAATGGCATTATTACCGACAAAAACAATGCTTTATACCAACGTGGTTTAGCCTCAGCCTGATTCATTAATTTTTCCTCTAACATTTGAGCACCTAGACTACTGCCTTTTCGAGATTGCCTCTATAAAGTTTTTATAAAGTTTTTTATCTGATTCGTTAAATCTTTATAAAGCTTTTAACGCCTACCTTCATTGTTACTTTAATAACTCATATTCTAACTTCAACAGAAGGAGTAATAGGTGTGTTGGGTTGGATAAAAATAGTGATGCTTACAGCCTATATATTAACTGTTTATTGACCAAATGAACTTTACCACTTCTCTCTTTTAACTTTAATTTAGGTATCAACATGGCACATTTTACAGTGATCGGATTAGGTCGATTTGGCATTGCAGCAAGCCTTGAGTTAATTCATTTAGGGCATACAGTCACTGGGGTAGATAGTAACCCTAAACTCGCTGAAAAATATGTTGAGCATTTATCAGAAACCGTTGTTTGCGACTCCACTGATGAAGCCGCACTTAAAGAGCTTGATTTAGCGAGCAGTCAGGCAGTTTTAGTGGCGATTGGAGAAGACATGCAATCGAGCATTCTGTGCACCCTTGCATTAAAAAACCTAGCTGTTAAGCAAATATGGGTAAAAGCGAGCACCAAAGCCCATCACACAATTATTTCTAAGCTAGGTGTAACACGCATTATTCATCCTGAAGAAGAAATGGGCGTGCGCGTTGCACAAGCGCTTAATTACCCTGTAGTAAACGACTATATTTCCTTAGGCAATGGCTTATACGTTGTTGAAGTAAGTATAAAAGCGCACTTACATAAAACAAAACTAGGGCATTTACTTAAAGAAATAAAAGGCACTGTAAACCCATTATTGGTCAAGCGTGCAAAGCAAACGTTTGTCAAACTTGATGACGACTTTGAGTTACTTACCTACGACACTTTACTGTTATCAGGTAATCGAGTCGAACTAAACTATCTTGCACCAAGGCTTTTATAATTATGGTTTTATGGCACCCTCTCAAAACACCTATGGATCGAAAAGCCAATGGGCATAAAAAACTCAATGCGGCTCCACCGCTTGTTCTCTGCTGTAGTTTTTTAATATTAATAACGCTAGGGGCGTTGGCGTTAAAACTACCTTTTGCAACCTATGCGCCTATTTCATGGATACAAAGTGCGTTTACAGCAACCTCTGCGGTGACTGTAACCGGATTAGTTGTAGTTGATACTGGTTCAGTGTTTACTCCTTTTGGACAAGGCGTTATTGCGCTATTAATTCAACTAGGTGGTCTAGGTTTAATGACCTTTGCGGTTGTAACTTTAATGGCACTGGGTAATAAAGTTGGCTTTATTCAAAAAACAGTGACCAAAGCTGCTTTTAATCAAACAGATACATCTACTTTGGTAAATACCGCTAAGTCTGTTTTGCTGTTTGCGCTAATCGTTGAATCTGTAGGCATTATTATTTTAACGCTGTATTGGCTACCCGAAATGGGCTTACAAAAAAGCTTTTTTCATGCACTTTTTTATACTATTAGCGCTTTTAACAACGCAGGGTTTGCATTGAGCCCCAATAGCTTAATGCAATATGTAGAAGACCCCGTTGTAAATTTAACAATTACCTGTTTGTTTATTATTGGTGGCCTAGGCTTTACCGTATTAACCGATTTATATAAATCAAAGCGTTGGGCTAAGCTCAGTCCCTACAGTAAATTAATGCTGATCAGCACTGTTATTATTAACGTTATTGCATTGTTGCTTATTTACGTAATTGAATACGATAACCCAAAAACACTGCAGCCGTTATCTGAAATAGGGAAATGGCTAGCAGCTTGGTTTCAAGCCGTTACTCCTCGCACTGCGGGGTTTAATACCATTGCTATTGAAGAATTAAAAAATGCCAGTACCGCTTTAACTATGATGCTTATGTTTATTGGTGGCGGCTCTTTGAGTACTGCAAGTGGCATAAAGGTCGTTACGTTTATCGTTTTAATATTAGCAACCTACAGCTACTTAAGACGTGACAAAGGCGTCACCGTTTTACGCCGAGAAATAGACAAAGATTCAGTGTATAAAGCATTAGCCTTAACCGTTATTTCAGCGGGAGTCACTTGGTTGGCTATTTTTACATTACTGGTCGTTGAAGATGCACCTTTTTTAGATATTGCGTTTGAAGCGGTATCGGCACTGGGTACGGTAGGACTTTCACGCGGTTTAACGTCATCGTTATCACCGCTGGGGGAGTTTATCATTATGTTTTTAATGTTTATGGGCAGAATAGGCCCGCTCACTCTCGCCTACTTTTTAGCAAGTCCACGAAGTAAAAAACTAAGATACCCAAGCGCACAACTCTCTATTGGTTAAAAACACAAACGCGGGTTTATTAGTTAGTCCGTATTTTTAAATACCGGCTATTTCGCGCTCTGTAATACACTCGTTCGAGGCCATTTCAAACTCACGGCAAGTAAGTGGGCGGTTTTCATAAATGGTACACATTAGCGTATTGCGGTCGAGTGCTTGGCACCAACCATCATCGCCGCGTTTCATTACTTCGCTGCCCCACTTGTCGTAATCAATGTACTGAAAAGGCACACCGGTGTCGGTTACTATGCGCACTTCTAATTGGCAACAACACGCTTGGCAGTTAGCGCAGGTTACGGACTCAGGTGTAGAGGAAATAGTTTTACTTGGAATAACAGTGTTAGGCATAGTGGCTTAAATAAAAGAAACACACTAAGTAGGATACACGAGCTGGCTAAACGCGCTAGTTAATTTTAATGGTGAATAAATAGAATAATAAAAAGCGCGTTACTCGCTAACACGCTTTATTGTTGGCCTTTAATTTTAAATTAAAAGTTTAATACCACCTTCACATCATCAGACACAGCAGATGTCGAAACAAACCCAATCGTATTTGGGTTAGCTGCAACCATTTTGATCACCTCTGAGTCATTTTCTAGCTCTTTGGGTGGTGTTCCTTTTCCCGTAAAAATAAGCTTTGACCAATAGGCTCTTAACTGCGACGCACTTTTATTAAGCAGTTTACTGTTAAACTGCTCCGTAGTCGGATTTTTTGAATCTTGTGATATTGGAATGATCGTATTGCCATTACTAAACGACTTTTCTTTTCCGGTATAAATTCGACTAATGACGGACTCATCAAAACTACTCTCGTTTGAAGGATGTACAATAATAGCAAAATCAGCAAAGGCAACATTGCTAAACAAAAACAGTACACATAACATTAATTTTTTCATTTTTAATTCCCCTTAAAATACAACATCAACACCAAGCGTGATTGCTTTACTATCACCCGCTACCGCTAACTCGAATGAATCATCTTTTACCCTGTCGTACTGCATTTTGAGTGCCGCCGAAGGATGAAAATCCCAACGAACCCCCACCGCAAAGGTATTATGGCTTTCAGTATCTCCCTCACCTTCTTGCTCAAAATCTGAAAACATCACATAAGGCGTAATTGCATCAAACCGATACCCTGCACTGATCATATAAGTGTCTAGGTTTCCGTCTAGATCTAAACGGTTAAGTTCGCTTAGTACAAAAAAGTCGCCAAAATCAAAATTGGCAGCTAAGCCATAGAATTTGCCATCACGGCTATCTTTTCCATCCCATAAAACCGGCTCTCCAGAACGAAAGCGTTTATTAGTGTATTGCATATGCGTTACTCTCAATTCAAGCCAATCATGGCTTAACGAAAGTACACCACCTAGCATATCTTCCCAAATTTCTCGGGTAGGCTCTTGAAAGAAAAAGTCTGATAGCAGTTTGTTGTCGTCATCATCTTCTTTACCAGCATACACATTAGCAGACACACCCCACTCTCCAATCGAGCCAGAATAGAGAAGGTTTATGCCCTCATAGTTAAATACTTGCCATGTATAATTGTCGGCAGGTGCACGCATCCATACATATGCGTAACCTACGTCAAAAAAATCTGAGTAATAAAAAAGAGGTAAACGCTTTTTACCTGCTTGAACCGTCCAATTATCATTTATTTCGTACGAAATATATGCCCACTCAAAATTAGCATCAAAATCGTTTACACCTCGGGCAACAATTTGACCTGTGACAGATAAGCCCTCACCAAGATCCCCCGACACTTGTATACCAATTAACGACTCTGGAGAGAAAGATAAGTCTTCTGTGTAGCCACTCACATTAGGGTAGTCAGCCAAAAAGGTTGGCTCAACACCATATTGCGGCACACCACTTCCACTGAGTACTTTACCCGCGTTAATACTTGCAAAGCCTGAAATATTAATTTCAGCGTAACTAGTCCCTGAAATAAACACTCCTAACAGCATCAATTTTTGCAGTTTCATCGTTCACCTCGTTTTATATGACCTTAATAGTCATGTTGAGTATAGTTAAACGCTGAAAAAACAAACAAAAATTTAACATTTTTTATAATTATGCAGGTTTGATCATTACTTTAATGGCTATCTGCCAAGCAGTGTGGCTTTTATATCGCTATACCGCTGTTGCTCACAAAGCGCAAATCCGCTGAGTTGGCGTACCTTATTACGAGCAAACAATGGCACGCTCATACCCGCTAAAAAACGGCACTGGGTTTCAACAACCACGTTATGAACTCCCTTTGTGGCCATATGCGCCAAAAACTCATCTACCTTTTGATAAATAACCTCATCTGCAATAGTTACAGGCGCTAGTGAGTATTCTAGTTTTACAGCATTACCACGGCATACACTGCAATGCCCGCATTGCGCTGGCGCGTTTTGGTCGTCAAAGTAGCGCGCTAAGTTATAACTCAGGCAAGTTTGTAGCTCAAAAAAGCGCACTAAAGCAGCAATTCGTTTTATTTCAGCTTGTTCTTTATCAGCAAAGTAGTGGTGTAACTGCTGGGCAAGCTCTGGGTTATTTATAACTTCACTATGCACTTTATATACTTGGGTAATGCGTTTGGTTTCAAGCGTTATAAGGTTTTTTTCGGCTAGGTAGTCAAGCGCGGCCACAACCCGTTTACGGTCAACCTGCGCGGCTTGGGTAAGGGTGTCAAAATTGAGCGTGCCCCATATTTTTTTAAAATCGGTATGGCTAAATATTTGCGTTAAAAAGGCTTGGCGCTGCTCGTCAAACTGGCTAAGTAGCTCGTTTTTATCAACCAAGAACTTGTATTTAAAATCGGCATAATAGGCGTACTGCGGCGTAATTGCGCCTTGCATTTCAAGTTGAACCAGTAATGTTTTAAGTGCTAATTGGCGAATATTACTTTCGCTTGAAAGGCTGTATTCTTGCATTTCCCATTGCTGTTGGGCTTGGCGAATATCGTTAATTACATATTCAATGCCACTCAGCTCAGGGGTGTCGCCATATACAAAGTTTTCTACTGTGTTTAGGCCATCTAAATTAGCAAGCGTGTAGCAGTTTGATGGGTTGCCATCGCGCCCTGCGCGGCCAATTTCTTGGCTGTAGTTTTCAATCGATTTTGGTAAATCGTAATGAATAACAAAGCGAATGTCTGATTTATCAACGCCCATACCAAAGGCTATAGTTGCTACAACTACGTTAATTTTACCCGCCATAAAATCATCTTGAATTTGCCACCGGAGTGTATCTTCAAGCCCTGCATGATATGCAACCGCCTGAATACCTTGCGCACTTAGCGTGTTAGCCACTTGCTCAGCACTTTGTTGCAGTGTTACATACACAATACCTGGGCCATTTTGCGCACGCACTATGTTTGTAAGTTCGGTGTTTTTATCAGCCGTTTTTACACTTAGCACGCTTAAATCGAGGTTAGCGCGGTAAAAGCCAGTTTGTACAATGCACTCAGGGGCAATATTAAAACGCTCGCTCATGTCGCGTTTTACTTTTTTAGTGGCGGTGGCGGTAAGCAATAGTACTAGTGGAATATTTAGCTCTTCGCGATATCGCGGTAGTTTTAAGTAATCGGGTCTGAAGTTATGGCCCCATTCAGATATACAGTGCGCCTCATCTACCACCAGCATAGACAGCGCAACCTGGCTTATAAACTCTCTAAATCGCTCGTTTTTAAAGCGCTCTACCGACACCATTAACACTTTAATTTTACCATTTCGCACATCGTTCATTACGGTGCTGCTTTGCATTTGGTCTTGGCTAGAATCAAGGCTTGCCGCGTAAATACCTTTGCTATTTAAAAAACTAATTTGATCTTTCATTAAGGCTAGTAATGGCGACACCACTAACGTTAAGTTTTCTAAATGCATAGCCGTTAGCTGATAACACAACGACTTACCCGACCCTGTAGGGAATATAGCAAGGGACGATTGCCCATTTAAAAGCTGCTCTATAGTTTGCTGCTGCCCTGCTCTAAACTGATTAAAACCAAAATGTTGCTCAAGTGATTGTAAAAGCGGCGTATTCATAAAAATGTCCTTTTTGGCGTAGATAACACAGGGCTATAACAGAAAAATGCAGCCTAGATGAAGTATTTGCAAGTTAGTATACCGTAAATTAGGTGATTTACTGCTGACATATCCATTATTTAGGCGCACACTATAGCCCCATAAAAGTGAGCTTTGCCAAAATAATTTTCGATACCCAAGTCATTTTAAAAATAATAAAACAGATTGCTTGGGTATATTATTTTTAAGGGCATAGTCATGAACATAACCACTCCTAAGATCGTCGTTATTGGCGGCGGCGCTGGCGGATTAGAGCTTGCAACTCAATTAGGGCATAAACTAGGAAAGAAAAAACACGCAGAAATTTTATTAATAGACAAAAACCGCACCCACATATGGAAGCCATTACTGCACGAAGTAGCCACAGGCTCTATTGACCCCGATTTAGATGGCGTAGTTTACTCTGCCCATGCCGCAAAACATCATTATAATTTCCAACTTGGTACCTTTTGTAATATCGACCAAAGTAATAAAACAATCACTCTCGCACCACTTTTTGACGAACTTGGCCACACTATTTTGCCCAAACGCACAGTACGCTATGACCACCTTGTTATTGCTATTGGCAGTGTAAGTAACGACTTTAATACTCCAGGCATAAAAGAGCATTGCTACTTTTTAGATTCAAACCAGCAAGCTGAGCGTTTTCAGCATTCTTTGCTCGATAGCTTTACCCGCCTTCATCAAGACGACAACCAGCAACAATCTCTTGATATTGCCATTGTGGGCGGGGGCGCAACAGGCGTTGAACTATCAGCTGAGCTTTACCATGTGTCTGAATTACTAAAGCTATATGGGCTTACAAATATGTCGTCTAAGCGTTTGCACATTCATTTAATTGAAGCCGGGCCACGTATTTTACCTGCTCTGCCCGAGCGAATTGCCGTAAGCGCTAAACGCGAGCTGTTAAAGTTGGGCGTAAACGTGCTAGAACAAACCCAAGTAAAAGAAGCCACCGAGCAAGGCTTTATAACAAAAGACGAAGAACACATAGATGCCGATATTATGGTATGGGCGGCAGGCGTAAAAGCGCCAGATTTTATTAAAGACTTAGGTGTTTTTGAGCTTACTCGCAGCAACCAAATTCAAGTAAACAAGTTCTTACAAAGCACCGTAGATGAAAGTATTTTTGTACTTGGCGATTGCTGCGCCTTTACCCAAGAAGACGGAAAACTTGTACCGCCACGCGCGCAATCGGCCCATCAAATGGCACAATGTGTTGAAAAAAACCTTATTGCAACACTTAAACACCAGCCGCTAAGCGAGTTTAAATACAGCGACCACGGCTCGCTGGTTAACTTATCGCGCTATAGCACGGTAGGTAATTTAATGGGTAACTTAACCAGCAACACCTTTTTTATTGAAGGTAAAATAGCCCGCTTTATGTATATATCGCTGTATCGCATGCACCAGCGCGCCATACACGGTAGCGCAAAAACCTTTGCATTATGGATAAGCGAAAAAGTACTGCGTGTAGTGCGCCCAAAAATGAAATTGCATTAATAAATAACCCATGGCGGTAATAAGCAGATTTAATAAATTTTTATTACCGCTGTCTTTGATTTTTCACAATTCCCATGTAAATTTATACAAACCACTTAGGGAATAAGGCAATGACGGGAAAAACACTAGTTTTTAACTTTGATGGCACAGGAAATGAGCCCCGTGACGCAGACCAATTTAGCTCAGAGCATTTTAAAGAAGACAGTAGTATTTCTAACATTGTTAAGCTGCACTTATTATTAGGCGGCAAACTTGATGGTTCCCCCACTACACCTTTCTCGCAACAATTGAGCTTTTATTATCAAGGTATTGGCACTAAAGGCAGCCGGTTAAAACGCTTTTTAAACCAAACTTTAGCACCACATGGTGACGATGTTGCCAGTATTTTAAATCAAGCCATGCGTGACTTTAAAACACATTACCAGCTAGGCGATACCCTTTTACTTACCGGTTTTAGCCGAGGTGCCGCTCTCGCTAGACGTTTTGCAAAAATTCTGGAACCTTTGATTAGTAATAATGTGTACGTATGTGTATTTGATACCGTGGCCTCAATTGGCTTATCAAAAGTGAGTAAAGCGACACGCGGCGCCGAGCATGTTATTTTTGAAAACCACACCATTGCTAATAATATTTCACGAGCACTGCACTGCGTGGCACTTGATGAAAAACGCCGTGCGTTTGAGCCTACGCTGATGAACCATCAAAATAACATTACTGAACTGTGGTTTGCAGGCGCGCATTCAGACATTGGCGGTGGATACTACCGTGATGGTTTAGCTGATATTTGCTTACGTTATGCACTTGAGTGGATTATTGAGCAGCCGTTAGCTATTTCATTGTTAACAAGTCACGATATTAACTACAAAACTCTTCTTCCAGATAGTAATTTAATTGCACAAGACGATCTCACTGTTATCCCCGACTCACTTGCACTGAGCCACCAGCAAAATTACTTTTGGTTAAACTCGTTCTTTAAGCTAGTTGATAGAGAGTGCTTTGTGCTGGTGGATAACGAAGCAAGTAATATTAAGCCATTAGTTCACCACAGTGTAGCTACACGAATTAATAAGCTCACCAGCTACCGTCCAGAGTCACTTAAAAAGCAGTCATACAACGTTAGCTACAGTGACAACAGCACCTTAAGTTTTACCGGCTTAAGTGCGCACATTACGCTTGCCAACCAAAATATGAGCGTATTAAGTATTGGCCAAAGCCAAGATGTGGTGGTATTTGCCAGTGAATTTTATAACAAAACGGGCTTAATGCTTGAGCAGGGTGCAACTTATCGCTTTACCCCCTACCCTGATCAACATTGGTTTGACGACGGCATAAAGTGTACACCTAAGGGATGGCATAGAGATGACGTGCAATTAGGCGTTAAAGAAATTCCAATGGCGTTACTTGAACCATTCAGGCGACTTCCAGATGCTCAGTGGTTCTCATTAGTTGGCGCAATTAATAATAACGAAGAATTTTTATTTAAAATAGCTAATGACGCTACGGTGACTATTACTAAATCAGGTGAATTTAGTCCCTTCGCCAATGACTTAAGCCGCTTTTATGGCGCCAATGCAGGAAAAATAAAAGTAAAAGTAAGCCGTATAAGTTAAATGGGCTGAAGACGCGCAGCTTGATGACGTTTAAAAGCAACGCTTTAACTGGGAACCACCGAGAAGCGAAGAAGAATACCTAGAGAAGTGACTAAACGATACGGGTGTTTTCAATGTGTAGCGCGAAGCACCTCGGTATACTCGGTGGTCATATACAGATAACTTATACTAATTTGCTTTGGCTGCTCGTTTACTCCTCTCTCTTCTCTTTGTGCATTTTTGTATTAAAGATCAATAAATCACTAAAGGGTTTAAAATCTACAAGCGCGATATAACATCGCGCCTACATCGAGTCTTAACAGCAGAGCTTAATGACCTCCGAAGACGCGCAGCTTCCTTGCGTTTTAAAAGCAATGCTTTTACCTAAGTGATAACCCACTTAATTTGAGGCGGCTAAGTCCGCTTCAGCATCGGCAAGCATAGCAAACTCTTCATCTGCGGTTTTAGCGACTAAGCGCTTAGAGCTGTATCCAAAATAATACGCCGCTCCGAATGCAAATAAAATTACGGTGTATAAAAACGCGCGAGGGTCAAAGGCATATACACCGGTAAGTGCAACAAGTGATAATACAAGTGCAATACCCGAGGTAACAACACCGCCTGGCGTTTTATAAGGGCGGACTAATTCAGGTTGCTTTATACGCAGCATAATATGGCTTAATGCCATTAATGCGTAAGAAACCGTAGCACCAACAACTGCCATGGCTAGCATTAAGTCACCTTCACCACTTAGTGAGGCAATAAAACCAAAAATAGCAGGTACTATTAACGCACGCGCTGGTACTTTGCGCTCTGTAGTAATTGATAGAGATTGTGGTAAATAACCCGCACGAGAAAGGGCAAACACTAAACGGCTGTAACCATAAATAATAGAGAAAAAAGACGCCACCAAGCCCGCTAAACCTAAAACATTAACCGTCGTAGCTAAGCTGCTATTGCCTGTTGCATTAAGCGCATCTACCAGTGGTACTGCACTGGCACCCATTGCATTTGCACCTGCTGCACCAGGCACTAAAACAACCACTAATAACGCAGTGAACAGTAAAAATATCATTGCTCCAATAATGCCTTTTGGCACATCTTTAGCGGGATTTTTTGCTTCTTCTGCTGCAAGTGGGACACCTTCAACCGCTAAAAATAACCACATTGCAAATGGCAATGCAGCCCACACGCCATACCAGCCAAGCGGTAAAAACTCGCTTGCGCCTGCTGCATCGGTTACGGCTACATCAAATAAATTTGAGGGGTCAAAGTTAGCAACAAGCGCAATCGCAGTGGCAACAATAGCAAGCACCGCTAAACCACTTATTACCATCATTACTTTTAGTGCCTCACCTACACCCGCTAAGTGAATGCCCACAAATGCCAAGTAAAACAGCGCATAAATCCATGGACCATTAAACCCAGTTAATGCTTCTACCGCAAAGCCAATAAATATAACAATAGCAGCCGGCGCAAGCGCGTATTCAATCAATACGGCAAGGCCTGTTAAATAGCCACCAGCGGGACCCATTGCTTGGCGGGCAAAGCTATATCCACCACCTGCGGCTGGAATAGCAGCCGACATCTCAGCAAGCGAAAGTACCAACGTTAAATACATAATAGCCATTAATACTGCGGCAATGGCAAACCCACCCCAACCAGCTTCAGCTATGCCAAAATTCCAACCTGCAAAATCGCCCGATATGACATACGACACCCCCAAACCGGCTAGCAGTAACCAACCTGCAGTGCCACTTTTTAATTGCCTTTTGGCAAGGTATTCTGAGTTATTGTTCGACATTGTTCTCTCCGTTGATGCTTGATTTTTATTGTTTTGATTTTTTAATTGCTTATTATTTGGCAATTAAAAAGTTGGTATTAGGTTGTTGATGTTCAATTACATCGTCTTGGGTTCGATCTTTTAGGTTAACGCCAGTTAATTTGAGCTTTTTTGCTTCGCGTAATAAATACACAGTACGGCGGGCGGCTTCTTCATACGACAACCCAGCGGGTCGAATATTTGAAATACAATTTCTGCACGCATCGCTCAACCCTGCTTTTGGCGCCCATGTTAAATAAAGCCCCAAACTATCTGGGGAACTCAGCCCTGGTCGCTCACCTATAAGTACCATGACTATTTGCGCATTTAACAACTCACCAATATCATCGCCAATGGCTACACGCCCTTGTTCTACTAACGTTATTGGCGCTAGTTTTAATTGCTGACTTTCGCCTAGCTGTCCTAGTAGTTCGCTAATAAATGGTTGTGTATTTTGTTGAACAGCCAAAGAAGAAAGCCCATCAGCCACAACAATAGCTAAATCATATTTAGACTCAGTGTGTTGCTTTTGTTCTGTCATAAAATTAGCTAATGCTGTGCGACTTGATTGGTTTAACTTACGCCCTAAGTCGGGACGCTGTAAGTAAGTAGTACGATCATCCGCTTGACTGTGAAGATGCAAAACAGGTGCTGCTGGATTTAAATCGCTCAGTCTGCATGACATTTCGTTAATATTAAGCGCAAAGCCAACAGCATCCCGGGCTTGCGCATGAGATAACTGAAACGCCAGCATTTCTGAGGTCGGTAGACTAATACCTGCTCTACCAAGGCCTATACGGGCATCGGTAAAGCGGCGTAAATCGCTCCACGGATTATGTACCACCTTGCCATTACTTTTATGATCAGTGTTTGCATTGAGAGTTTTAGGATTACTTCCCATTAGCTTCCCCCTGCTATTGCATTAAGCGGCTTGGCAAACGCTTCTGGGATTGTATTGGCTAAAATGATGTCCTGAGCATTTTGCATTATTTTCATTTTGCTTAACCACGCCTCAAACTCTGGGGCAGGTTTTGAACCTAAAACACGACGTACATACAACGCATCGTGAAACGAGGTAGTTTGGTAGTTAAGCATAATGTCGTCAGAGCCCGGGATACCCATAACAAATGAACATCCCGCTACACCTAGTAGTGTAAGTAAATTATCCATGTCGTTTTGGTCGGCTTCAGCATGATTGGTGTAACACACGTCGCACCCCATAGGGATACCGAGTAACTTACCGCAAAAATGATCTTCAAGCCCTGCGCGGGTAATTTCCTTACCGTCAAATAAATATTCTGGGCCAATAAACCCCACAACGGTATTAACTAATAAAGGGTTAAACTTTCGCGCCACAGCATAAGCACGCGCCTCACAAGTTTGTTGATCAAGCCCATGGTGAGCATTGGCCGAAAGCGAGCTGCCTTGTCCGGTTTCAAAATACATGACATTATTGCCAACCGTGCCTCGCTTTAAGCTAAGCGCAGCGTCTTGCGCCTCTGCTAACGTATTTAAATTAAAACCAAAGCTTGAATTTGTAGCCTCTGTGCCGCCTATTGACTGAAAAACCAAATCAACCGGTGCGCCAGCTTCTATGCACTCAATCGTATTAGTTACATGGGTAAGCACGCAGCTTTGCGTTGGAATTTCATATTTTTGGATTACATCGTCCATAAGCGTCATTAGCTTAATGGCTTGAGCAACATTGTCGGTGGCAGGGTTTATACCTATTACCGCGTCACCATTTCCGTAAAGCAGGCCATCCAGCATACTAGCCGCAATCCCGTTAATATCATCGGTTGGATGATTAGGCTGTAAGCGGGTAGATAAATGTCCTGGCAAACCAATTGTATTTCTAAATGCACTGGTTACATGGCACTTTTTAGCAACTAAAATTAAATCTTGATTACGCATAATTTTGCTAACCGCTGCCGCCATTTCGGGAGTTATAGCAGACCTGACGCTTGCCAGTACCGCAGGAGTTGCAAAATCACTCAATAGCCAATTACGAAAATCTCCGACCGTTAAATGTGAAATGGTCAAAAATGCATTCGCATCGTGCTCATTCATAATTAGGCGTGTTATTTCGTCATCTTCGTAAGGAATTAACGCATCATTTAAAAATGTTTTAAGTGGCACCTCTGCTAATGTCATTTGTGCTACGGCTCGTTCCTGCGCCGACTGCGCAATAACTCCTGCCAACCTATCGCCCGACCGCGGCGGCGTAGCTTTAGCCATTAACTGGGCTAAATCTCTAAATTTATAAGTTTGTGTACCAAGCGTGTAACGATACGTTTGCCCCATTTTTTACCTCATTTAACTCTTTCAAACCTTGGTACAGGTTTTGCTGCAGCACTATTTACAATTATGTTTAATTTAAATACTAAAAGCTTAATTCGTACCAAAGCACTATCGAATTTTGGCAAATCGGTTTTTTTCACAATAATTCAGTAACTTAAAAGAGTTTATAAACGGTTAAAGTTTCTTAATAAGCAATATAAAAATAAAGAGCAAACCCAAAATGGCGCATCAGCATTTATCAAACGCACCACAAAAGAGCAAAGTGGATACTCACGACATTGATGAGCAAGCAAGTAACCTCATCAATTGGCAACAAAAGTATGATCAAGTCAGTGAGGGTGGCTTTTTTGGTTGTATTGAAGGCGTTGCTCATTCTAATATTCACGTATTTGAAGAGTACACAGAGCGTGCGCTTCGCCAGCAATGTGTTATTGCCGAAGACTCTATTTGGTTGGGGATCCCTAAAACATCGTGCGAAAGTAAAATTAATGGCTTAGATGTTCTAAGTAACCAATTTATGTGCCGCAGTAGTCGCAGCGATTTTGAATTAATAACACCTGAAAAATTTAATATTTATGGGGTAGTGATTAACTGGCAATCAATTGAGTGCATGGCGCAACTGCAAGGTATTAATTTACAAAACATGAATGCATTTGGCGCAGAGCGACTCACGGTAAATAACCCAACTCTTAAAAGAGCGCGCAGTATTATTAACAGCATGGTTAATCATGATGCCCATGGCTTAAACGCCAATTTACAACAAGAAATGCTTTACATGCTTGCGCTAAATTTATTAAAAACTGAAAGTCAGCACCACAGCATTGCGCCAAGTTATAAGCATCGCAAAGCCGTAGTAGACAAAGTAAAAGCACATATCAAAGCTGATCCACAAAGCACAGTGACTATCACACAATTATGCGAACTCACGCATGTAAGTCGGCGTACTTTACAGTATAGTTTTGAAAGTATTTTAGGTATTAACCCGCTGCGATTTTTACGCTTAACACGTTTAAATAATGTAAGGCGTGAACTTAAAGTAGTTGGGCAAACTAAGCCAATTTCTGTTATTGCTGCAAACTGGGGATTTTGGCATGCAGGTCAATTTACTAAAGATTACACTCAGTTGTTTGGTGAGAACCCATCACAAACCATCGCAAATACTTTAAAGGAAGGTCGCTAAAGTTATGATCGGGTAAATTATCTTGTAGACGCGCAGCTTGCTGGTGTGACGAGCGATAGCGCGTAAATAAAGCCCATTATTCACAAAAGGGTTTAGAAGCGCTTCGCTTTTAGAGAAATAAATAGCATCTTGCGCGAGCAAGCTTAGCGCCTACAGCTTTCACTTCTCATTTACTCCTCATTCCCTTCTCTTTGTGCATTTTTAATAAAGATCAATAAATTACAAAAAGGTTGAGACGTGCTTTGTTCGGGCTAGAGCTCATACAGCAAATGCGCTTCTTATTGCGTTAAATTTACATATTGTGGGCGCCTCAAAGCACCATATTATAGATAAAGACAACACACTTACCCGCATGCTGCGGCAAAAAGTAGGCAGTTAAAAGTCTTATTTGATCGGTGCTATTTAAGCCGCGATTAAATAAGACTCTCGTCCTACGTGTTTGTTATTGCGTTTAAATGAGCCTTTCCCTTTTTTAGCTTTTACCACTTGAGGTTTAAACACTTTAGAGGTTACTAAAGCCGCCAGCGCATTATGATTAATAACACCCCGACCGGTGTCTACCGCACTATTATTTGCGGCTTTGCTTTTCGATTTTTTAGCCATTTTATTTCCTAACTATTTATAACAATAAGAACCTTAAGAAGTGGCGATTGTATGCCTAATTTTCAAGCTTGCAAGTAATTTTATCATTACACAACGCTCTTTTTTCATAATAAATAAACATAAAAAAAGCGCAGTAAATAACTGCGCTTAGTAGTAACCTGAACACTGGATAATAAATCTATCTCTAGCAGCTATTTCCAGCGCTAACAGCGTTGAATTTACTTGAAATAGGCTAGCTATTGACGCGTAAATTCGCCTTGTTTCCACTGAAAACCTCTGGCTAGAGAAATAAGCTTAAATATCATCATGATGAAATATGTTGGTATATCTCTTAACCAGAGTTCAGGTTAAATAGTTTTTAGCTCAAGTAATTAAAATTCAAAGCTTACTTTTGCATAATATGTACGCCCGTCAAAGCCATAAGGCAATGCACGTACAGGGTATTTAAACGCACCATTGGTAATAAAGTTAAGTACTTCGTCATCACCTAACTCATCGGGTGTTTCATCAAATACGTTGTCGGCACCAACTGAAAGCGTAAACATCTCATTAATGTCATAACTTACGTTTACATCAACTAACACAGCTGATTCAACTGTACTTGTTGGTTTAAACGACCCCGTTGGAGAAAGCTCACCCGGTAATGAAATATGGTCGTTACCAAAGTATTTTACATCGGTTTCGCCAAAGTAATTAAAACGAAGTGTTGAAGTATATGCGTCGCGCGCATAATCAAATGTCAGCGTGGCACGCTCACTTGGCTGTCCATCAGTAAAAAAGCTACGCTGTAAATCATCAAAGGCAACCGCTTCTGGAATACCTTCTTCTGCATTAACGTTATCAATTTTAGTGTCGTTCAAATTACCAGCAAAAGTAACACCCAAATTAGCACCGTCGATTTCAGTACGGTATGAGGCAATAATATCAACACCTTGCGTAGTAGAATCAACAGAGTTTGAGAAGTAATTAGCCTGTACTGCACCTGTAGCTTGAAGCGCAGCAAGCGCATCAGGGCTAAACGATACGTCGTCAGCCGATAACAAACTTCCTAACGTTATGCGGTCCTTAATTTCCACACGGTAAAAGTCAACTGTAAGTGAAAGCTCGCTGCTTACATCGTAAACAAATCCCGCGCTGTAGTTAGTTGAAGTCTCAAGCTCTAAAGTATCAACCCCTAACGCACTCGGAAATGCCGTGCCTGTGTTAGCAGTAAACGACTGAGTTAACGAGCCATCCGACCCTAAGTTGGTTGTAAAAGCTGTATAACCGCTTTGCTGAAGCGAAGGCGCTCTAAAGCCAGTTGATACCGCACCACGAACAGCAAAGTCATCATTAAACTCGTAACGTGTCGCTAGTTTACCTATTAAATCGTCACCCGCATCTGAAAAGTCTTCAAAGCGCAGTGCACCACTAACGTTCCATGCATCTGTGATCATCGTTTCTACATCTACAAATATCGCGTAACTATTTCGATCACTTTTATTTGCCGCTTCTGGGCGTAGGCCGTTATACGCCTGAAATCCACACTGCGCAAATTGATTTTCGTCATTGACTGACGGGTAAGAAGTATCAGTATTAGCTAAACCACAAGCATACGACGCTTGGCTGCCTGGTACTATTTCGTAATTTTCTTTTCGGTATTCTGCGCCAATAGTTACGTATAGTGGTTCACTGCGACCAATATCTACAATGCCGTTAAAATCAGCATTAAATGTAGTTTGATCAAATCTAAATCCACCTGAATAGCCACCGGTTGGGCCTGCATTAGCTGCAATATCAGCATCGCTTGCATCAGGGTTATTAAATAAGTACTCGGCAGCGTAAGACGCATTTAAGGTATTACGCGAGGTAAAATCGTATTGGTTTTCACCATATACAGCCGACACATCGTAAGTCCAATCAGGGTTTATGTCCCCTTTAAACCCTATTGCGAATGAAAGATCTTGAGCTTCATTGTATATACGCGGTAAAAAACCATCACTGTATACTTGAGTCACGTTTTTAGACGCTTCGTTAAAGTTACGATAAAAACCATTACCTAACGCGCTTCGCTCTGAGAACCCACCAAACGAGTAAAGCTCGCTATCGCCAACAGGCAGTGCCATATTGTAAAACAGCGATGTAAATTCGCTATCAGCGTTACCTTGTCCCCAGCGAACATCCTCTGAAAGCGTTCCGGGTTCTACATTTAACGACCCCCCCGTATCGCGTTCTGCACGGTTAGTTCCGTCAGCATCACGGTATTCAAGTGATAAATTAATAAAACCACCTTTGTTACCTAACTCAAAACCACGGTTTAGACCTGCGGTAACTGTGTCGCCATCGCCTTCGCTTGTACCGCCATACTGAACAAAGCCAGTTGTTACACCTGTTGAATTATTAAGTGATAGGTTGATTACACCCGCTATTGCATCGGAACCATATTTTGCCGCTGCGCCATCACGAAGTACTTCAACGCCTTTAAGCGCAGTTAACGGAATTGCGTTCATATCGGTGCCCGCAGCACCAGCACCAACCGTCCCATTAAGACCAAAAATAGATTGATTATGACGGCGTTTACCATTAACCAATACAAGCGTTTGATCGGGTTGTAAACCACGAAGTGTAGCAGGTCTAAATAAGTCAGAACCATCTGACACCTGCGTACGCGAAAAGTTAAATGACGGTGCAGTAGCTTGTAGGCTTTGGCCAAGCTCAGTGTAACCGCCTTTATTTAAATCATCTGAGTCTATTAAATCTATTGGTGAAGATGACTCTGTTGAGGTGCGATTAGACACCCGAGAGCCTAATACAGATATTTGTTCAATATTTTTAGCAGCTTGAACGGGGGCTTCTTGCGCGATAACAACGCCTGGTGCGCATACTGCAAATGCAACTGCAGCTGCAAGTGTATTTAAACGATATGTTGACATAGTGACGACCCTGTTTATGTGTGTTCTTATAGTTTATTTGGCGATTTAGCATCGCCAATGAGGAACATCCTAGCAACATTAGCAAATAAAAAGAAATGAAAAATTTTAAATTAAAGGCCTAAGTATGCAAATAAAGTTCAACTTAAGAAAAAAACACACCAAAAAGGCTAAAATTAATGCAAACAAGGAATTAAACTTACAAAATAAATACTTAACACATTATTTACATTGAGTATTTATTTATTAACTTATTCTTTTAAGGGGAGTGAGCATAAAATGGACGTACCTGTCTCTATTATGCTGTTAACTTGTATCTTTCCTGCGTGTTCTTGCACTATTGAGTGCACAAGAGTTAGCCCCATCCCACTATTTCTTCCTACTTCTTTGGTCGTGAAAAAAGGGTCAAACATCTGTTCTTGTACATGGTTTGTCATGCCACAACCGTTATCTTTTATCTCAATACAAATAAAACTATTTTGTTCAAAAACACGCACTTCAACAATGCAACCTTTGGTGTCATTATGCTCACAGGCTTCTCGGGCATTAATGAGTAAATTAACAAAAAGCTGATTAATTGAAGCTAAATTACAATAAATAGGCGGTACATTTTCAAAATCGGTTTTTATAGCGCACAGCGATAGCTGACTTTCAAGAAGCTTAAGCATATTTACAGCAACATCGACTATGTTGACGAGCTGAACTGCATGACATTCATTAGATTCAGAAAAATTAAGTAAATTTTGAACGCAATAGTTAACCTGCCTTAAGGTGCTCGCGCTGTCTTTTATTTTGGTCGACAAGTCATTGCCAATCCAAGCAAATGGGTGTTGTAAATTAAGTAAGTCGAGCTCGTGTTTAAACTGGCTTTCTTTGAGTTCACCGTTTAAGTATTGCTCGCTTATATTTAATAATGTGGAGATTATTGGGCTGCTATGGCTAAGGTTATCTATCGTATTAATTGCTTGTGACAATGGGGTGCTTATTTCCGAAGCCGCATCAACACTTAGCGTACCCAATGTTGCCATTTTAGTACTTTGGACAAGCATTTTTTTATACCGTGCTAATTCGGACTCTTTTTCACTTAGTTGCTTTTGTAACGACTTAAGGTTTTTTTCATCGTTTAAACATACACTTTCTAAATGACTCTCTACTTCATTCATGCCAGTATCCCTATAGCTTGTATAACTAATATTTAGTTGCCAAACTGAAAATACGCAACCAGATCTCCTTTTTGTTCTGTAAATAAATGTGTAAATTGACAATAAACAGGCAGGTTAAGCTTAAAACACTTCCCACTCAAACGTATTTATTGCTTCACAAAAGGATGAACAAACCCCCTGTTGCTGACAACCAACAATTAGAGCCTCGTTAGACTGCTTATTAAATAGCTTTTGATGAACAATATAAAGAGTATTACTCAAATCATCAGCGGGGGTTTTTAACTCATTAGAGTTTAAAATTAATGTGCACACCTGCGTACTCTGCCCCCATAATTTCATGATATAAGCAGATACATGAAGGTAATTTATACTTTGCTCAGGGTCAGTTAATTTGTGTTGGTCCGTCACTTCTTCAACATTTATTAATTTACCAACAAAACTCAATAGCGCCACTGAAAATAGCAAAGCCTGCTCTTTTAAGTTCATACCTATATGTTGTGCAAATTTTTTAACACAACTAGCATAATGTGTTGCAACATGTATTTGCTTTTCGTGATCGATGGCCGATATAGAAGGAGGCAAATTTTCTGCCATTAATAATGATGTACTAATTGACAATAAAATAGTCGTACCAAGGCGAGAAACGGCCTCTTCTATAGAGACTGTTTTACGTGTAAAGCCCAAATAGGCCGAGTTAGCAAGTTGCAGCAACTTAGCAACAATAACAGGCTCCTTAGAGACAAGCTCAGCTACTTCGGCTAGGTCGAACTCTCCACTATCAATAAGCGTATTGAGCTCTTGCAGCAGTGAGGGATAAACCGGAAAGCTAGACATTGCCCCCAGTTTTCTTCTCATACTTTCTGAAAACGGGAGTGCTTTTAATTCTGCCACATTGTTAAAAAAAAGTATTAAATCGTCTTTATTAAATGGTTTAGCAAGGTACATATGCACAACGTTACATTGACGCATTTTTTCGGTTAACGACGGGTCCCCCGTGAGCAAAGCCCTCACTGGGTACGAATTTTCAATTAAACAGCGCTCTAACACATCTAATCCATTAACGTGCGGCATTAAGTAATCGCTTATAATTAGGTCTATTGATTTATTATTTTTAAGCACAGACCAAAATTCATTTATTTCACTCACCGTAATAACGTCAGCATCGGGATATATTCTGTTAATAGTTCTATGTAGCGCCTTTAATATAAACAGCTCGTCGTCAAATAAAACTACTCTCATTGTTTTCATTCATCACCGCACACATTTGTATTTATTAAGTAATCATAAAACTCATCAGCAGGCAAAGGTCTAGAAAAATAAAAACCTTGAATATAATCACAGCCAAGTCTTTCTACCAATTTACATTCGTGAGCCGTCTCGACTCCTTCTGCAATCACCTTTAAATTAAGATCATGGGACATACGCACAATGTTTCTGATCATACTTTGCATTTCAAGGGATGAATCTAAACCACTTATCAGCTCCTTATCTAATTTTATGCCATCGATTGATAACTTTGAAAGATACGCAAGTGATGAATAACCTATACCAAAATCATCAATTTGGACTTCAAACCCTAAGCTTCTTAATCTGGTTATTTGCAGTTGGCATTTTGTTAGATCATCCATTAAGTAAGTTTCTGTTAACTCAAACTGAATGTTTGATGCACTGAGGTTGTTCTCATTTAGAGACTCAAGCATAAAGTCTATCCATTCAGGGTCTTCTTTAATTTGCCGAGCAGAAAGGTTTATAGCGAGTTTACCTACTTCAACTTTTTGCATGTTCCATTGCTTAAGCTGTTTAAAACTTTGTGAAATTACAAATCGACTTATAGCGATAATTTGGCCATCACATTCAGAAATAGGAATAAACAAAGCCGGAGACACCCACCCATACTTTGTCGGCTCATACCACCTAATAAGCACCTCAGCACCACTTACCTTATGTGTTTTTAAATCTATTTTTGGCTGAAAACATAAACTAAATTCTTCGTTATCAATTGCTTTAAAAAGCAGCCTACTTAGTTCAAAGTTTTTTCGGTAATCGTTTACTAACTCTGCATCAAAGCGTGTAAAAAAGCGTTGCTGTTTTTTTGCTAGGTAATTCATGTTCAGGCTAAGATGATTTATAAGTTCCTTGCCCGACAAAACATCGTCAGGAAAAATGCCGTAAACCCCATAAAGCTCTAAACTCATTCCTTTATAACGCTGGGGTATCGCATCGCTAAATAAGCTCATAGTTTTATTTAGAGCGGCAAGTAATGTGGCATCGTTACTTGCGTGAGGTACAGATAACATAAACTGGTTAGAATGCTTTTGACACATTTTTACCTTTTCACCAAAGGTATTGTGCAGTACTTTTGCAAGCAAATGTGTAAATTCGTAAGCGCTTTGGTAATCTAATAAATCAGCAATAAGTTCAAATTTAGCAATACCGATAAAAATAACCGTGTAGCTAGTGTTTTCACCTTCATACTCATTTAGCTGTTGATAAAAAGCAGGCTCTTTAATTAAAAAATCACCAAAGCTTTCTATTAAAAATTTGTCACTCGACTTACTAGGGTTAACCGACAGCTTAAGTAACTGACAAAAATCATCAGACCAATAACGTTCCAAAATAAACTCGTATTCTTTTTCGCTTTCTGCGCATTTACGAGCAATAAATAACATATTGGTTTTATTACTTAAAAAGGCCGTCAAATCGTCTTTATTTGGCTGTGCGTCTATATTAATTATGTAATCATCAACAAAGCTGTATAAACCTGAAAACAAAGACTGCGCAGGCGCATTAAAACGGTTTATTTTACCATTTTCGTCTATTTCAATAAGCGCGGTAACGCTACCTAAAAGTAGTTGGTCACGCTCGTGCTGAGCAATACGCTTGCAATAGAGTTGTTGCGCTTGTTGAATGGTTGTTATCAGTTCATTTTCATTCCAAGGCTTTTGTAAAAACTTAATCGCCAGTCCTTGGTTAAGAAGCTCAACCACCGAATTAAAATCAGAATGACCGCTAAGCACTATATTTATTATTTCTGGCCAGTGAATTTTAACTTCTCGAAGTAAGTCGGCCCCTGTCATTTTAGGCATTCTGTAATCGGTAATAATCACCGACACATCATGTACTTTTAAGTAAGCCAGTGCTTCTTGTCCACTAGTCGCTAGCGCTACTTGTTTAAAGCCGGCGCGCTTTAAAACGCGCTTTAAAGAGCGTAAGACATTTTCTTCATCATCAACCAAAAGGATACTAGGTTCCACTATTGGCTCCCATTGTTATTTAATCTCAAATAAAGATTAAAACGGCTAATACGACAGCGAATAAAGCACTTATCGTCATTTAAATTGTTATGGCTATAACTTACATGTTTTTTTACATAACACTATTGCAAAAATATCGCTTGCTATTTACAAACCACCAAACCAATCATAAAGAATTAATATAATAAAAAATACCAATCCAATATAATTAGCTAATAATAAACAATACCAGCAACACTATTCAATCAACCTTTAGTCACAAAACATGCCTCTCTTAGCGCTGTTTTTTAACTCATGAACTTTTTGGGGTATTGAAAACAAACACAAAGCGACTGCCTTCACCCACTTTACTCAGTACATCAACACTTGCCTCGTGCTCTTCAATAATGGTGTACACCTCAGACAAGCCTAAGCCAGTACCTTGCCCAACCTCTTTGGTTGTATAAAAGGGGTCAAAAATTCGCTCTAAATCAGACTCAGCAATACCTGCGCCAGTGTCTTCAATAATAAGCCTTATTTTGTCTTGTTCTTGCTTACACTCAATGGTCAGTGTTCCTCCAGAAACCATAGCCTGTAACGAGTTTAAAATAGTATTAAACAAGAGTTGCCGTATTTTACTGGCCTTACCCCATATAAAAACAGGCTCTGAAGGGAACTGCTTTTCAATTTGAACTTTATATTTGAGCTCATTTTTTAACACAATCAAAGTAGACTCAATCTCAGCGCATAAGTCTACTTCCATCCAGCTTTCTTCATCGCTTAATGCAAAATCTCGTAAGCTATTAACAATTTTTTTAACTCGCTCTGCGCCATCTAGCGACTCATCGAGTAGCTCTGGTAAATCTTCTAGTATAAAGTCAACACCCTGGCGTTCGTATACATCCTCAAGTAATTTTATAAAGCGATCTTCAGCCTGTTTTACAATGATTTTTTTTTGCGTCTGCGTTGTTTTTATTAGTTTTAATGCATAATCCTTGAGCGTTTCTAGGTTTGAGCTCACAAACCCTATTGGGTTATTAATTTCATGTGCAACCCCTGCAGCCAACTGACCTATAGACGCCATTTTTTCTGATTGCAGCATTTTCTTTTGCGCTATTTTTAACTCTTGATGCATTGCCTTTAATTGTTGATGCTCGTCTTCTAGCGCATTTTTTAAATCAGATTGCTGAATAAAATAACTGGCCTCTGCGGTTACATCTGTCACAAAAATGCTGACGTGTGTCACCTCCGCATTTTCATTTGATAGCGGCATAAATTGCACATTTTGATACATTTGCGACTCATCCCCTGTAATGGGACGACTGCTTCGCATGGGGAATACATGGGGGCGTTGTTGCCAGTAACTAAAGCTTGGGTTTTTTAAAATAAATACACTGTCAATTTTACGTTTTAAAAAACGCGCTTGTTCTTCAAATACAGTTAATAGAGGTTGGCCAACTAAATCGGGTTGGCGAATGGTTAATCCACCTAAAAACGTAGGGTTAGCGAAAGTGATTGTCATATCCTGATTTATAATACAGGCACCAATAGGAAGTTGATCAATGACACGTTCAAACTCGCTTTTTTCCATCAATCCTCCAATAAGGCTTTGATTGGTATTAACAGCTGTTCAATAGACCCTTCACTTAAGCCAATGAGTATGCGCGCATCAAATTGCATTTGCTCAATAAAAAATTCAACTTCTATAATTAAAATAGACGACCACTCATTACTATGAGCAGATTGCACCGGATAATAAAACGCAGGCATATTTAATTGCGTTGATAACTCAAGCTGGCTGGTAAAGCCTTGTAAGCAAGCAGCAGATAAAATGTTGGTAATTTCTAAAACAAGTTCTTCTGTTGCGGCTTCATCGAGCGGTAAGTCAAAATCCATCACTTGAGCCAACGCATTGCAACCGTCTTTGTGCATGCTCATTATCACTTCACCACGAATGGTGCCTGTGAACGACTGCCGGGCAAACCAGTTATTTGAAAGGCTATTAATCATTCCCTGAAAATCTTCAGGAGACATTGCTTGAATAGCAGGAATAGACAAAGACACTTTGGTTTGAATCAGTCGAGCAAGCGCATCGGCCGCTTGCCCCATAGAAATGTTCATTATTTCTTGAAGCGCATCGCGCTCGTCTTCGTTTATTTCAATCATAACAAGCCAACATCCAGCAAGGTTTCGCGTAATTGGTCGGCTTTTAAAGGCTTTTGTAAAAACCTAAAAGCGCCCATAGAGCTAACAAGCGCCTGTGCTGCAGGTTGAATATCTGCACTAATTACTATAACAATGGTTTTTTGATGCTCTTGCTGCAGCTCTTTTAACACTTCAAAGCCATCCATTTGTGGCATTTGCAAGTCTAAAAACAGTACCTCCGCTAACCCAGCATGCACAGCGTCTAGCGCTTCAACTCCATTTTTAGCTTCGTGAATCGTAATATCCCAATCTTCAGGAAGTGCGCGTTTAATTGTTTTTCTTGAAAGTGCTGAGTCATCAGCTATTGTAACCGGTATTGGCATACAGTCCTCGCTATACAATATTAGTACGTAACCTTCTGTTTTAGAGTAGAAGTAATTAGTAATTTCTGCAAAAAAATAGCCTAAAAATTCGCTTTTTACGCTGGGTTTTTATTGTTTTTTTATGCATTTTAAATTCACGCATTAATAAAATTTGTTGTGGTTAATAAAATCTGCTAATTCAGTTGTTTATAAGCCGAGGTTAGACTAAATTTAACCGTATATCAGATTTGGCTGGCTTTACTTTTATGCAAAAAACCTCTGAACTAGAAGAATTTAACAACAGACCTGCCCACATTTTATGCCTAGACGACGAGGCAAGTGTTTTAAAGTCACTTGTACGGCTGTTACGAATGAACAAATTTAATGTGGTTGTATCGACCGACGGACACGACGCACTTCAAAAAATGACAGCCACACAGTTTGATGTGGTCATAAGTGACATGCGTATGCCCAAAATGAGCGGCGCAGAGTTTTTAGCAAAAGCAAAAAAGCTAGCTCCTGACACTCAACGTATTTTGCTAACGGGCTATTCTGATCTAGAGTCAACGGTTAGTGCAGTAAACGATGGGGGTATTAACGCCTACATTCAAAAGCCTTGGCAAAACGATCACTTAATCGGTGTTATAAAATCAGCAGTTGAAAAGTTTCGCTTAAAAAAGCACAACGAACTACTTCAAGCGCATGTCAAAAAACAAAATGCGCAATTAACCGAACTGAATCAGTCGTTAGAACTCAGAGTAGAAAAGCGTACAAAGCAAATAAAACAAGTGCTCAGGCAGCTTGAAAAAGCAAATGAACGAGAAAAAAACGAGCATAAATCTACCGTAGAGCTGCTCTACAATTTTATCAATGCAAACCCTTATCTCGATGGCAACAGAGCACAAAACATTGCCAATACCTGTACGCATATAGCCTTGTATCTAAATGCATCGCAAAAAAGTATCGAACTTGCGCCAACTGCGGGTTACCTAGCACAAATAGGATTGCTAGCCATGGACCCCGATCTTTATAAAAAACCAGTGAATAAACTAACCGAAGTACAACGCAAAACCTTTTACACACATCCAAGCACCGCGCAGCTAATGCTTATGCCTGCACTGCATTTACAAGATGTATCTGATGCTATTTACTATCAATATGAGCGCTATAACGGCAACGGGTTACCTAAAGGGCTTTCGGGTAACGAAATACCCATTGGTGCCATGGTATTAAGCGTTGCACGTGATTATTGGGAAGCCTATGAACAAAGTGTGGGCGACAACGAGGCCGAACATCACCAGCACGCACTCGACACTATAAAACTTTACAGCGGTACGTTTTATCATCCAAAAATTGTGCGAGCACTTGAAGCCAGCCACAACAAAATGAAAGAGAAGAAAAGCACAGCGGGTTCGGTCACTATTTGTAATGCTCAAGAGCTTAAAGAAAATATGGTATTAGGGAACTCGATACAAAGCCACACTGGCATTATATTACTGCCCAAAGGCCATGTGTTTAGCCGTAAATCAATTGAAAAGTTACAACAACTTGAAGCAAAAAAACCAACCCCCTTTAGAATTATGATTAAAAGCGCTAAATGATTGATCTAAAGCAGGCTTTTTTTCGTTACAATAAGCCTAAAATATACATATAACTTTGCTTGAAGGAGCACAACGTGTCGCGATTTTCTGCCGTAACCGACAATCCCCACGACGGGCGTTTTAATCAAAAAACGGGAATACTGCTTACTAACTTAGGGAGCCCAGACGCCCCAACAGCCGCGGCACTGCGTATCTACTTACGCGAGTTTTTATCTGACCCACGCATAGTAGAAATACCACGCCTTGTTTGGATGATCATACTACATGGCATTATTCTACGAGTACGTCCAAAACGTTCAGCAAAGCTATACAAAAGCATTTGGACAGAAAACGGGTCTCCTCTCACGCACATTACTCGCCAGCAAAGCGAAAAGCTCAACACATTGTTAAAGCAAAAAGGCTACACAAACACCGAAGTTGTTATGGCCATGCGTTATGGCAACCCTTCAATAGAAGCTGGCCTTGAAGAGCTAAGAGACAAAGGCCTCACGCGCATAATTATCATGCCAATGTATCCGCAGTATTCAAGCCCTACAACAGGGTCTACATTTGACGCTGTATCAAGCGTGCTACGCAAATGGCGCTGGGTGCCTGAGCTTCACTTTATAAATGGCTATCACAAAAACACCACTTACATTGAATCATTAGCTAATAGCATAAGCGAAGATCTAGCAGCCAACGGGATGCCGCAAAAAATTGTTTTTTCGTACCACGGTATGCCAAAATTATTTTTAGACAACGGCGACCCGTATCATTGCCTGTGCTTACAAACAACGCGTCTTGTTGTTGAAAAGCTTGGCCTTGATAAAGACAATGTCATTAGCACTTTCCAAAGCCGATTTGGTAAAGCAGAGTGGTTAAAGCCCTACACAGATGCAACGCTAGAAAGCCTGCCAGCCGAAGGAATTAAAGATGTGGCAATTATAAGCCCTGCTTTTAGCGCCGACTGCCTTGAAACATTAGAAGAGTTAGAAGGCGAAAACCGCGAAATATTTGAAGAAGCTGGCGGCGAAAAATACAGATACATCCCAGCTTTAAACGACAGAGACGATCACATTGAAGCCATATTTGATGTGTTAAAACCAATGTTGTAATCAACTCAATATAATAAAGGCGTTAATATTAACGCCTTTTTTTATGCCCATTATTCACAAAGAGGGGAAGAGACGCTGCGCTTTTAGAGTTAGTGAAAAGCCCATCATTTACAATGCCATGGCTGAATATACCTGTAGACGCGCAGCTTGCTGGCGTTTAAACGCAACGCTTTTACGGGGTATAAAGTAATTAACTCACCACCGAGAAGTGAAGGCCAGGAGAAGTGACCAAACCAATATTTTTTTAACTCTGTGTAGCGCAAAGCGCCTCGGTGTGCTCTGTGGTTATATTTATTTTTAAATAACAAGAAGCTGCCGCTTCTAACGTGAGCAAGCTCTACGTCTACAAAAACAAACTAAACATTGGTATTGCTCGGCTCATTTACTTCTCATTTTATTCTCTTTGTGCATTACAGTTTTAAAAGCCCATTATTTCTAAATTTACTGGTAGACGCGCAGCTTGCTGGCGTTTAAAAGCAACGCTTTTACGGGGTATAAAGTAATTAACTCACCACCGAGAAGTGAAGGCCAGGAGAAGTGACCAAACCAATATTTTTTAAACTCTGTGTAGCGCAAAGCGCCTCGGTGTGCTCTGTGGTCATATTATTAAATAACAAGAAGCTGCCGCTTCTAACGTGAGCAAGCTCTACGTCTACAAAAATAAACTAAACATTGGCTTTGCCCTGATCATTCACTTCTCTTTGTGCATTACAGTTTTGAAAGTCCACTATTCACAAAGAGGTTAAAAGGCGCTGCTATTTTACTTAAAACCCACCGTCATTAACCCTTACGAGTGATCATTACTGTACAAACACCCGCTATAATTCCCCAAAAAGCAGATCCTACTGAAAACATCGTTAAATCAGACGCCGTAACCAAAAACGTCACTATTGCAGCCTCAGTATATTGCGAACCCGTTAACGCTTGCTGCAAACTATTTGCAATAGTGCCGAACAAAGCGATACCCGCTAACGCCAAAATAAGTGCCTGCGGCAAACTTGCCACCAAACCGACTAAAGTTGCAGCACACAACGCCATTAAAATGTAAAACACACCACCCGCAATACTTGCCCAATAGCGTTTATCAGGGTTTTTATCAGCCTCATCACTCATACAAATAGCCGCCGTAATCGCAGCTAAATTAATTGAATACGCTCCAAACGGCGCACAAAGTACATTTACTAGCCCCGTCACATTAAGCGATGCCGAAATAGGCGCTTTGTAATTATGCGCCTTTAACACAGCAATACCTGGCAGATTTTGAGAGGTCATTGTCACAATATATAAAGGCAAACCAATGCTTATACAGGCTTGTAAGTTAAACGAAGGCGCAATATAGGTAAAGTGACTCATTTTCCACTGCAATGCGCTAGTATCTACATGACCAAATTGCCACGCTAATAACACCCCCACAATTAACACGCTTAGCATGGCAAAGCGCGCAAAAAAGCGCTTACCTACAAAATAAACCAATACCATTAACCCTATAACTAAGGGCATATCATTCATAAAATTAAATACATCAATACCAAAAGTAACCAGCACGCCCGCTAACATGGCACAGGCAAGTTCGCTGGGTATTCGGTTCATTATTTTTTCAAACCAACCCGTTATACCCGACAAAAACACCAACAACGCGGCAAACATAAATGCTCCAACCGCCTCGTTTAGGTTATATCCCTGTGCGCTTGATATAAGCAAAGCAGCCCCAGTGGTCGACCATGCAATTAAAACAGGAACTTTGTAGTAGTAAGATAAACCAATTGAGGTTGCTCCCATTATTAAACCTAGCATTAAAATCCAGCTCGCAACTAAATCAGGCGTCCCCCCTAGGGTGATCACAACCTGATAAATTAATGCAATGGAACTTGCAAAACCAATAATCACTGCCACTAATCCAGCGGTTGCTCGGTTAAGTAATTGATCTGAAAACGCCATATATCCCTCTTGCATTTATTTTTATGCACACAACATACGTTGCTCATTTTTACAATGCAATTAACTATTAGTGTAAGAATCGTGAATTATTTTCATTTTTATTTTAAAAAATTTAGAGCCTTCAAATTATTGCATTTTAAAAAACAAACCAGTACCTATAAAAGCGCCGCAGGCCGCATAAAGCCTACAAAAAGCAATACCTAAAATGTACTAAAAACAAGCTAACCATTACTTTACAACAACTTAAAAAACCAAAAAACAATACATTAATACTATAAAACCAAACTTGATCTAATTACTTACTTAGTATAAAACGTAACAAATAGTTAACCAAAAACACCAAAAGAGAAACAAATGAAGCATTTAATCATTGCTACCATTGCTACTGCGGTACTCGCATTTGCCATTTACAAAGGAGTAATTGAGACCAAAAAAGCCGAGGAGCCTACTGCTCCAATAGCGATCGATTTTGTTCCTATTGATCTGCAAAAAACACGCACAACCAAAGCGCCAGCGCCTATTGATATGAGTAAAGACCCTATAAAAACCACGCCAAAAATAGAACAAACAGCTCCATTTGAAAGCTTTGACGCGGTAAACCGCTTATCAGATCGTGCCAAAGCAGTACTTACCAATGCCAAAGTACTGCCTACCGACCTTAATAACGAGGCCTACATAGAGTTTGATTTAGCCACTTTACAAGCACTAAAAACAGGCGAAAACTTTGACTTAGCTATTCCACAAACAACCGAAACTTATACAGCCGAAGTCACTAACGTTATTGAGTCAGCCAATGGTGACAAAAGTATTTTTGGAAAAGTACTTGGCGTTGATGGACGTATGCACAACACGGTACTTACCGTTGGGAAAGACGCTATATACGGCCAATTTACCGCACCTTCTGGTAACTACGTATTTGAAAGCAAAGGCCAATACGGCTGGATAGCCGCTAAACGCGATTTATATAAAAGCCATATTGAGCACGACGTAAGTGCCCCACAACCAAAAACCGATAACACTGGCGATATGTTTGCGCCTAAAACCGACGGCTAATCACTTATTCCGCCCGCTTAATTAAGTGCTATCGCGGATTGCTATTACCTAATTTTTTATATTAAGCCCCATTAAATGGCTGCTTAAGCGTGCTCGTTATGCTTAAGCAAAATTTAATAATAACTATATTAACCACTACAAGAGTAAGGAAATACAACAATGAAGAATGTAATCATCAAAACAGCAGTAGCAGCTGCATTGTGCGCTGCAAGCACAGCTCAAGCAGAAACAATCGATATTGGTATTTTATATACCGACCAATCGGCTGCAGCAACCAGCAATATTAATACAAAAATTAACCAGCTTATTGCGTTTAGTAATCAAGTTTACAGCCAAAATGGTGTAGACATTACGCTGCGTTTAGTGGGCTCGCAAAACTTAGGCGACTACGCAATTACTCCATCTGAAGATTGGCTTAATGCAGTAACAAACAGCAGCTACGTAGATAACCTACGCACAGGCTGGAAAGCCGATATGGTAGCAGTGCTAGGAATGGGTCAAAGTGCAGGTGCTGGCTTAATTTCATGTGGTTTAGCATGGGTTGGACAAGGTACAAACGGCAACCTTTACAGCTCAATGAGCGATCGTATGTACTCAATTACAGCGATTGATTGTGGCGCAAGCACATTTGTACACGAGCTAGGCCATAACCAAGGCTTAGCGCATTCACGTAAACAAGGTGATACGTCGGGTGGTGTTTACACTGACGGCATGGGCCACGGTGTACAAAACGAGTTTGCAAGTATCATGGCGTACCCACAAGTATTTGGTAGCGCAACACAGTACGATTACTTCTCTAACCCAAATTGGAGCGTAAACGGTATTCCTTACGGTATTACAAACCAGGCATACGCAATTCGCACTGTAACGGCTACAAAAACAAGTATTGCTAACTTTAAATAAATGAGCACAAAAAAGCGGGCATATGTAATGCCCGCTTACGTTATTTTGTTAGTCCAATCCGTTTAATTAAGTGATCTATTTTGCGGATTGGTATTAGTCCCTTTGGAGCGCGTTATGCGCTCTTTTTAATGCACAACAACTTTTTGCTTAATAGCCGGCATTAACGTTTTGCCATCGCCATCTACCTTATTTAATAGCTTTAAGCCCATTACTTTTGCAAGCACCGGGTATATGTCGAGGTTATTTACTTTTTTAAGGCTTACACCTTGTTTAAATGCAGGCCCAGTTGCAATAAACGTGGCTGCCATGTCGTCTGTGTAAGCGTAACCGTGTGTGCCAACATAAGTCGATTTACCCTTACTGGTAAATACCGCAGGCGCGTTAGTTTGCACTATAATATCGCCCACTCGGCTCCCTTTATTATAATGATACCCAGCCAACTGCTCATCAGTTAACACTGTATAACGGCCATTTGCCGCCTCGCGTAAACGCGCTTTGTAATTGGCTATGTCGGTTACGCTGGTTTCGGGTTTTGCATATATTAGTAAACGCGGCCCCGTATTTTTAACTATAAAACCGTAATCACTAGGTAACGTGTTCAACAAAATGCTTTTATCAGGATCAACAACCGCCATACCATGGTCCGACACAATCACTAAGTTCACATCTTGTTCTAATTTACTTAAACGCGCGTGTAACTGCCCCATTAACGTATCGAGCTGTTTAACTGCATCGCGTGTTTGTGGCGCATCGGGGCCAAATTCGTGCCCCATGCTATCGACTAACGAAAAATAACTCGCAACAAAGCGAGGGCGCTGCGCCTTAGGTAAGTTCAACCACTGAATAATTTGATCAACCCGGCCTTGGTACTCACTATGCTTAGAGTAATGATAAAAATAGTCGGGGGTCATACCATTAAAACGCGCATCCGACTCAGGCCAAAAATACGCCGCCGACTTAAGCCCCTGCATTTTAGCTAAGTTCCACAGCGGAATGCCTTTTACCCACGTACTGTCGCCTAATGCTTTACCCATGCTGTAACATTCGTTATTACGCGCTTTGTCACAAAATTTGTTATCAACAATGCCGTGATTCACTGGCAATAACCCAGTCACAATAGAAATATGATTAGGAAACGTTTTTGTGGGGTAAACCGGTATTAACTTTTGTGCCCTTACACCTTTATCGGCCATAGCTTTTAAATTAGGTGCACCGTGTTTTTCAATGTAGTCCCACCTAAAACCGTCAATCGACACAAGTACTACCGTTTGCTCTTTTGCTGCAAACGCCGTATGGCTGGTTAACACCAAAAGTGCCCACATCATCGCCGTTACAAATCCATACTTCATTACAAATACTCGCCTACATTAAAATACGTTAAATACTGAAAAATATAACTTTATAATACAATTGCTAGGCCTTAAATGATACAAGCACCTGTACCTAACTCCTCTAGGTGTATATATTAACTAGTAAGTATTAAAAACGAATGACAACGCGCATTTACCTCGCCAGTCATCGCCACTAAACAAGGACACCGATGACTATCGACTTTAGTAAAAAAATAACCCCCGCGCGTATGTACAGAACCACCTCTAATTTACAAATGGCGCTCGAAAGCGACCGTGGCCGCATAATGAACAGCGCCGCTATTCGTCGCTTGCAACAAAAAACACAAGTATTTCCGCTTGAGCGAAACGCCGCTGTGCGTTCAAGGTTAACCCACTCGCTTGAAGTACAACAAGTTGGCCGCTTTATTGTACAGCGTATTTTTGCCAACCTAAGCTTTGAGCAACAAAAAGATTATGGCTTAACCGACCTAGAACGCCCACTCGAAAGCCTAGTAGAAATGGCTTGCCTAATGCACGACATTGGCAACCCACCTTTTGGCCACTTTGGCGAAGCCGCAATAAACCACTGGTTTAATACTAATTTAGCCAGTGTAACGCCCGAGCGATGCCGCGAGCCAAACACCGGCATAGGCGTTATTTTTAAGCACCTAGCGCAAGACATTTGCAACTTTGAAGGCAACGCCCAAGGCATTCGTATTATTCACTCGTTGCAAACCCTTAACCTAACCTACAGCCAAAGTGCAGGTATTTTAAAATACACCCGCCCAGCAGGGCTTGATGTAAAAGACATACCCCAAAATAAAAACTACTTAATGAAAAAAGTAGGCTACTACTACAGTGAAAAAGCCTTTATTGAAGCATTACAAAACGAGTTAACCATAGAGCCCTACTGTCGCCATCCGGCCAGTTACATAATGGAAGCCGCCGACGATATATCGTACTGCCTAGCCGACATAGAAGACGCCGTAGAAAAAGGCATAATAACCATTGAGCTACTGTGCACCGTGCTTAAAAATCACTATCAAAAAGTACTTATAAACCTAACCATTGACGACACCGAACACCAAGACTTTGTTAGCAAAGCGGTAAACTACGCACTAGAGCGTGGCAAAGCACAACCGTATAACTTTAATAGCGAATTTTTTATATACCTACGTGTAGCCCTGCTGCACCCGCTGGTTAACCATGCCGCAAAACGCTTTATAGAAAACATAGAACCCATTTATCACGGCGACTTTAACCATGCCCTACTAGAAGACCGAAGCCACTTGCACGCCGTAACACAAACGCTTAAACAAGTTGCCCAAGCGCATGTGTTTTCAGATAAAGAAGTGGAAAAGCTTGAGCTACAAGGCTACAGAATCATTAACGGCCTACTCGACAGCTACAAACCACTACTGCAATTAACAAGCGACGACTTTAAACGCGCACTAAATGGCGACAAACGCCTACTAATAGAATCAAGGCTTGTTAAAAAGCTCTCTAAAAAGCACCTAAACAGCTACCAACATGCCATAGACGCCATGCAAGAAGAGCCCGACCACTTTGCAGCCTACGAATTTTATTACCGATGCCGGTTAATTCAAGATTACATTAGCGGCATGACCGACCAATTTGCCTACGACGAATACCGTAGCCTAATGGTAATAAGCTAATAAAATAGCGCTCACTCAGCGCAATTTATTAACCGCCTGGCTAAGCTTTAATATTAAAGCAAATAAGCTTAGCCATATTCGCCCGCTATTAAGCGTAATACTCCCCTAGATAATTTTTAATTTTACGCTTAAAATCAACTTATTAATGTTTAAACGCTAACCGCCCTTATGACCACTTTACTCACACGCCTGACACTTTGTTTTGCCTTATTTTATAGTGTTAATAGCGCTGCTTATAACGAAGCAATGTGCATACTTATAAAGCAAGAAGTACAGCAATACAGTAATAACAAAACTAGCGAAAAATATCGTAAAGCGGCGCGTGACTACAAAAAACATTGCAACAAACCTAAGCAAGTACTTACTCAGTCTAAACCAGTAGTAAAAGAGCCAGAGCCAAGCGTAATAGTAACCCAACCACAACCAAACAATGTGCAACCTGCTCCGGTTATTGAGCCCACCAACCAAACCACCGATGGGCTAATAGACGAAAAAACACTTAACTTAACCGATGAACAAAAACAGCAAATTAGCGACATGATTGACGCTAACGCAAGCGAAGTAACCATTAATGTAGAGCCTACACAACCTACACCTACTGAAAAAAACGAGCCTAACACTTCGGCTAACAACCAAACACTAGCAGAGCCAATAACAACTCAAAAACGTGAACAAGCTTCAGCACAAGTGCTTGAGGAAGAATCAAAAAAAGTACAAGAGCCAGCGCAAAGCCAAGTAACAGAGCAAGCGACACCGGTTAAACAACCCTCAGAGCTAACAGTAGCGCCGGTGATAAAACCAGCGCCAGTGATTGCCCCGCAACCAGCGCGCGAGCAACCTAGCTCGTTATTATTACCAAGTTTTGTATTAGTACTGGTTGTGCTTATTGGCGCAATGGTGATCATTCGTTTGCGCCGCGCAAAACAAACCAATGCCAGCGCAGCCGTTACAGCAGTTAGTACGCAAACACAAAATACACAAAGCGCCAAAAAACAAACAGCTAATGTAACCTCAGAGCAACAGCAACCAAAAACTACACACAAAACACCGGCACCCAGTGAGCAATCGGCTACTGAAACAGCCGAGCCAAAAGCCCCTACTAACGACGTAGTTACTAATGACAAATCAAGCGAAGAAAAACCACAACCTAATACCGCCGAGTTTGAAGCCGCAGCTAAAACTACGTTAGAGCGTATTAAAAACGCCAGCAGCTTTAACGAACCGCAAGTACGCGACTTTGATCCAGATGCAAAACCTGAAAAAAAACAGCGTAAGCACAGCCCAGTAAAACCAGAGCCAACACCAGCAGAGCCTGTTGAAAAAACTGAACAACCAGCAGAGAAAACACCTGAGCCGCTACCAACAAGTACACCTGCAAATTTAGATAAACCCGAGCCAGAAGCGCCTGCATTTAAAACTGGACACGACTTTAAAGAGCCCGAAGTACGCACGTTCGATCCTAATGCACCACTACCCGGCAAAAAGAAAAAACCACGTAAAACAGAGCCAACACAAACTGAGCCGGAGCCACCAGCGCCACAAAACACCCTTGAAAAAATGCAACAAGAGCCAGAAGCATCTGAGGCAAAAGCCGAGCCTAAAACCCCTACAGCTGAGCCTAAAAAAGCAGATACCAACAACCCATTTGCCAACCTATCACTTGATGCAAGTTGGGACCCAAACTCAGCCGAAAAACCCAAAATAGAAGAAAAACAACGCGCCCCTAAATCACAAGCACTAATAGACGCAGAAGAACGCGCTAAAAAGCTACAAACAAAAGAGTAGCAACCTCACTCACTCCTCTTTGTGCATTAAAACCCTAAAAACCTATTATTAAAAAAGAGGTTAAATTTATTGGTAGACGCGCAGCTTGCTGGCGTTTAAAAGCAACGCTTTTACGGGGTATAAAGTAATTAACTCACCACCGAGAAGTGAAGATCAGAAAAAGTGACCAACCCAATATTTTTTAACTCTGTGTAGCGCGAAGCGCCTCGGTGTACTCTGTGGTGATATTTATTTTTAGCAAGAAGCTGCGCTTCTAACGTGAGCAAGCTCTACGTCTACAAAACCAAGCTAAAAGTAGCCCTATTCACTCTGGCTTCTCATTCGCTTCTCTTTGTTCATTAAAGCCCTAAAAGCCTATTATTCAAAAAGAGGTTAAATTTACTGGTAGACGCGCAGCTTGCTGGCGTTTAAAAGCAACGCTTTTACGGGGGTTGAAAGGTGATTGTTTCAGCACCAAAAGTTAAGAAAAAAGATGCGGAGAAGTAACTAACATTACTAATGTTTTCTCTGTGTAGCGCGAAGCGCCTCGGTGTGCTCTGTGGTAATAAAAAGATCACTTAACACCATCACTTGGCTTCTCATTTACTCCTCATTCGCTTCTCTTTGTGCATTAAAGCCCTAAAAGCAAAGCTTTTAATTTATGGACGAAAGTTTACCTTTCGCTTTAATTAAAGCATTCAGCACTACTCGTTTAACTTAAACACACCTATTTGCCTCATAAAATGAGGCAAATGGTAGGGTTAATTGCCTCATTATTTTGCTTGCACTACCGCTTTTTAAATTATAGGCAACCGTAATTTAAATATTTGTAGATGCAACTTTACTTCGCGCTTTGACTACTCATTTTCTTCTCATTTTCTTCTCATTCGCTTCTCTTTGTGCATTAAAGCCCTAAAACCCAATGATTCACAAAGAGGGTAAGAGACGCTGCGCTTTTAGAGAAGTGATCAAGTGGCTCTTCTCATTTACTCCTCATTTTGTTCTCTTTGTGCATTACAGTTTTATAAGCTCATTATTTCTAAATTTACTGGTAGACGCGCAGCTTGCTGGCGTTTAAAAGCAACGCTTTTACGGGGGTTAATAAAATGATTGTGTTACCACGGAGAAGTGAAGGAGAAGATCAGAAAAAGTGACCAACCCAATATTTTTTAACTCTGTGTAGCGCGAAGCGCCTCGGTGTACTCTGTGGTGATATTTATTTTTTAGCAAGAAGCTGCGCTTCTAACGTGAGCAAGCTCTACGTCTACAAAACCAAGCTAAAAATAGCCCTATTCACTTTGGCTCCTCATTCGCTTCTCTTTGTGCATTAAAGCCCTAAAACCCCATTATTCACAAAGAGGGTAAGAGACGCTGCGCTTTTAGAGAAGTGATCAAGTAGCTCAGCTCTTCTCATTTACTCCTCATTTTGTTCTCTTTGTGCATTACGCTTTTAAATAACTAACACACTTTAATAAACAGGAATAAACTCGCCCTTAACCTGCTTCGACGCCTTTAACCACACTAAATACGCCTGCTCGTAATCTATAAAATAGGTAGAAAGCGCATTTAAAATCACCTCATTCTCAAGCGTATTGCACGGGTTTTTAGCCTCGGCCTGCACAATCGCCTTTAACACCCTTCTACCCTGCTTATGCTGAATAAAAAACGCCAACCAATTATTCGCATTTGCATATAAATCGCTTCGGTAAGACTGCTGCTCCCACAACGCCTCTGAATCAATTAACGACCTAAACTCCATATACGTCCGGCGTACACGGTAGGTAGGAATAGCAATAGTTCGGTTAGTTTTATAAATCAGCGTGTTTTCAAAAACCTCAGCTATTCCCTCGTTTAACCACCTAGAGGTAATACCAATTAAATTAAAATTAATAACATGCATAGCCTCGTGAATTGCTACGCGTAAACTACTTTGCGGATCGGCCGGGTCAAACCTCACCAACGCCGTATTATTTTTACCAAAATAAATCCCCGCATTGTTGCTTGGTAAAGCCCCAAAGCGCGACACATAATCGTCGTAATAATTATTAGGTAATACAACCAAGTTCATTAAAATGGATTTGTTGGGGTATAAACCAAATAAGTTTTGATACTTTTCGTATGCTTCAAATAAACGAATACGCAGCGTTTTATGGTAATCGCTATTTACATTAGGGGTAATTAAATTAACAGAGGTGTAAGGGCCTATATCAAATTGTTCGGCTGTAAAATCGAGATTATCGTTTAACTGCAACAGCTCACTTTGCGCGTATTCAAGTTCTTCAGGGTCGTGAACCAACTCACAACTATTTTGTTGCACTGGAGCAGCTTTAGGCTGGGCTTTAGCTTTAGTGACCACATTACCAACACGTTTATCGTTCACGGTTTCAGTAGTATACACATGCGTATAACTCTCAGTATTTTCAGCTTTGTGCGTATAGTTATTTACTTCAACCACAGCGGTGTTTGGTTTATAAAAAAAGTGTAAAACCAGCAACACCACAACCAACAACAATACATGACGTGTTTTTATTTTCATTAAATTAGCCCAGCATAATAGTTAAACAACAATACTTAAAAAACAAAACTCACACTAGGGCTAACGGTAAAAATAACTAAAATGTCATTGTTATTAAAAGTTATGCGCCTTAAACGGTGTTTTTAACCACTGGGCATAAACCTTACTAAAATTAGGAAACTGAGAGTGCAGCATGTTTTTTAACTGCTTGGGCTGCAATTTATTACAAGGGGACTCCTGCTCGGCTAGCATTATATTTTTAAGTAATATTCTCCCCTGCGATGAATCCATCAAAAAGTAAATTGTCGCCCAACTACTTGCGTATAATTTACTCGTATTGTTTTGTTTCCACGACTCTTCTGAACCTATTAACCTGCTAATATTAAAAACGCCCTTAGCGAGTTTATTATTTATTGTCCACGAATTATTAGGCTCTACAATACCGGTTTGCATATGGTTTTTAGTAATTTCAAAGTATTCTGCAAACCCTTCATTTAACCACCTAGGCGTATAACCTAGTACAGCTTTATTAATCGCATGAACCGCTTCATGCACCGCTGTGCTCATTGCATTTTGAGTATTTCTATACTCTATAAACGCAGAGTTACTAGCATGAAAATACATGCCCACTGTGTTCGTAGGGTCGCCACCGCGCTGCTTAATAGCCACCTCATAAGAGCCTCTAGTAGGCAAAACAGTCAAATTTAACTTCACTTTTTTAAGTGCGTGCACACCAATTATTTGACCATAAACCTTAAAAACAGTATTAAGCTTTATGCGTAAAGCTTGGTTAAAAGACGACGGTAACTTAGGGGTATTTAAGGTTAAATCAAAGTAATCGAGCGGCGCTTTAAAACCTGAATCGTACGTTGCAACTGCAAAGTTAGGTTTTTCATCGGTAAAATGCACAACGCCTTGGCTATCTGTCCAAGTATAAATATCGCCATTGCGTTCATATTTAACTTCCCCTAAAGAGGTATCAACACACCGAGTAATATCAGCCTGCGGAAAATGAAAGTCAGTAGACGTTTTATTGCCCTGAACTTTAATAGCACTTTTATTTATTGCTGTTTTTGTTACCGATGGTTCTAAATTTTGTGTGCTTAAACTTTTATAAATGCGCTTAACTTCACCAATCGGATCGTAAAAATTAAATACACGCCCCGTCAAATGGTTAGCCACTAAACCACAAGCAATTACAAACACAAAAAACATAAACACAACACGCAACTTAGTTTTAAACATAATTACGGCTTCCCTTTCCACTGCGCTTCAAACAATGCTTTTTGTTTACCCCTATATTCACTGCACCAAACAAACTCTGATGTGTTCATTCCTTTTTTACGGCAGCGCTCAGGCAACTTATAAAATTTTGACCATGCATCTAGCTTTGCTTTATTACTGTAGCTATCGCTATATAAAGACATACTCGGCACTTTTTGATTCAGTAATGTACTGTTATTTGAAGAGTAAACCCGTGCAGGTTTAACGTATTGGCGTTTAGCTGCTTTTTTAGGTTTATCGCAATGATTAGCAAGCTCTTTAAATAAAAAAGTAAAGCGGGTTTTAAGCCTTTCACCTTCAGCTGCTTTGTAACCATGGCGCATTTTTGCGCGAATATGTTCACGCTCTTTTTTAATGCCATCGCAACGCGATTGCGAATAAGCATCGCCGGCAAAAACTTCAGCGGTTAATAAAGTAGTTAAGACTACCAACATCCATTTAATCATCACTTTTCCTTAACTTACAGTGCTTAAAATTTACTTTTATAAAGCAGAATATAAGTGATTGCTGTTAACTTATAAATACAATGATTAATAAATCTGTAGGCGCAAAGCTTGCTTGCGCGAAAAGCGCAGCTTTTAAAATAATTTACTTATATCGCGTTGGCGATGGCAACCAAGGGGCGGATAACGCCGACCGCCCCTTGGAACCCCACGGCGCCCCGAGTATTTTGCAATTACCTCAAAGTCTAAATCGATATGAACGTAACTGCCGTGTATTCGACGTCCATGGCGAAGTCACGGCTTCGATTGCTTCCATGCAATCAATTACTCATCAATTGAGTCTTTTCGGGCAAAATGACGGGGGAATTGTCTTAGCATTAGTCTTTAATTCAATAATGAGTTAATGCTTGTTTACAATGCACTTTTTAGTAAACTAACCACTCGCAAACAGGGAGTGGTTTTAATGCAGCAAATTGGTATTTACGAGCAGTTAATTACCCAAGTAATTGAGCAAAACTTAAATCGCGATCAATTTTATGTCGGTGAACGACAGCTTGAGTCAGCTGAGGCGGCTACGTGGCTTTCGCGTTTTTTAGGCAAGTTGGTTGAACATGCCATTAATGCAATCCCTAATTCAGATGAGCGTTTGCAAGAACAAATTAGCCTAGCTAATAGCCTTGTGCTTTGGCTTAAAGATCATATTCGCGATGATGAATTGATCAACGAAAACCTTATCGACAGCCAAGGCCGAATACTTACCGCGTTGTTTAATACCCAAAACCCCATAGCTGCCAACCTTAAAGATTACTCTCACGATATTTTTCCGCTAACAGGTCTTACCCAAAGCGAATTGTTTAGCGGTGCTAATGCAGGTATATCACTCGAAGCCGAGCTAAAGCGCGAGATTAAATCGTCCGACACTATTTATTGGCTTGTCTCATTTATAAAATGGACGGGGCTGCGCATTTTTAAAAATGAGCTTGAAGCCTTTACCAAAAACGGCAATAAACTCAAAGTAATTACCACCTCGTATATGGGCGCAACGGATGCAAAGGCGGTTGAATTTTTAGCAAACCTGCCAAATACCGAGGTAAAACTTAGTTACAACAACCAGCAAGAGCGCTTACACGCAAAGTCATACTTGTTTATGCGTAATACGGGTTTTCATACCGGTTATATTGGCTCGTCTAATTTATCGCATTCGGCTCTTACCAGCGGCCTAGAGTGGAACTTAAAAATTACCGCGCAAGAAATTCCACACATAATAGCTAAAACCAAAAGTACCTTTGAAACCTACTGGCAATCGCCAGATTTCGAGCTATTTACAGGCAAAGCTGAATGTAAAGAAAAGCTAATAAATTCTCTTAATGAGCAACGCGGTGTTGGGCAATCAAGCAGCCAGTTTTATTTTGATATAACACCAAAAACACACCAGCTCGCTATTTTAGAAAAACTAAGCGTTGAACGTAGCGTGCATAATCGTTTTAAAAACTTAGTGGTCGCCGCAACGGGCACAGGTAAAACAATCATATCGGCGTTCGACTTTAAAACCGTTTACGATAAAAAACCAAACGCACACTTTTTGTTTGTAGCCCACCGTGAAGAAATACTAAAACAAGCGCAAAGCGCTTACCGTGGCGTGCTTAAAAATAACGACTTTGGCGAGCTGTGGGTAGGTAACTACAAGCCACAACGCTACAACCAATTATTTGCGTCAATCCAAACATTAAACAGCCAAATTGAATCGCTCAATTTAACTCACGATTACTACGACTACATAGTAATAGACGAAGTACACCACGTAAGCGCTGCAAGTTATCGCGCTATTTTAAACCACTTTACGCCCACAATATTACTTGGCTTAACCGCCACGCCAGAGCGACAAGATGGCGCAAATATCCTCGATGACTTTTGTGGGGTAATAGCCGCTGAAATTCGCTTACCAGAGGCAATAAACCAACGCCATTTATGCCCGTTCCAATACTTTGGATTGGATGACGACACCGACCTAAGCCAAATAACATGGCGAGGCGGCCGTTACGATATAAGCGAGCTAAGTAACCTTTATACAGGCGAGAACAGCCGCGCTAACAAAATTATATCCAGCCTTGCTGATATAGTAACCAATGTTCACGCTATTAAAGCACTCGCGTTTTGTGTAAGCCAAAAACACGCAGAATTTATGGCTAAAAAATTCAATTTAGCAGGCATAAACGCCGATGTACTCACCAGCAAAAACACTAATGAACGTGCGGCCAAGCAACAAGCACTGCGCCAAGGTGAAATACAAATACTTTGCGTGGTTGATATTTTTAACGAAGGGGTCGATATTCCAGAGGTCGATACTCTGCTATTTTTACGCCCAACCGAAAGCCTAACGCTGTTTTTGCAGCAACTTGGCCGTGGCCTACGCCTGCCCGACAACAGCCAAAAGCAATGCTGTACCGTACTCGACTTTGTAGGCAATGCCCGCCCAGAATACGATTTTGCGAGTAAGTTTCGCGCACTAATTGGTAAAAGTAACCAACCAATAAAAACCGAGATCGAAAACAACTTTCCGCACTTACCATTGGGTTGCCGTATTGAGCTACAAAAGCGCACACAACAAACAATATTAAAAAATATTCAGCAAGCCATAAACACTAAACGCCGTTTACAGCAGCTTATAAATAGCTACTCGCAACATACTAATGACGCGCTCACGCTAAGTAACTTTTTACGAATAAATCCACAAGTCACCCTTGAAGATATATACAAACCAAAAGACAAAAAGCTCGGCGGCTGGCATTGGTTAAAAGGCGATAAAATACCCGCAGAGCAAGCCGACATTTACGCCGCGTATTACCGCGCTATCAACACTCAGTTACTCGGCTGCGACTCACTTAGCTACTTATGCTTTTTACGTGATTTATGTAATAACGATTTTAGCTTTACGCCAACACCACAAAGCCAACAGTACGCGCTTATGGCGCATTACAACTTTTGGGATAGCACAGGCACGAGTTTAGGGTTTAAAACGCTTGAGCAAAGCTTACAAGCACTTAAACACCGAGAGTTACAGCAGGAACTTGCCCAAGTGATTGCACTTTTAATAAACCGCATTCACCAGCAAGAAAGCAATTTAGCGTGCCTACCAAACCACGCAATAAAATTACACAGCCGCTATACACGCCAACAAATATTGGCCGCGTTCGGCGCGCACTTGTTTGATAAAAAATCGACCGCTCGCGAAGGTGTTTTAGAATTTAAAAACCAAAACCTAGAGCTGTTATTTGTAACACTCAACAAGTGCGAAAAAACCTACTCGCCCAAAACGCTGTACCACGATTACGCAATCAGCCCTACCCTGTTCCATTGGCAAACGCAAAACAGCGCCCGCCCAGAACACGGACGCGGCCTAAGTTACATACAACACCAACAAACTGGCAAAACCATCCTGTTATTTGTGCGCGAACAAGGCAAAGATGAAAACGGCCGAACCATGGGGTTTGTAAACTACGGCGAGGTTAAATACCAAAGCCACAACGGCAGCCAGCCGATGAACATAACGTGGGAATTAACCAACCCCATGCCAAGCGAAATGTGGCATGAGGCTGGTAAATTAGCGGTTGGGTAATGATTTTTAATTGGAGGATTGTAAATGAGTGATTTTTTTCAAGACACCAAAATTATTGCAGCTCTAATTACAGCTGCAACGGCCTTAATAATTGCATCTACAGGTGCACTTGCTTTCTTTTACCGATCTCGACGAGATGATAAAAGAAATGCAAAAAAAGTATTATTTCTGCTATTAGAAGTTCGTCATGCTATTAAGTTAAAAACTTTACCCATTGATCAAGTTGCAATTGAGTACTGCGAGTATGCAGCCAAAAAACTTAGTTCATTTACTCCTGAAGAATCAGATATATCTGTAGAGAATTTTGATCTTCAACCTATAAAGAACCAACTTTCAGAACAACTAGCATCTATAGAAGAAAGCCTTACTGACAGCGTAATACCTGCACTAAATGATAAATTAACTGACTTAGCCGAAGATAATCCAATCCTAGCTTTTAAAATTCGAGGACGAGATAATTTTTTAAAACTATTTGAGACCTCAAAGACTCAAATAACGAACCTTGCAATACCAAATACGGGGTTATCATCCGATATTGAAAAAGCTTTATTAGAGCGTATAGCAAAAATAATGCTGATCCGTGTAGCAAAAGAAAGTAATCAGCACATAGATGATGCTATTTATGAAATAGCTAGATATTGTGGGCAAAGTCAATTAAGAAAATGGCACAAGTTAAAGCTGGAAACAGCTTCAGAACATGGATTTGACTTTACCCAACTAGATGAGCTTTTTGAAAGCTGTCGTTTAGCAATGACCGAATTAAGTAAAGACGAAATTAAAAAATAGTTCATCGCATTTTTATAATACATCGGCGTACAGGGTGACTTTTATAATAACTAGTTATAATGAAACCCTTTCCTAAACTAATTTATATAAGGCTTTTATCAATAATGAGAGGTATACATTCAATAAAGCTTTCTGAACATTCTATTTTTCCATACATACTAATATTTAAATTGACTTTTTCATTCTCGTATTGAAAGGTTAGCTTTAGATTTTTCAATATTTTTTCCGTTAGAGGAAAATACTCCTCTAACTCTTTTAATACATTATTAAGTGACTTGAGTTTAATATCCGCATACGTGCCATTACCTAACTTAACATTTGTAGCCATTAGCTCTTTAACTACAACCGAGTTAACATAGTCATTATTAATTAGGTGGTTATATACGGAGTTCAAGTTTATATTTAAGTTACTAATATAAAAACTCTTACCAACTACAAATTCTATTTTTTCAAAAAACAATTTCAAACTTCTAGGAGGCGATTCTATCCATATATAATAATTTCCACCCTCTCTGTTTATGATTGAAAAGTTAAAAATATCAGTTTTTGTTTGTTGAACAAATTGTACCTTGCCCTCTGAATCTATAACCTTCTCAGTAATAATCCGATTAGCTATAAAGACTGCTTCCAGGTTTTTATCTGTCAAATTAGTGATATCAAAACCGAATCCCCTATTTTGAGTAAAGGGGATTTCAAGCATTTCATTTGAAATGTGCTCTAAGTTGTTTTTGCTATAGAAACTAATCCATTTAGTGTTCATGCTTGAGCCTTAAATATTACTAAGAATATTACTTGCGGACCTTTCAATTAATTGATTTAATTCACGTTCTTGAATAGACGATATACCTTTACGGCTCTTTGCGTATCCACCCCCAGCCTCTTTATAAGAGTAAAAGCCTTTGGCTAAATAGGAAAATTGTTCTCTGGTCTCTGCATCTGAAAACTGAGCTTCAAACTCATAAATATCAGCATCAACGGCTTTCCCTTTTTTAGAGCGCCATACAATTTTCGAAATATAAAACCCCTTATCATATAATTGCTGTAACTCCTTTGATTTTAGGACGTTTTGACCTTTTAGTGATGCTTTAGATATGTGAGTACCTAAATCAATATCATCGTTACCCGTGTCATTATCAAAATCGCCTTCTAAACCCTTAGGGTGGTACACATATACATCTGTTACGTCTTCTAAGTTATAACCCTCTAAATCATCTATCAAACTTTCAAAAAAACTAGTAACTTTTGAATGCTCTGTCACATGAGATAAACTTATATTTTGTGGTAAGATCTCTTTTTCAAGTTCCACTTCTAATTTTGAGATAAAACTAGCTTTCCACTCTTCGACAGTTTTATTTTGTGGGTGCCTTATTACAACCTCACTCTCGTCAAGCTCAACAACAATTGAAGCAGATTTTTTAATAACTTGCTTAAATTCAGAACTGCTATAGTCAAATTCTTCATAAATAACATTTATATTTAAGCTACCATTCTTCTCATCCATATCAAGTGAACAATCAACACCGTAATATTCTAACTCCGAAATTAACTGAGCTGCGGTAGTTTCAATTATTTCTTTATCAACAGAAACGTCCAGCCGGGTACTTGTATTTTTTTCCTTCCTTGAATTTGTACCTAAAATATCAGCGAGAGTTTTGTAATCGGTATATGTATGGGGAAACATTGAGAAATAGGTAGCTAAATTTTTACGTTTTGTCTGGGCTGATATTAATATACCTCGTGAGAGGAAAAGGCTTTTTAGATCATTATTCGTAACTTTTGATTGATTAATGGCATCAAACATAGCTTTGTCACTAACACTGTATAAACTCCCTTTTGCCATTACGCTCTCCATCCTATGTTAATTTCACTCAATAGCTCTTTTGACTGGGTAACCAATTCAAAGTTAGCTTCTATAACTCGTAACTTGTCTTCTTTAAATTTATCAAACCCCCATGCAGATGCATAATGATTAATTGCATTCTTAAAAACAGTAGTTATATCTCTATCTTTATCTGGAGATGTGCAGCGAATTCTTATATTTTCAGCACTATCTAATATTTGATATTTTGATATAGTATCAAGGAGATAAACAAACTCTTCAACTGAATTACCACGGCCATTATAATAAATAATATAACCCTTATTAAGTATTACCTCTTCAGCTTCTTTTATTTCATCATGACCGATTATCATCAGTTGAGAAGTCAAAAGTTCAATTGTTGCTGGTCTCTCATATTTATTAAAATGAGTTTTATGAAGACAAAGCTCTGGGTAGAAGAACCAATATTTATTTTTCCAAAGAGAAGGAAACTTTCGATTAGCAGCTAATGAATTTATATCTTGGACGACTGTGTTCAAATAGTTAATTTGGACTGGCTCCAAAATATGTAAATATTGATCTTTTTGAAGACCTAAAGTGTTAGTGTTTATTATCTGCTTATTAGCCTTGTCTGTTGGTAATTTTATAAAAAAGCGATTGTAGAAGTCCCGATCAAATTTACCATCATGGTTATATACAAATAATAATGCTCTTATCTCTTTTGCCTCTTTGAAATCAGCATATCTGCTAGACCATTGCTTACTGATTCTCGCGCAAGCGATAGTTTTAGCAAGGGATACTAATGCAGTTCTGACCTTATTCCTATCTATAGAACCTTCAATATAACTTTTTAAATCAGTGTTAAATAGTACTCTTTTACCTGTATAAGGATCTAAGTAATTAAAAACCACATCAACCGGATGTGTATACTTTTCTTGTTTGCTGTGATCATGAGGTTTTTTACATTCAAAATTTTCATTAAATAAATCAGAGACATTCCATCGATAAAATTTTAGTAAATCCTCAGAAACCAGCTCTGCCATTTTTCCTATATTTTCCGTTTCAGACATATATTTACCTTAATTTAACCGAATGTTTTTATTGAATATTAATTGATCGCCCAATCAAAATTTAGATAGTTGCAATCAAACTATTAACTAAAAGATTTTATCTATGGCAAGTAGCAATATTTAACCATCAGTTATCGCCTTTAATTCACATGAGAGCTTACATCCTTATACATCAGCCTACCAGCAAACTCCAATTCCCCGTGATCACACCCGAAAGTTATCAATTGATGAGTAATCACTTGCATGGATGCAAGTTAAGCCGTGACTTCGCCATGGATGGCGAATACACGGCGCTTACGTTCACATCAATTTTTAACTTGAGGACACAGTGTGATCCTCGGGTGCGCCGTTGGATTCCAAAGGGCGGTCGGCGGCAGCCGCCCTTTGGTTGCCATCGCCAACGCGATAAAACCTCGAATAGAGGTTATTAAATCCCTTTTCCCGAAACCATTTAAAAATCACGGCAAAAGCCAATTCCTACACTTTAAAAACGCGAGGTAAACTCCCGCCTACGCCACAACCTACAAACTTAAAAGCTTCGCTTTTCGCGCGAGCAAGCTCAGCGCCTACAAGTTAAAGCGCGATGTAAAATCGCGACTACAACTATTCTGCAACCACTTGTTTAAACCGCGCGAATGTTCGCATGCTTTCATCAGCAATCATTACCTCATAATCTGGGTTTTGAGCAATTAGCTCATATTGCCCACTAGGTAATTTATTAACCTTACGCAGTAAATACTGCCCTTCCCCGCCTATATCATCCCGCTCTATCGCGACGATTTGGCCGCGTAGCGACCCGGCTTTATCGGACGTTATAAGCTCAAGTAGCAGTAAATCACCATCAAGTATTGGGTGTTTACCGCCATTCATAGAGTTGCCCGATGCGCGTGCTAAAAAATGCACATTTGGATCAAGCTTGCCTGCACCAAGTGGCGCGTCTAAATATTCAACATCGCTGCTATCGCCTGTTTTAAAATGTCCGCAGGCTATTTTAATATTTGGGAAATACGGCAGTTTTAATGTTTGTTCAATGGGCTTAATGTTTACTGCGGGCTCTGCAACTTGGTTTTGCTTAGCCAAGTTTTCGTGCGGAAACGTTACTATATCGGCGGTTGGCTTTGCTTGTTCGAAACTGTTTTTGCCAAGCCATAATTTAGCACTGCTTGATTCGGCAACCTGATACGCCCAGTTGCTTACTGCAAGCGATTTATCTGCATCGCAATAAAAGTAAGGTTGCAGTTTATTAGTTATTTCGGCTTTGTGAATATCAAGGTTTTGTTCTAGCCAGCGGTCGCGGTGAGCAAAAGCTGCGAGGTGGTCTCGCTTATTGTTATTACAATCAGCATGCGCAGCAACAAAGTTATGTGCTAAGTCGTTTGAATAGCGCTTAAAAGGAATAAAGTGATCGATCTCTGGCGTTTTTTTAGTTTCTTTTTCGTTTTTGAGATTCATTGGCTTTTGGCAGTAAAAGTAAAGCCCGTTTTGAATATCTATCAATAGTGGAGTTACCACTTTTAACGCAGCTCTATTACTGCCAAACAAGAACTCTTGTAGCTGGCTTTGCGATCCTAATAGTGTTTGATTCGCTTTTATAGTTTGTACTTTTTCTATCCATTCAGTAACACTAAGATGCACAACCAAATCGTAAAAACGCCTAAAACACTGAGCTATACCAGCATTTAAAATAATTCGCTTGGGCTCTCTGCCTTTACCTAAAAGTATATGGGGATATAAAAAACATTCTTCTTTACCCGAAAGTAACTGTAACCGCCAAAGAGGGCCATCGATAAATGTTCGCCTAAGAGAACTAATTACTTGGCTATATTGTTGGTAGTTTTTGAATGCGTTGTAACTTTTCACACCTGCATTTTGTAGTTTATAAATTTCTGTGATGAACTTTGCCTGTCCTTGGCTATTTTGCTTTAACAGCATCTCTTCAGTATTAGTAATAATATCGGTAGAGTGCGCAGCGTAGGGAATTGAGTGGTTCCAATAAAGTTGAATAAATTTATCGACTAGCGTGTCGATTTTTATTTCCATTGGAGCACTCTGATCTTCACTTTGCTGTTCTACGCAAATATCAGCAATAGCATGTAATAGTGCATATTTATAAGTCGCTGTAAATTCGCCCTCAACTAGCATACGCTGTATGTATGCTATAAAGTCGAGCTGTTGCTGCATTGCGCCAATCATAAAGTGGGAGCAGCCTTAATTAACGCATTAAGCCACACTTGGCTTTCGCGCTCAGGGCGCTGATCAACACTTTGCCATTGTTTTATTATTTTAAGCCCGGTGTGATGAGTAATTAACGCAGTTAGAGCACTTTCATTTAAATCGGTAAATTCACGGCCATTATGTACACGCTCTTGCGTGCCATATTTAAACGATACATATAAAACCCCGTTTGCTTTTAGGGCATTTTGCAGCTTTAAAAACACTTGCGGTAACTCAGCTTTTGGCACATGTAACAAACTCGCGCAGCACCAAATGCCGTCGTATTTATTAACACACTCTAGCTCTTGAAATGTTTTAATCTCTACCGGTTGTTGTAAGTAATTACTGGCTAACTTTGCAAGTGCTGGGCTTGCGTCAAACGCGCTGACAGTAAACCCTTGGTTTTTAAAGTAAGCGGCATCGCGAGCTGAGCCACAGCCAGCGTCAAGAATATGGCCGTGCTGTTTTACATGCGGTAAAAACTCAGCATATAACGCCGACATATCAACATTAAGCGTTGAGTTGCTAAAGATTTGTGCGTTGTTATTGTAGTAAGTGAGTGTGGTACTTGGCACGATACACCCGCTCCTTGGCTAATCGTTTAACAGCTAAGCCGCTGTTAATATTAAATTCATTGGTGTTTAATCTACAGGAACAAATAAATAAAATATAGACTTAGTAGTAGAATATTTTAAATTAATACGCCCTTTTCATTAATCACATATACGCACTGCAAATTTAACGGTTACAAAAATGAACACTTTTGGCTTAGCCTTTCCAACACGTTGATTATAAATACATAACTTTATAAATCGCGTATTGCTGTTTACCTATTTACACAAAATTTTGCTACCAAATTTTTAGGCTGGTTTATACTGTACGTATTGCGTCGCTAGCATGAGGGATATTATGCATAGATTAAAAAAATACGGGTTGTATTTGTTAGTAGCCCTCTCTTTTGGGAGTGCGGCTTGCGAAAAAAGGTTTTTTGTCGCGTCGCACGATACCTATTGGCCGCCTTACGTTGTTAATGTAGACGGCCACGCACAAGGTAAAGAGGTAACGGCGCTTTGGCTTATATTTGCGGGGTCGCCTTATTGTGTTCAGGTTGAGTTTTTACCCAATACCGAGCGTGCATTTGTTGAACAAACTAAAGGCCGAATGGATTTAGGCTGGGCTGCCAGCTTTACTGAAAAACGTGCAGAGCATGTTTATTTTTCGGATAGTTACCGCAACGAGGTGATGTGGCTGTATCAGCATAAAAATAAACAATATAATGTTAAAAACCTGCAAGATGCGCTTGCACAAGGCTACACCGTGGCCGCCCATGTAGGGAGTTATTACGGCGAGCAATTTGAGCACTTAAAAAATATTTATCCAAAACAAATTATTTTTACCGGTGCGGCAAAAACGCGTTTTGCTTTATTAGCTAAACAACGGGTCGATTTTATAATTGAAGACCAGTTAGTAGGCGAGTACTTTATTAGCCAGTCAAACAATATTAAGCGAGTTAATACTACAACCTATGTTAACAAAGGCTCTATTCATTTAATGCTGAGTAAAAATACCTCCACTATGCAAGATGTTATTGAGGTTAATAAATTAATACAAAGCCGTAAGGCACAATTAGCAGAACTGTTTGAAAAATTATAATTAAATACACACTAAAAACCGTTTACAAAAGGCTGTAGTTTGAAAATATTATTGTTTATAACCCTTTTTACTTTTAGTGCATTTAATGCCTGGGGATGCACTAAAACGTTAACAGTAGCTACCAACGAAAGTTACTGGCCACCTTATGTAATTTTAAAAAACAATACGCTGGGCGGGGTTGAAATAGACGTACTTAAGGCTATTTTTAAAAACTCACCTTATTGCTTAAATTTTAGTGTGTTACCTAGCTCGTTACGTGCATTTGAAGAGCTGAAACAGGGCCGTGTTGATTTAATTTTTGCCGCCAGCAAAACGGCTGATCGCGCTGAGTATGCCCACTTTACGTTACCCTACCGTGTTGAAAAAATGCTGCTATATAAGCACGCCAGTTCGCCTAATGTGAATAGCATTAACGCGTTATTTAAAAAATCGCTTACGGTGGGTGTAAACAGAGGAAGTGTTTTTGGCGATGCGTTTGAACAACTACGCACGCAGTATGCAAACCAAGTGGTGCTTACGGAGGAGTCTAAAAAGCGTTTTACTTTGCTTAATAAGCAGCGCATTAATTTTTTAATTGATGATTCGTTAGTGGCGCAATATTTTACAAAACAGTATTCAAACATTATGCCTGCGCCATTGGTTGAGCCTATAAACGTTAATAATGTGCATTTTATGCTGAGTAAAAAAACGGTTACTGCCGACGATATAGCAGCTATTAATTCGTACATTACTAACAATAAAGCGGTTATTGAGCGTATTTACCAAACCCATCAATAGTTTTATTTATTTAACCTTCCTTATTTACTAGGCAAATTTTTAAAAGCTTTTGCACCGTTAAAGTGCGTTTAAGGTTGGTTATAAATTAGCTGCCTTTTACCTTTCATTAATTGTGGCTGATCTGTATAATTCGCCAGCTAATTTACCCTATTGCTTGATGTTGTTTGTGGCCTTTTGCTACAGCAAGCTCCTGTCAGTACTCATTCTAGGATTACCCTTTTTGATCTCCACCGCAAATATTACGATGCAGTTTGGCGCAGAGCCGTTGTTTGAAAACATTTCAGCTAAATTTGGTAACGGTAACCGTTACGGTTTAATTGGCGCTAACGGCTGCGGCAAGTCGACCTTCATGAAAATTTTAAGCGGTGCGCTTGTGCCTAGCGCGGGTAATGTGTCGATTACCCCGGGGTTAAAAGTAGGTAACCTTAGCCAAGACCAGTTTGCATTTGAGCAATACACGGTGGTAGATGCGGTAATTATGGGCGACGTTGAGCTTTGGAAAGTAAAGCAAGAGCGCGAACGTATTTATTCGTTACCCGAAATGAGCGAAGAAGACGGCATGAAAGTGGCCGACCTTGAAAGCGTTTTTGCCGAAATGGACGGTTACACAGCCGAAAGCCGCGCTGAAGAAATACTAATAGAAGCGGGTATAGATAAAGAGTTTCATTATGGGTTAATGGCAAACGTTGCCCCAGGTTGGAAACTACGTGTGCTTTTGGCACAGGCCTTGTTTGCAAACCCAGATATACTGCTACTCGATGAGCCTACCAATAACTTGGATATTCATACCATTACGTGGCTTGCTGATGAGCTTAATAAACGTAAATGCACCATGATTATTATTTCGCATGACCGCCACTTTTTAAATTCGGTATGTACACACATGGCCGACATTGACTACGGTGAGCTGCGTATTTACCCAGGTAACTACGAGAAGTTTTTAGAAGCGGCAGGCTTACAGCGCGAGCAGCTGTTAGCCGAAAACGCTAAAAAAAGCGCCGAGATTGACGAGCTACAAGACTTTGTTAACCGCTTTGGTGCTAACGCGTCTAAAGCTAAGCAAGCAAGTTCGCGCGCTAAAAAAATGGATAAAATTAAGCTTGATGAAGTTAAAGCGTCAAGCCGTATGAGCCCATCGTTAAGTTTTGACGAAGGCAAAAAAATGTACCGCCAAGCGCTTGAAGTAAACAAGCTTGGCCATGGTTTTGATGGTGAAACGTTATTTAGTGGCGGTGAGTTTTTACTAGAAGCCGGTGCAAAGCTTGCGGTAATTGGCGAAAACGGTGTGGGTAAAACTACTTTTTTACGCTGTTTAGTTAATGAGCTTAAAAGTAACGAAGGCGAAATTAAGTGGTCTGAAAATGCGAGCTTTGGTTACTGCCCACAAGACAGCACTAAAGATTTTGATAACGATTTAACGTTATTTGATTGGATGTCGCAGTGGCGTACGGCCAAGCATAACGATTTAATGGTTCGTGGCATGTTAGGCCGTTTGTTGTTTACCGCAGACGATTCAAACAAAAAAGCGCGTAACTGTTCAGGTGGTGAAAAAAACCGTTTGTTATTTGGTAAGTTAATGATGCAAGACGTGAACGTGCTTGTGATGGACGAGCCAACAAACCACATGGATATGGAAGCCATTGAGGCGTTAAATAATGCGCTTAAAGACTTTGCAGGCACGCTTATTTTTGTAAGCCACGACCGTGAGTTTGTGTCGTCGTTAGCTACGCGTATTATTGATATTAAAGATAAGCAGGTTATTGATTTTCAGGGTACGTTTGACGAGTACCTTGCAAGCTGCGAAGAGAAAAAAGCATAAACCCATTGCTGTTTAGTGTAAAAGGCGCTTAGTTAGCGCCTTTTTTGTGCTTGGTTAAATGCATAAGTAAACAAGTAATTAAATCATCACCAAGAGGTGATTAACTATTGCTCGTGTTTTTTGTGTAGCGCTGAGAAGCTTTCACTTCTAACGTGAGCAAGCTCTACGTTTACAAAATAAAGCTAAACTATGACCTGTTCACCTTGTTTTCTCATTTACTCCTCATTCGCTACTCTTTGTACATTAAGATTTAAAAGCCCATTTTTCAAAAGCAGTTGCTGAATGTAGCCTGCAGGTGCGCTTTTCATTCATTTAAAGCAACGTTTTACTTGTGCTATAAAAGTGAATTTTTCACCACCGAGAAGTTAAGGAGAAAAACAGGAGCAGTGACTAACAATATTTTTAACTCAGTGTAGCGCGAAGCGCCTCGGTGCGCTCTGTGGTGATAAAAGATCACTTAACCTGTCATTTTGGTTGCTCATTTACTACTCATTCACTTCTCTTTGTGCATTACGGTCTTAAAAGCCCATTATTCACAAAAAGGTTAAATTAACCTGCTGACGTGCTTTGCTTTCGTTTAATACCAACGTTTTACATTTAGTTGATTTATTCGTAAAAGTGATTGTTTTACCACCGAGAAGTTAAGGAGAAGAGCAGGAGCAGTGACTAACCAATATTTTTAACTCTGTGTAGCGCAAAGCGCCTCGGTGTGCTCTGTGGTGATAAAAAAATCACTTAACACTATTCAATTTGTCTGCTCATTTACTCCTCATTCGCTTCTCTTTGTGCATTAAGATTTAAAAGCTCAGTTATTAAAAACAAAAAAGGAGCATTGCTGCTCCTTTTTAACTTTTACTTAGGTTTATTAAATATCAAACCTGTCGGCGTTCATTACTTTTACCCATGCATTTACAAAGTCGTGAACAAAACGGGTTTTATTATCGTCTTGTGCATAAAACTCTGCCAGTGCGCGTAAAATTGAGTTTGACCCAAAGACTAAATCTACGCGTGTTGCGGTCCATTTAGTTGCACCGCTTGCGCGGTCAACAATGTTGTAAAGGCCATTACCTGTTGGCTCCCAGCGGTTTGCCATGTCGGTTAGGTTTACAAAAAAGTCGTTACTTAACGTTCCTACATTATTTGTAAATACGCCGTGTTGTGTGCCGCTATGGTTTGTGCCAAGCATACGCATGCCACCAATAAGTACCGACATTTCTGGTGCTGTTAAACCCATTAGCTGGCTGCGCTCTAGTAGTAACTCTTCTGCAGACACAACGTAGTCTTTTTTCAGCCAGTTTCTAAAACCGTCGTGAATAGGTTCAAGTACGTCGAACGATTCGGCGTCGGTCATGTCGTCGGTTGCGTCACCGCGCCCTGGCGCAAACGGTACGTTAACCTCTACCCCTGCGTTTTTAGCGGCCTGTTCAACCGCTGCTGTGCCGCCAAGTACAATTAAATCGGCCATGCTAACAGGTTTACTTAACCCAGCTTGTACTTTTTCAAGAGCCGTTAACACACTTGCTAAGCGTTCTGGTTCATTGCCTTGCCACTCTTTTTGCGGTGCTAAACGAATACGTGCACCGTTTGCACCGCCTCGGTGATCAGAGCCTCGGTACGTACGCGCACTGTCCCATGCGGTGTTAATTAAATCGCTGGCGCTTACGCCGCAATTAAGTAGTGTTACTTTTAAATCGGCGATTTCAGTATCTGTTAGGGTGTAATCAACGCTTGGAATTGGGTCTTGCCAAATTAAGTCTTCGCTTGGTACATCGGCACCTAGGTAGCGCGCTTTTGGCCCTAAGTCGCGGTGTGTAAGTTTAAACCATGCGCGTGCAAACACGTCTGAAAAGTATTCAAAGTCGTTATGAAAACGCTCAATTATTTTGCGGTACGCTGGGTCCATTTTCATGGCCATGTCGGCGTCGGTCATAATTGGGTTTAAGCGAATTGATGGGTCTTCTACATCGACCGGTTTGTCTTCTTCTTTAATATTTACAGGTTCCCATTGGTGAGCGCCTGCTGGGCTTTTTGTCAGTTCCCATTCGTAATTTAAAAGAAGGTCACAGTAGCCGTTATCCCATTTTGTTGGGTGTGTGGTCCACGCACCTTCAATGCCCGATGTCATTGTATCGCGGCCAATGCCACGTGTTTTGTGGTTGTTCCACCCCATACCTTGCTCTGAAATATCAGCCGCTTCTGGCTCTGGGCCAAGGTTTGACTCTTTTCCGTTACCGTGTGTTTTACCAACTGTGTGGCCACCCACGGTAAGCGCTGCCGTTTCTTCGTCGTTCATTGCCATGCGAGCAAACGTTTCGCGAACTTGTGCTGCGGTTTTAAGCGGATCGGGTTTGCCGTTAACCCCTTCTGGGTTTACGTAAATTAGGCCCATTTGAACAGACGCTAACGGGTTTTCCATTGTGTCGGGTTTATCAACATTTTGGTAGCGTTCGTCGCTTGGTGCTAACCATTCTTTTTCGGCGCCCCAGTATACGTCTTTTTCTGGGTGCCAAATGTCTTCACGGCCACCGGCAAAACCAAAGGTTTTTAACCCCATTGATTCGTATGCCATGTTACCCGCTAAAATAATGAGATCGGCCCACGAGAGTTTGTTCCCGTATTTCTTTTTAATTGGCCAAAGTAAGCGGCGCGCTTTGTCGAGGTTGGCGTTATCGGGCCATGAGTTTAAAGGGGCAAAGCGTTGATTTGCCGTGCCACCGCCGCCACGTCCGTCAGATAAACGGTACGAACCTGCCGAGTGCCATGCCATGCGGATCATTAAACCGCCATAGTGGCCCCAATCGGCTGGCCACCAATCTTGGCTTTGGGTCATTAAGTTTTTTAAGTCGGTTTTTACGGCTTCTAGATCTAGGGATTTGAATGCTTCAGCGTAGTTAAAGTCGCTACCGTATGGAGAGCTTTTTGTATCGTGTTGATGAAGGATGTCGAAATTAAGTGCATTTGGCCACCAATCTGTGTTTTGGCCTGCTGTTTGTGTATTGCTGCCATGCATTACCGGGCATTTGCCAGCGCTAGAGTTACTCATTATTTAATCCTCTTGGTCTAAAATAAAATACGTAAGCAATGGTCAATTTGTTTAGGTATTACTATTTTTAATTCATGCAAATGTTGCTTAATCAATTGTTTATATACTTGTACTTATTTTGAATTACCAATATAGGCTTATTTTTTGAGCTATACCAACAAATGCACCGTATTTAAAACGATTGGACCGATTTGTATTTTTGATTGGTAATTAAAAACGAGCCTTTAAAAATTTTTGATCTTTTTTTAAATAACGATGATCGAATTAAAAAGTAGCGGCGTAATGGTATGTGAAGGGTTTGAAAGTGGCTTTGGTTTACCACAGCGCACATAGGAATACCCCCCTTCACCATGAAATTGTAGTTATAACGTTAAAGGTGTATTACTAAGCCCAATACACCTTTACTTTATAATTCTAATTTACCTGTTTTTTGTTAGCTGATTTTTATTAGCTAACGGTAGTTAAGCTTTCCCTAACCTTTGATGTTTTAGCAGTTTCAGCCAGCTCACCCAGAGCTGGTTTTTTTTGCCTAAAATTTATTACTGCACACTGCTTTAGTGATAATAATTTATAATGTGCTGTAAACTCGCCTTCAATACAAAACCCGCCCTAGTGAGTTTAGGTTGTGCGTGTTAATATTATTTTTGCAATTTATTATTTTATTTGGGCATGTTGATGCGTTATTACTTTTATTTACTATGTATTTGTTTTACTTTGTTTTTAACGTCGGCTAATGCAGCTGATCAACAAACAGAAGCCCCCTCAAAGCTACAAGAACAGCAAGCGCTCGAGCAACTTAAAGAGCCTATGTATAAACCGCTTATGGAACGCTACATTTTAGATGAGCTAAAAGCGGTTCGCCAAGATCAGCAAAAACTACGTGAAGACGTTACTAAACAAGTAACGCATGCGCAGTTAGACACGGCCGACAGAGCTCTTACTTACACTACCGATACGATAAATAATGTGTTTTTTATTATTACCGCGACGGCATCTATTTTGGTACTTGTTGGCTGGAACTCGCTGCGCGATGTTAAAAATAAAGTAGAAGATATTGTAAATACCCGCGTGAGTGTTATTACCGATGAGTACGAAGAACGCTTAAAAGTATTAGAAGAAAAGCTGCGTGTACGTTCTGAAGAAATACTCAGTAACCAAGAACGTATATCGATTACAAATGAGGTTCACTCGTTGTGGATGCGCGCAAATTTAGAAAGTGATTATGCTAATAAGATCGAGATTTTTGATGAAATTTTAAAGCGTAAACCTGAAGACGTTGAAGCTATTGCTTACAAAGCTGATGCCCTGCTTGAAATTAATCAAACAGCCAAAGCGATTGATTTATGTAACCAAGCAATTGATATAGATAGCGATTATGGTTATGCGTATTGGCAACGCGCGTGTGCGTTTGCGTTAATACACGAGCACGCCGATGCGCTGGCCGATATAAAAATGGCACTTGAGTATTCACCTAACTTACGTAATGAGTTACTCCACGAAAGTGCATTTGCAAGCCTTCACGATAATAATAGCTTTAATACTATTGTGGCGGGGGAGTAAGTTTAGCTTGCTTATATAGTTTGTAAAAAAGAGCGAAAGCTCTTTTTTATGGCTGTAATAAAGTCCTGTGCTTTGTGTATTAAGGTTTTAAAAGATTATTATTCACAAAGAGGTTAAGAGGCGCTGCGCTTTTAGAATTAGGAACTAAGTAATTTAATATTTGACCTGAAATGAGAAGCTGCGCTTCTAACGTGAGCAAGCTCTACGTCTACAAAACAAGGCTAAACTATAACCTGTTCACTTTGTTTTCTCATTTACTTCTTTTTGTGCATTAAGATTTAAAAGCTCATATTCACAATGCCGTGGCTAAATACAGCCTGTAGAAGCGTTTTAGTTATGCTATAAAAGGGATTGTTTTACCACCGAGAAGTGAATGAGAAAAGCAGGAGCAGTGACTAACCAATATTTTTTAACTCTGTGTAGCGCGAAGCGCCTCGGTGCACTCTGTGGTGGTATGTATTTTTAAGTAATAAGAAGCTTCACTTCTAACGTGAGCAAGCTTTACGTCTACAAGACAAAACTCTACCCTATTTACTTTGGCTTCTCATTTTATTCTCATTCGCTTCTCTTTGTGTATTTAAATTTTAAAGCCCATTATTCACAAAGAGGTTAAGAGACGCTGCGCTTTTAGAGTTAGGAGCTAAGTGATTTGATAAAGGACTACGTAAGCAGGCTTTAGGTATAAAGCATACGTGCAAAGTATACCTTTGACCGCTTTACTTTCGTTTAATAAAACGTTTTACTCATGCTATAAAAGTGATTGTTTCACCACCGAGAAGTGAAGGAGAAGACCAGGAGTAGTGACTAAAAAATGTTTTTAACTCTGTGTAGCGCGAAGCGCCTCGGTGCGCTCTGTGGTGATGCTTTTTTAAGTAACAAAAAGCTGTGGCTTCTAACATGAGCAAGCTCTGCGTCAACAAGACAAAGCCCTAGCCTATTTATTATTGCTACTCATTTTCTCCTTATTCACTTCTCTTTGTGCATTACGTTTTTGAAAGATTATTATTCACAAAGAGGTTAAGAGGCGCTGCGCTTTTAGAGGTAAAAATAAGTGATTTAATATTTGATCTGAAACAAGAAGCTGCGCTTCTAACGTGAGCAAGCTCTACGTCTACAAAACAAGGCTAAGATATGCCGCGCTTTTAGAGTTAGGGGCTAAGTGATTTGATAAAGGATTACGTAAGCAGGCTTTAGGTATAAAGCATACGTACTCAGTATACCTTAGCCGCTTTACTTATATTTGAAGCTTCAGGGATTAGCGTTTAAAGTACAAATCGATTGCTTTGGTGAGTAGCTCGTCGAGTTGCTCTTCAAAGCCATCCATATCGATTTCAAAGTGACTAAAGTACTTCCTAACCTGCAATTGCGATAGGTTACGGCTTTTTACGCTGTATTGGCGTTCGTCTTTTTGTTTATCGTAACGCGGTAAAAAAACGAATTGTGCATAATAAGGTGACTTAATATGCTTGTTGGCATAACGACAAAAATCTTCAATATGTTGTGCGCCTTCGGGGCCTAAACAACCGGGCTCTACTCGGTACATTAAGCGAAGTTTTTTGTCGTCAGTAATTTGCATAATAATCCTTAACGAAAAAATAATACGCGAATTATTTTTCCATTTTTAATTTGATAGCTCGATACAAGCTCTGAGCGTTTATCTATTACGTTTTCGTCTTCTGAGCAGGTTTCTGATAGCTCATGATCTATTACTATATCACCATGCACTATGCGTTTAATTGGCGATGAGTGAATACACTTTAGCTTTTTAAACATTAAACCATAACGTGCTATTAGTTTTTCTTTTCCTTTAAATAATAGCTCATTGGGGAAAATATAAAACTCTACATCTTCATCGTAAACACGAATAAACTCTTCAATGTTGCGCGCGTTATAAGCTTTTATAAGTTGTTCAACCACAGCAAGTGATTCGCGTGATTGCTTGGCTTTGGCTTGCTGTTTAGCTGTTAAGGCCTCTTTTGCTTGGGCTACTGCTTTTTCTGCTTCGGCTACGGCTGCTGCCTTTTCTATTTTATTTTTAGGCTTTTCAACGGGCTTGGGGGTTTCATCACCTAACACTTTTGAGTCGTCTGGTTTGGTTGAGTCAACAACCGGTTTTTTAAGCTCAGGGGCTTTGTATTCAAGTGTATTTACTTTTTCATCCGCTTTTTGCTGTTCGGTAGTGGGCTCTGTGGCATAGCTATTTAAGGCTAGCGTAAAGGTAAATAAAGCAAAAAAAATAGATAACGATTTCATAACTTTCCTAATAAAAACACTAAGCGTGTATTGTATTGCAACATAGCAAATTTTAACGTTTTCGGGTAGCAATTAAATGAATAACCTTGGCTTTCATAGCGTAGTTTAGCTTGAGTTTAACCCAGCTTTTAAAATAATTTTCTTAAATACATAATTTTTAATGATGGTATGAAAAGTGATTGCTTCACCACCGAGAAGTAAAGGAAAGGACAGAAGCCGTGACTAATTGTTACTCTTGTTTTCTCGGTGTAGCGCTAAGCGCCTAAGTGCACCCGGTGGTTATACCTTTTTTAAGTAACAAGAAGCTACGCTTCTAACGTGAGCAAGCTCTTCGTCTACAAAACAAAGCTAAACTATGACCTGTTCACTTTGTCTTCTCATTTACTCCTCATTCGCTTATCTTTGTGCATAAAGATTTCAAAAGCAGTGGCTGAATGTAGCCTACAGACTCGCTTTACTTTCGTTTAATAGCAACTGCTATAAAAGTGATTATTTCACCACCGAGAAGTGAAGGAGAAGACCAGGAGTAGTGACTAACAAATATTTTTAACTCTGTGTAGCGCGAAGCACCTCGGTGTGCTCTGTGGTGATACCTTTTTAAGTAACAAGAAGCTACGCTTCTAACGTAAGCAAGCTCTACGTCTACAAAGCAAGGCTAAACTATGAGCTGTTCACTTTGTTTTCTCATTTACTCCTCATTCGCTTCTCTTTGTGCATACTGCTTTCAAACCCAATTTCACAAAGAGGTTAAGAGACGCTGCGCTTTTAGAAATAGTGAAAAAGCCCCGTATTTACAATGCAGTGGCTGAATGTAGCCTGCAGAAGCACTTTGCTTTCGTTTAATAGCAACATATTACTTATGCTATAAAAGTGATTATTTCACCACCGAGAAATGAAGGAGAAGACCAGGAGTAGTGACTAAAAAATGCTTTTAACTCTGTGTAGCGCGAAGCGCCTCGGTGCGCTCTGTGGTCATATCTATTCTTAAGTAATAAGAAGCTGCGCCTCTAGCGTGCGTCTACAAGACAAAGCTCTAACCTGTTCATTTGGCTACTCATTTTCTTCTCATTCTGTTCTCTTTGTGCATTACGTTTTTGAAAGATTATTCACAAAGAGTTTAAGAGACGCTGCGCTTTTAGAGTCTGGTACTCATGATTTTATAATTATTAAGGCATAAAAAAAGCCGCATAAAATGCGGCTTTGGAGGTTAGTCTCACTTCACTTTGGGCGTGTCTCCAAAACTTAGTGAATACGTTACCAAGGAACTGTTTTATTGATTAGATAGACTCTAATGCAATTTTAACCATTTCGTTAAATGTGCTTTGACGTTCGTCAGCAGGTGTTGCTTCGCCAGTGATCACGTGGTCGCTTACGGTAAATAATGCCATTGCGTTTGCGCCGTACTCAGCTGCAACGCCGTATAAACCGGCTGTTTCCATATCTACAGCTAGCACGCCTAACTTATCTAAATCTTTATAGAAAGTGTCGTCTGCTTGATAGAAAGTGTCGGTTGTAAATACGTTACCTACTTTTGCTTTAATACCTAGCTCTTTTGCTGCATTAACGCCGTTTAAAAGTAGGTCGAAGTCTGCAATTGCAGAAAAGTCGTAACCACGAACACGTGCACGGTTTACGTTTGAGTCTGTACTTGCACCTTGTGCAAAAATTACGTCACGGATTTTAATGTCGGTACCAATACCGCCACATGTACCAATGCGTATAATGTTTTTTACGCCAAAGCTAACAATTAGCTCACGTGCATAAATAGACATTGATGGAATACCCATGCCTGAACCCATAATGCTTACTGGCTTACCTTTGTAAGTACCTGTAAAGCCAAACATGTTGCGTACACCAGTTACTTGTACCGCATCATCTAAAAAGTTTTCAGCAATATATTGCGCACGTAGCGGATCGCCTGGCATTAAAACTGTTTCGGCGAAATCACCAACATTTGCATTTATATGAGGAGTACTCATTCGTTGTTTCCTTTTTATTTTGGCGCGTTTAATTGAGTTAAAAAGCTGTCGCCATATTCAAGCTCAGACAAGTTAAACCACTGTGCTAGTGTTTGACCAATATCTGCAAAACTGTTTCGTTCACCTAGCGGTGTATTATCCATACCAGGCTTGTACGCTATCACAGGTACGTATTCACGCGTGTGCTCAGAACCTGGAAAGGTTGGGTCACACCCGTGGTCGGCAGTGATCATTAATACATCATCTGCATTTAACTGGTTTAGTATAGTTGGTAAATAGTCATCAAATTCTTTTAATGCTTTAGCGTAACCTACCGGGTTACGGCGATGACCAAATTTTTCATCAAAATCAACCAAGTTGGTAAAAATTAAGCTGCGATCAGGTGCTGTTGAAATAACCTCGCTGGTTTTTTCAAGCAAGTTCATAAGCCCTGGTGCTTTGTGCTTTTGGGTTATGCCTTGATGCGCGTATATGTCTGAAATTTTACCAATACTAATTACTTCGCCGCCGTCTTTTGCTAAAACATCTAACAATGTTGGTGCTGGCGGAAGTACTGAATAGTCACGACGATTACCTGTTCGTGCAAAGTCCTGACTATTTGAACCCAAAAATGGCCGCGCAATCACTCGCCCTATATTCATTTCATCAAGCAGCGCCCGTGCGATTTCGCAAACTTGATAAAGCTTCTCTAGGCCAAATGACTCTTCATGCGCGGCTATTTGAAACACGCTATCAGCTGAGGTGTAACAGATTGGTTTACCTGTTTTTACGTGCTCTTCACCTAGCTGTTCTAATATGGTTGTTCCTGATGCATGGCAATTGCCTAAAATGCCAGGAATACCTGTACGAGCTATAAACTCGTCTACAAATTCTTGTGGGAAACTGGGCTGTGTTTTTGGGAAATATCCCCAATCAAATAACACAGGTACGCCAGCCATTTCCCAATGGCCTGATGGCGTGTCTTTTCCGCTAGAAAGTTCTTTAGCGTAACCCCATGCACCTTGTGGTGCTTGGCGGTCTGAAACTAAACACGTTTCTCCACCGGCGGCTTCACAGGCGTCTACTAAACCTAATTTAGATAAATTAGGAAGCGAAAGTGCGCTGCCTGTTTCGTCGTAATATGCTTTTAGTAAGTGAGCGAATGTATTGGCGCCAAGATCACCAAATTTATCTGCATCTGGTGCTGCACCGATTCCTAGGCTATCTGCCATTAAGATAATTGCTCTCGCCATTTTGACCTCACTTTGTTTCTAGGTGGTTACTTTATCTGCTGAACGATTTTTCCGTACAGGACAAAAGTCCTGTTTCATAAAACCTAAACATTATAAATTTGCGTTCTTAAGCGAAGCAAAAGAGATTAATCGTGTCTTTTTTGCTATTGTGATCTACCAACAATATATCCTTCTGTGTGGGTGAGAACTTTAGTGACACGAACAACTATTATAGCTATTGCTGGCGCGTCTGCGTCGGGCAAATCTCTGTTTAGCCAAACTATATACAACGAGTTGGTTAATGAGCTTGAACCGGGCGCAATTGCCATTATTGAAGAAGATGCTTATTACAAGGATCAGTCGCATTTGCCGATGGCTCATCGTACGCAAACGAACTACGACCACCCTGATGCATTTGAACATGAGTTAATGCTTGAACATTTAACTCAACTTCGTAGTGGAAATTCAGTAGAAGTACCAACATATGATTATGCACAGCATACCCGCAGCGATAAAACGCGACGTGTAGCCGCTGCAAAAATTTTAATTGTTGAAGGTATTTTATTACTGAGCGACAAAGCGCTAAATAAAGAATTTGATATCAAGGTATTTATAGATACTCCTTTAGATATCTGCTTAATGCGTCGTATGCAACGTGATATGGAGCAGCGAGGCAGAACGTTACAATCTGTTGTTGAACAGTATCAAGCAACTGTAAGACCGATGTTTTATCAATTTATTGAGCCTTCTAAGCATAATGCAGATTTAGTAGTGACTCGAGGCGGCATGAACCGCGTTGCGATTGATATTATAAAAAGTAAAATTAAATATTTACTACAAGAATAACAACGGGAAACATTTGTATGACAACATTTATGAGCTTGGTAGGCATGTGTGTGCTGCTGGGCATTGCCTTTGCCGCGTCAACTAATCGCAAGGCAATTAATTTAAGAACCGTTGCTATAGCATTTGCAATGCAAGTTGTTATTGGCGGCTTTGTTCTGTTTTTTGACGCAGGAAAAAACGTATTAGCAAGTATGTCAGCAGCCGTTTCATCGGTTATTGGCTACGCGAATGACGGGATTGGCTTTTTGTTTGGCCCACTGGCATCGCAAGACACGCTAGGTTTTATTTTTGCAATTCAGGTTTTGCCCGTTATTGTGTTTTTCTCAGCCCTGGTCGCTGTTTTATATCACATAGGCATTATGGACTGGATAATTAAAATTTTAGGCGGTGGTTTACAAAAGCTTTTAAAAACCTCGCGTACAGAATCACTTTCAGCGACGGCAAATATATTTGTTGGCCAAACTGAAGCGCCGTTAATTGTTAAACCTTTTATAGCAACAATGACCAAGTCTGAGTTATTTGCTGTAATGGTAGGTGGTTTAGCTACTGTAGCTGGCTCTGTAATGGCTGGTTACGTAATTATTGGTGTAGAGCTTAAGTACTTAATTGCAGCCAGCTTTATGGCGGCACCAGGTGGTTTTTTAATGGCAAAAATGATTGTGCCAGAAACCGAAACACCTAAAGATAACTTAGCTGATTTAGATTTAAATGACGATGATAAACCGGTAAACGTAATTGATGCTGCTGCATCAGGTGCGGCAAATGGTATGCATTTAGCACTTAATGTAGGTGCAATGCTACTGGCATTCGTAGCGTTAATTGCGCTTTTAAATGGTTTATTAGGTGGTGTGGGCGGATGGTTTGACTATCCAACATTAACGCTACAAGAAATTTTAGGTTATGTATTTGCTCCTGTTGCATGGTTACTCGGTGTACCGTGGGATGAAGCAATTATAGCCGGCAGTTTTATTGGTCAAAAGATAGTAGTAAACGAGTTTGTTGCTTACTTAGACTTTATAAATTATCGCGATACGTTAAGTGCGCACACACAAGCAATTGTTACGTTTGCTTTGTGTGGATTCGCTAACTTATCATCGATAGCCATTTTACTAGGTGGGTTAGGCGGTATGGCGCCTAGCAGGCGGAAGGATATCGCACGCTTAGGGCTCAGAGCAGTGTTAGCAGGATCTATGGCTAACCTTATGAGCGCAGCAATTGCTGGGTTTTTCCTCTCGCTAGCTTAGAAACTTAAGAGATGAACCGGTGTTGCAAAACAAGAAGTTAGTACTTTAAGGGGTTAAAGTGCTAGCTGACTTGAACGATACTTCACCAAGGGCCGCAAGGCCCTTTTATCGTTTTAGGGCTTTAATAAAGTTACCTTCCTTCCTATATCCTCTCTTTATTTTCATTATGAGATTTTTACAACTCAAATAACCACTAATACTTTGTAAATTTAACAATTTTAAACCACACTTAATTAAGTGTTTCCAAGCCTAAATTGACTAGTTGTAGTGAAATATAATCTGACCTTTTTTATCCTTTTTTTATCATTTAGTACTTTGGCTGAAGAGCCTTTGCTGGTTGTTACAGAATTAGCACCACCTAATCAAGTTTTAATAGACGGTGAAGTTCAAGGTAAAGGAACACAGTACATAAGAGATATATTTAAACAGGCTGGTTTAACACCAGACATACAAATGTACCCTTGGGCCCGCGCCTATAAAATGGCAAGCGAGGAAAAAAACACGTTTATTTACAGCATTGCTCGCACGCCAGAACGTGAAGATCAATTTCAGTGGGTAGGGGAAATTGGTCGCTTTGAAATGGGATTTGTTGGGCTATCAGACAGAACCGATATAGTAATCAATAATATTAACCAAGCAAAAAATTACAAAATAGCTATGCAACATAACGACTTCTCGACCCAAACTCTCACTAAAATGGGGTTTGAGGGCGTTATAACTTCAGATATACAGCATTCTTATAAGTTACTACTAGCCAAAAAAGTAGACCTAATATTGGATGACCCGCTTTATATGCTCCAATATAGTGATTACTTTAAACTTAGACCGGGCCACTTAAAATTTATTTTTAAAATAGATGCATTAACAACGGTTGCTTATTTAGCTGCAAATAAAGATACAGATAAAGTTCTTATAGAAAAAATGGAAGAAGCGCACAAACAAGTGAGCAAAACTAAAAGAAGCCCTTACGGTAAATGAGTTAAATTACACGCGGGTTTTGAGTTAAATGATGTGCAGGTGAGGTAAATAATTAACAATAAGTGGTATTCGCTCAGCGGTGCTTTAACTCGCTCTTTTTTACGCTTTTACTAATTAAAGCTATACAGACTTTTTATAGCACCTAACCCTGTCACTAAATAGGTGTTTATATTAGACCTTGGGGTCAAGTAGAACCACTTTAATTGTGATCCTTAGTATTAGGTCGGGCTGTTGAATAAGTTAGGTTTGTTTCAGACACAAAAAAAGCGCCCTAGGCGCTTTTTTTCATTTTACTTAAAAGTAAAATTATACAGCTGTGATGTTATCAGCTTGAGGACCTTTTTGACCTTGTGAAAGAGTGAACTCTACACGTTGGCCTTCAGCTAAAGTTTTGAAACCTTCGCTTTTGATTGCTGAGAAATGTGCGAAAACGTCTGGGCCATTTTCTTGCTCGATGAAACCAAAACCTTTAGACTCGTTGAACCACTTAACTGTACCTGATACGATGTTAGACATTGTAATATCCTGATATAAAAATAAAAAATATGCTCATATGAGCGGGTGTAGCAAAAAATGAGATGGTACTTTAAAAACTTCAGGACGGTACTACAAGTATTACTTATACAACAACGAAATGGAGATTTATAGCTTACATGCTTTCTTTCTAGCTGCGGCCCACTATATAGATAACCAAATATAAGTCAAGCACTTCCTTATTTTATTGAGCAATAAATAATCAACCTGTATTTATATGCTTAAAATTCAAATTCTAGGGCAAGTCTAAAACTGTGGTTTTTTTCAGACTGGCTAATTTCACTTATAAAGCCAGCTTCCCATTTTAGCTGTTTTTGCCCTTCAAACCGGTATAGCCCAATAAACCCGGGCCCAATTCCGATAAAATCTTCCCCTGCATATAACTCAATAGAGGGTTGAAACGCAGACAAGTATCGGTAACGATATTGTGCCCTAAACTCTGTTTCCCATTCGTTCTCTATGTCTTGCCCCCATTCGTATACCAAAAAAGCATTCATGGTAAGACTTGCACGACCAAACTCTTTTTCAATTACAAAACCGGAGGTTGCTTCGTATGCGTCGGCGTCATGCTGTTTTTCAAATTCAAACAAAGCGCCCCAATCAGCCCATAACCGGCCTTGCTCTATTAGTTGCCATCTAAGCTCCAATTCATACGCTTGCAAGCCAAAGTCGCCGTTATCATCTCGCTCACCCACTAAATAACCTTCTAGTGCCATAGTGTCGTTAATGGCGCCACCTAAACCAATACGTTGAGCTAAAATATTGCCACTGTCGGTTTGATGCGACACAAGGCGCCACTCAAGCTCTCGTTCAAACGGCAACACATACGGGTGATAAACTTTATCTACTACTATGCCATCAGCATAAGCGAGCTTAGGTATTAATAAACAAAAACCAATTAATACAGTAGCTGCAAATAGGTTTATTGCTTTCATGATTTTTCCTTAGTGATTGATTTAGGAATAAAATAACAAGCAGATAAAAATAACACGCTGCTCAGCACATAGCTTAAAAGACTGGTTAAATTTGGCGTAGCCTCATAACCGATCAGAGCTCGCAATACTCTCCCAAACTCTGAGTTTTCGGTTAAAATGTCACGTAAATCCCATACGGTTACCGTTGTTGCTATCAAATCAATTTGGCTCGCCAAATCAAGCGCCACAACTAGTTTTGCTGCACTATTTAAAGCTAACAATACCAATAAAGGGGTAAGCCCAAAGCGCTGTTTGATTGCACTCAATAAAAAATACAACAAGACGCTAAAGCTGCTGCATATTCCCAACCCTAAAAAAGTGCCAATAAATAAACTTTGAGCCGCTTCGTTGCTTTGCCAAAAGCCAATCAGGTAAATAATGTAGTGACTTAAATAAAGTGTCATTACACTGATAATCGCAATCATAAAAGCAGCTGTTGCTTGTTTAATGGCGTAGTACAGTGCACTAATAAAAATTAAAATACACAAACCAATTTGGGCATATTCTAAACCCTGATAGTCAAACAAGGGGCTCATTAACGGCGCACTTTTTACAAACAAAAATGAAAGCCCGATCCCTAAAATAAGCCCTCCCAGCAATTTCATTAAACTTTGCTTGGCTACAACTTGGAGTAAAATAAGTAAAATGGCCACCGGCAGTAACTGGTTTAGACTCATCACTAGGCTAGTTATTAGCATTAGAACGCTCCTTTTCAGTCACTATGACAGCACCACGCGCCGTATTGGGTGAAAACTCGCCAAAAAATTCATAGCGCCCAGGGATTAACGGCCCGATATAAATAACGCTTTTGCGCTTAGGGTAAAGTACTTTCTCTCGATTGAGATCGAAACTGTCGAACTCTTCAGGCGTACTATCTTGATTTTCGATTAACAAGCGTACCTTTTTATTGGCCGGCACGACGATTTCTGCGGGGTAAAACAAATGATCTTTAAGTACAATACGATAGTCTTTACTGGCGGCGTTAAATGATAAAAATACACAACAATATAAGTAAGGCCTAATAAGTTGTTTAATCACATTTAGCTCCTGCAAAAACTACCTGTACTTTTAAGCCACCCAAATCACTATCCGTTAAGTGAATTTCAGCGCGATAAATAGCAATAATATGCTGCACTATTGCCATGCCTAAGCCCGCACCTTGTTCACCCGAAGGGTGTTGGTCACCGCCAACACGATAAAAGCGGTTAAATATCCGTTGTTTTTGATCGTCCGTCATACCAGGGCCACTGTCTTCTATTTGCCAAATACGCTGCTTGTGCATCTGCTTTAGCGTTATTTTTATTTGTCCATTGGCTGGTGCGTACTTTATAGCATTGCTAAGTAGGTTTGAAATCAACGTCACTAAGGTAAATTCATCACCGTTAATGATAAAATCATCTCCTTCAAGACTGATAGTGTGATTTTTAGCCTCTATTTTTTCATACAACTGGCTAACACCTTCTTGCGTGATCGCTAATAATGACTGCTCCTTAAACTGCTTTTGCCACTGCTCTGGCTGAGTACGCCCTAGTATTAGCATTTGCTCGACTATATTGGACAGTCGATTAATACCTTGGGTCATGGCTTGTAGTTCTTGGTTATCTCCTTGTTGAGCTGCCAAATTGTGCACATTAATTTTTAAACTGCTCAGGGGAGTACGTAATTCATGTGCCGCATCAGAGGCAAAAAAACGCTCTCGTAAATAGGCGGTTTCTACGCGTTTAAATAAATCGTTTAAGCGGCTGATCACCGGTTTTATCTCTTCATCAGTCACCTGCCAGTTGATCGCAGTGAAATCATTTGCTTGGCGCAGAGCTAACTGTTTTGATAAACGGGTTAATGGTGCCAGTGCATATTTAACAAAAAAACTAATAAATATAGCAAGCAAAGGAACCGCCCAAAGCATAGGCAACATGGCTGATAAAATCACTGCCTCGGCAAGTTCAAACCGCTTAGCAATCGGCTCGGCAACAATAACGGTGCGTAAAGAAGTGACAAAAACGAATACCCGCATTCGCTGTCCTGCAATATTAAGCGTTTGAAAACCCGCTTGATACTGGCTCAAATTTAGATTCAATTCATTAGAGCCACTAAGCAGCTCACCGCCTTGCCAAATTTGAAACAATAACTGGGCGCTCTCTTGCATTTTTGGCGCCATGGCGTTTATTGATAAAGGCTGTTGCATCAACACTCCAGCGACCACTTTTAGCTCACTATCGAGTAATTGCTCACCATGGCTCATACTTTTTTGGTAGCCTTTGACTAAAGCTAAAAAGCAGGTTAACACCATCATTGACAGTAAAATAAGGGTCAAACGCTTACGAATTGACATAGAGTTTGGTTACCTTTGTAAATTCAAGTTTGTGCAATCTAGGGGCGTTTTAATCACGTGAACTATCTCTTTCCCACGACATAGCCAATACCACGGAGAGTTTTAATAAAATCGCTGGGGAATTTTTTTCGTAGGTGATGAATATGTACTTCAATGGTGTTAGAGCCAACCTCTTCACCCCACTGGTACAGCTTGTTCTCTAACTGCTGTTTAGATTGCACGCGACCTTGGTTTTCCAATAGTGCCTTTAGCAGCATGTATTCTTTTCGTGGCAGAGAAAGCAGCTCATTGCTGAGTGTGACACTATGCGCTGACGTGTCCATAGTCACTTCACCACACTGTAATAAACTCGACTGAGCTTGATTTACTCGTCGGCTCGCTACGCGCAAACGAGCAAATAATTCGGCTGGTTCAAATGGCTTAGCTAAATAATCATCAGCGCCCATATCAAGCCCTTGCACCTTGTCATCAATGCTACTACGTGCAGTTAGTATAACCACCGGAATCACTTTTTTTTGCGCTTTTATGTGCTTTAGAATTTGTGAACCATCACCATCGGGTAAACCTAGGTCAAGTATAACCAACTCTATTTCACCACTGCCTAAGCATTGCAATGCATGCTTAACCGTTGCGCTATGCTCTACACTGTAGCCTTCTTGGCGCAATGAGCGGCAAAGCCCTTGCGCCACAAGATGATCATCTTCAACTAATAATAAATGCATTGTTTATTTTGCTATCTCTTTAGTTTTTTATCTACTTTAGCTAATAAAGAGCTAATTGCTTGTTGACGATATTTATCAGCTTTAGCACGAGTATCACGAATACCTGCTGCTTGCGCAACTAACAAATGGGCTTTAGCTTGCTCATATTCACGCTCGTCATATAAAAACTCACCATACAAGTAGTTAGTATCAATGCCCTTTTTGTTAAAAGCGAGCGCTTGCTTAAAAAACTTGTCGGCGGTGTCATCATCACCAAAACCAATAGGCCACCCCGGTACTTTACTGTATAAGGTTGCTAGGCTGGCATACGCTGAGCCACCTAAAGCACTGTCGTCTATTTTAAGGGCTTGCTCTAATGACGTTTTTGCATCTTTAGCATAGCCCAGCGCCCCTAACCCGCCCTTTGCGCCAGCAAAACTGGCCAGTACAATGCCGTTCCACGTATAGCTATTTGCTGAATCAGGGTAGCTTTCAATAAATTGAGCACTTTGCTCACTTAGTTGAGTAAAGGCTTTGATTTGTGCATCATCTTTAAGCTCATAATTAGCGACAGCCCACTGCTGTTGAATAGCGAGTAAATCGCTTTGTTCATCTGCAAATACCGGCGATGAAAACACACTAACAATGCTTAAATAAGCTACTAAAGTAAATTTTTTCATGATAAATCCTCTATTCTTTAGTGAACAACTAACCTAAAAAGCTTTTTATTTTAGGGAGTTGTTTAGCAATTGCGTTATCCACAATACGTGGAAAAACACCATTGATACGTGCAAAAAGTTTCTCAGGAAAACCAATAAATCGTCTGGTTTTATTTGAGTTTAATAACGCAACTAACTCATCAGCCACCAACTGTGTGGAGTCCATTTGATTACCAAGCGCCTTATTCATTGCTCGGGTTTGTGCATCATTAATATCTGTATCGGTTGCTCTTGGTGCTAAATAACTAACTTTTACGGGTGTATCTGAAAGCTCTCGTGATAGCGCTTCGCTAAAACCACGTAAACCGAACTTACTAGCACAGTAAAGTGTTTGATATGGGTAACCTATACTGCCAAATGACGACCCAACATTAACTATGGAGCCTTTATTCGCATGCAATTGCGCTAAAAACAGCTGACATAATTTCATAGGGACGGCTAAGTTAGTGCTCAGTAGATTATCAATTTGCTCACTACTCGATGCACTTAAACTTTGCATTACATTAATGCCTGCATTGTTTATGAGTAACTTAGCGCCCCCTAATTTTTTGGCTTTAATGGCGAGTGCCAACATGTTTTCGGCAACCGTTAAATCCCCCACAAAAACTATACTACCGGGACATTGGCTACTTAACGTATTGAGGGCACCACTATTTCGCCCCACCAAGAGTAGTTGCCAACCTTGGCCGTGTAGTGTTTTGGCAATGGCTTGACCAATTCCACCTGTCGCACCAGTTAATACACATAAGCCGGTATTCATGCGTGTTGCTCTTGTGCTGATGCTTTAAAAAACGGCTCGTCGTCTAAAGCGCGAAAAATATCGCCGTACAAACGGTAAAAACATTTTGCGCCATGTAAAATAGCCTGCTGATCCGCCTCGTCGGTAATTTGATTCATTAAGTTTTCAAAAAACTTAACATGCTCTATATCAAGCGCGCCGTGAGAGGTTAAATAGCTAAACGCTTTTTTAGGAAGCCCTATTGCATTCGCTATGTTTGATGCGGCTCCATCAGCAAGCGCAATTGAGGTCCCCTCTAATACGTGAACCATGCCAAAAAAGCTAAGCGGATTTTTACGTGCAATACTATCGTAGGCATACGACACCATCATTTCAGTGGCGAATTGTGGCTGACTATGGCGCACACTTTCTTTATCAAACCCACAGGCTGCAATGTCGTTTAGCACCCACTCTTGATGACCAATTTCTTCTTCAATATATTCAGCTACCGCTTCACGTAACCATTCTTGATCATCAGTTAAACGTGCGCCAAGTGACATCATTAAAGGAACAGTGTGTTTTACATGATGATAAGCCTGCGCTAGAAACGAGGCATACTCTTTAAGCGTTGCTTGTCCGTTAAATACACGCTGTATAATTGGCGCAGCTAATAAGTACTCACGCTCGTTTTGAGTTTGTGCTTTTAATGTATTAAAAAAATCACTCATGGATCACTTCTCCAAGTCGGTAAAACTGTTCAAAAATAGGGCTGTAGTGCTGGCTAATTGCCGCTCGTTTAGGGCGATTATTAGCGGTTAATAATCCTTGCTGCTCGTTTAAAGGTTGGGCTAAACGGTGCCACTTTTTAATCTGTGCGTAGTCAGGAAGTTGCTGGTTTACTGTTTTTAAATGTGCTTTTAATTGCTCATCACTAAACTCGGGTGCCGCATAAATAAGCGCGCTTAAAAATGGCTGGCTTTCACCAAACACCACCGCTTGCTGTATCGCACTTTGGCTTAAAATTAATGATTCAGGCCATTCGGCGCTAACATTACGCCCCATACTGGTGATGATCAGATTTTTTACTCGCCCTTTTATGTACAGCTTATTATTACGCTTAGATACTAAGTCGCCAGTGGCGTACCAGGTGTTTGGGTTATGCGGCGCTTGATTTAAATACCCTAAAAATAACGACCCTTTAATAAATAACTCATCATTTTCAACTTTCGTTTCAACGTGCCCTAATACTTCACCAGCACTATTTATGTCGTCATAGTTGGGGGTGTTTAAACTCACTACTGAAGCAGCCTCAGACAAACCATAACCTTGATAAACCGATAGGTTATATTCTCGTGCAGTTAAAATTAAAGATTCACTAACCCGTGCTCCGCCAACAGCAATAAACTTAAGTGACTTTGGTGGCTGCCAGCCTTGTTTTGCAAAGGCAACTAAACACGTTAATAACTCAGGCACTAAAATAAGGGTGTTAGGTTTTACACTATCGATTGCACCAATGAGTTTGTTAGGGTTTTTTAACCCTGAGCCAACAAAACCTAATTCGTTTAGCGGCATTAAATGTACACAACCGCCACTTAACAAAGGCGCATACACACCCGCTATATTTTCCAATAGTACTGGCAGCGGAAGTAAGCATAAATGCACGGGATTACTAATGTTTATTTGCTCACATAATGATTGAGCTACCTGCATTTGGCTTTGTGTTGATAAGCACACCCCTTTTGGCTCGCCAGTAGAACCTGAAGTAAATGTAATTTTTTGCGTACCAGTAAAATAGTCCACGGGTTCAATCGCATCGAGCTGATAAATATAAAGGGTATAATGCTCAAATAATGTTACCGACAATGAATGCTTACCAAGCGAATAACGAGGCATATCACTAATAAAAAACTGCGCACCACATTGCGCTAGCACATACTGTGTTTGCTGCTGACTAAAAAAATGGGCGATAGGCACCGCAACCTTGTTTGCTGCACTGGTTGCGGCATCAACAACCAGCCAAGCTGGAGTGTTATCAAGCTGGAAGGCAATTGCACCTGAGTCTAAAGCGTTAAAAATAGCTGTTAGCTTATTAGTTTCTTGTTGTAACTCCAAGGCGCTAATAGGCATCACTTTATTGGCTAAGTAACTAACAACCACTGGCTCATTCGCTACCTTATTAATATTATTTAATAGGCTCATAAGCTCTCCAACGCAGTCATCAAGGCATTAATTTGTTGTGTATTTTGCTGTTTAATATTTAACAGCATGGGTGTGTTAAGTACTTGCTGATGTGCCTGCGCTAAATTAACAATGCACACCGTAGGTTGATTTGCATAATAACTTCCCCAACTTAATGGGTTTTCAACCACAAAGCTGTTTGCAACAGCAACCTCAGTGCAATTAACACCCAGCATTCGAACCATCGCCCGTACTTTTTTTGTGGCGCAAAATACTAAATACTTAGCTCCAGTATTGTAAAGCGCCTCGTTAACAACAATAAAATGACCAAGCGTTGCCCTGCGATGTGAAGAGCATAAGTTACCTAGCTCAAATATTTTGCTACGCGGAGTTTGTTTTAATAAAAAGTGTTCAATGGGCTCTGCAGTGTACTGCTCAATAAATAAGGGAGAGGTGGCTTGCCTTAAACCTAACGTACATTGCCCCTCACTTGTTGTGTATTGGCAAAGTAGTGGCATAAATGATTTAAGCGTTGCATTGTAAGCCACTAAAAATCCATTTTTTACCGCAGATTCTAGTGCATTGCGATGCTCATCATTTTCTCGAGCAGTTATTAAATGTGCCGAATTTGATATGTTATCTAGTGATAAGTTTGACTGTGCTAATTGCATAAACATCGCCCGTTTAAGGAGTATGTTTATAAGTTAAAGAGCGAAACTTAAAAAAAACTTAAGAAACAAAAAAGCCCTTAAATAAATTTAAGGGCTTTTAAAGTAAAGTTTAATTCAAGTTAAACATGTCTATACTAACTAGGCTCTGCCACTACGCAGCGATTACGGCCATGCTCTTTAGCATGGTAAAGCGCTTTGTCTGCACATTTATATACTTGGTCGATGTTATTGCTGTGGGTTGGCCAAGTTGCAATTCCGATTGAAACGGTAATAAAACCGATTGTTTCCATTTGCGTTGTTTCAACAGTGGTGCGTAATCGCTCTGCTATTTTTAGAGCGCTTTGGCTATCTTCATGAGGCAATACAAGTAAAAACTCTTCACCACCAATACGCGATACAATATCCCCTTTTCGAGAGATCTTTTTTATAATATCGGCTAATACTTTAAGTGCTTCATCGCCTTTATCGTGCCCAAAGGTATCGTTCACACGTTTAAAAAAATCGATGTCTATTTCTAAAATAGCGAAAGGTGTTTGCTTTAACATTAGCTGACTAAGTAAACCATTTAAGCTTCTACGATTGTGGGTGTTTGTCAGCGGATCGGTTTGGGCATCGTGCTTAAGTTGCCCTATTTGTGTTTGTAAAATATTGACGCCATTAAGCATGGCCAGCTTCAATCTTTGGCTTTCAAAGTACCACGCTTTTATTTTTTTTAGCTTTTCAATACTGTTTACTTCGTCGAGTCTGTTTGCGCTACTAGCGAGTTGCTTTAATGGGCGTGAAATAAAATACGAAAATACACCTATGAGTATGAAGGTGACTAACGCCATAGGGAGCGTTCTTGCAAATACTTCCATAATTAATGTATCTAGAGACGCAAGTGTTGCTTTGATGGGCCGTTGGGCCACTACGCCCCAGTTTGAATTAATAACGGGTGAAAATCCTGCGAGCATTTTAACCCCTTTGCTGTTTACAACAACGGCTTGCCCCGCCTCCCCTGTAATAACCGCATTGATTACTTTATTATTGGCAACGCTTGTACCTATTCTCTCGCTATCTGGGTGATACAGAATTTGCTTATTAGCATCGACGACATAAAGGTGCGATCCCCCTTCGTAAAAGTGTTGCTCTAGGAGATCGTTTAAAATATTTCTTTCTTTTAAATATAACGAGCCGCCCACGTAGCCTAAGTAATTCCCCTCTTTGTTAAATAAGGGGTGCGATATAAATATAATTAAATTATTGGCTGCTGACATGTACGGCATACTAATAAGTGGCTTTTTTTCTTTTAAAGCCTGTGTTGCGCCGGGAGAGGAAATTGATTTTCCTATGATCTCAGGTAAGTAAGGGGATGTGGCATTTATAACCCCATTCTTACTTATAACTACTGAATTAAAGCTATTTGTTTGCAAATTTAAACGCGTTACTTCTTCTTGCAGTAATGCTGCATTATTTATGTTTTGCTCAATTTTATTTGCTGAATATGCAAGTTGTTGTGTTGCAGACTCTAAAAAGTTGTCGGTTGCTGAAGCTAATTTATTGGCGTAAGCGAAGTTACTTTTTAATGTATGGCTTATTAACTGCTCTTTTTGTACTTGGTACGTTGAATGAAAACTACTAATGAGCGTGGCTAAAGCCGCAGAAAAAGCCAATAGCACAATAAGAAGACGCAGATTAAGCACAGGAAATAATTTATTCAGCAAAAGTAAACAGCCCACAGTACACTGCTATTAAAGCAAGTACTTTGTTAAAAAGTATTTACAATTATACCCCGCCATTTATTAATTATCTAATATTTGAGCATATAGTGTATTTTTAATAACCAGCCAAATAACCTTTTATTATATTGTGACGTTACATTCCCCCTAATGACTAGGGTGCGCTTATTTTGCAGTTATATAAAAAAATAGATAAGCTGCTTTCACTTGTTCATTTTATTTAGCTTTGGAGTGTATTTTGCTAAATAAGTATGTTTTAACGTCAATTATTTTTATATCTGGGTGCTTAATGCCATCAATTAAAGCGGTTGCAAAACCGGCTCTTTCTCTTGAGGAAAAACTAGGGCAAAAGTTAATGCTCGATTTTCGCTATTATTGTGAACAAGGCACTGGTAAACATTGCAGAACGCCAATGACAAAGCTACCAGAGTCATTAGCGCGCGTAATCAGCGACTATAACATTGGTGGCGTTATATTATTTTCAGAAAACACACAGTCAATTGAACAAACCATTACGCTTAGCCATCAACTTCAAGTGGCTGCCAGTAAATCTTCAAGTAAACTGCCACTATTTATATCAATAGACCAAGAGGGCGGAAGAGTTGCGCGTTTGCCGCGTGATATTGCAACGTCATTCACGGGCAATATGTCTATTGGTGCAACCTATAAACAGCATGGCGTTGACTTTGCGACTAAATCAGCAACGGTTATTGCCAATGAGCTAACAGCCCTGGGGATCAATGTAAATTATGCACCCACCATTGATGTGAATATGAACCCAGACAACCCAGTTATAAATGTACGCTCATTTGGTGAGAACCCACAGCGAGTGAGTGAACTTGGCGCAGCACAAGTTGCTGGGTTTGAGAGCAATGGCATAATTACATCGCTTAAGCATTTTCCGGGACATGGCGATACTCACGTTGATAGCCACACAGGACTCCCTAATGTTGCTCACTCAAAAAGTACCATTTACGAACAAGATTTAGCCCCTTTTAAACATATTATTGCTAAGCAAAACCCCGGTATGATCATGACAGCGCACATACAATACCCAGCGCTTGATAGCTCAACCTTTGTCTCTGTAGAAGGCAAAACAATGATTAAACCCGCCACTATGTCGCGCACTATAATTACCGATATTTTAAGAGGTGAGCTTAACTATAAAGGCGTAGTGGTTACCGACGCACTTGATATGGCAGGTATTAGTCAGTTTTTTACACCCATTCAAGCTGTTATAAATACATTTTTAGCCGGCGTTGATATTGCGCTAATGCCTATAGAAATAAGAACGCCCGATGATATAAAAAAGCTTGATGAGCTTATTAAATCGTTAGTTCATGCTGTCGAGTCAAATCAGTTAGATGAGCAAGAAATAACACAATCGGCTGCGCGTATTATTTCGCTTAAAAATGCATTTGAGTTATCTACTGAGTTTGACCCTATTGATGCAGTAGTTAATGCAAAAAGTACAATAGGCAATAAACAACACAGAAAAATAGAAGCTGAGCTTGCTTTAGCAGCAATAACACAGGTAAAAAACACAGAAAACACATTGCCACTAAATTTAAATGATGGCCAACATATTCATATTATTATGCCCGACACCCGTAAATGTATGGCTATGCAGCAAGCAATTGAATCTGCAAGTTCATCATCTATTACGTTCAGCTGCAGCAGCTTACAAGGGTTTGACCCAGCACAAGCAACCCAGAGCATTAAAACAGCTGATATTGTTATAGCGGGTAATGCCACGCCCAATCAAAGCGCGGTTGAAATTGGTGGCATGGATGATTTAAAAGATGACCCTAATTTTGCGCTTAATACGCGCGAACAGCCACAAGCGCTTGAGTCACTGCTTGCCATGGCTAACAAATTTAATAAGCGTACTGTATTTATAAGTTTGAGGGCTCCTTACGACATTGCTAAATTTGGCGACTATGCCCACAGTGTACTGGCCTCTTATGCTTACAATATTGATGTAGACAAGCTCGAGCGTGTTTCAGGCCCTGCCTTTACCGCGCTCGCTAAAGTATTAGTAGGCCAAGCCACTGCCAATGGCACCTTGCCTGTTACAATTAAACCGCAAAAAGGCAATTAACATGAAACTAAATTGTGATTTGGGCGAAAGCTTTGGTTCATGGAAAATGGGGCTAGATGATCAAGTTATGCCTCATATTAATATGGCGAACATTGCTTGTGGTTTTCACGGCGGTGACCCTGATGTAATAGCAACAACATTAGCGTTAGCTAAAAAAAACAACGTAACGGTAGGAGCGCATCCCAGTTACCCTGATCTTCAAGGATTTGGACGACGCTCTATGGCGTTAACAACAAGCGAACTAACTAATTGTATTCAGTATCAGATAGCAGCGCTTGAAGGCATGGCAAAAATACAGGGGCTTACGTTAAGCTATGTAAAACCACATGGTGCACTTTATAACGATATGATGGCTAACAACGACGTATTAGCAACCATTATATCTGCTGTCGCGAGCTACCCTAGCAAACTAAAGCTAATGATTTTAGCGACTAATCAAGCAGATAAACACATCCAGTTAGCTAAACAGTTTAATGTAGAACTGGTACTCGAAGCATTTGCAGATAGGCAATACACTGATGAGGGCCATTTGGTCTCTCGCAAACTCGATGGCAGCGTGCATGATAAACCGGCCATACTTGCACAGGTCAAACAGCTCTTACAAACAGGTAGTGTAACCACACGCTCAGGTAAGCAACTTATGCTTAATGCACATAGTTTATGTGTGCATGGAGACAATAACGATGCAATTGAACTCATTAAAGAAATAAAAGCACTGTGTGACTGACCTTTAGTAATATACGAAAGCTGTAAACCCCCTTTACAGCTTTTACCCCAACTTGTTAAATACAACCATAGAGTTAAATATGAGCTTCATCGCATTGCACTGTTAATTTAATAATCCCTCACTTATAACTGTACATGAGTTAACAACAGGGATTAATAATGAAACAACTTTTAGCACTTAGTTTTATATTAAGCGCAAGCCATTTGGCTAGCGCAAACGACAATACACACACATTGCAACTTCAAGATGTATTTGATCTAGAATATGCAAATCAAATAGATATTACTGACGACGGAAAAACCGTTTACTTTGTGCGAAACCGCATGGATATAAAAACAGACCGAAAAGTGGGAAACATTTGGTCTGTTGATTACAAAACCAAACAAATGCAGCCACTGACTTCAGGCGTTCACATGGATTACTCGCCAGTACTTTCTCCAGATGGGCAACGCCTTGCTTTTATATCTACCCGCGATGGCAGCAGCCAAATTTATATGAAGTGGCTTAAAACCGGTGCCATTGCCAAAATAAGTAATTTAACCAGTAGCCCTCGCGCTATTAGTTGGAGCCCCGATTCAAGCAAGCTTGTATTCAGCATGTTTGTACCAAGTAAAAACACGCCACCGATTAATTTGCCAGGAAAGCCGAAAGGCGCAACGTGGGCAGAGCCAGCTAAATTTATTGATGACGTATACTATCGAGCCGATGGTGCTGGATACTCGCAAAAAGGCTTTAATCAATTATTTACTCTTGATGCTAACGGTGGGAATGCTAAGCAGCTTACTAGCGATGAATTTGATAACGCAGGTGATGTTAGCTTTAGCAAAGATGGCAGCTTACTTTACTACTCAGCGAATAGGCATAAAAATGGTGAACTCAAGCCTACAAACAGCGAAGTATATAAGTTAAATCTTAATACATTAGCCATTGAAGCTGTAACAAATAGAAATGGCCCAGATCAACAACCCAAAGTCTCTCCTGATGGTCGTTACCTTGCGTATACAGGATATGACGATAAACGCACTAACTACGAAAATACTCAACTTTACATTCGTGATTTAAAAACGGGTAACACCAAAAGCTTAACAGCCAACTTTGATAGAAGTGTTGGGCAAATAAAATGGGCTGCAAACTCTAAAGGGGTTTACTTTAGCTATGCCAATGAAGGGCAAACTACCCTTGCTTATCAACCTCGAAGTGGCAAACGTAAAGTGATCACCGAACAAATTGGCAGTGTAGCATTTGGACGACCATACTCAGGCGGAGATTTTGATGTAAGCAGCAACGGCGATATCGCGTTTACACTTGCTGACACTCAACGCCCTGCGGATGTAGCGAGCATTAAACGCGGTAAAACTCAGCGCTTAACCACGCTTAATAGCGATGCGCTAGGTGATAAACAACTGGCAAAAGTGGAAGAGATTTGGCTTAAATCAAGCCACGACCAATTACCTATTCAAGGATGGATTGCTTACCCGCCAGGGTTTGATAAATCTAAAAAGTATCCTCTAGTGCTCGAAATTCACGGCGGGCCGGTCGCTAATTATGGCCCTCACTTTAGTGCCGAAGTTCAGCTTTTTGCAGCAAAAGGTAATGTGGTGTTATACATGAACCCGCGCGGAAGTGATTCGTATGGGAAAGAGTTTGCACAAACCATTCATCATAATTACCCAAGTAATGACTTTGATGACTTAATGTCTGGGGTTGATGCGCTTATTAAAAAAGGGTTTATTGATGAGTCTAAACTATTTGTTACCGGTGGTTCTGGCGGAGGTGTACTAACAGCATGGATTGTTGGACATACAGATCGATTTGCTGCAGCTGTTGTTGCTAAACCTGTTATAAATTGGATCAGCTTTGTACTAACTGCCGACTTTTATCCATTTTTTGCTGATTACTGGTTCCCAGGCAAACCATGGGATCACATAGCGCATTACATGAAACGTTCGCCAATTAGTTATGTAGGTAATGTTACTACACCCACAATGCTGCTTACAGGTGAAGCAGACTACCGCACACCTATTTCTGAAACAGAGCAGTACTACCAAGCACTAAAATTACAAGGTGTTGACACCGCGATGGTTCGCATACCAGATGCATCGCATGGTATTACAGCTCGCCCTTCTAATTTAATGACTAAAGTTGCTTACATTCAATGGTGGTTTGATAAGCACAGTAAATAGCATTACATTAATTAAATTACTAAAAGCCACTTTTTAAAAGTGGCTTTTACGTATGTGCAAAGTGTAAACCCCCTTTACACTTTTAGGGCATATTAAATATCGGACTTAGTCTATTTCTCAGTTAGTAAAATTTCGGTTTATAGCTTTTTTATAGTTTGAGTTAGTAAAAAATCGGTTTGAGTCACTGTTTATAGCCTTTCAGTTGGTAAAATTTTGTTTTGTGAGAGGTATACGTTAGTAAAAAATCGGTTTATAAATCGAATTTAAACACCAAAAAAAACAAAAAATAACGTTTTTGATTACTTTAATAGCTCTTTAAGGCCCCTTTACAGCAAAAAAGCACTTACAAAACGCTTTTATTAAAGGGTTAGTTAAACTCTGATCTACAAATTCGGTTAGCTAGTTAAAACGTGATCCGCATATCTATAGTTGGTTAAAACCTGATCTCAACTAACTAAGTAACCTAATGTAAGTTTTATTTCTCATACACTATCCGCTTTTAGCACTAATAAAGGCTTTGCTATTAGTGAGTGCAGTAAAAATATTTATGACACATAAAAAAAGGGCCTTACGGCCCTTGAGTAACACTATCTAGAAATTTTTAGAACTGGTTCATGGTGTTATCTTCACCACCGGCTTTTAACGCGTTATCACCAGAGAAGTACTCTTTGTGTGTATCACCAATGTTAGAACCTGCTAGGTCTTGGTGTTTAACAGATGCTTGTTCACGGCGAATTTCTTGGCGTTGTACATCACGTACATAAGCAAGCATACCTAAGTCACCAAAGTAGCCTTCTGATAAAATATCTGTGCTAAGTGCTGCAGTGTGGTAAGTAGGCAGCGTAATTAAGTGATGGAAAATACCCGCTTCACGTGCACCGTCGCGTTGGAAGTTTTGTACAAGTATGTCAGCAGCAGCTGCAAGCTCTGTTGCATCCATTTCTGGTGCCATTAGGCCTTTGTTATCACCAAGGCTTGGGTAAGCGCTCAAATCGCGACCCGCTTCTTGCCACTCTTGGTACACTTGCTCACGGAACTTAAGCGTCCAGTTAAACGAAGGTGAGTTGTTGTACACTAGTTTAGCATTTGGTACTTGCTCTTTAACACGGTTTACAAGCTCAGCAATTTGTTTTACGTGTGGCTTTTCTGTTTCAATCCACAATAAATCAGCGCCAGATTGTAGGCTAGTTACACAGTCAAGTACTACGCGGTCTTTCTCTGTCCCTTCACGGAACTGGTATAGGCCATTTTCAAGGCGAGTAGGTTTACACAGCTCACCGTTGATTTTCATTGCCGTATCACCTTCGTTTAAGTCCTCTACGCCATTAATAGGTGTAGTCTCTAAAAAGGCATTGTACTGACTTGCTAAATCACCTGGCGTTTGCGATACAGGCACTTTTTGAGTCAAGCTTGCACCTAACGAATCAGTGCGCGCAACAATAATACCGTTGTCGATACCTAGCTCTAAAAATGCATAGCGAACCGCATTAATTTTTGCTAAAAAGTCTTCGTGAGGCACGGTTACTTTACCCGCTTGGTGACCACATTGTTTGGCATCAGATACTTGGTTTTCGATTTGAATAGCACATGCACCTGCTTCAATCATTTTTTTAGCAAGTAGGTAAGTTGCCTCTTCGTTACCAAAACCTGCATCAATATCAGCAATAATTGGCACAACATGTGTTTCAAAGTTGTCAATTTTATCAAGCACAGCTTGAACGTCGCCGCCATTCGCTTTGGCTTCATCTAGGTCATTAAATAAGTGGTCAAGCTCACGGGCATCAGCTTGCTTTAGGAATGTGTAAATTTCTTCAATAAGCGCTGGAACAGATGTTTTTTCGTGCATACTTTGGTCAGGTAACGGACCAAACGCAGAGCGAAGTGCAGCAACCATCCAACCACTTAAGTAAACATAACTACGTTTAGTTGTTTTTTGGTGGCGTTTAATAGCCATCATCATTTGCTGGGCAGTAAATCCATGCCAACACCCTAAAGACTGTGTGTACTGGCTTGTATCTTTATCGTAAGCGGCCATATCTTCACGCATTACGTCAGCTGTGTATTGTGCAATTTCTATCCCAGTACGAAAGCGATTTTGTAAACGCATGCGAGTTGCATACTCTGGGTTAATTGCCTGCCATGCATTACCTTGAGATTGGCATAAAGTAGAAAGTGTGTCGGTTTCGCGTTGATATGTTGTCATAATAAAGTCCTTCGAACGGGTATATAAATAATTTAATGTTGTGAGAGTGGCAACGTTGCTAGTGCTCCGTAGCGCTTAATTCAACATTAGGCTTATTTTTTAGATTTAGTAAATTTATAGTTTTTATTACGACTATATTTTTTGTGAATACCAAAAACACACTCAACATGGCTTTTTTACGTTATTGTTGCTCAAACGCACAAATACTATGGCGACCGTTTAAGGAAGGCAATTATGACCCACACTCTCACACATTCAGGACTCAGCGTAGATTTAGAGCTTGCTGACTTTGTTAAAACTAAACTATTACCTGGTACACACTTATCAGAACAACAATTTTGGCAAAGCTTTGCAAAGATTGTTCAAACGCTCACGCCAATAAATAAAGCGTTGCTGGCTAAGCGAGAACAGCTGCAACAGCAAATTGATCAGTACCACATTGCAAATAAAACGTGGGATAGCAAGCAATACCAACGTTTTTTAAGTGACATTGGCTACCTAGTGCCAGAGCCTGCAAATTTTAAAATTGAAACACAACAGGTTGAACCCGAAATAGCGGTTACAGCAGGCCCACAGTTAGTTGTTCCAGTAAGTAACGCACGCTTTGCACTTAATGCAGCTAACGCACGTTGGGGCTCGTTATACGACGCCTTATATGGCACAGATGTGTTAAGTGAAGATGACGGGGCAGAAAAAGGCACTACCTATAATCCGGTTCGTGGCTTTAAAGTAATGGCATACGCACGCCAGTTTTTAGACAAAGCACTGCCACTTGAAAACGGCTCACATATTGAAAGCACCAATTATTCTGTTGTAAACGGCTCATTAGTTATTACGCTGCGTGACAGCTCTCAAACCACTTTAGCTGACCCCTCTCAGTTAATTGGCTACCAAGGCGAAGCCCAAAACCCAAGCGTTGTATTGCTTAAAAACAATGGCTTACATATAGAATTACAGATAGATCACCATCATATTATTGGCCAAGCTGATAAAGCGGGTTTAAAAGATGTGGTACTTGAAGCAGCCCTAACTACTATTATGGATTGTGAAGATTCTGTAGCCGCCGTAGATGCACAAGATAAAGTGCAAGTTTACAAAAACTGGCTTGGTTTAATGCAAGGTAACTTGGTCGAATCGTTTAAAAAAGGCGACAAAGTTGTAGAACGTACGTTGCAAAGCGACAAAACGTATACTTCTATTGATGGCGGTAGCATAACGCTTAAAGGCCGAAGCATGATGTTTGTAAGAAACGTGGGCCACTTAATGACAAACCCAGCCATTACAGACGTTTACGGCGAGCCTGTTTTTGAAGGTATAATGGATGCAATGTTTACTGCCACAGCCGCCCTGCACGACTTAAATAAAAATTCTGGCGTAAAAAACAGCAGCGCGCAGAGCATTAATATTGTAAAACCTAAGATGCATGGCCCAGAAGAAGTTGCTTTTACAAGCACACTATTTACCCATGTAGAAGAAGCCTTAAACTTACCTAAAAACACCTTAAAAATGGGTATTATGGATGAAGAACGCCGTACATCTGTAAACTTAAAAGCATGTATAAATGAAGCAAAACAACGTGTTGTATTTATTAACACCGGCTTTTTGGACCGTACAGGCGATGAAATTCACACCTCAATGCAAGCAGGTGTTGCGCTCCCTAAAGCTGAAATAAAACAACAGCCTTGGATAAGTGCTTACGAAGATCGCAACGTAGATATTGGCCTTGCCTGTGGATTAAGCCAAAAAGCTCAAATAGGCAAAGGCATGTGGCCTATGCCTGACAAAATGGCGCTGATGATGGAGCAAAAGTTAGCACACCCTAAATCGGGCGCTAATACAGCTTGGGTGCCCTCTCCTACGGCCGCAACGCTGCATGCTATGCACTACCATGATGTTAATGTTTTTACTGAGCAACACGCAATCGCTGAGCGTACAATAGCAAGCCTTGACGACTTACTTACTCCGCCACTCATGCAAGATACGTCAACACTCTCTAAAGAAGACATACAAAGCGAACTTGAAAACAATGCACAGGGTATTTTGGGTTATGTAGTGCGTTGGATAGACCAAGGTGTAGGCTGCTCTAAAGTACCCGATATTAACCATGTAGGGCTAATGGAAGACAGAGCAACACTTAGAATATCTAGTCAACATATGGCTAACTGGTTATTGCATGGCATATGTACACAAGAGCAAATTACATCCACAATGGCAAAAATGGCCAAGGTAGTAGACGGCCAAAACGAACACGATAAAGCCTATACCCCAATGGCAAGCAGCCCTGAAACACTAAAAAATAGTATTGCGTTTCAAGCAGCCCTCGCCTTAGTACTTGAAGGAACAACACAACCTAGTGGCTATACTGAACCGTTATTACATAGCTACCGTATACAGTATAAGTTACAGCAAAGTTAATACACTCCAAATGTTTAACGCTGTATCTTAATTGTTTATTTCGTGTCAAAACCAGCCTTAGGGCTGGTTTTTTATTTTCTAAATCAACAAATAAGCACACCAATATTTTTAAAAATGTGTTTAAACACACTTAAAACAACTCATTTTAAAGTAGAAACACATAAATCAATAACCTCTATGAATACCTAACATTTCTGTAAATACAAAAAAGCGTGTTTTGTATACACAAAACACGCTTTTTAATTTGTATTTGCTATAAAAAACGACGTTAAGATTATTTTTTTATAATTGCATTGTGATACACATTTTGTACGTCATCACAGTCTTCAAGCATATTTATAAATTTATCGAAGTTAGCAATAACCTCTTCATCATCAATTTCAATATTAACTTGAGGGATAAAAGTAATTTCGTCTACCTCAAAGTTAATACCTTCAAATGCGTCTTCAAGAGCTGTTTTAGCCTTAAAGTATTCTGTAGGCGGTGCAAAAACAGAAATTTTTCCATCTTCAGCTTCTACGTCAGCAACGTCAACGTCGGCCATCATTAGTGCTTCTAAAACAACTTCATCGTCATCGCCTGCAAAGCCTAATACTGCATAATGATCAAACATATGGGCTACACAACCAGGCGTCCCTATTTTTGAATCAGTTTTAGTAAACGGTAAGCGCACATCTTTAATGGTTCTGTTGGGGTTATCAGTTAAGCAGTCAACAATCACCATACAATTACCCGGCCCATAGCCTTCGTAGCGAGCAACCGAGTAATCCTCCCCGGCTCCACCGGCGGCTTTCTCTATTGCTTTTTCGATAACGTGCGCAGGAACTTGGTCTTTTTTAGCTTTTTCGATTAGACGACGCAAAGTTTGATTTACTTCAGGATCGGGTTCACCATTTTTAGCAGCAACGTAAATCTCTTTACCGTACTTTGAGTTTACTTTTGTTTTTGCATTAGCTGTTTTGATCATAGAACTTTGACGAACTACAAATGCTCTACCCATTTTGTGCCTCTAATAAATACATTACATTTTTTATTATTTTACCAATTCAAAACGTATTGGGCTAGTAAACCTTAGTGAATGAGCGCCCATATTGTGAGAGGTAAATTTACTAAAGCTAATATAGCGTCAATTTAACATAACTCGACTTTTTTGGAGTAGCTTTCAACTAAAGCAACCAAATCGTAAAAATCATGCAACACATAATCAGCTTGATCAGCATAAGGAGGCGTTTCATTGGGAGCATATAAGCAGGCACGCATATTAGCATTGTGTGCAGCTTGAATATCGTATAAGTAATCGCCTACGTACAATAGGTTATCTGCGCTAATATTCCAAAGCGTAGCAATAGCATTTAATGCACTTGGATCGGGTTTTGCTGGTGCGTCACTTCGTGTAAGTACTGTGCTGATAGGAAGCGGGTTATTTTTTAATTTAAGTGCAGCGGCTTTGTCAAAATTACGCGTCACTATTGCCATAGGAATACTTCGGTCATTTAATAGTGAAATGGCTTCACTTACACCTGGCAACAACGTGGCATGTTGTGCATCTAATAATTCGTGCTGGTGAACAATGTTCATTGCCTCTTCGCGCATATAAGGAGAAGGAAGTTGCGCAATAAAGTCGAGTAAATCTTCGTTATCGGGACAGCCAATTTGGGCTTTAATAAGTGAGAAGTCGAGTTCTGACGATACCAAAGTACCATCTAAATCAAAAATAACACCATGGATAGCCTCTACCTGAGTCGTCATACCAATCCTTGTTTGTGAAAATAATTAGTTGAGCTTTTTTCAAACATAAAAATACTCTGAGCTTACACCCTTAAATGGGAACAATTAATACTAATTATATTTAAATTAATAGTGCGAGGTGGTCAGTAACTTCACTGCAACTACCAATAAACAAAAGCTTAGCAGCTAGTTGTATGTTGCGCAAAACAAGGTAAATATAAACAACCCGATTTTTTACGTAACTTGGTATTTTACCGATCAATTATGAACGTACGTTAAATAGTGTAATAAAATACGCACTTAAATAAGCGCGTATTTTACATTAATAGTGAGTTAGTTAGCCTCAAAGCGAGCTTCAAGCCAGGTATCATCCTGAGCAAAGTTTAGGGTTTTAACTTTACCTTTGCCTTCAACGTTCACCATATTTACTTGTGATGGCCATAAATCACGCAGCGCACCATTACTCATTTTTATCCCTTGAATTCCCTCTGGAATAGGCGCTTCTTGATAAACCCAAAAAAACTTACCATCAACCTGAGCGCCAACAAAGTTAAGCGGCACAACATCACCATTTAATGTTTGCAAAGCCACATGTGACTCAACATATTTGGCAAAGCGCTGTTGATCAGTTTTATTGCTAATTATATCAATTTTACCTTTAAATAAGCTGCTAACAGCATGCTCAGTATCGTGTAAGTAAAACCGATGCATAAGCTCAACATTATGCGTTCTTTTGTTAAAAAGCACAGTCGTTACTGATGATTTTAATTGATGCGCCATACTTGGCGCAGCAATTAAAAAGCAAACAACAATAAGCAAAAAACGCATTATTGCTGTTCCTCTACTTCATCCTTTTCGTCTTTTTTCTCATCGCTTTTAAGCTCTGTTTTGATATCTTGCATGATATCGCGACTCACTTTAGCTTTACTCTTACTCTTTTTAAATACTTCAATACGTGAAGGAATAATACGACGCGGGTAGTTATTGTTTTCTACATCAACGTCTGCAGTTTCCCAACGTGGATCAACACTTACTGATACAAGCGGCTTATTTTTATCAGTAACTATAAGCTTTTGTACATTTTTATGATTACGACGCCAAATTTCAGCAGGAATGTAACGCTCTTCTTTAGTGCCATCTTCATACGTGAGCTCAAGTAAAATTGGCATCACCAAACCGCCTAAGTTTGAAAATTCCATCACGTAATAGTTTTGATCGTCACTTAAAGCACGGTCTAGCGTTTTACGCTCCCACGGCTCAAGCCCTTTTAAAAACTTGTTGTACGCGTTGCGCTCTTTATTCGTTACCGTGAAACGGTCATTTTCGTCATAAAAATCAGTAATATCAGGGTTTTTCTCAACCCATGTTTTTTTTCCTTCTGCACGGTTGCGCTCAACAAATAACGATGTTGGTTTATCAGCTTCAATATCACGTAGGCGGCTGTAATCTATATCTGGATTTTTAGTATCTAAACGCAGTTGATACACTTTATCTAACGAGATATCTACATGGTCGGTAGTGTAAAACCAGCCGCGCCAAAACCAATCTAAATCAACACCTGACGCCTCTTCCATAGTACGGAAGAAATCAGCGGGGGTAGGGCGCTTGTATTTCCAGCGCTGTGCGTACTCTTTAAATGCAAAGTCGAATAAATCGCGGCCTAAAATCACTTCACGTAAAATATTAAGCGCGGCAGCAGGTTTAGTGTAAGCATTAGGGCCTAAGCGAAGTACGCTATCTGATTGCGTCATAATAGGCACCTGAACTTCAGATTTCATATACGATACAATATCACGAGGCTCAACACCCCAAGGAATAGTAGGATCCCATTCACGTCCAGCAACACCATCTAAAAAGCTATTTAAGCCTTCATCCATCCACGTCCACTGACGTTCATCAGAGTTAACGATCATTGGAAAGTAAATATGGCCAACTTCATGAATCACAACGCCAATCAAAAATCGTTTTTCAGACTGAGAATAGGTGCGTGTACCGTCATCTTGTAACTTAGTACGCGGACCATTAAAGGTAATCATTGGGTATTCCATACCACCTACCGGACCATTTACCGATTGTGCAGTTGGGTAAGGGTAATCAAACGAATACTTTGAATACACTTCCATTGTGTGCACAACAGATTCAGTAGAATACTTTTTCCATAAGTCACCGCCCTCTTTAGGGAAGAAAGACATGGCCATAACAAGTGGTTGAACATCACCGCCTTGTTGGTAACCTTTTGCATCCCACATAAATTTACGTGAAGACGCCCATGCAAAATCACGCACATTGTCGGCTTTAAATCGCCATGTTTTCGTTTTGTCTGTGCCTTCTTTTTCGTTTTCGAGTGCTTCTTCTTCGGTCACGATAAACACAGGACGCTTAGCAGTTTCAGATTGCTTTAAACGTTTACGCTGCGTGCTTGTAAGTACCTTGCTTGGATTATCTAACTTACCCGTCGCCGATACAATGTGATCAGCGGGTACTGTAATTTCTACGTCGTAATCGCCAAATTCAAGCGTAAATTCACCTGAGCCTAAAAAGGCTTTATTCGTCCATGCTTCGTAATCTGTGTACGCCGCTAAACGCGGAAACCACTGGGCAAGTAAAAATATATCGTTGCCATCTTTTTCAAAATGCTCATATCCTGAGCGTGCGCCAACAGCATCTTCTTCAACAATATTGAACGCAAAGTCCATGCTGAACTCAACTTCTTTACCTGGCTTTAACGGCTCATTCAAGTCAATACGCATTAATGTATCTACGATTGTTACACGTAGTGCTTTACCGTCTTCGTCTTTAACATTGCTTATTGCAAAGCCAAGTTCGTTGTCACTCATAAATTGCTGGCGACGTAACTGCCCTAGGCTCAGTTTTGCGGGCTTTTGCGCAGGCAGGCTTTGTAACGTGCTTTTAAAGGTTTTAGTGGTTTCAGCAATTGAATCACTTTTAAAAATATTTTGGTCTAACTGTAACCATAAATATTTTAATGTATGCGGTGAGTTATTTTTATACTCAATGCTCTGGCTTGCACTAAGACGACGCTTTTTTTCATCTAACTTCACGTCAATATCGTAGTTAACTTTTTGCTGCCAGTAATTTTCACCTGGTTCACCCGCAGCACTGCGGTAAACATTTGGTGTCGGTAATGCTTCATCTAACTGACGAAACTTATCAACAAACGAGCCTTTTGTTTGTTCAACTGAAGACGCAATAGCACTACCCGACATTACCATTGGCAATAAAAGAGCACTAAGCGTAAGACTTATTTTTTTCATTGTTAGTCCTAAAATAATTTTGTGATCATACTGTGTCAAATGTAGCCGTTTTCTTCAATTAAATAGCGACCAAACACCCTATTTTTAGGGTGATATTCACTAAAGTTTTGTACGCACAAATAACAATAATTTGTTAGCTATTTTAATTCATTTAAAAATGTAAAGGGGGTTTACAAATTTTAAACCGACTAGAGCATTAAAACACTCACGTATTAGCCAACTTCAGGTCAAGTTCATCAAATGAGATTACAGTGGAGTTAAGTGAGATTTTAAAGGTCCACGCTATGAAATTCTATATTGTAAAAAAGGCAAACAAACTAGACGCAATTCCTGCTGAAAAAGAACTACTTGAGCGCTATAAAGCTGACCATTATTCTTATGTAGATATTGTGTCGGCCTGCAACAAAGAAGATGCGCTAAAGCGGCTAACCACTGAACAAAAACACAGTAAAAAACAACTTATAATTGGCGTAAATATTGCGATGTTTTCACTAATTTTAATTATTTGTACGATAAATTGAAATTACCGTAGTTTTTGGTTGATCTTTGTAGTCATTTGTATTTAAAATCGCCCACCTTTTTATTTGAGGCAAATAAATAACGACTATTTATCCTCAAGTATTATCGATTACAAGTAAGAAATGCGGTGGGCTCATGGATTTTTATATCCTAAAAAAACAACAAGAACTAATTGCAATCCCAGCCAACGAAAATAGCTGTAAGCAGTACCTAGATTCAGGTTATTTTTACATTGATAAAGTAGCTGCTTGTAACGAAACTAACGCACTTAAAAGACTACAATCCAAACAAACTAAAACGTTAAAAAAACCTCTACTCATCGCATTGATTGCTTTGCCAGTAATTTTTGGCATTTGGTACAGCTTAAGCTAACTGTTTAGTTATACTGAGGCTTGCATCTTTAGCAGCCTTGGGTATATTGGCGCTCTTACTGGTTTTTAAGAGCGCGACATGAAAGTCCTTCATACCTCCGATTGGCACCTTGGCCAACAATTTTACGAACACGACCGCCGTGTTGAGCATCAAGCATTTTTTACCTGGTTACTTGCCACACTTGTTGAGCAGCAAATAGATTTGTTATTAGTCGCAGGCGATATTTATCATACGGCAACACCCAGTGCCAGCGCCGAAAACCAACTTTACCAGTTTATAAAAGACGCTAAAAAACATTGCCCACACATGCACGTGGTAATTATTGCTGGCAATCATGACTCTGCAAATCGTATTTTAGCGGCTCAACCCTTACTTGCTCAATTTGATACCCACGTAGTAGGGCGTTTTGATGTATCAGCGCCTGGCGATATTATTATAGAAATAAATACTAATAATAAACGCGCTGTAATCGTCGCTATGCCTTTTTTACGTACCAGCGATATAATCTCATTTAGTCATACTAAAAACGGCCCTAGTTACGCACAAGGCGTTGAAAAAGCCTATAAGCTTGCCCTTGAGCACGCCTATAGCATTAACGCGCAAAATTCGCCGTTAATTGTAATGGGGCACTTACATGCCAAAGGCGGTGATATTTCAAGTGACTCTGAACGTAATTTAGTAATTGGTGGGGAGGAGTCTATTTCGGCCAGTGTATTTGGTAACAAGGCAGACTACGTAGCACTGGGGCATTTACACAAAGCGCAGCAAGTGGCTAAAAACGAGGCTATTCGCTACAGCGGCACGCCTATTCCCATGTCGTTTTCAGAGCGTAACTATACTCACCAAGTTAATGTTATCGAATTTAAAAGCGATAAAAAACAGAGCATTAGCACAACTGTAAACCCCCTTTACATTCCGCGCTCAGCCGACGTTATTATTTTACCAAAAGGGGAGTGTGTGCCACTGAATGACTTATGTGAACAGATTAAAGCACTCGATACATCACAACATGCTATTGCCCCTTATTTACGCGTAAAACTTAAATCAAGTGATACCGACACCACCTTCAGAGAACAAATAGAACAAGCACTAGAAGGTAAGCACGTAAAATTTTGCGGTATCGAACGCGTTCGTGAACAAACAGCCCAAACCGACAGCGACACAGTATTTGAAGATTTAAGTGAAGTTGAAATGCTCAATCCGCTCAATTTATTAGAACAAGCCTTTGCAAATGATAAAGACATGGCAGGGCAGAACGTACCCGATGAACTAAAAGTGCTTTTAAACGATGTAATAAGTGAACTGACGGAGCAAGAGCAACTATGAAAATAACCGCAGTACGCATTCATAACTTAGCATCAATAGTAGACGCCGAAATCGACTTTACTCAAGCCCCACTAAAAGATGCGGGCTTATTTGCAATAACCGGCGACACCGGCGCGGGTAAAAGTACCTTTTTAGATGCTATTTGTTTGGCGCTTTATACAAAAACGGCTCGCCTAAAAGGCGATAAAGGTAACCTAATTGATTTTAATGGCGACAGCATAAAATTAAACGATGCGCGTAACTTATTACGCCGTGGAAAATGGGAAGGCTTTGCTGAGGTTGACTTTGTAGGGCAAGACAAACACCTTTACCGCGCCCGTTATTCTATACAGCGCACCCATAAAAAAGTAACCGGTAAATTAAAAGTCGCCGAGCACACGTTAGTTACCCTACCAGATGAAACATTAATAGCCGACAAAAGCCAAACCTTAAAACAAATAGAAAGTAAAATAGGTTTAAGCTTTGAGCAATTCTCGCGTGCGGTATTATTAGCGCAGCACGAATTTGCTGCATTTTTAAAAGCCACTGGCGATGAACGCGCGCAATTATTGGAGTGCCTAACAGGCACCGACAAATTTAGCCTAATTGGTAAGCGTATTTTTGAACGTAACAAAGAGTTAAAAGATAAGTTTGATTTACTACAAGCAAGCCTTTCAAGTTATATCTTATTGAGTGAAGACGAATTAGCAATAAAACACACCACGCTTAATGAGCTAAAAAAGCAAATAGAAGACACTAAAAAAACACTAATAAGCACAGAGCAAAACCTAAATTGGTACAAGCAAGCAAGTGCACTTGAGCTAGCACTTGAAGAGGCAACAAAAAGTCAGCAGCATGCTACCAACGAGCTTACAAAAATTGCTCAACAGAGTGAACAAGCAAAACAAGCACAAAGCGCACTTGAGATAAAAGATAACCGAAAACGTCATGAGTATTTAACGGCGCAAAATAACACACTAAATGAACAAATAAGTGACTTAAAAACTATTGACCATGCAACGCTTATTGAAGAGCAAGCAAAGGCACTTAAAACAAAACAAAGCGAATTAAAAACAGCGCAAGAGCAAAAGCAATCTGCAGAGCCAATTATTGCAAAAGCCCGCGAGCTCGACAGCCAGCTTGCTATACACGCACAAAGCATTACTAGCCTTACTCAGCAAAGTGATAAAGAGCAGCAACAACTTAGCGAATTACAAATTCAGTTTAAACACAGCCAAACCGTGCTTGATGAAGCAACTAAGCTAAATACGCAGCACCAGCAATGGCTTACTGAACATACGCAGCTTAACCCGCTCGCGAATGATTGGAATTATTACCAACACAGCTTTAATGCGTATTTAAATGCCAATGAGCAACTTAATGCAACAGCAACCCAAAATCAGCAACTGCTAACAGAGCAAACCAAACAGGCTGAGCTTTTAACAGCGCAAAATAAAAAGGTAGAGCAGCAAGAGCAGCAACTAAGCCATGATCAAAAAAACCTAAACGAGCTGAACGAGCACCAACGCCAATTTAATATTGAGCAATACGACAGCGAACTTAAAAATATTGATTACTTAAAAGAGCAGCGAATACGCTACGCTCAATTTACCCAAGAGCTTAAGCAAAGCACACAAGCGCAAAATAATATTGCAGCTAAACTTAGCCAAAGTGAGCAACAGCAGCAGTCGCTTTTACAAAACCTAGCAACGTGCGCGCAAGCACTTAAACATAACGAATATGCGCTAAACCAAGCTCGCCTGCGTGCCAGCGAAAACGTAGAGCATTTGCGCGCACAGCTTAACCCTAACGAACCCTGCGCAGTGTGCGGTGCAACCGAGCACCCCTATGCTACTAATCAAAACCCGCAATTAAACAACTTAATAGCCGATTTTGAAGCCAACTATACTAATGCTAAAAAGCAGCACGATAGTGCACAAACGCAGTTACACACACATCAAACACAGCATGCCGTACTCGTTAACGAGCATGCTCAGCACGGCCAAACCATTCAAACGCTCAATACTAAACGAAATGAAATAAAAATCACCATGGAGACTGCGCGTACTCACCTAAATGCCCTCACAGCAGAGCAGCTAGATGAAACCTATAAACAGCTTAACGAGCAAAAAGCGCAGTATTTTGAATCGCAAAAACAGCAAACTACTCTACAAGCAAAAGTAAATCAGCAACAAAGCTCACTAAAAGCTGAGCAGCAAATACAGCAACAATTGCATAATTTAAATAGTGAATTAACCAATAAACTAAGCCAAGTAAATACAAAGCACGCTGAGCTAACGTCGCAAATTAATGAGCTCACTACAACGCTTAATGCACAATTTGAACACAGCAACTTTTGGCAGCAGCTTCAATCAGGCGCACTGAACCTAAATGATTTAAGCCAACAGGTTGAGCTGTATCAGCATACATATGCGCAACTTGAGCAAAGTCAAAAACAAATAGACACAGCCAATCAGCAATTACAGCAGCTTAAGCCACTAATGACTAAAAGCGAAAGTGCACTTAAAACGCTAAAAGATGATTTAGACAATGCTCAACAGCTACAAAATACAACACAAAGTGAGCGCCTTGCATTGTTTAATAACGAGCAAATAAGCGTAAACGACTACCAAACAAGAATTAATGCCCAGCTTGAGCAATGCCAAGCTCAGTTAACTAACAGCCAGCAAACTTACGATAACGCTGTAAAAAAACGAGACGAGCATGCAATTGAGCTTAAAAACGCAGAGCTGCGTTTAGCCGAGCAAAGCACGGAGCTTAAAACACTTGAAGAGCGCTACAACGAATGGTTTAGCGACTTTAAAGCCCAGTACAGTGAGGCAACGCACGAGCAGATCACAATTTTACTAACGTTAAGCAGTGAGCAAATTAAAGCCCATTTAACCCAGTTTGAGCAGCTTTCAGCTGCACTTACTGATGCAAATGCTGCGCTTAAACAGCAACAAAGTGCGCATACAGATCACCAAAATACTAACAAGCCATCACAAAACCACGCTGAACTTAGCGAGCAATTAACGGCATTAAATACAAAGCAAACTGAGCAGCAAAATAGTTTACTTACCATTAATACCGCCATAGAGCAGCATAACCAAAATGCCAAAGCGCTTGAGGGTAAACAAACTGAGCTAGCTACTCTTAAAAAGCAGGTAGAGCAGTGGCATTTATTAAATAAAGTATTGGGCGATGCAACCGGTAAAACCATGCGTAACTTAGCGCAAACACAAACGCTAAAAATTTTACTGCATTACGCTAATAGCCACTTAAAAACCCTTAATAAACGCTACGAGCTTACAGCCATTGCGCAATCGCTCGATATTGCCATTATTGACCGCGATATGGCCGACGAACAACGCTCGGTTAATACACTCTCTGGCGGTGAATCGTTTTTAGTATCACTAGCACTGGCATTAGGGCTTGCATCCCTTTCGTCAAACAAAGTACAAATCAACTCTTTGTTTATTGACGAAGGGTTTGGTACGTTAGATAGCGAAACACTCAGCGTTGCTATGGACGCGCTCGATTCGTTGCAAGCACAGGGCCGCAAAGTAGGGGTTATATCGCATGTGAGCGAAATGAGCGAACGTGTAGCCACGCAAGTTCATGTAAGTAAGCAAAGTGGTGGATACTCCACTATTGAAGTTTTATAAGCTGATTAAAGGAGTTAAAAATGCCGACATTTACAGGCGAGCAAGCAACACATTACGATAGTCGCATTACCCGCTTAGTACCTGGTTACGAGCTATTACACCGACTTACCAATGCACAACTACTCGCTACGTTAGCAGACAACGCGCATATTTTAGTAGTAGGAGCCGGTACAGGTAAAGAAATACTCGCCCTTGCCGCGCTTAACCCTACTTGGCAATTTACCGCGCAAGATACCTCAAAGGATATGCTCGCAATTGCTAAACAAGCGTTTGAAGAGCACGGCATAGCAAAGCGCGTTAACGTTATTGAAGGCGAGCTTGATAAGCTATCTACTAAGGCCGATGCGGCGCTATGCCTACTCGTAATGCACTTTTTAAAAGACGACGGCAGCAAAAAGCAGCTACTCAAAAACATTAAAGCTAATTTAAATAAAGGCGCAAACTTATTTATTTGCGATTTAATGAAACCCGAAACCGACTTTGAGCGCGAAGCACAAATTACTGTGTGTGCCGATTTAGGCTTAAGTGATGCAGGGCAAGCCTACACAGCTCAAAATTTAGACAGTGAATTTTACCCACTTGATAGAATGCGCTTAAGTGAATTACTTAACGAGTGCAAATACGGTATTCCTAAGCTTTATTTTAAAGCGCTTGGTTTTAGCGGATACGTTGTTAAATAGTCTTAACCTTAGCACCGACCTGGCTTCAGTCGGTGTTTTCCTTTGAACACATTCTTACATCTTCTAACAGGTACAAACAAAGCTCTCACAGTTTTATTACTAATTAGTGAATATGATTATACTCATTACCAACACAGAGAATAATCATGAAAAAAAGTTTAATTGCCCTTTTATTACTGTCTGGCTGTGCCTCTCAGGGCGTTGATCGCGATGACCAAGGTCATATCATTAAGCATTACTATGCTACGGTCGAATCAATTGAGAAGGTAAAGCTGTCATCAGAAATCGGAACCGGAATCATGGTTGGTGCAGGCATTGGTTTAGCCGAGGATTTAGATGGTAACACCGAAGATATGATCAGCGGTGCAATTGCCGGAGCATTGATTGGCGGGCTTTTTACGGCATTATTTGAAGGCGGTAACACAGCATATCAATACACACTTAACGATATAGATAACGGCAAATTTAATGTAATTCAAAAGACAAAACTGCCGAAAATTACTCGCTGTGTAAGAGTAAAAACAGGAAATAAAGTAAAACTAGAAGCGGCTAATGACAGCTTTTGCCTAAATATAAATAACACCAAAAGCTAACCTAGCTTCAAGGCTCGTATTATTAATTACTTACAAAATGTTGCAATTAAACAAACCCATTAAAATTACTTTTTGGTGTGCTTTGGTATAAGCTCTTTAGCAGTATTTTTATCCATCAAGGAAGCACTATGAAGTTTGAACAGTTATTAAATAATTTTGATATGGGCGTATGTGTTGAGCAACTTCAAAAAGAGTCGTTATTAGACCTCGCTTTACTTTTTGTCACTGTTGATGGTTCTATTGCTGACGAAGAGCTAAATGTAGTGAGTGCTTGGGCACAAAAAATTGAATGGAACTCAGCAATAGAAATAGACAATTACATAATAGAAATGACTAAAAAATGTGTTTCAGCGGTACAAACAAACGAAATAGAGTCATTTATTCAACACCGTATGTCGCACATTATTGACCAACCAATGAGAGTGTTTGTTTTAGAGCTTCTTAAGCAAGTAATTGAAGCTGATGGCATAACCCACGAAAACGAACTTAAAGCATTGAAAATTGTTGAATCTATAGTGTAATTAAAAATATTAAAAGCTCGGTTTCTGAACGTTAAACAACCTAGAACCGGGGACTTTTAATGAAATTAAGTTTAACCAATCTCTTTAAGCGCAGATAGCGCCGCCTGTGCTTTATCTATTTGTACAAAAATATGGTCGTGATAAAACGCAGCTACTACATTGGCGCTAATATTATGCCCGGTTAATTTGGCCGATACCGCAGCGGTTAAGCCAACAGCCTCCAGACTTGAATGCACATTAAGGGTGATTAAATTATATTTACCTTCGTAAGTAATACCGGCTTTATCAGCGGTATCTGCATTTAAAATAAGGGTTAGGCCTTCTTCTTCAACGTAACTAGCAAGCGGGTTTAAATGAACGTAGTCAGCAAGGTCGCCTGCTAAACAGCAAAATATATATTCCCCCTGTTTAAGCTCGGGGTTCATTGATTTTAATAACGTATTTAGCTCTAAAATTCCCACCATGTTGATTCCTTACATTTTTAATTAGCTGTTTTAAGCTTAGCTACAAGCTCGCTTAATCGGGCTATTTTAATATTACTTAACTGCCTGTAATCAAAGTACGGGCACACAATTATGTTATTCGCTGTATCAATTGCAAACTCATCGTCTAGCCAATTAAATTGCGCATTAAGCTTACCTTGTTGTAATAAGTTTTTAGCATGGGTTCGCCCAGCAATAATATGCAGCTGGTTTTTATTAGTGCCGTTAATAATGGGGACACTAAATAGCAACGCTGTTTTACTGTTTTTTTGCAGTAAAAATGTATCGCGATACGCTTGCCAGCTATCGGCTTGTTTAGCAAAGCTGTAATGCTCGCTGGGTAGCGCAAACAATACTTTAGCGTATACGTTAAACACTTTACGCCAGCCATTACCACAGTGCTGGTTTATGGTATTTATTTGCTCGTTTATTACAGGCTCAACACTTTGCAGGGTTTCAAAGTAGGGCATAGGCGGCGATTTTGCCACATAAACGGCTACGCTAAAGGCTTGCTCACCTAAGCCAATTAGTTGCTCACTCACACTAGCTCGCCTTTTTTTGCGCTAAAATACGGTCGAGGTTATTGGCAAAGTTTTGGCGGTCGGTTTGGCTAAGCGGTGGTGGCCCGCCACTCATTTCTACGCCGCTTGAACGCATGGTATCCATAAAATCGCGCACGTTTAATAACGAGCGAATATTCTCTGGCGTGTAAAGCTCGCCACGCGGGTTAAGTGCTTGGCCACCGTTATCAATAACTTCACTGGCTAGGGGGATGTCGCCAGTAATAACTAAATCGCCTTTTTCTACACGCTTTACTATTTCGTCATCGGCCACATCAAACCCGCTCGAAACCTGTACGCGGCTTATGAATTTTGAAGGCGGAATGCGCATTGCATGGTTAGCCACTAAAATGGTTGGTGTTTGCGTGCGCTCTGCTGCTCTAAAAAGTATTTCTTTTATTACCACAGGGCATGCGTCGGCATCTACCCATATTTTCATGCTTAAATCTTTTAATTGCTCTAGTATTTAACTGATCCTATAGCAATTTATTTTAATCGGCTAGCAAACTTTATTTGGTTAAAGCCGTACAAACTGCATCACATTTAAAAAGGAGCTTTCATGAAGGCCATTACGACTATTTTACTTATTACAGGGTTATTTTTACTCACTGCCTGCACAAGTGCACCTGAAGGAATTACCCCCGTTAAAAACTTTGACCTTGAGCAGTACAAAGGTAAGTGGTACGAAATCGCCCGCCTAGATCACTCATTTGAAGAGGGCATGGAGCAAGTAACCGCAACTTACACAGTAAACGACGACGGCACAGTAAAAGTGCTCAACAAAGGTTTCATAACTAAAGAGCAAAAGTGGGATGAAGCAGAAGGCTTAGCAAAATTTGTAGAAGGGACTGACACAGGCCATTTTAAAGTCTCGTTTTTTGGCCCATTTTATGGTGCTTACGTAATTTTTGAATTAGACCAAGACGACTACCAATATGCGTTTATAACCAGTTACAACCGAGACTTTTTATGGTTTTTATCACGTACACCTACCGTTAGTGATAAGCTTAAACAACATTTTATAGCTAAAGCAAACAAACTAGGCTTTGCCACAGAACAAATTATTTGGGTTAAACAGTAGGCTATTTAGCTATGTAAAGGGGCTTTACAATTGTAGTGCATATGATTGTTACAGCTGTAATAAAACGATCATCTTACTGTAAGGTAAGTTAAATATGTTCGGGCTATATTAGCTGCACTTGCAACGAGACATGCAAGTGTTGGACATACTGAATATCCCCCCTATTGTTGGCAAGCTTTATAGCTTGCCATTTTTTTTGCCTAAAATTAATGGCTTTCTTTGGATCAGATTTTTACTAACTAAAGTGAGTTTACTATCAATAATAGTCCTGATGAGCCAATCAGTAGCATATTTAAAAAGCTAAATGGCTTAATCAACTTTTCTATAAAATTATAAAAAATCGTTATAATTAATACACTTAACCCCATAAAACCACAAAACAGTAAAGCTCCGTATCCTTGCTGCGTAACAACACAGAACAATAAACTTAGTAAAATACTGATCCAAGAAACTATTAGCAGCAAATTACTTTGCAGCTTAGAGGGACGCGTTGTAAACACCGTTTTAAAATGAGCTGGTTTTGCCAAAGCAAAACCATTAAAGGCAAACAAACAGAGGCTAAAGCTAAGTAAATCAATCATGCTTTTGCCTCTTTTTATTATTGGTTAGGTTATTAGCTGTTTTTTTAGATGCGCTAGAAGCAGTACGTAATTTTTCGGTTTGTACTAAAAACAGTATGCTAAACAGTAAAAATACCGCATCGAAAATAAATAAGACCCATTGTTTATTAAGTAAGTAGCTCACTATATTGCCCTGTGTGGTGAGCGCATTTATTGCCGGTACACTCAAACACGCGAGGGCATTTATGGCTGCCATTACACGCCATTGCAACCTATCGCGCTTTAAAAGTGCCATAAGGGCAACCACTAACCATGCTAAAAAGAACGCTGTAACTTCTTTTTCACCACGCCCTGCTAAGGTCGGACTAAGTAATCTATTGGCAATAAAAAAGGCGCAAGTAGCCAGTGGTAAACCCATAATAGTGGCAAGGTTTAAACCTTCGACTAATTGTAAGCCAAATGAGGCTTTGCCCTTATTACGCTCGCGTATGCGCTTAGCCCACATTATGCAGCCAGAGCCAATCATTACGCAGCCTGCAATACCGCCAAGTACGTATAACCAGCGCAGTAAAGGCGTAGCAAAGCGCCCTGTATGCATAGAGTTAAGTGACTCATAAAGTGCTTTACTACTGCTAAGTTCGTCATCAGTTTGTGCAACTAATTTGCCGGTAGCGCCACTAAACAAAAGCCGCGGAGATTGATCGCGAAGCGCCTTTGCAGGGCTTACCAATACCGTTACTGTTGAAGCGGCCATATTCGGTTTACTAACCTGAACACGCGTAATATCTGCGCTAGGCCACTTAGTATAAACGTGATCCAGAATAGTGTTTATAGGGAGCAAATCTGCACTGCCTTGGGCGTTATTAGTCACGTTATTACTAGGTGTTACATCGTTAAAAAAGCCACGCATACCCTTGTCGTAGGTCGTTAACGCAGGGTAGGGGAACAACATAAATATAAGTGTAATAATGCCTGTGTAGGTAATCATTAAATGAAACGGCAAGGCAAGTACCGAGCTTAAATTATGCGCATCTAACCAACTACGAGTCCCTTTATTGCGCCTAAAAGTAAACATATCTTTAAATATGCGCTTATGAATAACCACGCCCGAAATTATTGCCAGCAGCATAAAAAAGCTGGCAAAACACACCACCCAACGCCCTGTTATGGCATCTAAATAATAAAGCTGATAATGCAAGCGATAAAAAAAGTTACCGCCTTTGGTTTCAACAAAAGGGGGCAGCGCTTGCATGGTGTTTGGGTTTAATTGGGTATTTACAAACTGGCTGCGGCGCTGTCCTGGCTCTTTAGGTTTTGCATAGCCATATACTAAATACGGTATTCGCTCTTCGGGCAAGGTAATACGCCAACTAGGGGAGTTTGCAGCGTGCTGATTTAAATAATCAAAGCCCTTTATAATTTGCTGCCTTTGCGCGGCCACTCTGTCGGTTTGGGCTTGCACATTGTGTATAGCAGGTTGATTCCGAAGGTTTATTTCGTCTCTAAAAAAACTCGCTGTGCCTGCAAAAAATATTACGTAAATAATCCAACAGGTAAGTAAGCCCACCCAGGTATGCAGCCAGGTCATCGACCTAAAAAAGCTGTCTTTCATAGCCAACCCTTCAGTAAAGCCAATACAGCAACAAAAAAACCGGTACTTAGTAAAATACTGCTCCATGCAGTTTTTAACGACTTAACCGAAAACGCATAAATAAACACTGCGGCGTAAATTAAAATACTGATAGACACACACAGTAAAACGGCATCTTGCTTAGCAATAGGCAGCAGCACACTTAATAATGAAATACACGCTGAGGTAAACGCATAGCCACCTACTATGGCAATAATAAAACGCAAAAATACTAACACTCTGTAGCTTTGGGCCACCTTTAAAAGCGCAGCTAGGTTAGTTTTTGTAAAAGGTGCTATGTGCAGAGGTGCCCGCATAGTTAACAAATCCCTTATTCAAATACGAGGATAAAAATAAGGGGTTATTATAAAGCTTACAAATACAAAAGATAGTGATTCTCATTTGTATATTCTAGATAATTTTACATTAATCCCTAGCATGTTAGTAAAATACTGATCTCTGCTCTTTTAGGGTTATTGCTTAGCTAATAACGAAGGTTTACAGTGATCAATACTGGCAAGCCAAAGAGTAAATTTAAAATGAGCAACCACGAAAAACTAAATTATGTAGAGTTTCCCGCGTGCGATTTAACAGCCACAAAAAGCTTTTTTACTAACGTGTTTAACTGGCAATTTACCGACTACGGCCCAGAATATACGGCGTTTAGCGGCCAAGGACTTGATGGTGGCTTTTTTAAAGCACCGCTTAAATCACTTACTCAACATGGAGCCGCACTGCTGGTGTTTTACAGTAACGACATTCACGCAACCTATAAAAAAGTAGCGCAATATGGCGGCAAAATAGTAAAACCTATTTTTGATTTTCCCGGTGGTTGCCGCTTTCATTTTACCGAGCCTAGTGGTAACGAATTTGCCGTATGGTCAGAAAAACAATAAATATATCAAGTGATTAGTTGTTATTTTTAGATGAGATCACGATTTTACCAACTAATAACTAATTTGAGTAAAATAAACCGATTTTTTACCAACTCATTAGGTCTAAATGGCCATTTAGAACAAAATTTAAGCATTTAAGGCCAAATTTATATGGATCCGATCAATTTAATTGAGCAAGTTAGTAAATGCGTGATCTGTGAACCTCATTTACCGTTAGGTGCTCGCCCCGTTATACAATTTAATGCCAATGCGCGTATTTTAATTGCCGGCCAAGCACCGGGCATAAAAGTACACGAAACTGGCAAGCCCTTTAACGATGCTAGCGGAAACCGCCTACGCGAATGGCTTGGGCTAAGTGTTGATGAGTTTTATGACCCGCAAACAATAGCTATTTTACCTATGGGCTTTTGCTACCCAGGTAAAGGTAAGTCGGGCGACTTACCTCCGCGTAAAGAATGTGCACCCGCATGGAGAGCGCAATTACTGGCCGCTCTGCCAAATATAGAACTGACAATCGTGCTCGGTAAATACGCACAGGCTTATCATTTACCGCATACTAAAAACAGGCCTTTAACCGAGTTAGTAAAATCGTGGCGTGAGTATTGGCCACAATATTTAGTATTACCGCACCCAAGCCCTCGCAATAATATTTGGCTTAAAAAGAACCCATGGTTTGAGCAAACAGTATTACCAGAGCTAAGCGAACGTGTGGCTAAAATAATAAACAAAGAGCCACAATGAAAAGTTATAAATCAAACGGTTATATGCTTGTAAAGGGGCTTTACAGCACCAAGGAGCTAAATGAAATTAAGCCAATTATTAATAACTATCATACAAAGTGGAAGGCTAATAACCATGAGTTTTATAAATCCCGTGCCATTAATAGCTCAGGCATAACAAATAGTGAGTATTTAACGGCGCAGCAAAACGAGGGTTTATTTAGTTTAATTGCTGATAACAAATTAATTAAGCGTGTAGAACTGGCGATTAGTGAGCCACTGTTTTTAAATACTCAGTTATTTTTTAATCCCGTTAATGTTACACAAAAAAACTATTGGCATCGCGATATGCAATACCATTTAAATGTGCAAGAGCAACAAGCTGCGTTAAACGGGCCCGACGTAGTGCACTGCAGGTTAGCCCTACAAGACGAGCCAGGTATAGAGCTTGTGCCCCACTCGCATAAGAATTGGGATACACCAGAGGAGCTAAATGTACGTCTTGCAAAAAATAATCAACTGCCAAGCGATAACCTAACTGCAGGCAAAGTTATTAAACTTAATGCGGGTGACTTACTGCTATTTTCAGCCAATATGATTCACCGAGGCTTATACGGCAAAAACCGTTTAGCACTGGATATTATTTTTTGCGAAAATGCACCACAGCTTACCGCCTTTATCAATGCAGAAAACACTCCAAGCTCGGCAATCGCAAATAAAACCGATAACCCACTGGTATTTTTTAACCCGCTTTAAACCAAATATGGCCCCCTTTAGCACAACACTTTTTCGCTTAACTATAAATATTACTAATAGTGTTGAATAAATAAACATCACTGTTATTTATTTTAAGACTCGTCAGTATGAAATAGACGCAAAATTATCCAATAAAAATAACCTCTATAATGGAGTTGCAGCTATGACAACTGAACACACACAATCACACACACGTTTAAAACCTGCTTTTTTAAAACAAAAAACACTGACTTTATTTACGCTCAGCGCATTAAGCGTGGGTATGGCACAAGCCGCCGAGAATAAAGTAAATAAAAGTGAGCTTGAAACCATTACCGTCACTTCGCAAAAGCGGGTGCAATCACTGCAAGATATTCCTACCTCTATTCAAGCGCTTTCTGGCGATTACCTCGAGCAAAACAGTGTTGACGATTTACTCGCCCTAAGCGAAAACCTACCTAACGTGCATATAACCGAAACCTCAAGCAGCAAACGTATTTTTGTACGCGGTATAGGCTCGGGTACTAACTCAGGCTTTGAGCAATCGGTTGCTATGTATAAAGATGGCGTGTATTTAGGGCGCGGGCATCAGGCTAAATTTCCATTTTTAGATATGCAGCGCCTTGAACTTATAAAAGGCCCGCAGTCGGTTATGTTTGGTAAAAACGCCACAGCAGGTGCCTTTAGTATGATCTCAAATTCGCCAACCGATGTACTTGAAGGCAACGTATCGGCAGAGTTTGGCTCTGATAACGAAAAGCGCTTTACAGGCGTTATAAATATTCCTATTAACGATGATTTAGTCATACGTATTGCCGCGTTTGACCACTCTGTTGATGGCTTTTTATATAACCAAGCGCGCCAAAGCGACGAGCAATCTAACGACTCATCAGGTGCGCGTTTATCAATAGATTGGCAAATAAACGATGATATAAATGCATTATTTAAATGGGAACACGGTGAGTTTGAGTCGCACGGTTCACGCTACCAATACATTATTGATACTCCCAACCGCGACTTACAAATAGCAAGCGATCCAACAAATCCGGGTAACGTGGGCTATCGCTCACTTTTACTAAGCGACAACTCAGGCCTTGATTACACAAGTTCGGTATCGGGCGATGGGCACCCAGGTGGGCTTAATGAGCAAAGTAAAACCACGCTTGATAACGCATCACTTAAATTAACCTATAACCATGGCGAATACGAATTTGCCTCTGTAACCACGTATAGCGAGTATGATTGGGACTCAACCTTTGATGCCGACTTTTCAGAAGTTCCGCTTATAAAACAAGACTACTTAGAAACCTATAACCAGTTTACGCAAGAGTTTAGAGTAAGCTCGCCAACAGGGCGCACGCTTGAATACGTAGCGGGCATTTTTTATATGAGCAGCGAGCTTAAACACCCAAACGATATTTTATTTGGCGCATCGTTACTTATTCCTGATTTAGTGGGTACATCATTGGGCGTAAATGCGCTGTTTGATCAAGACCAACAAAGCTACTCAGCATTTACCGCCCTTACTTGGAATGTAAACGCGCAATGGCGCGCTAATTTTGGCCTGCGTTATCAAAAAGAAGAAAAAGAAGTAAGCAGCGTACAAAATGTGTATAGCGTATTTGAGCCCAATACACCGCAAGCCGTACAACAATTTGCCAATGCGGCTGCGCCCACTATTGCAGGGCAGCTTTCGGGCGCGGGGGTACATAACCTTAACGCTAAGCGCGATGAATCACACCTATCACCCAATATTAGTGTGCAGTATTTAGGGTTTAACAACACCATGTTATTTGCAAGCGCTGGCATAGGCTACAAAGCCGGTGGTTTTGATGGCTCTGGCTTAAATGGCTCACAAGGTAACACGGTTGATGAAAATTCAGGCTTTGAGTTTGACGACGAAAAAGCCACAAACTTTGAATTTGGCATTAAAGCCGAGCCAATTAAAAATGCTCTACAAGTAAACGCTACACTGTTTTACACCCTGTACGATGACCTACAAGTATCTGAATTTAATGGTAATGCATTTGTAGTTAAAAATGCTGCCGAAACCAAAGTAAAAGGGATTGAGCTCGATTCGCGCTGGGCAATAAATCAAAGTTGGCAGCTATCGGCAAACCTTGCTGTGCTTGATTTTGAATACGAGCAATACGCCAGTGCCTCGCCAACAGTTATGCAAAGCGAGCTACTTGGCCAAGCATTCCAAGATTTAACCGGGCAAACGGGCGCGTTTGCTCCCGACTACTCAGGCAATATAGCAATTGATTACAATACCGAGGTATTTTCAAATCTTACTTTAAGCAGTAATTTAGCACTTAACTTTAGTGATGATTACTTTTTAGAGCAAGATCTTGATCCAATAGCCAAGCAAAGCGCTTTTGAAAAGCTAAATTTACGCATAGAACTAGGCAGCAGTGAAGGAGATTGGTCGGTGTCGTTATTAGCTAAAAACCTAACCGATAAGCAAACTTTTTCGCAGGCCAACGATGTGCCGGTAATTAGCTACGCACACCGTTTTTTATCAGAGCGTGGGCGTAGTTATCACGCACAATTTAATTATCGCTTTTAAGTTTGTCAGCAGGGATAAGTTGCTGGGCTAAACCTAGCAGCTTTTCTCGCATCCAACTATTTACTAAATCGTCGTCGGCTTGTTCGTGCCAATACATGTGCACAGGCATTAACGGCACATCAAACGGCAAGCTAGTTACATGCACTGGCATTTGCTCTTTTAATACCTGCGCGTACGCGTTTGGCATTGTCATTATCATGTCGCTTTGGCTAATCACTTTAGTCGCCGCAAAATAATGTTCACATTTAAGCACTACATTACGGGCAAGTGCATGCTTTGCCAGCGCCATATCAATAATGTCTACCTGCGCACCTTTTAACGACACCAACGCGTGCGATGCCTTTGCGTAATTTTGTACGGTTAAGTCATTTAATATGGGATGATCGTGCCTACAAATTAGCGAAAAATGTTCATTACAAATAAAGGTATTTTTTATGTGGTTACTCGTTGGGGTAAGCACATCAATGACTATATCTAGCTCTTGGTTTTCGAGTGATTTTTCCATATCAACATGCGACACCTGTCGGCTGTTAATCGTGATATTAGGGGTGTTTGTGAGTAGGTCGCTCATTAGCGGCGGAAAAAATATCGATTCTAAAATATCTCTAAAGCCAAATTTAATTTCGCGCTTAAAGGCGGCTATATCAAAAAGCCGCTCGTTGTTCATGGTTGCCTCTAATGCCTGCACCGACTCAATCACTTGGGCTATTATTTTTTGGCAAAAAGGCGAGGGCACCATACGCCGACCGTGGCGAATAAATAAGGGGTCGTCAAACTTATCTCTTAGGCGCGAAAGCGCATGGCTAACTGCTGGTTGCGTTAAATGCAGCTTATCTGCAGCACTGGTAATGCTCCCCTCTTGGTATACCGTTTTAAGTATTACAAACAGGTTTAAATCTATCTTTCCATGCATAGCATTTATGTTTAACCATTAATTAACATCACTTCTATTTATCTTAAGCGAGACTAAACTAAAGTCAATAGACTTTAATTTAGGATTATTATGAGCAATACACTAGAGCAGCAAGCCGCAAAAATGACCATAGGCAGCGATAAATTTAAACTTATTATGCCGCCTAAATTTAACACCCTAAACGAGCAACGCACCTACGAAAAACAACGCCTAGCCGCGGGCTTTAGAGTATTTGCTATGTACGGTTTTGATGAAGGACTTGCGGGGCACATAACGCTTCGCGATTGCATAGAGCCCGATACATTTTGGGTAAACCCCGTAGGTATGCACTTTGCGCATATTAAAGCATCAGATCTTATTCGGGTTAATCATAAAGGTAATATTATTGAAGGCAGCACACCGATTAATAATGCGGCGTTTGCTATACATTCACGCATACATATGGCGCGCCCCGACGTAAACGCAGTAGCCCATGCGCATACACGTTATGGCCGTGCGTTTTCAGCATTAGGTGAGTTACTTAAACCAATTTCGCAAGATGCTTGCGTATTTTACGAAAACCACAGTGTATTTGATGTATTTAGCGGCGTAGTAGCCGACAGCGAAGAGGGCAACATGATAGCTAAATCGCTGGCTGATCACTGCGCTGTTATTTTGCAAAACCATGGTTTACTTACCGCTGGTTCGTCGGTTGATGCCGCAGTTGCCAACTTTGTATTGCTAGATAGCTGCTGCCAAAGCCAGTTATTAGCACAAGCCGCAGGCGAGCCTAAGCTTATTTCTCATGAGGTAGCACTACATACAAAACAAGCCAATGGCTCAGAGCTGGTTACATGGGGGAACTTTCAGCCCATGTATCAGGTCGTTGCAGCACAAGATAACAGTTTTTTAGATTAAAAAATGGCAATAACTTAGTTTTTGATAGACTAAATTTTACGCGGTAATGGCCCACACACCCAAAGCCGCATTAAACACCATGCACTCACACGCAAACACACATTATAAAAATACGTTGAGAGTTTTATGACTATAACAACAATTAAAAACCACGCCGATGTTGGCAATTTAAACCTTGCTGAAATATCACCAGCGCAACTTCCTCGCTCTACTTATCATGCCATTTTACAATCGGCCCAAAACTTTGGAGATGCAACCGCTATTGAATACATTCTAGATGGCGACTGTATTAGCGAAGCACAAATTCCGTTTGCAAAAAAACTTATTCACCGCATTTTAATGGCCTTTAAAGGTAAAAGCTTTGCTAATCCGTACCGTAAAATGAGTTACAAAGCGCTCGCAAAAAATGTGACAGGCCTTGGTAATGCATTGCACTCGTTGGGTATTACTAAAACAGAGGTAACCTCACTGGTGTTACCTAACTTCCCTGAAACCTATGTATCGCTTTGGGCAGCAGAGGCCGCAGGCATTGCAAACCCCATAAACCCCTTGCTTGATGAGTCCATAATGAAAGAAATTATGATCTCAGCCAATACCAAAGTAATTATTGCCCTAGGCCCAGTACCTGGTAGCGATATTTGGCAAAAAGTAATGGCAATTAAAGAGCATATACCCGGCCTAAAAGCGGTTATTAGCTTATTTGGTGACGACATAGCGTGCTCGCAAAATAATAAAGTACCCGTGTATGGGTTTAAAAAGTTACTGGCTGCGCAAAATACGCAAGCAGCTAATTTTACTTTGCCTGAGCAAAGCGATGTGTGCGCGTATTTTCATACGGGTGGTACCACCGGCCTACCAAAACTTGCAAAGCACTTGCACTTAAACCAGCTCACCAATGCAGGGCAGGTTAATTTACTTTCGCCAGTAAACGCAGGCGATACCATGTTAGTAGGCTTACCTATATTTCATGTAAATGCGGCGGTAGCCACGGGCATAGCCTCGGTTATGAAAGGCTGTAAAATTTTACTCGCAAGCCCTTCTGGCTTTAGGGGTAAAAACATCATTCAAAACTTGCTCACCCTAATTAATAATTACGATGTAGCCGTTATGACCGCCGTACCTACGGTTTACGCTGCTATGGTTGAGCAAATTACCTCGCAAAAAATATCGGTGCCACCGCTTAAAATGAAGTTTGCCATTTGTGGGGCTGCGCCGCTTTCATCAGATTTACAAGCCCTGTTTACTAAACTCACCAAGACCCCACTGGTAGAGGGTTATGGCTCAACTGAGGGCAGCTCGGTAAGTACGTTAATGCCTGTAAATCCAATTAATAAAGAGGCTTCTGTAGGGCTACCAATACCGGGGATTACGCTTAAAATTGCCGATATAAACGAGCAAGGCACGCTTGTTAAAATGTGCGATACACTCGATGTTGGCGAAATAATAATAACCGGTAATAACGTTTTTCCGGGTTACGTAGAAGATGCGCATAACCAAGGCGCATGGGTAGTTGATGAAAACGGCCAACAATATTTTAGAACCGGGGATTTAGGAAAAATAGATGAGAGCGGGTATGTATCGTTATGCGGTAGGCAAAAAGAGCTAATAATACGCGGCGGGCACAATATAGACCCAAAAATGATTGAAGATGCCGCAACCAGCCACACCGATGTAACACTTGCAGCCGCCGTGCCACGCCCAGACAGCTACGCAGGCGAAGTGCCGGTACTTTACGTCATGCTAAGCCCACATAGCACGCTTAAACTTGATGATCTCACCACATATGTTAGCGCCAACATACCTGAACGAGCAGCAATACCAAAAGCTATTTATATAATTGACGAAATACCACTGACCGCAGTAGGTAAAATTTATAAGCCTGAACTGGTTTGCCTAGAAATAAAACAAACCATTACAGAAGCAATTAACGCGCATTTAAAAAACAAAGCCGTGCAAATAAATGTGTTTGCTGATAAAAAGTTAGGCATAAAAGCAAATATTTTTGTAAATGAAAACGAAATAAACGAGTTACAGCCTCAAATAAAGGCGCTGTTAACCCCGTTTTCATTTAACTATGAAGTACTCGCTATAAAAACAATAACTAACGAGGTCGCCTAATTTGAATGCATCTTTTTTAACAGAAATAATATTACCCCTAGCCTTAGCGCTCATTATGTTTGGTATGGGTTTAGGGCTTACAACTACTGACTTTACAAGACTTTTTAAAAAGCCCATAGCAATTGCTATGGGCTTGGTAGGCCAAATTATCGCCATGCCGCTATTGGCTTTAGGTTTATGCTATTTACTTAATTTACCCACACCAATTGCAATAGGGTTAATGATTTTAGCCGCGTGCCCTGGCGGTACTATGTCAAACGTAGTGAGCCAGCTAGCAAAGGCTAATTTAGCGCTTTCGGTAAGCTTAACCGCTGCCTCAACTGCTATTAGCATTATTACTACACCGTTTATTATTGGCTTTGCCATGCACCAATTTGCGCCGCAAGACGATGCCAGCTTTTCAATATTAACTACATCACTTGGGCTATTCGTAATCACCTTAGTGCCTGTAGCCATAGGTATAAGCCTGCGCCATTTTAAAAGCGAATTTGCGATTAAAAGCGAGCCGTTTTTTAGGCGTTTTTCGTTATTTTTTATGCTCGCCATGATAGCCGCACTAGTAATAAAAGAACGCGCCTTACTGGTAAGCTCGTTTAACGATGTATTTTGGGCGTGTATATCACTTAATATTGGTTCAATGATCATTGGCTTGCTAATAGCAAAGCTTTCAAAACTATCTTTAACTGATTCGTTAACACTCGGCATTGAAGTAGGGATTCAAAACGCATCGCTAGCTATTTTAATTGCTATAAGCTTTTTAAATAAGCCTGAGTATGCGGTAACTGGTGGTGTATATGGCCTTGCCATGTTTATTGGGCCGCTGTTATTAATTGCTGGGCTTAAGTTTAAAAACAAACGCCTTGTAAACGCTTAAAAAATGATGTGAAGCGCCAAATTTAGTTCACTAAGTTTGGCGCTTTTTTTATAGCTATTAACGTTTAAAAATATGCTGCACTTGCCCGCGTAACCATACTAAAGCGTCGTCTTTATCAGTACTTTGATGCCAATATAAATGCTGATAAATAGCAGGCATAGTGGTGGGCACAGGCCTTGCTATTAGTGTGTCATCCAACAATTGACTGGCAACCATTGAAGGTAAAGTAAGTAAAAATGGCGCGTCTTTTATTACCTCTTTCGCGGCAAAATAATTTTGACAACGTATAGCCACCTGCCTATTAAAACTCAATTGCAATAACGCAATATCTTCAATAACAGTACCGGTTGCCCGGTTAGATACCGCCACATGCTTAGCCGTTAAATAATTGTCTATATTGAGTTGGTTTTTAAGCGGGTGGTTTTTTTTCATGAGTACACAAAAGTGATCGCTTGAGAGAACAGCGTGGCTAATGGGCGCTTTTATTGGCCGTGCTACATCAATTGCCATATCTATTTGATGATTAGCTAATTGCTTATGCATATCTTCACGGCTTAATTTTACGCTCGCTAAGCTTGCATTGGGAGCATGTTTTGCCAGTGCAAGTTGCAATTTAGGCAAAACAATAGGCTCTATTGCATCGTGCAGAGCTATTTTAAAGGTTTGCGCTGTGGTCGCTAAATTAAAGTCACCGCAGGCTTGTAGCACTTGGCGTAATTTTTCGAGTAAATCTATTAGCTCGGGTGCCATACGTTGGCAGGCAGGGGTGGGCAGCATTAATTGCCCTTGGCGCTCAAATAACGGATCGTTTAATACAGTGCGCAAACGTTTTATAGCATGGCTAACTGCTGAGGGCGTTATGTACAGCACCTTTGCGGTTTCGCTCATGTTTTTTTCACGGTATAGGCATTCAAATATTTTAAGTAAATTTAAATCTAACTGCTGAATATTTTTAGCTTCAATCATTATTACCCGCTCACACTATGAATGTAATTCACACTTAGCTGGTAATATATTTCATTTAATTCATTGGGGCGAATGTTTTATGCTGGGTTAACTAAAAAATAAACAGGCAACCCTAATGAACTTTGAGCCAAGCCAAAAAAGCCAAGACTACCTAAAGCGTGTAACTGCCTTTATGGATGAACACGTATTGCCTATTGAGCAAGCAGTAGTTGCGCATAACCATGCTAAAAATAATTCAAACGATTGGACCACTTGGCAACTAAGTGAGCACATTGAGCCATTAAAAGCGAAAGCAAAAGCCGCTGGCCTGTGGAACTTATTTTTACCCGATGCAGAACTAGCACAAGGTTTAACCTGCTTAGAATACGCCCCTATTGCAGAGCAAATGGGTAAATGCTTATTTGCCTCAGAAATATTTAATTGTAACGCCCCCGACACTGGCAATATGGAAGTGCTTTATCATTTTGCAAACGATGAACAAAAACAACAGTGGTTAACCCCATTATTAAATGGCGATATTCGCTCAGTATTTGCCATGACCGAGCCCGATGTCGCTTCATCAGATGCGACAAACATGCAAGCTACCATAGATGTTGATGGCGACGATCTCATTTTAAATGGCAAAAAATGGTGGACCACCGGCCTTGGTCATCCCAATGCACAGGTGGCTATTTTTATGGGGCTTTCCAACCCCGAAAACGATAAACACAGCCAGCATTCAATGGTACTTGTGCCGCTAAATACACCCGGTGTAAACATTAAGCGTATGCTAAGTGCCTGTGGCGATTTTGATGCCCCCTACGGCCACGGCGAAATGGAATTTAATAACGTACGCGTACCAAAGCAAAACCTTATTTTAGGGTTAGGCAAAGGCTTTGCCATTGCACAGGGGCGCTTAGGGCCTGGGCGAATTCATCATTGTATGCGCGCAATTGGCGCAGCAGAGCGCTGTTTAGAACTCATGATTAAACGCGGGCTATCGCGCAGCGCTTTTGGTAAACCCTTACTTAAATTAGGCGGTAATTTAGAACGTGTAGCGCAAGCGCGTATGGCAATAGATCAAGCCCGCTTATTAACGCTGCACGCGGCATGGAAAATAGACACTCAAGGCGTTAAACACGCCATGACCGAAATATCGAGCATAAAAGTAGTCGTGCCTAATATGCTGCAAATGGTCTCAGATATGGCAATACAAGTGTTTGGTGGCGCAGGGGTGTCGAGCGACTTTCCTATTGCCTCGTTTAATGCAATGGGCCGTATTTTACGCCTTGCAGATGGCCCAGACGAAGTACATATGGGCATGGTTTCGCGCCTCGAACTTAACAAATACCGCTAAGGCAACACCATGAAAACACGACTAATCATAACAGGTGGAGCCACAGGGCTGGGTAAAGCGTTAGCCCTGAGTTACGCAAGTAATTTGGGCGCTAACTTACAAATTTGTATTGCCGATATAAACGCCGAGCGTGCAGCCACAACTATTAGTGAGCTGCAAGCACTAAAAGCCGATGCTTTTTTTTACGCCTGCGATGTAACCAAGCAAGCAGATGTAAAGGGGCTTTACGATATTATCCAAACCAAGTGGCAGGGCGTAGATATTGTTATAAATAATGCAGGTGTAGCAACGGGTGGCTCGCTTGAGGGCGAATCGCTTGAGCAATGGCAGTGGATTATGGATATTAATTTGCTCTCTATGGTGCGGGTGTGCCAAACGTTTTACCCCGTATTTAAGCAACAAGGCGGTGGCTACTTTATTAATATAGCCTCACAAGCAGGGCTTACCCCTATTCCGTTTATGAGCAGTTATAACGCCGTAAAAGCAGCGGTTATTGGCTTTAGCGAAACCCTAAAGCTTGAACTCGCCCACGATAATATAGATGTAAGCGTAGTGTGCCCAAGCTTTTTTAAAACCAATCTTGATGAATCAATGCGCACTAGCGAGCCGGCCATGAAAACCATGCTTAACCGTGCCTTTGAGCGCTCCCCCATAAACGCAGAGCAAGTTGCCGATATTATTTATACGCAGTCACTTAAACGCCCATTTTTAATTTTGACCCATAAATTAGGTAAACAGGCCTTTTTAATGAAAAAACTACTCCCCGTTGAGTGGTACATTAAAAGCATGCTGAAAAAAACACGCTCTATGCAACGTTTAAAATCAAAATAATAAAGGCTAGCAATGAACACACAATTATTAGATCAAGCCAAAAACGTACGCCAAGGCGAAGAGCTCGACACACAAAAAGTAGATGCCTGGCTTAAGCAACACATTACACAATTAACTGGCGAGCCAAGTGTTACTCAATACGCAGGGGGGGCATCAAACTGGACCTACTGCCTAGAGTACCCAGAGCAATCGCTTATATTACGCCGTGCGCCCAAAGGCACCAAAGCCAAAGGCGCACACGATATGGGCCGCGAGTTTAAATTACAGCAAGCGCTAAAACCAGTTTACAGCTATGTGCCAAATATGGAGGCGTTTTGCGACGATGAAAACATACTTGGCACCGATTTTTACGTTATGGAAAAGCTTACGGGGATAATTCCGCGTAAAAATTTACCACGCGGATTAACCTCCACGCCCGAGCGCACTAAAAAGCTGTGCGAAAACGTACTCGACTGCCTAGTAGAATTACACAAAGTAGATTACAAACAGGCCAATTTAAGCCATTTAGGTAAAGGCGAAGGGTACACACAGCGCCAAATTAGCGGCTGGAGCGGGCGCTTTACTAAAGCTAAAACGTGGAATGTACCCAGCGGCAAAAAAGTCATTAAGTGGCTTGAAAACAACATGCCAAGTAACGAGCGCATTTGCATAACACATAACGACTTTAGGTTTGATAACGTTGTGCTTGATGCAAACGACTACACCAACGTACTGGGTATTTTAGATTGGGAACTTGCCACCCTTGGCGACCCACTTATGGACTTGGGCAACACATTGGCTTACTGGGTAGAGCCCGGCGATGACTTTTTAGCCCAAGCCACGCGCCGTCAACCCACTCACTTAGAGGGTATGCTAACGCGCAAAGAAGTGGTGGCCTACTACTGTAAAAAAATGGATATAACCGTAGATGACTTTACCTTTTACGAAGTGTACGGGCTATTTAGGCTTGCCGGCATTGTGCAGCAAATTTATTACCGCTATCACCATGGGCAAACTAAAAACCCCGCCTTTAAACACTTTTGGGTGTTTGTACATTACCTTTTATGGCGCTGTAAAAAAGCCATTAACAACCAAGGTAAAGTCTAATGTGTATTTTATATTTAGTACGCCATGGGCAGGCCAGTTTTTCGGCTGATAATTACGATACGCTCTCAACAAAAGGGCAACAGCAAGCCACACTACTGGGTGAATATTTAGCTCAAAAGCAGCTAACACCCGATGCTGTATTTGCAGGCACTATGCTGCGCCATAATCAAACCGCAGAGCTTAGTTTAGCAAGTGCTAATAATACGCCTGTGGTAATAAACGATGCGCGATTAAACGAATACGATCACGAGCATATTTTAGCCGTTTATAACCCACAGCTTGCCACCCCAAGCCAAGTTCGCGCTGCACTTAGCAAGCAAGCCGAGCCTATGGAATACTTTAAAACGGTATTTATTAGCGCCATACAGCAATGGGTACTCAATCCCGACAGCACTCAATATAACGAAAGCTTTAATGCATTTACTGCACGTGTACTGGGCGCACTTGAACAAATAGCCAATGAAAACCACGGTAAAAAAGTACTTGTTTACACCTCTGGCGGGCCTATTAGTATCATAACCAGCCATTTAATGGGGCTAAAGCTCGAGCGCTTTATTGATATTAATTGGAGCTTAGTAAACGCAGGCGTAACCAAAGTAGTGGCGCGCGGCAAAGGGGCAAACCGTCAGTTAAGCATTAGCAGTTTAAACGAGCATCACTTTTTAGAGTGCCACCCACAACAAAAATTAATTACATACACCTAAGGATCTAATTATGCGCAAAAATATACTAATAACAGGTGCAAGTTCAGGCTTAGGCAAAGGCATGGCAAAAGAGTTTGCAAAACAAGGTTGTAATCTTGCTTTATGTGCTCGGCGCTTTGAGCTGTTAGAGCAGCTAAAAAGTGAGCTTGAACAAATAAACCCAAATATAACCATTAGCATAAAAGTGCTTGATGTTAACGACCACGAACAAGTATTTAGCGTATTTAATGCCTTTAAAGAAGAGCTTAACGGCCTTGATAGAGTGATTATAAATGCTGGTATGGGGAAGGGGGCTTCTATTGGTACGGGTTACTTTAATGCCAATAAACAAACCGCACAAACTAACTTTGTGGCCGCACTGGCGCAAGCTGAGGCCGCAATGGAAATTTTTAGAGCGCAAAACCATGGTCACTTAGTGACTATTTCATCTATTAGTGCTGTACGTGGTTTTAGGCGCGCCATGACCGTTTACGCCGCCACTAAAGCGGCTATTACCTCATTAAGTGAGGGGATACGCATAGATGTAATGCACACGCCTATAAAAGTAAGCTGTGTACATCCAGGTTTTATAAGAAGCGAAATAAACGAAAAAGTAAAAACAGTGCCGTTTATTGTTGATACCGAAACCGGCTGCAAAGCACTGGTAAAAGCAATAAATAAAGAAAAAGCCAACAGCTTTGTGCCAAGCTGGCCTTGGGCATTCCTGCATTGGATTTTACGCATAGCACCACTTAGTACAATTCGTAAAATGTCGTGAGTGTTATAAATTTTAGGTATTAAAAAAGGTGGCAAATGCCACCTTTTTTTAATTGTTTAATACTTATAAAAGCGCAAACAACTTTTTAAGCTGTGGCATGTATTCACTTACTAATGCCAAATTACTTTCGCTAACAAGTGACTCGGTTGTATCAGCAGCGCTTGACGCATTACCTAACGAACCCATTAACGATGTAGCGCCTTTATCTTTAGCGCTTTTCATGCTTTGAAAACCACCCATTAATTTGTTTGCTGTTTCTTTATTTTCATCAGACAAACCCGATTTAAGGTTTTCTATGTATGCCATAGACACTTCAGAACCCACGGTAATTAACTGCTCAGGCGTAAAGCCATAGCGAGTTGTTACGCTCGCAAAGCTTTTATACAGTGATTGCTCTTTAATCATATTGAGGGCTGTATTTGCAAGCGCGCCTTGCTCTGCTGTAGTTTGATCTGCGGTTGCACCTAGCATGCTGCCTAAGTCTACGTTTTTTAACGCGTCTTGAGAGCTCGCCCAGCTTGTTACAGCAGGTAAGGCTTTCATGTAGCTTTGTAAATCACCTTCTGTGATATCTTTAGCAAAACCAGAAAAGCTCATTGCTAACAAGCTCAGTGATACAAGTAATTTTTTCATGCTGGTACTTCCTATTATCGAAAATCGATTATTATATTAGGCCCGTATAAAGGCTGCGCAATTAAAAACTAAATAATTGCCTATGCCAATCTAAATTTATTTATTGGCGTAAATGTATACTCAACTTTGCATTAACCGCCTATTTAGCTTATTCACCCTAAGTCAATGTACAAATGGTACAATGCATTTTTAGCAACGGAAACTGAACGCAATGTTAACAATTTCAAATACAGTCACTATTGATGAGTGGGAGTTAGAGCTCACCGCTATTCGTTCTCAAGGTGCCGGTGGCCAAAACGTTAACAAAGTCGCCAGCGCCATTCATTTACGTTTTGATATTAATCGCTCTAAATTACCAGACTTTTACAAAGAACGTTTACTTGCTTTAAACGATTCGAGGATCACCAAAGAGGGTGTTCTCATCATTAAAGCACAAAGCCACCGTACCCAAGAGCTTAACCGCGAAGACGCGTTAAAACGCTTAAAAGATCTCATATTAAGCGCTACCAAGGTCAATAAAGCCCGTCGTGCAACTAAACCAAGCCGTAATTCGCAGCGTAAACGCATGGATAAAAAAACTAAACACGGCCAAACAAAAGCATTGCGCGGTAATATTAAGTTTTAGCAATAAACCTAAATGGATGCGCCTAGCTATATTAGTGCAAGGCGCATTACATATTAAAAGTTAAGTAGGTTAGCAGGAGAGTATTGGTCGGTTAGAATTTTGGTATTTTTAGGCCAATCTTGCTCATCTTGTGTGTATTGCATGTAATTGCTTATGGCGTTTATATCTACATCATATTTTTTAAGCTTGGGCCCAAGCGCTTTAACACGTTCGTTAAGTTGAGCCTTAGTTGGCATAGCTTTAAAACCCGCTAAAATAATACGGTTGCTTCGATTAGCGCGGCTTACGTTAATAAAATCGCCAAACACGCTATGGTAAGTTGCCGACTCATGCTCGTATAGTTTACTACTCGAAAATGTATTTGCAGCAACTACGCCGCCATCAGCCAACACACCTTTAACCTCTTCAAAAAACTCTTTGGTTAACAGGTGCTCAGGAATGTAGTCACCGTTAAACGCATCAAGAATGATCCAATCGTACTTTTTCTTTTTAATAGCCGCGCGTTTAATAAAAATACGACCATCTTGAACACTAGATGTCACTTTATCGTTTTCAATAAAGCTAAAGTAGTCGCGAGCCACACTCAATACAGCGGGGTCTATTTCTACATTGTGTATTTTAGCCGCAGGGTATAACTCATGAATAACATTCGACAATGTGCCTCCCCCAAGCCCAATAATTAATACATTTTTAGGGTTTTCAGTTACTAATAAACTCGCAAAAGTAAGCTTTGTGTAATTGAAAACGAGCTTGTCGGGGTCGTTTTTGTACATGCAACTTTGACTTGTTTGGCTACTTTTAGTGTTAAACTTTAAGCAGCGTAAATCGCGAGTTTCATCAACAATAATATTTCGGTATAAAGAGCGCTCTTCGTGAATAACATTAGCTAAAGCAGCGCCTGAAAACACACTAAGTGCTAAAAATACATATTTAAGCATGCGCAAGCTCCTTATTATTAGCAACACTGTTTACAGCAATTGCAACAACACCTAACACACCCAACGTAGTAGCAAAGGCGCTAATAATGGTGTTTACATCAAACGCGAGTACAAAGTAAAACGAGGTAATAATAGTGCCCAAGGCACTTCCCAGCGTGCTTACAAAATACAAAATGCCCGCAACTTGGCCGCTTCTTTCGCTGTCGGTAACCAGCAACCTTACTGAGTACGGCGAAATCATACCTAGTATAATGGTTGGAATAAAAAACAACGCAGTAGAAGCGAGTAACGAGCCATAACGGCTATCTTCAATATGGGTAAAAATAAATGCCATTATGGGCTCAGCAAACAACGTAATAGGCACAACCATAATGCTCGCAACTAAAAATATTAATCCGTATTTAGTCAGCGACGCATTTTTTGTACTAAGCTTACCGCCAAGCAAGTAACCAAACGACAAACTAAGCATAAACACAGTAATAATACTGCCCCAAATATGTACACTACTGCCAAAGTAAGGCGCTAAAATACGCCCTCCTAATAGCTCAATCCCCATAATGCAAAAGCCACTGCAAAAGGCTAAAAAGTAAATCAAAGCGTTTGTTTTTAAAGTCATGTTTTTATCGTTATGTAACTATAAGTAGAGCACCATACTAACGTGATGCCACCAGAGTCGCTAGTGTAATAATTAGCCGTTTGTAGGAATAAAAAAAAGTATTGCTTATTAATTTATTGTGCTATTATTTTTGTTATAATATAACATAATTTATTTTGTTGTATTGTCGGTTAATTGTACTTGTACCATTTCGCTTGATTAAGTGAGCTACTTGAGTGTGGAAAAACGCGTTGATAGCCAGCCAAAATATTTGTTATTTAGTTGCTCTCGGCAATTGCTCCTGCTTTGCTCTACCTTCTGCATCTGTGCAGTCGTAAATAAGAGTTTTTTTACGCAGGTATTTCCACCTTTAGCCCCGCAAAGCGATTAAGTATTATTGCGGGTTAGTATTTTTAACCACCTTGCTATTTTGTAATGTAGTTTTCATCCTAAAGCGCTTTAGTGTAGTGGCTAAAGCGCTTTTTATAACGAATACATGAGTTTATTAAGCCACCCATCGGCCTTCGATGGTTTATAAATTAACACAATGTCTTCATTGTAATGACTGTTAACCCCCTTTACAGTTAATTTTGTAAACCCTAAATCATCAATCACAAAATTTGGTAAATACGCCAACGCCAAGCCACTTTGTACTACCTCTATTAATGCACTGTAATCGCTACATCTAAATACAATATTGCGCGGTGCAATATCGTCTTGCCAGCCGTCGGAGCCTACTCCTTGTTCAAGGCCGCACAATGGCGAAAACAGCGGGCATGCAAAAGCAAGCTCTAGTAATTGGTTTTTATTAAGCGTTAAAGAACCAGTTTGTACTAGCTGATGATCAGCAGCTCCAGCCAAACTAAACCCTGTATTAAATAAATCAACCGTAACTAAATTAGCGTGTGAGCTATTATTTAATGCTTCGCGAGTAACTAGCGCAATATGTGCAGCGCCTGATGCAACTTGGCTTATAGCTTCACCTTCAAATACATTATTAATACGTATCGAACAAGGCAGGTTGCCAAGAGGGGTAAGTAACTTTTTTAAGCCACTTTTAAGTAAAATGGCAGGGCCTGCAATAACTGCATTAAATTTATGATTATCGCTTTTAAAGCGGCTAGTAAGCTGCTGGTAATTATGAACTAAATCGCTACTGTGCTTAACAAACTCTTTGCCTTTATCATTAAGTACTAAGGTTTTGCCAACACGATTAAACAGCTCCGTGGCTAAGTTTGCCTCAACCTTTTTTAGCGTTTTAGACAGTGCCCCTGGGGTAATATTAAAATGTTTAGCGGTTGTGTGCAGGTTTTGCGAACTCGCCATATGGATTACTTTTTCAATGTCATCTAAATGCATAGCGCTAAACCGTATTGATTAAAAGGAAACAGCTAACAACTTATTATCGATTATTTATACATAAAAATCAGCTTATAGTGACGCTACATTTATTTTTGAGCATTAACATGAAACACATACTGCTACTTTTTATTTTATTGTCGAGCGCAGCGCTTGCAAACACACCTCAACACAATTCACACAACACGCATAAAGCCCACAGCTATGTGGGCTTTCATGGTATGGCGCTTATATTAGCCGGCGATAAAGTACTTGCTAGCCACATGCCTTTATACGCCCCCCCACACAACTACCAAATAGTGTACGAAGTAACTACCAATGACACCCATCTTAAAATAATCAAAAAATCACTAAACGAGTCACTAAAAAAACAAAGTCAGATCACCATTTTACCAACCAAATTTGATTTAAATTTATTAATAAATAAGCTGACACCCACGTTAAATACCACTGTGTTTAATGGCCATTTTGAGCGCGGAGGTACGGCTTTGTTTTCGACAAAGCTGACCTTTAAAAGTCCGTTATATGTAAAAAAGCTCGCTATAACAAAACCCACAAAAGCAGAGTTTGATTTAATAAAGCTATCTGCAGGGCAAGGGTTGGTTATTCATAAAATACAAAGTAAGCCAAGCTATGACTCGTTAATATTAGTAGCACTAACTAACGGGAAATATAACGGAGAATTAAAGTGTGATGCGCCAGTAACCACAGCGCTTGCAAGTAAGCTGAAAGCCTGTTTTAAAAGCGCCCCAAGCTATTTAGAAACTCGCGATTTTGCAGTTAATTAATCTATAACCCTATATACAATGACAGCCACTGCTCAATATTGAAGCGTGACGTGTAGTGGCTGATACCTGAAATTAGCGTTTAGATGGAAAGATTATAAATGCATAACTGGCTGTTATGAGCGAGAAGCAGACGGTCGAGTAAACTCGTTTTTGGACAAAAACGAGTTAGAGTATTTGTTCGGTAACGCCGCAATAAGCGGACTAAAATTGTGGGTTATACTGTGTAGCGAAGCGGAACTTAACCCACTGTTTTAGTTCCGTTTAATTGCCTTGTTATAGGCCTACTCACATAATGCATCGAATTTTCTTATAAATGCTTTCTGTAATTCAATATCTGCTACAAGCTGATCTGCATAGCTTTTCATATAATCTTTCAATGCATCTTGGAGGTCATCTCGATATATTTTTTTAGACTCAAAGCAGATTATCTCTTTACCAGAATCTGACTTCCCCCAAATTCTCCAACCATTTTTAGTCGTAGCCTCGTGTAATATTCCACACCGAATTGAGGAGTAAAATTCGATAGCTTTCTTATTATCGAAAATAGCATTAAATGGCGCTCTATTTTCTAAAAAGCTCAAAAAACATTTCTTACTGCCTGAATATTCATACTCTTTCAATTCAGCAGGTTTGTTAACAAAACGGTATATTTCACCTTTGAATGTGGATTCAAGAAATTCAATTAATGAGCATTGAATTGCTACAATTGAAAACCCTTCACCAAGGTAACTACCATTATTAGTTATAGACTCAATCGGTGTTAGGTATCTGCTATTTATACGCCCCCAGAAAAAATCTAAATATACCTTTCTCCAAAATAATTCATCATGATTTTTAAGAGCATCTGCCCGAATAGCTTGCCAATCTTCTACTTTTTTCGAATCGGTTAAATACATAGAACCTCATGGCTTATAACGAGACTGTAGAATAACTCCAACAGCCAAATTCAATTAAAAAACGAGCTCCTGTAATTAACTCTAAGCGTTTTTAGAGCATTAGGTAAAGCATTTGGAACCCATAAAACTAGCTGTTTTTCTTAAAAAAGAGTAATTCTACAGCCTCAACGCCCACTTAAGCGGACGGAAATAGTTAGCTAAAATGTGTAGTGAAGCGAAACTCAACCAACTATTGGAGTTCCGACTTAAAGTGCTTGTTAGCACTTTTCTCCAACGTTTTGAGCCTTAATTAAATATGCAAGCTCGTGATTTTGTTTAAAACTCTTTATTGGGTGATACTTTTTAGCAAGCTCCAAAGAGCCTTTACCCAGTTCTACAGCACAGGCTGCACCAATAGCAAGTTCGGTACCGCCAAAGAAGCTAGCGGCTAACCCAGCCGCTAAAGATGTTTGGATATTTTTGGAATCAAGTAAAACACTTAAAACAGATGTTGTTAATTCAAAACCATGTTTTTTACTGACATCCGAGTACACATCCAGCCGTCTGCTCAAATCATCGAATATATAACTTGATGGCTTTCCAAGGTAATTTTCGTGGATAAATAGCCTCAAATTTCTTAATGACTTATGAGCTTCAATATCCTTACGAAGTTCCATTATTTGGTCCCATGAAGCGTTAGACGCATCAATTAGATCAATACCTTTCATGCTTACGTTTAAATAGGCTGTTTCAAAATCACAGCTTTCATTATTTTCTTTAAGAAGAATCGTTGGTTTTTTCACACCTAAAGTGTTCGCAAATTTTAAAAAGTGACTCCTAATAGAAGCCCCTGTAAGCCCAATTTCACTTTTTTCATATAATGCGCGATAGTCGTCCACATTATATCTTGATAGTTTTCCATCAAACTCTTTATGCAATGCACTAACAAATGGTGACCATTTATCAGCCATAAACTCTAAAATTTTATAATCGGGTGCATTATCCCCATAAATCAAGTCAGTTGCGACTCTGATAGGAACTTCTTCTGGCAATGTAACGTAAGGGCCTTCGTCATTATGTTTTAACGCATTGCATTGAACAGGAATTACCCTGTCGAAATACAATGCGGCTTCTTTGATGTTCCCTAAGCAGATAACGTCCAATGACTTTTTATACATGGCAGATACTTACAAACTCCATTGAAGTGCTAACGCCTCATTAAGAGACAAAAAATAGTTGGTTAAAATAGCGAGGCACGAGCAAAAACCAACTGTTTTTTGTCCTGCTTTAATGACTTGTATGGATAATACACCCATCTTAATTACTATTTAAACCCCTTTCGGGTAATGTGAGACCCAGGCTTAAGCAGCAACTTAAGCTTTCCTTGTCGTAGTTCGATTGAACAAAGGCTCCTCTGTTGAG